>ENA-OUOW01001199-OUOW01001199.1-human-gut-metagenome-genome-assembly--contig:-NODE-1199-length-18461-cov-12.998098_pt1 | contig 18461 bp, 17 predicted proteins | sample MGYA00237938_ERZ548769 | MGnify/ENA primary metagenome ERZ548769 (study PRJEB26490, sample SAMN05356870) | human gut metagenome | biome: terrestrial biome; feature: human-associated habitat... | reverse complement strand
ACTCCTACCACCGTCTGGTCCCGGGCTTCGAGGCTCCGGTCAACCTGGTGTACTCTGCTCGTAACCGTTCTGCCGCCATCCGTATTCCGCTGGCCGGCACCTCCCCGGCTGCCAAGCGCATCGAGTTCCGCGCTCCGGATCCGTCCTGCAACCCGTTCCTGGCCTTCTCCGCTCAGCTGATGGCTGGCCTGGACGGCATCCTGAACCACATCGAGCCTCCGGAGCCGGTCGACAAGGACCTCTACGAGCTGCCGCCGGAAGAGCACGCTGGCATCAAGCAGGTGCCAAGCTCCCTGGCCGAGGCTATGGACGCCCTGGAAGAGGACCACGACTTCCTCACCGCCGGCGACGTGTTCACCGACGACCTGATCGAGACCTGGATTGGCCTCAAGCGCGACGAGATCGACCAGGCTCGCCTGGCCCCGACCCCGCTCGAGTACGAGCTCTACTTCCACATCTGAGTTTGAGAGCTTAGCAACGTTGGGATTTCGCCATTGCTCTTCTCTTGTGGGAGTCTAATGGGAGTCATTCAGCGTAACTAGAAAGAACCTCGTGGAATTCGTTTCACGAGGTTCTTTTTCGTATGTTGCGTTGTATGTTATGCGATGTGCGTTGCTCCTGGAATATTCCAGGGGCGGGCCGCTACTTAGTCTCCCAACGCTCCTTGAGTACATAGGCGGCGGCTTTGGGCTGACGGTCGCGAGTGAAGACGCCCTTCTTGTTGCCGTCGACGCGCATGATGCCTTCACCGGTTTGGAAGTCGCAGAGGTTCCATACCTGCTCGCCCACCACTGCCTCGAACATGTCGAACACTTCGTGCTGCATGGTGAGGTACTCACACTGGTATTCCTCACTCCACTGCACGCTTGGCAGCTTGTGCGCACCGGCATCGGTGTCCGCAACGTATTCGGTGAACAGGAATGGCTTGTTGGGTTCGGTGTTCATCCATTGGTTCATCTCGTCGATGAAGGCCTTCTTGGCTCCGATGAGCTGATACCCGCCTTGCATATACCAGCCGTAATACCGGTTCAGGCAGATGACATCCGCGAATTGATGGCACTTGTCTTTGCCTGCGGCGGCCATCATCAGATTGGTGTAGGTCAGAGGACGATGCTGCGGATCGAGCGTGCGCGCGTAATCGAATATCTCCTTGAAATACGGCACGGCCGCCTCGGATGCCGAGTCGTTGGCGGCGTCGATGAAATTCCAAGCGCCGGAGGCCCCCGGCATTCTTTTCGTCGAAGGGGACAATTCAGAACACAACTGCCGACACAATCGTCAGGGAGGCCAGCGAGAACAGCGTGCTTACGAGCACGAAGCCGACCGCATACTCGGGCATGTTGTTCTTGCGACCGGTGAACATGGCAATGGTGGTCATGGTCGGCAGTCCGGCGATGACCGTAATCATCAGCACCATGTCATGGGTGATCGGCAGTTGCGGCAATGCGCCGGTCAGCGCGGTCAGTAGCGCGTAGAAGGCGAGCGGGAATGCGATCATCTTGGCGACTAGGCCAGCATAGAGTTCGTAGCGTTTGAGGACACCCCACCACTTGGTCAGCGCGAACAGGCCGCCCAAGTAGATTAGCGACATCGGCGTGGCCATATTGCCGATGGTGTGCAGCGGCTTCAGGATGATGTCCGGCACCTTGACGCCGAGCAGAATCAGAATCAGGGCGAGCATCACGCCGACGAAGGCGGGATTGACGAATCGTTTAAGCAGGCCGAGGACGCGGGTGCCTGGCGAGGGGCGGACGACGGCCGGAGAACCACCGTTTGCGGCATTGCTCGCCGAACCAGCATTGCCCACCGAACCGGCGCCGTTCACCGAACCGTTCACGACCGCACCTCGCGCGCCAATTGCGTTGCCGCCAGTCGTTTCGTCGACCGGCTCGCACAGCCATACGCCGTACGTCCAGAGCAGCGTCTGGTCGATGATCGACATCAGCGCCACGTAAATCGCGCCGTTCTGCGGCCAAAGTGCCATAATCAACGGAATGCCGATGAATCCGGCGTTGCCGAAAATAAGCGACGCCTGAAATACATGGCTACGCGAACCTTTGAGCCGCAACAGTTCGGCGACCAGCCAGAACACCAGGATGAGCAGCGCGTACATCACGGCGGTCAGCAGCATCACGCCCCAGTTAGAGGCAAGCTGCGCGCGGTCCGCACCATCGACGGCGTTCGAAAACACAAGCACGGGGATGAGCACGTTGAGCAGCAACGAGCACATGCCGTCCAACGCCGTCTGACCGTAGAATCGAAGCCTCACACATCCATACCCGACCATCAGCATGATCAGAAATCCGACTAACTGGCCAATCATGACGCCGAACTGCCCCATGCACACTCCTCTCGCTCGCGTTCCCGTGCTTTTCTGTCACTGGTTCATATAGGCAGCCATCTGGACAGGCTCGGCGGCACACGCATCAGTATGTTCGATACCATCACATGCCAATCCACTTCTCGTTCAACCGTTCCCCGTGCTAATGCGCCGCCGGCCACCCCGTGTTGCCGGTGCTGCGCGAGCACCATTACACGTATTGCATTCCGGTGATCAGCGGGCGCAACGTGTGGGTCGGCGCGAACGTGTCGATTCTGCCGGGAGTGACCATCGGCGACAATTGCGTGATTGGCGCCGGTTCGGTCGTGACACATTCCATCCCCGCCAACTCCGTCACCTACGGCGCGCCCTGCGAGGTCGTGCGTGAAATCGGCGACAAGGACCGCGAGTATTTCTACAAAAATCGCAAGCTCGACGTGTGGGAGTGAGCTTTCGCGCTACTGCTCTTTGAGCTTAAAACGCTCACTGAATTGGCGGTCGCGCCAGTAGTAGACGTCGTCGCGTTCGTTGATTTCGCGAATTACCTTGCACGGGCTGCCATAGGCGACCGTGTTGGCGGGGATGTCCTTGGTGACCAGCGAGTTGGCGCCAATGACCGCGTTGTCCCCGATGGTGACCCCGGGCAGCACGGTGACATTCGCGCCGATCCAGACGTTCTCGCCGATGTGGACGGGCAACGAATACTGGGCACCCTGATAGCGCAGGTCCGGACGCACGGGATGGCCGGTGGCTACAAGCGTGACGTTGGGGCCGATCATGGTGTGGGATCCGATGAAGATCTCACCATCGTCCACCAGCGTCAGGTTGAAGTTGGCGTAACAGCGCTCGCCCCAATAAGTATTGCAGCCCCAGTTCGCATACACCGGGCATTCGAGGTACAGACCCTCCCCCGCCGCGCCGAAGAACGCCTGCATGAGTTCGGTACGGCGCTTCGGGTTGGTCAGCGGCGTGGCGTTGAGTTCGAGCTGGAGATCACGCTGGGCGGCCTGCAGATCAAAAAAGCCGTCCACATCATCCGGCAGGTAGACCTCGCCAGAGAACATAAGCGCCATTTTCTCGCGCGTCGCATCATCGATAATCGGCTTGGCGATCGGCTTGTCTTCGGTCATCATTGGCTCCTGTTCGGCGTTTTGGCGATTGCGTCGGTCGAACTATTCTGTCACAGACTCGTTTTCGACACCCAGCATCGAGCGCAGCCAGTCAAGGATTCAGATGTGCGATTGGCACCGTGCGGGCCTCACACTTTTCTTATTGAGAACGATTCGCCGTGCAGTCAAGCCCTCCATCCACCCAAAAAGGACTCGCTTTTGGCCGCGTCGTCGCGGTAGGCCTTGCCGAACTCGTCAATGAGCCCATGGAATTCCTGCAAATCCTTGACACTGAGGCTCGTATCCAGCACCACGGGCGAATAGGCCTTGTGGAATGCCAGATAGCCGGCTGGCACATCAAATCCGAGGAAGGCGAATAGTCGGCGAGCATAAGTATCGGCCACGAATGTGCGGCGCGAAAACACATATAGCATCAGGTCGTCGGCCGTTTCGCCCCCGATACCAAATAATCCGAGCAATTCGGTCCGCAATTCGGCGTCGGGAATATCTGCCGCGCCCTCAGGTGAGGCTCCGCAACGCTCCACATACCATCGGCTCAGTGACTGTACCGTCTTGGATTTGTTGACATAAAAGCCGGACGGGCGAATAAGTTCCTGCAGATGCGCTGGCCCCATAATCGCCAGCTTATGGGGTTCGAGCACACCCTCCGCGTTCAACGCCGCAAGCGAACGATTCACATTGCCCCACGCCGTATTCTGCGTCAGCACCGCGCCCACCATAATCTCGAATGTGGTTTCAGCCGGCCACCATCCGGTCGGGCCAAGGGCGGCAGCCATGGTGCGGTACAGCGATTCGATATACGCGGGAGAAGGAACGCCCGGCACCCGCTTTGCACTTCGATTATTCATAGTTGCCATCTACCATTCACCGCAATTCGTGCAGGATTCGCCGCATGAACGGGATGGTGACCACGAATGTCAGCACGTCGGACACCGATTGCGCCATCTCCACACCAAGCACGCCAAATATCATCGGCAGAATCAGCACAATCGGTGCCAGGAACAGGCCTTGCCGGCACAAGGCCAGAAACAAGGCGATGCCGGTGCGGCCCATGGTCTGGGTCATCATATTGCCCATCATGTTGAAGCCATTGAGAATCACCGTGCAGCATTGAATATGCAGCGCGGCCACGCCCACCGCCACCACGGCTGGGTCGGAACGGAAGATCTCGACCAGTTGCGGCGCGAAAATCCACAGCAGCGCTGCCAACGCCACGAGCACGCAGGTGGCGAGCCGCACGCAGAACCAATATCCCTCTTTGACTCGCGCGAACAGGCCGGCCCCGTAGTTGTAACCACATACCGGCTGAAAGCCTTGGCCGAGACCCACGATCACCGAATTGGCGCCCAACATGATGCGCATCACGATGGCCATGCCGGCGATGGCCGCGTCGCCGAATGGATTGGCGGCAATGTTCACGCAAGTCACGGAAATCGAGCCGGCGCCTTGGCGGATCAGCGAAGGCAGGCCGCCGCCAGCCACTTCGCGCATGAGCAGCATATCCGGTTTGCAATTGCGCAGGGACAGTTTCATCACGCCGAATTTGCGGCTCATCGTGGTCAGAATCGTGAAGCTCACCGTCTGGCAGATGGCGGTGGCGAGGCCGGCACCGAAAATCCCCAGACCGGCCACGAAAATGAACAATGGCGCAAGCAGGAAATTCAACAGCGCGCCGGACACCAGACCAATCATGCCGAACGCCGATTGACCTTGGTATCTCAACAATCCGTTGAGTGCGAACGAACCGCACACGCAGGGTGCGGCGACCAGCAACGGCGTCAGATATTGCACGGCGTATGGGGCGATCGTCGAGGTCGAGCCCAGCATGACGACAAGTGGCCGCAGGGTCAGCAGTCCGATTGTGGCAATCACCAGACCGGAGATCACCGCGCCCGCAAAGCCCACGGCCAGTAGTCGGGAGGCGCGATCATTGTTCTGCTTGCCGAGTTCGCGGCTCATCGAGTTGCCCGCGCCGTTGCCGAAGAAGAAGCCGAGCGCCTGCATCACGGTCATGATGGAGAACGCGATGCCGATAGCACCGGACTGCGCGGTGCCGAGCTGGCCGATGAAAAAGGTATCAGTCAGGTTGTATGCAGTAGTCACCAGATTGGAAATGACGGCCGGCAGGCATAGTTTGAGGATCAGCGGTTTGACCGGCTGCCCGGTCATCTGCCGATATTTCGCGTCCGCGCTTGCGCGTCTAATGCCATGAATCTGCACCATGGACGGCTATCCTACTCGCGCAGGGTCCTATGCAAAGGCGCGTGACCGCCATACAAGTCAGCGCAGATACCGCCCGGTGATGCTGTTCGGATTGGCCGCGACCTGTTCCGGCGTTCCGGTGGCGACGATGCGTCCGCCGCTTTCGCCGCCGCCCGGACCCATATCGATAATCCAATCCGCATTGGCGATCACGTCGAGGTCATGTTCGATGACCACGACGGTCGCGCCGCTCACCACGAGCCGGTCGAACACGCCCAGCAGCACGCGAACGTCGAGCGGATGGAGGCCGATGGTCGGCTCGTCGAACACGAATACCGCGTTCAACTGGGCCTTGCCCATTTCGCTGGCGAGTTTCAGCCGCTGGGCTTCGCCGCCCGAAAGCGCCGGGGTCGGTTCGCCGAGCGTCAGGTAGCCGAGACCCAGATCGTGCAGGATGGTCAGACGTGCGTGAACCTTCTTGAGGTCGCTGGTCACGGCCAGAGCCTGGTCCACACTCATTGCCATGAGTTGGGGCAAACTCAACGAAAGGCGAGATTCTCCCTTAACCGCACGCCGAATCGCATCAGCTTCGGGCGCGTACCGGGAGCCGCCGCAATCCGGGCATTCGATGGTCACATCCGGCAGGAACTGCACGTCGAGCGAGATCGAACCGGTGCCGTCGCACGTAGGGCAACGCAGTCGGCCGGTATTGTATGAGAAATCGCCGGCCTTCCAGCCGCCCGTCTTAGCCGCCTCACATCGGGCAAAGGCGCGCCGCAATTCGTCGTGAATATCGGCATAAGTGGCCACGGTAGAACGCACGTTCGCGCCGATCGGCGTGGCATCGATGAGATTCGCACGACGGATGCCCTCGGTCTCAAGCTCGCGCACGTGTTCCGGCAACAGCTCCCCCGCCGCCTGCGCTTTGAGTGCGGGAATCAGCGATTCGAGTACCATCGTGGTTTTGCCGGAGCCGGAGACTCCGGTCACCGCCACGAGCCGGCCGCGCGGGATATCAACGTCCAACGGTTTGACCGTATGCAGCTGACTGGTTGTCATGCGGATGTGGCCAAGGCTGAACACTTGCGATTCGGCCACACGCTCACGTATACGCGCACTCACCTGGTCGGATAGGAACGGCGCAATGCGACTACTGGGGTTCGCCGCCACCTCGCCGACCGTGCCTTGCGCGATCACATGCCCGCCTTCGGCACCGGCAACCGGCCCCATTTCAATAAGATGGTCACACGCTTTGAGTACACGCACATCATGGTCCACGACCACCACGGAATTGCCGTCCGCCACCAAGTCGTGCATCACGCCGAGCAGCCCGTCCACGTTCGAGGGATGAAGGCCGATGGATGGCTCGTCGAGCACATACAGCACGCCAGTGGTGCGGTTGCGCACGGCCCGGGCGAGCTGCACACGCTGGCGTTCGCCGGTCGAAAGCGTGGCGCCGGCGCGGTCAAGCGCCAGATAGCCGAGGCCCAGATCGAGCAGCCGTCGGGCCACATCCAGGAACGATTCGCAGATGTTGGCGGCCATCGGCCGCATGTCGGCGGGCAGGGATTCCGGCACTCCGCGCACCCAATCCGCCGCCGCGTCCAAGGTCATCGCGCCGGCTTCGGCCAAGTTCAGCCCGCGCACATGCGGAGCCCGGGCGACGGCGCTCAATCGGGTGCCGTCGCAATCGGCGCACGGCCCCTCTTTGAGGAACCGGGCCACACGCTTCAGGCCCTTCTCGTCCTTGGCCTTGGCGAGCGCATTCTCCACCGTGTACACGGCATTGAAGTAGGTGAAGTCGAGTTCGGCGAAATCGTTGCCTTTCTTCGGCTTGTAAAGGATGTGCTTTTTGACGGCTGGCCCGTTGAATACGATGTCGCGCTCCTCGGGCGTGAGCTCGCTGAACGGCACGTTGGTACGCACGCCCATTGCGCCGCACACCTGCTTCATGAGGTCCCACATGAGCGAGCCCCACGGCAGCACCGCGCCGTCGTCGATGCTTTTCGACTCGTCCGGAACCAGGGCCGCGCGGTTTACTTCGCGCACGATGCCGGTGCCGGAGCAGGTCGGGCAGGCGCCGGCCGAGTTGAAGGCGAGCGATTCAGCACCGGGCGCATGGAATTCCTTGCCACAGCTGACGCAAGTAATGGGCAGGCCGGCCGCCACGTTCAGCGTCGGTTCGTTGCGCGCCCCGCAATGCGGGCACACGTGCGAGGCGACGCGGGAAAACAGGAGTCGCAGGCTGTTGAGCAATTCGGTCATCGTGCCGAACGTCGAACGGATGCCGGGCACAGTGGGCCGCTGGTGCAGGGCCAGCGCGGCCGGCACATGCAGCACTTCGTCCACCTGGGCGCGGCTGGCTTGAGTCAGTCGACGGCGCGTGTACGTGGACAGCGCTTCCAAGTAGCGCCGCGAACCTTCCGCATACAGCACGCCGAGCGCCAGAGAGCTTTTGCCCGAACCGGAGACGCCGGCCACGCCCACCAGTTCGCCCAGCGGAATGTCGATGTCGATGTTCTTGAGGTTATGCACGCGCGCACCGCGCACCTCAATCGCCTGCGGCCGTTGATCGTCGCTCATGCTCGGCACTGCTCCGCCGCCGCAAGGTCGGCTTTCAGGGCGGAAGACAGTTCATCGAGCAGCGGCAGCCATCGATCCGCACGCACCGAGCAAATGCGGCGGGTGGCGTCTTTGCTGATTTCGATGAATCCGGCTTGTTCCAGCAGTTTGATGTGATGGGACACGGCCGTGCGGGACAGTGCCGACGATTCGGCCAGCTCCCCCACCGTCTGCGGCCCATGGCACACCAATTGCACCAGCAACTGCTGCCGGTTCGGATCCTTCAGCGTCTCGAACAGCGGAACGCATTGGTTGAGGATTTCCAGGCTCCTGATCGGCTGGTCACATGCCTCGTGGCCTGCCGCCGCCGCGCTATCTGACCTCTGTTCAAGTGTCACGCCGTCACCTCTTTCTCGACTTCGCCCTTGGCTGCCGCCGCCTGAGCTTCATGGTCTCCAGTATCATCACGGCCAACGACGGCGGCTGAACGCCGGACGAGAATCTTTCGTCTTGGGCACCGTCCGCCACCTGCAATCCGATTCCCCAGTTTCACTGATGGCCTTTGCGCCGGCGCGGTGTCAGCGCACCCATGCCATGCTGTTTCAGCGCGAATAGCAGCGCGCATGCCGCCGATGCGCGAATCCGGTTCCTTGCTGGTCGGGCTGGTCGGCGAGCGGCTGAATCTTGATTCGGCGTCGCGGCATCCGATCATCCTCCGGCGCTACGCGCTCTCAGCGGGGATTAAAGCAAAAAGGACCTCGTGAACCGGTTTTGATCAGGCCCCTCTATGCTGGACTGTCTGAATGACGACGAGCTGCACACCCTATACGGCTACCTGCAGCGCATCATCGACGCCTCCTCCGACGGCGTACCGGCTTCGACCGCCGAGGACGCCAAGAAGCGAGCGCTACTTATCGAGCACCCCAAGCGCAGGCACATGACGGCCGACCGCGCATAATTCGCGAACAGCCCACACAACTTTGCGGCCACGCAAACGACGGCCGCGCAATCGTTCAATCATTTAGTTACAAGGTCATCCAGCCGCACGATCATCCAGCTCCCCTTACAAGCACGTCCAATTCACCATTTACACGGCATTTTGCACCAAAACCCTACTTTAAAATGCGGCATTTTGCACCAAAGCCCCATTTTGAAATGCGGCATTTTGCACATACAAGGCAGAAAATGCTACTCTCATAAGGGATTCGGAAAGGAGCTGCCATGCTTGAGCGCAAAATCTCGGACGATCTGCTGGAATGGAAGCGGAGCGGTACCGGCAAAGCACTGCTGCTGACCGGCGCTCGCCAGATCGGCAAGAGCTACGCGGTACGCGAGTTCGCCAAGCACGAATACGCCCATTACCTTGAAATCAACCTGTACGAGAACAAGCAGGCGGCCCGAGCGCTCGCATCGGCGAACGACGTGCAGGAGTTCATCAGCCGCCTTACCTTGTTCTCACCTTCAACGCTCATTCCCGGTGATACGTTGATTTTCATCGACGAGGTGCAAGAGGCACCGGATGTGATGACCATGGTCAAGTTTCTGGTGGCCGATGGCCGTTTCGATTATGTGTTCTCCGGTTCCATGCTCGGCACTGAGTTCAAGGGCGTACGCTCCTACCCCGTTGGCTCGGTCATCGAAAAAACCATGCGCCCCATGGATTTTGAGGAATTCTGTTGGGCCATCGGCGTACAGAAGTCGACACTTGAAAACATCCGAGAATCCTGCCGGTCGGTCACGCCAATCGACCGGTACATTCACGATGCAATGATGACGAACTTCCGCACCTATCTGGTAGTCGGCGGCATGCCGGAAGTCGTGCAACGTTTTCTGGACACCAAGGGTGATTTGGCGGCTGTGCGCGCGGTGCAGAACGAGTTGAACCGGCAATATCGCCACGATATTTCGCAGTACGCAGGCAATCGCGCATTGCAGGTGCAGGAGATCTTCGACCAGCTCCCCACTCAGCTGATTGACGGTAACGGCAGATTCGCCGTCTCCTCCATCAGCCCCGGTGCTCGGTACGACCGCAATCAGAAGGATTTTCTTTGGCTTGTCGATGCGGGTGTAGCATTGAAAACCAACTGCGTCACCGAGCCGAAATCACCATTGAAACGCACGGCGCAATCACCGAAGTTCAAACTGTACCAGTCTGATACCGGTATGCTCATGGCACGATACCCGCAACCGACCGCGCAAGCCGCATACCTTGATGATTCCTCACCGAATCTGGGTGCCATCTACAAGAACGTGATTGCTCAGGAGCTGACGGCGCAAGGCATTCCGCTGTATTACTACATGGCAAAGAAACATGGTGAAGTCGATTTCATCGCTGACACGAACGCCGATTCTGTGATGCCGTTCGAGGTCAAGTCGGGGCGCAGCTACCGCACGCACGCCGCCATCGACGCCGTATTGGCCAATGCCGAATATCGCATCTCGCAGGGCGTGGTGCTGTCCCGCTCCAATATTGCGCAGGACGGCGGAACAACCTATCTTCCGCTGTATGCCACGTACTGCTTGCGAGATGTCTGCAATCTGGCCTCACCCTCGACCGTCAGCACCATCGGCGACTTTTCGCTGACGGTGCACCCCGTGTAGGCTTCGCATCGGTGCGCGCTTTACCACTGCGCGCACAGGGCGTTGAAGGCGTCATCGAGGCTCGCGTCAAGCCGGCGGGCCTCGTCGGCATAGGTCTTGGCCGCGCGCACCAGCGGTTCGGGAATCGGCTTGACCCGTTTTACACGCGCCGCGCGGCCGGCACCGGTGTCGATGATGCCGCAGTCGGCGAGTTCGGTGTACGCCTTGGCCACGGTTCCCGACGCGATGCGCAGTGTCCACCGGTTCGCCGGAATCGGCCTACCAGACCGGCACCCCGGCCACTACCCCATCGAGCAGCTGCTTATTCCGATCGAGGGCACGGCTTATACATCGGCGCGACCTGACTCAAGCCGTTCGCCACGTGCGGCGCTTTCGGCATCACCGACGAGGCCCTCGCCCAGTCCGCTGCACAGTACAAGGCACTGCTCGCCGAGTAACAGGTGACCGGTTTGCGTCACCACAATCGTTCAGCGTAAACCGCGTCAGACACATCACAACGTCCGTATGTATGCGGCCCTACAAAGGGGCCGCATACATACGGACGTTAAATACCACTGCGGTAAACCCCGTCACACCACGCGATTAGAACCGGATCAACGCCTTAATAACTTTGCGCTGGTCCATGGCCTCATAAGCGTCCTGAATATGGTCGAGGTCATATTCGGCGGTGAACACGCGGCCAGGGTTAATCTCGCCCTTGAGCACCGCATCCAGCAGACCACCGTCAATATCGTAGTGGCGCACGGGAGCCGGGCCGCCCTTGATGCCGACGTTGCCGTAGAACGTGCCTTCGGCGCTGATCTCCACGTCGTGCGGCAGGCCCACACGACCAATCACGCCACCGCGGCGAATCAGGCCAATCGCCGTGTCGAAGGACTGCTTGGAGCCCACGCATTCGAGCACCGCGTCCGCACCATAGCCACCGGTCATCTCCAGCACCTTGTCAATAGCCTCTTGGCCACGCTCGGGCACGATATCAGTCGCACCGAATTCGCGGGCGAGCGCCGCGCGATCCTCGTGACGGCTCATGGAGATAATGCGCGTGGCACCATGCATCTTGGCGGCAATCACACCGCACAGGCCGACTGCACCATCGCCCATGACCACGGCTGTATCGCCGGGCTTGACCTCGGCAGAAACCGCCGCGTGATAACCGGTGGACATCACATCGGAAATGGTCAGCAGCGATGCGAGCTGTTCATCGGAATAATCTTCCGGTGAACCGGGCACCTTGACCACGGTGCCGTCCGCCTCGGGCACACGCAGGTATTCGGCCTGACAAGCGGAGAAGTAGCCGCCGTGCGGGCACACGGATTCGAAGCCGGCCTTGCATACCGGGCACTTGCCGCAGCTGTACGGGAATGGCACGACCACGAAATCACCTGGCTTAACGGATTCGACCGCCGCGCCAGTCTCCTCGACCACGCCGATGGACTCGTGACCCACCTGACTGTGTGCGGCCTGTCCGCTCAGCCCACGGAAGAACCACAAATCAGAGCCGCATACACAGGTGCGCACCATGCGAATTACGATGTCATCATCCTGCTGAAGTGCCGCCTTTGGCACTTCTTCCACGGTCATCTTGCCAGGCTCAACGAAAATCGCGGCTTTCATGGTTTCAGACATATTCACAACTCCTTGTTTCCGGCACCGAGCGATTAGGGCCCGTTATCCTCATGTTCCATTAAACGACAATCGACATGTATTAACCAATAGCCATAAACCATGTTGAGCCATACCCACGAGGTATGGAAGCAACCAAGCAATTCATCTACGTGCTTTATCGCCTCACGGCAACCAAGTTCATCGGCATTGCAGAAGTCTCTTGCCGAAATCCACCGCGATAGGCCAATATCCGAGATACTGCTGCCGTTTGTTGTCGCCGCCACGAGTAGGCTAAGGAACCGGCGATGGAACCCGCCTGAACTCGTTTCGAACCGCACACTGCTGATAGTTCCTACACACGATTTGATATTGCATGGAATCGTTGTGTCTTCAGCAGGATTCAGCGGTTTCAGGAAAGGCTATTATGGATTCGCAATCCCCATCCGCAGGTGCCCGGCCGATTACGCACACGACCACTCCCCCGGCGCGCAAGCTCCCCGATATTCATCTTGATATTGTGTTGGTCGTCTTCTGCGGCGGTGCGATCGGCACCGCTATCCGCTATGCGTTCGCACAGATTCCCGCGGCTGGCAGCTTCCATACCGGCACGTTTGTGGCCAACATGCTGGCTTGCTTCTGCTATGCAGGGTTGACCGCTTACTTGGCCGGCGCTTCCCGGTTCGGCGCACGTTCCAAAGAACTTGCCAGTCGCGGACTCGGCATGGGCGTATGCGGTGGTTTGTCTACGATGTCGACACTCGCGCTGGAAGGTTTTACCGCAATCCGCGACGGTCAGGTGGCGGCCGGCATTGCCTATCTACTGGTGACGTTCGCGCTGGGTCTGGTTTGTGCGTCTGCCGGCGTGTGGGCAGGAACGCATCTGGCCGGCTCCTCGAACGTATCCGCCGAAGCGTCCGCTGATACGAATGCCGCTACGACCAGCAAGGGAGGTAAGGCGTGATGACCGTATTCCTACCAATCTTGGTCTGCCTGTGCGGCGGCGTAGGCGCCTCCTGCCGCTATCTGCTTGACGTGACCATCAAAACGTACTGGCAGCGCGCATTCCCACTTTCCACGTTCACCATCAATCTCATCGCCGGATTCCTAGCCGGTTTGGTCGCGGCGCTGGCACTCGGCGGGACACTTGATGAACCATGGCGGCTAGTGCTGGCCACCGGTTTCCTCGGCGGCTTCTCCACGTTCTCGACCGCAATCAACGAAATGGTGACGCTCTTCCGCAAACACCGCTACCCCACCGCAGCGGCCTATCTGGTGCTGTCGCTGGGTGTGCCGGTCGTTGCTGCGGCCTGCGGTTTTCTCGTCTGACCGCCACGCCGATTCCCGACGCGGTCAGCGGTATCATTGCGAGGTCGAACATCACAGGTACATCCGGGAGGTATATGGGCATGGCGAACAATGGAGCGGATGTGAAGCCGAATCAAGGTGTGGGCGCCACAAATACCTCGACCACAACGAATACTGCGGAAAATACCGTGGGCACGGCAACCCCGAAGCAAAATGGACTCGCCGTGCTGGGCAAGTATGTGGGCGTTTCGGCCACGCAGACCATTGTGGAGTATGCGACGTTCGCGATTTTGCACTTGATCGGCGTACCCTCACAGATCGCCAACGGCATCGCCGTGGTGTGTTCGGCGACCTACAACTTCGTGATGAACCGCAACGTGACATTCAAATCGTCCAGCAACTTCACCCGTTCCGTGGCGCTGTTCGCGCTGCTGTGGATCTGGAACTTCACGTTCAGCACGCTGCTGATCGGCTGGATGCCGGGTGCGACCGGGCTGAGTCCATATGTGGTGAAGTTCATTGCGATGGCCTGCCAGTTCGGCTGGGGTTATCCGTTGTGCAAGTACGTGATTTTTAGGTGACACATTCCAATTGCTCACTGTCGTTCGCCTTCGCCTATTTGTATTTGGAGCGCTTATCAGAAGAACAGCATCGCGACACCTGCGGCGAAGCACATGAGCAGAATCGATGTCAGGAAGCTGGCGAGCATCGGCTTCTTGCCCTTGGAAGCGATGGCCTTGAAGTTCACGTTGATGCCGAGCGCGGCCATGGCCATGCCGAGCACGATGTACGCAAAGTCCACAAGCTGCGGGGTGATGGAGGCGATGAGCGGCACGAAGGTGCCGATGATCGAAGCGCCGATGAAGCCGAGCATGAACCACGGGAAGGCCACAGTCTTCTTGCCGGTGTTCTCCACCTCGGAGTGCTTCTTCTCCCACCAGATAGCGATGATGATGGCCGCGAACACGAGCATGAGCACGCGGGAAAGCTTCATGATGGTGGCGATGTCCACCGCGCCGAAAGCGTCGCCGGCGGCGACCGCGTGGGCGATTTCGTGCAGGGAAGCACCGGCGGTGATGCCCAGCTGGTCCTTGGTCATGCCGGTCAGCGGGCCGAGCGCGATCTCCAGCAACGCGAACACAGTACCCATAATGGCTACGATGGCCACGGCCATGGTCACGTCGTTGTCCTTCTCGTCCTGCTTGTCCTCAGGCACCTTGATGGAACCGGCCAGGCCCATGACGGCGGCCGCACCGCAGATGCCGGTGCCACCGGCGGTCAGGATGGCGAGCATCGGGTCGACACCGAGTTTGCGGGCGATGGCATAGCACACGATGATGGTCAGCGTAACGACCACAGCGGCGATCGGCAGACACTTGATGCCCTGCGTGAACAGCACGGCGAGGTTGAGCTTGAAACCAAGCAGGATGATGCCGAGGCGCAGCAGCTTGTTGGAAATCAGGCCAGCGGCGTCCTTGACGCCTGCCTTGCGGCCATCATTGGAACCGACGTAGGCACTGCGGATCGGGAACTGGATGATCATACCGATGAGCAGCGCGATGATGAGCGCGCCGAACAGGCTGAAGCCGGGGAATTGCTTGAGCCAGGAAGCGATCAGCGAGGCCAGCAGGGTCAGAACACCAATGAACAGCATGTCAACGGTGGCAATACGCTTCCACCATTTTGTACAGAACTCTCTCATGATGTCTATTGAAGCTCAAGCGTTTACATCGGTCAAATCATTGCAACCAATACATATCATCGATTTTGTCGATACCTAATTGATCTCCCTCTGATGAGAGAGGTGGCCGCCGCAGGCGGACGGAGGGAGAGAAACAACGTTCGCAACCTCCCCTCAGTCGACTATCTGACTACCCGCGCAGCGCAGCAATAATCGTCTCCGCCAACTCCCGCTGATCGTGCGTCAGACCGGATCTCGGCACCAGCGCATAGAACCGCCGCACAAACTCATCGCCAAGCTCCCGCTGCACCGGCACGCCCGCCGGCACGGCGGCTTCCGAAATCAACGACTGCCCGAACCCGGCGGACAGCGCCGCCACAATCGCCGCATTACTGGACACTTCCATCGTGCGTGCAGGCACAACCTGAGCGGTCTTGAAATACAGATCCGTGTAATACCGCACGCCGGAACCGTGTTCGCGCACCATCCACACGCCGTCAGGCTCCCCCGCCAACACCAGCCGGTCCTCGCACAGGGTGACGCGGTCCACCGAATCGTTCACGATCGGCTTTTCCACCACGCCGAGCTGCACGGCCTTCATGCTGGTCTGTTCGAGAATCGCATCCGAGTTCATCACGTGTACAGCGAAGTCGAAACCGTCCATGTTCCGAGCCATCACCGGCAACGCCTTCGGCAGCAGAATCGCCGCGGTCGTGTGCGAGAACGACACGGACAGCGGCTCACGCGCCTCCTGCACGCGGGCGATCTGCTCACGCGTATCCCGCCATAATCCGTCGATGCCGATGGCAGTCTGGTACAGCATCCGCCCGGCCTGTGTGGGCGTCACGTCACTTTTCGCATTGCGCACGAACAGCGGCGCGCCGACCATCTGCTCCAATTGGGCGATACGCGACGACACCGTCGACTGCGATACCTTCAGCTCATCGGCGGCCAGCGTGAACTGACCCACCTCGTATACGGCGACCAGGGTTTCGAGCAGAGGGAACATGGTTTAACTGTACGCTGTATGATGCACGAATATTTCAATTAGCTTGGGCGTAGCCCTAGGCCACGGACCTGGACCACCCTCAGTCTCGCTTCGCGAGCCAGCTCCCGCCAGCGGAAGCCCAATGGCTTTCACATCACTATGCCTCACGCAGTTTTGCGAGCTGCGCCTTGGCCTTGTGGAGTTTGGCATAGATCTCGTTGCGCTGGGCCGGGTTCTTGACGCGCTGATGGTCACGAGTGAGCTTGTCCACTTCGGATTCGAGCCGAGCAATTTCAGTATGGCGAATGATGCGCGCATCCAGATTCTCGACCTCCGGCGTACCCAAAATGGTCTGTGAGCACAGCGATGCCCACATCTCATCAATAGTAGAGCCGGCCAGCTCCAGCTGGGCCTCCCCCGCCGGCTGCCAGTCGCCGGCATATACCTGATAGATCGGCGTGTGCCCGGCACGCCCCGGTATGGCGCGGCGCACGGCGAACGCGCATTCCTCACGCGTGCTGCCCTCGAACGGCACGTCGCGTACGCACACGAATACGATGCCCGATTTGCGCTGTCCGGCGATCAGGTCGATGACTTCGTTCGGTATGCCGGTGGCTTTGGCCGTAAGCTTCAGTCCGATGACCAGCACTTCCGGGATCAGTTTGCCGTCCGCAAGCCCCGTGTTGGCCGACCGGGCCAACGCCAGCATGGTGATGGATTCGATCTCGTTCACCAATCGCTGCTTGAGTTTGCCGGAAATCGGCGCTTTGCCTACGAACAAGGCTTTCGGCAGTGTGCCTTTGGCTTCGGGAATCGCCGTGGAAACGGGCAGTCCCAGCGAAATTGCGGATACGGAACCACAGTGAGCGGCCTGTGCACCAGTCATCATCGACCTTCTTTCCCGGCCTGCCATCAGTGTCATATCCTCGCAGTGCAGCAGTCCGTTTATCTATTGGAAAGCAACACTAGCGCATCCAGGCCGGAAGTCGTGGTACATATCCATATCCTGCTGCGGTTATAGGAAATCCCCTCCGAGTTTCCTCGAAGGGGATTTCCTATAACGCTAGTTCAAGCGAAGATTCTTGTCTGATGAAAATCAGGCGAGGATCTTGGTCACACGACCGGAGCCGACGGTGTGGCCACCTTCACGCACAGCGAAGGTCAGGCCTTCCTCCATAGCGATGGGCTGAATCAGCTCAACGGTGAAGGTAGCGTGGTCGCCCGGCTGAACCATCTCGACGCCTTCCGGCAGCTCGATGACGCCGGTGACGTCGGTGGTGCGGAAGTAGAACTGCGGACGGTAGTTGGAGAAGAACGGCGAGTGACGGCCGCCTTCGTCCTTGGTCAGCACGTAGACTTCGCCCTCGAACTTGGTGTGCGGGGTGACGGAGCCCGGCTTGGCCACAACCTGGCCACGCTCGACATCGTCACGGCCGAGACCACGCAGAAGCAGACCGGTGTTGTCGCCAGCCTCGCAGGCGTCCATGGTCTTGTGGAAGGTCTCGATGGAGGTGACGGTGGTCTGCTGGGTCGGACGGATACCAACGATCTCGACCGGGGTGTTGACGGCCAGCTGGCCACGCTCGACACGACCGGTGACAACGGTACCACGGCCGGAGATGGTGAAGACGTCCTCGATCGGCATCAGGAACGGCTTGTCCAGGTCGTGAACCGGGGTCGGGATGTAGTCGTCGACAGCGTCCATGAGGTCCTTAACGGACTGGACCCACTTCTCGTGGTCCGGAGCGTCGTCGTGCAGAGCACCGTAAGCGGAGGTGTGGATGACCGGGCAGTCACGGTCGAAGCCGTTCTCGTCGAGGAGGTCGCGGACCTCTTCTTCGACGAGCTCGATGAGCTCTTCATCGTCGACCATGTCGCACTTGTTCAGGGCGACGAGGATCTTCGGAACGCCAACCTGACGGGCGAGCAGCACGTGCTCGCGAGTCTGGGCCATCGGGCCGTCGGTGGCGGCCACAACGAGGATAGCGCCATCCATCTGGGCAGCACCGGTAATCATGTTCTTCACGAAGTCGGCGTGGCCCGGGCAGTCGACGTGAGCGTAGTGAC
>ENA-OUOW01001195-OUOW01001195.1-human-gut-metagenome-genome-assembly--contig:-NODE-1195-length-18481-cov-3.160480_pt1 | contig 18481 bp, 16 predicted proteins | sample MGYA00237938_ERZ548769 | MGnify/ENA primary metagenome ERZ548769 (study PRJEB26490, sample SAMN05356870) | human gut metagenome | biome: terrestrial biome; feature: human-associated habitat; material... | reverse complement strand
ATCCCGTGAAAGGAGCCGCCCATGGCAGCAACTGAGCAGCTGTTCAACGTCCGTGAGCGCAAGCGTTTTGAGCGTCACGACATTTGGGAGCGCATTGCCGAGAACGGCACGATTTCCGCCGCCGTCATGGTGATCGCCGCCATCGCCGCCGTCATTTGCGCCAATACCGATGCCTACGAGGCCATCCATCACTTTTTGGAGACCCCGCTGTATGTGGGTCTGGGCAACCTTACGGCCGGTCTCACCGTTGAGCTTTTCGTCAACGACTTCCTCATGGCGATTTTCTTTTTGTTGGTGGGCATTGAGCTTAAGTACGAGATGACGGTCGGCGAGCTCAAGAATCCACGTCAGGCCATGCTTCCCATGCTGGCGGCCGTGGGCGGCGTCGTCGTTCCCGCCTGCATCTACCTGATCTTCAACCATGCCGGCGCCCACAACGGTTGGGCCATCCCCATGGCAACCGATATTGCCTTTGCGCTGGGCGTGCTGTCGCTTTTGGGCAACCGCGTGCCCAACGGCGTGCGCGTGTTCTTCTCGACGCTCGCCATCGCCGACGACCTCATCTCCATCGCCGCCATCGCCATCTTCTACGGTCAGAGCCCCAATCCGTTTTGGTTGGGCGCCGCCGCGCTGGTGACCTGCGCACTCGTGTGGCTCAACAAGACGCAGCATTACCGCCTTGCCCCGTATTCGGTACTGGGTCTGCTGTTGTGGTTCTGCATGTTCAAGAGCGGCGTGCACGCTACGCTCGCCGGCGTCATCTTGGCCTTTACCATCCCGGCCAAGTGCGGCGTCAAGCTCGATAGCCTCACCGATTGGTTGGGCGAGTGCCTGCCGCTGCTCGATGACCGCTACGACGACGAGGCGCACATCTTGGGCCAGCATGACTTTACCGTCTCGACCACCAGGGTCGAGCGCGTCATGCACCGCGTGACCCCGCCGCTCATCCGTATGGAGCGTCTGATCTCCACGCCGGTCAACTTTGTGATTCTGCCGATCTTTGCGTTCGTGAACGCACAGGTTCGCCTAGTGGGCGTGGACATGAGCACGTTGCTTACCGACCCGGTGACGCTCGGCGTGTACTTTGGCATGCTGCTGGGCAAGCCGATTGGTATCTTTGGCATGACGTTTGCCCTGGTTAAGTTTAGGGTCTGCGAGCTGCCGCATAACGTTAACTGGCACATGATTGCCGGTGTGGGCATTCTGGGCGGCATCGGCTTCACCATGTCGATCCTCATCAGCGGCCTTGCCTTCCCGACGGCCCAGTTTGAGGTTCTGGCTGCCAAGGCCGCCATCCTTGCTGGTTCTGTCACCGCTGCCGTGCTCGGCATGATCTACATGAGCGTGGTCTGCAAGCACCCCGCGCCCAAGAACGAGTAAAAGCACATACAAGTTTGAAAACGCCGCCTGTGAACACCATCACAAGCGGCGTTTTAGTCATTGGGGACGTTCTTAAATGACTAGGGCTATTCCACGGTGCCGTAGACGGCGCCCCAGCCGTGGGCGGCCAAGGCGGAGTTGAGCTGGTCGCAAAGTGACTGGCGGTCGTAGTAGCCGGGCGGTAAAAGGTTCACGATTTCCATGAGGTCGGGCGCCAGGTCCAAGATCTCGGCCTGCACGATGAGATCCAGGCGATCGATGGCGCGGCGGTCGTAAAACAGCCCGTCGACCAGGCGCTGCAGGTCGCCGAATTCCTCGGCCCTAAAAGAACCGTATTCCATAGTGCCTCCTTGGGCGCCCCATGCCGGCATGCGCGGCGATGTCGTAATTCATTGCGATGGACTTAATCTATCACGGCTTCATACCGTTGCGGCGGTGGCGGTCTATACTTAGACGAACTGCAACGTCCCGCTTCGCGAAAGGTCGCACACCCATGCAGACGATCTACCAGAAGATGGAAACCACCGAACTCGATGCCGCCATCGAGGCACTCAAAGCCGAGGTTGCCGAGGTCAAGGCCAAGGGCCTGGCGCTCGACATGGCGCGCGGCAAGCCGTCGCCCGCTCAGGTGGACATCTCGCGCCCCATGCTCGATATCCTCAATGCCGATGCCGATCTGCACGACGGCAACGTCGACTGCTCCAACTACGGTTGTTTTGAGGGCATTCCCTCGGCACGCAAATTGGCGGGGGAGTTCCTGGGTTGCCCCGCCGAGCAGACGCTCGTGCTGGGTTCGTCGAGCCTTCTGATCGAGCACGATATCGCCGGCATGTTTTGGCGCTGCGGTTCGTGCGGCAGCGAGCCCTGGGAGGCTTACGAGGCCGCGCACGGTGGCAAGAAGGTCAAGTTCCTGTGCCCTGTTCCCGGCTACGACCGCCACTTTGGCATCACCGCCGACCTGGGTATCGAGAATGTCCCCGTCTCGATGACCGACAACGGCCCCGACATGGACGAGGTCGAGCGCCTGGTTGCCGCCGACGACTCCATCAAGGGCATCTGGTGCGTGCCCAAGTATTCCAACCCCACGGGCATCACCTTTAGCGAGGACACCGTGCGTCGCCTGGTCGAGATGCCCACGGCCGCGCCCGATTTCCGCATCTTCTGGGACAACGCCTACTGCGTGCACGACCTGTACGACGAGACCGACGAGCTCGCCAATATCTTCGACCTCGCTCGCGCGGCGGGCACCGAGGATCGCGTGGTGGCCTTTGCCTCGACGTCCAAGATCACCTTCCCGGGCGCCGGCATCGGCTTTATCGGTGCGAGCCCCGCGGTTATCACGGAGTTCTCCAAGCGCCTGAAGGCCGGCCTTATCAGCGCCGATAAGCTCAACCAGCTGCGTCACGTGCGCTTCCTTCCCACCATCGAGGCGGTCAAGGAACACATGAAAAAGCATGCCGAGTTTTTGCGCCCGCGCTTTGAGGCCGTTGAGCGCAAGCTCACCGAGGGCCTGGGCGATACGGGTTGCGCTACTTGGACACATCCCCGCGGCGGCTACTTTGTGAGCTTTGATGGTCCCGAGGGCTCTGCCCAGAAGGTCGCCGCGCTTTGTACCGACCTGGGCGTCAAGCTTACGCCGGCTGGTGCCACCTGGCCTTATGGCAAGGATCCGCGCGACACCAACATCCGCATTGCGCCGAGCTATCCCACGGTCGAGGACCTGGAGGCCGCGCTCGATGTGCTGGTGCTGGCCGTCAAGCTTGTCGCTGCTGAGCTTGCTCGTGCCGAGCGCTCCTAACGCGTAGGGCCCCGTAAATCCGCGCCCAGTACTATCCGCACTTTCGATTCACAAAGGAGCGTATACATGGATTTGGGTATTTCCACCAACCCCACGCCGGAGATCTACACCATTAAGGTAACCGGCGAGATTGATATCTCTAACGCCGATAACCTGCGCAATGCTATCGACCTGGCGCTCGAGCAGCCCACTGAGGCCGTTGAGCTCGACTTTGCCCAGGTGAGCTACATCGATTCGACGGGCATTGGCGTGCTCGTGGGAGCCGCGCACCACGCGGTCGACCACGGTAAGCGCTTTAGCTGCACTAATGTGCAGCCCCAGGTGATGCGCGTGGTTCAGCTGCTGGGCGTCGACCAGGAGATTTCGATCACCGCTGCATAATCTTTGCCCCCAAAAGGGCGTGCCGTTTGGCATATGTTTGTGATGCGCTCGGACGTTTTGGCGTCCGGGCGCTATACTTGACCGAATGAATAGACGAGTTCCGGCCGAATGGCGCGGTGCGGGCTCGACTCACATCGAGCCTTGGAGGTATGTGTGTTTGGTATTGGAGAGGGTGAGCTCGCGATCATCGTGGTCTTCGGCTTTTTGCTGTTTGGCCCGGATAAGCTCCCGCAGATGGGCCGCACGATCGGCCGTGCCATCCGTCAGTTCCGCGAGACGCAGGAAAAGATGACGGCCGTTGTTCAGTCCGAGATCATCGATCCGGTGAGCGAGGCCGCGTCGGCCCCGGTCAAGCCCAAGAAGGCTGCCGTCGATGATGATTCCGATGCGGACGAGGATGCCGTCGAGACGGCTGCGCCCGCAAAGAAAGAGACCTTTGCCGAGCGTCGCGCCCGCCTTGCCGCCGAGAAGGCTGCGAGCGAGGGTGCCACCGAGGGCGAAGGTATTGCCGAGGAGGCCGAGGGTGCAGAGCCTGCCGCCGCTGCTGCTGCCGCCGCCGAGCCCGAGCCTGCTGCAGAGCCGGAGCCCGAGCCGGCAGAGCCCACGACGGCCGATCTCTACGCCCGTCGTCCCCGCAAGCGCAAGGCCGTCGTCGACCAGCTCGCTCGCGAGCTCGAGGCCGAGGACGATGCCGCTGCCGCCGCCGACGCCCCGAAGGGAGGCGATGAGTAATGCCTATCGGACCTGCGCGTATGCCGCTCTTCGATCACCTGGGAGAGCTCCGTCGCCGCCTGACCATCGTGGTCGTGTCGGTGTTCGCCGCCGCTATCGTGCTGTATTTCGCCACGCCCGTGGTGCTCGATATCTTGGAAGACCCCATTCGCTCCTTTGTGCCGGAAGGTAAGTTCTACATCACTACCACGCTCGGTGGCTTTGGCCTGCGCTTCTCGCTGGCCATCAAGATGGCCGTGGTCATGTGCACGCCCATGATCATCTGGCAGATTCTGGCATTTTTCCTGCCGGCGCTTCGCCCCAACGAGCGCAAGTGGGTCGTGCCCACGGTGCTCGCCTCGACGGTGTTGTTCTTTCTGGGCGCCATCTTTTGCTACTTCATCATCATCCCGGCGGGCTTTGAGTGGCTCATCGGCGAGACCTCGGCCGTCGCTACGGCGCTGCCCGACCTGGAGAACTACGTCAACATGGAGCTGCTCTTTATGATCGGCTTTGGTGTGGCGTTTGAGCTGCCGCTCATCATCTTTTATCTGTCCGTCTTCCATATCGTGTCCTACGCGGCCTTCCGCAGTGCCTGGCGTTTCGTGTACGTTGGCCTGCTTGTGGGCTCGGCTGTGATTACGCCCGACGGCTCGCCCGTTACGCTGGGCCTCATGTATGGCGCCCTGCTCTCGCTCTACGAGATTTCGCTTGCCATCGCCCGTGTGGTCATTACCGCGCGCGAGGGCAAGGAGGGCTTGTTCGTGAGCCGTCTGGACCTGTTTTCGGACGACGAAGAGGACGACGAGGAGTAAATCGGTATGCACGAGGTTGGCATTGTCAACGGCATACTCGATACAGTGATTCGCGCGGCGCGTGGGGCGGGGGCCTTGCGCGCCGTTTTGGTAACGCTGCGCATCGGGGATATGACCGAGGTCGTGCGCGAGGCACTCGACTTTGCGTGGGAGACATTTCGCGACGAGGACCCGCTCACGCGCGGCTGCGAGCTTGCCGTGGAGGAGGTCCATCCACAAAGCGAGTGTCTGGACTGCGGCGAGGTCTTCGATCACGACCGTTTCCATTGCCGCTGCCCTCAATGTGGCGGCGCCAACGTGCGCCTGCTGCACGGCCGCGAACTCGACATCGCCAGTATCGAAATCGAAACCCCCGACGATTAACCCGCCAGCCACTGGGGACGGGGTATAAATGGTAGAAGTAAGGAGCGCCGAATATGGCCGAGAAAACGATTGATATTGCATCGCCGATTCTGTCGCGCAATGAACGCCTGGCAGATCAGCTGCGTCAGCGATTTAATGAGACAAACACCTACGTGATCAACGTCTTGTCGAGCCCCGGCTCGGGTAAGACAACAACGATTCTGGGTACCAACGAGCGCCTGCGCGACAAGGCCGGCTTGCGCTGCGCCGTCATCGAGGGCGATATCGCCTCGGACGTCGACGCCATCACCATGAAAGAGGCCGGCATGCCCGCCATCCAGATCAACACGGGCGGCCTGTGCCACCTCGAGGGCAACATGATCATGGAGGCCGTTGACGCCTTCGACCAGGCTGTGGGTCTGGAAAACATCGACGTCATCTTTATCGAAAACGTGGGCAACCTGGTCTGCCCAGTTGACTTTGACCTGGGCGAGAACCTGTCCATCATGATTCTCTCGGTGCCCGAGGGCGACGACAAGCCCGTCAAGTACCCGGGCATCTTTCAACATGCCGGCGCACAGCTGCTCAACAAGGTCGACGTGGCCCCGGCTTTCGATTTTGACATGGATAGGTATACTAAGACACTCGATGACCTCAATCCGCAGGCGCCGCGGTTTGCCGTGAGCGCGCGCAAGGGCGAGGGCATGGATGCCTGGTGCGATTGGCTCATCGGGCAGATTGAGCAAGCAAGGGCGTAAGTCGGCCGCCATACGGGCGGGCGTAGCCGCAGAGATACGAGATAGGAGCCTCTTTTGAAGCTCATCATCGCCGAGAAAAACGACGCCGCGCGTCAGATCGCCGAGCGTCTGTCCACGGGTAAGCCCAAAAAGGACAAGGTGTACAACACCGCCATCTACCGTTTTGAGTGGAAGGGCGAGGAGTGCGTGACGATCGGCCTTGCCGGTCACATCCTTGCGCCCGATTTTTGCGACAGTGTGCTGTTCGATAAAAAGCTGGGCTGGTATTCGGTCACCGAGGACGGCGAGATGCTGCCGGCCGACATACCCGATGGCCTGGCGCGTCCGCCCTACGATACCAAGCGCAAGCCGTTTCTTGCCGATGGCATCTCCATCAAGGGCTGGAAGCTCGAGAGCCTGCCCTATCTCACCTGGGCGCCCGTCATTAAGTTGCCGGCCGAGAAAGAGCTCATTCGCTCGCTCAAGAACCTTGCCAAGAAGTCCGACAGCGTCATTATCGCCACGGACTTCGACCGTGAGGGCGAGCTGATCGGTTCGGACGCCCTCAACAAGGTGCGCGAGGTTGCGCCCGACCTGCCGGTCGCCCGCGCCCAGTATTCTTCGTTTACCAAGGCCGAGATCACGCAGGCCTTCGATAATCTCGTCTCGCTCGACCAGAACCTGGCCGACGCCGGCGAGAGCCGCCAGCACATCGATCTCATTTGGGGCGCGGTGCTCACGCGCTACCTGACGCTTGCCAAGTTTGGCGGCTTTGGCAACGTGCGTTCCGCCGGCCGCGTGCAGACACCGACGCTCGCCCTGGTGGTCGAGCGCGAGCGCGAGCGCATGGCGTTCGTGCCCGAGGACTATTGGCAGATTCGCGGCATGGGTGCCGCGCAGGGCGCAGCCGAGGACGACCGCTTTAAGATTGCGCACAAGACGGCGCGCTTTACCGACAAGGATGCTGCTGAGGCGGCGTACGGCCACGTTGACGGCGTTGCGACGGCAACCGTCGCCGCGGTGACCAAGCGTTCGCGCAAGCAGCAGCCGCCCACGCCGTTTGCGACCACCTCGCTGCAGGCTGCCGCCGCAGCCGAGGGCATCTCACCTGCGCGTACCATGCGCATCGCCGAGTCTCTCTACATGGCGGGCCTCATCAGCTACCCGCGTGTCGACAATACCGTGTACCCTGCGACGCTCGACCTGGGCGCCGTGGTGAGCGACCTGGCAAAGATCAACCCGGCGCTGGCGCCCGTATGCAAAAAGGTGCTTGCCGGCCCCATGAAGCCCACGCGCGGCAAAGTCGAGACCACCGACCACCCGCCTATCTATCCCACGGGCGAGGGCGATCCGTCCACGCTCGATGGTGGCCAGCGCAAGCTCTACGACCTCATCGCCCGCCGCTTCCTGGCAACGCTCATGGGTCCCGCGACCATCGAGAACACCAAGCTCGAGCTCGACGTGAACGGCGAGCCGTTCGTGGCCTCGGGCGACGTGCTCGTGACCCCTGGCTTCCGCGAGGCCTACCCGTACGGCCTTAAGCGAGACGAGCAGATGCCGCCGCTGGAGCAGGGCGACACGGTCGACGTGTTCGACATTAAGCTCGAGGCCAAGCAGACCGAGCCGCCCGCGCGCTACAGCCAGGGCAAGCTCGTGCAGGAGATGGAGAAGCGCGGCCTGGGTACCAAGTCCACGCGCGCGAGCATCATCGAGCGCCTGTATGCCGTGCGCTATCTCAAAAATGATCCCGTTGAGCCGAGCCAGCTGGGCATCGCCATCATCGACGCGCTGACGCAGTTTGCCCCGCGCATCACGAGCCCCGATATGACCAGCGAGCTCGACGGCGACATGACCCGCGTGGAGCGCGGCGAGGACACCGAAGAGCATGTCGTGACGCACTCGCGCGCGCTGCTGGCCGGCGTGCTCGACGGGCTGCTCAAGCACACGCAGGAGCTGGGCGACGCTATCAGCGACGCCGTCACGGCCGATGCGCGCGTGGGCACCTGCCCCAAGTGCGGCAAGGACTTGGTTATGAAGACGAGCGCCAAGACCCGCGGCAGCTTTATCGGCTGCATGGGCTGGCCCGACTGCGACGTGACCTATCCGGTGCCGAGCGGCGTCAAGGTGAGCCCGCTCGAGGGCGAGGCCGCTGTGTGCCCCGAATGCGGTGCGCCGCGCATTAAGTGCCAGCCGTTCCGCCAGAAGGCTTTCGAGATCTGCGTGAACCCGACGTGCCCCACCAACTACGAGCCCGACCTTAAGGTGGGCGAGTGCAAGGTGTGCGCCGAGGCCGGACGCCATGGTGATCTGATTGCACACAAGAGCGAGAAGAGCGGCAAGCGCTTTATCCGCTGCACCAACTACGATGACTGCGGCGTGAGCTATCCGCTGCCGGCGCGCGGCAAGCTCGAGGCGACGGGCGAGACCTGCCCCGAGTGCGGCGCCCCCATCGTGGTGGTCAACACGGCGCGCGGTCCGTGGCGTATCTGCGTCAACATGGACTGCCCGACCAAGGAGAAGAAGCCCGCCCGCGGCCGCAAGACTGCGACCAAGGCGAGCGCGGCAAAGAAGACCACGGCAGCAAAGAAGACTGCTGCCAAGAAGACGACAGCCAAAAAGACGACTGTCAAGAAGTCGACTACCAAGAAGGCGGCCGCCGACAAGTAGCGGCGCAGCCGAAACATAGCCCAAAACAAAAACGAGCGAGGGTCCCATGATCCTCGCTCGTTTTTGCGTAGTCATTGGGAACGTTCTTTAATGACTAGCCGTTTAAGAACGTCGCATGCGACTAGTTCACCTCGACAGGCTTGGCGCCGGGATAGCGCTCCTCAAAGTCTAGGCGGTACTTATTGTCATTGGTACCTGCCACGTTGTCGCGCGACAGCGGCGCCACGATCTCATTCTTGTGGTCCGCAGGCTTAGCGTATTTCAGGCTGATTTCCCAGGCGTCACAGATTGCGTCAATGCGGTGGTCCAGGTCGTCGTACAGGGCGATGATGTCCTTCCAGGAGCTGTAGTTCTTGGAGCTCGTCGGGACGTCCAGGTCCTCGACGATATCGTAGTACTGCTCGATGGTGTCTTCCGTGCGCTCGGCGACGTCGGCGAGATTTTGACGGGCGGTGCGATCTTCTGCCAGATAGCTGCCATTGAAGGCCTGCGCGCAGGCACGGACCTGGCTATCGAGATCTTCGAGCAGGTCGTAGTATTCGCTCAGGCGACGGTAGAGGTTCTGCTCGGAGAGCGTCGCTTCGCCGCCGTCCTCGTCGTCATCGTCATCGTCATCGTCGTAGAGGCTATTGGGGTCGCCGAGAGGCTTGAGGTCATCAGCGTCAACATCATGGTGCAGCTTAGTAACCTCGGCAGTCGTCTGCGTGGCAGCGGTGTCGAAAGGCTTGATCACAAAGAAAATGACCAGGGCGATGATGATTGCCACCAGCACAACGATAATGGCGATAAGCGCCTTGGTGCTGCTCTTTTTGGCGGCGGGGGCCTGCGGTGAATCAGGCGCGTACGTAGATGCCGGTTGCTGTTGGGGCGGGGTGTCCGCGACGGGTATGCGCTGCGTCGTTTCGACCGCTGCGGGGCTGGCGGCGGGGTCGGGGCGATAGGCGAGGGGGTCGTCCGGCTTAGCTTGCGGCGTATCGAGGAAGCCGGTCTGCTCAAACGCGGGTTGGCCATTGCTTGCGGTTGTCTGCTCAACGGGTGCACCGCATGAGGTGCAGAACTTGGCATCATCTGCAAGAAGTTTGCCGCACGAGGCGCAATACCGAGACATTGCCACTCCTTTCGCCACATTTCAAATCAATACGACGATTATACCCAGCGCTCAAAAAAGTCGGCAGTTAGGGACGTTCCTTTTCTGCCGGCACTTTAGGAACGTCCCTAGCTGTCGCCTAGTCATTTAAGGGCGTCCCCAATGACTACCCAATGACTAGGCCCGATTTGGGGCGCGCCTGCCCCTGGGGTATCATGGCTTGGTTGATATATCTGCATTTATGCGCCTTGTAGGAAGGGGCTGCGCTCATGGCTTTTGAGCCCGCTCAACATAGCTTTATCACGCTCGAGGGCGTCGATGGTGCCGGCAAGTCCACGCAGGCGCGTCTGCTTGCCCGCGCGCTCGAACTCGCTGGCTACCAGGTTGTGAGCCTGCGCGAGCCGGGCGGCACCGCCATCAGCGAAAAGATCCGTGCTCTGCTGCTCGACCCCGCCAATACGGCGATGGGAGACACCTGCGAGTTGCTACTCTACGAGGCGGCGCGCGCCCAGTTGGTGCACGAGGTCATAGCTCCCGCCCTCGCGGCCGGCGAGGTGGTCCTGTGCGACCGCTTCTACGATTCCACGACCTGCTACCAGGCGTTTGCCGACGGCCTCGATCGCCAGATGGTGCGCGATGCCAACAGCCTGGCCGTCGCGGGGACGCACCCGGCGCTCACGCTCGTCTACCACATCACGCCCGAGCAGGCGGCGCTACGCATGGCAGCCCGTGGCGCGGCAGATCGCATGGAGGCAAAAGGCATGGCATTCCAAGAGCGTGTTTACCAGGGATTTTGTGCCATTGCTGCCGAGGAGCCAAACCGCGTAAAGCTCATCGACGCCACTGCGACCGTCGAGGAAGTCTTCGAGAAGACGGTCGAGCAGATTCGCGCGTACGGTCTCGACATTCCGCAAGACGCCGTCGCCGCCGCACTTGCCAAGGAGGCCGAGTAACATGGCCCCCGCGCAGACAAGCCTGCTGGCCAAGCTCGACACCCAACAGCGCGTGCGCGACTTTTTGACCAACGCCGTCGCCAGCGGCCGCGCATCGCACGCCTACCTGTTTCTGGGCGCTCCCGGTGCCGGCAAGCTCGATGCCGCATGGGCGCTCGCCCAGGCCTTCCTGTGCGAGCAGGACGGCTGCGGAGCATGCGACAGCTGCGTACGCGTTGCTCGGCATACGCATCCTGACGTGCACTATTACACGCCCGAGAGCGCCACGGGCTACCTCATTGCCCAGACCCGCGAGCTGCTCGATGACGTGCCGCTGGCGCCCATCCGTGCCAAGGCCAAGGTCTACATCATCGATCGTGCCGAGCAGCTGCGCGCTAACACCGCCAACGCGCTGCTCAAGACACTCGAGGAGCCGCCCGAGGGCGTTATGTTCATCTTGCTGGGCACCTCGGCAGACGTGATGTTGCCCACCATCGTGAGCCGCTGTCAGTGCGTGCCGTTTCGGCTGGTGTCGCCCGCCGTCGCCGCGCGTGCCGTGAGCCGCGCAACGGGCCAGGATCTCGCACGCTGTCGCATGGCGGTCGCCGTGGCGGGAAGCCCCACGCGCGGCATCGAGTTCCTTAAGAGTGCCGAGCGCCAGGATGCCCGCCGTCAGATGGTCCGCGCCATCGACTCACTCATTGCCGCCGACGAGGCCGACGTGCTCAGCCGCGCCAAGTCGCTCATCGTCGCCGTTAAGGCGCCGCTCGCCGAGGTCAAGTCCACGCAGGAAAAGGTGCTCGAGCAAAACGCCGACTACCTGTCGCGTGGAGCATTGAAGCAGCTTGAGGACCGCAACAAGCGCGAACTCAACGCGCGCGAGCGTTCGGGTATCATGGAAGCGCTGGCGAGCGCGCGGACGCTCATGCGCGACGTGCTGCTGACGCTTCAGGACGAGGCGGCCGACGTGGTGAACGAAGACGTGCGCGACACGATCGGTCGGCTTGCCGCCGCGACCAATGTTGCGGGTGCCACCCGGGCGCTCGAGGCGGTTGCCACGGCTGAGCGCAACATCGCCAGAAACGTTACTCCCCAGCTGGCCATCGAGGTCATGCTGTTCGATATCAGGAAGGCACTGAAATGCCGTTAGTCGTACCCGTTAAGTTTACCTACGCCTCGCGCGACCTGTGGTTTGACCCGCAGGATCTGGATATCCTCGAGGCCGATTATGCCATTTGCTCCACCGAGCGCGGAACCGAGATCGGCCTGGTCACGGCCGATCCCTTCGAGGTGCCGCAAGATGAGATCGGCCAGTCGCTCAAGCCCGTGCTGCGCGTGGCGAGCGACATCGACCTGCAGCTTGCCGACGACCTGGCCATCCAGGGCGACGAGGCGATGGTCGATTTCCGCCGTCTGGTCAAAGAGCTCGACCTCGAGATGAAGCCGGTCGGCGTCGAGTACCTGTTTGGCGGCGAGAAGGCCGTGTTCTACTTTGCGGCCGAGGAACGCGTCGATTTTCGTCAGCTCGTCAAGGACCTGTCCTCGACGCTGCACATTCGCGTCGACATGCGCCAGATTGGCGTGCGCGACGAGACCCGTCTGGTGGGCGGCTATGCCCAGTGCGGACAGGAGCTCTGCTGTACGCGCTTTGGCGGACAGTTTGAGCCCGTCTCGATTCGCATGGCAAAAGAGCAGGACCTGCCGCTCAACTCGTCCAAGATCAGCGGCGTTTGCGGCCGCCTGATGTGCTGCCTGCGCTATGAGTTCGAGGCGTACAAGGACTTTAAGAGCCGTGCGCCCAAAAAGAAGACGCTCATCGATACGCCGCTCGGCAAGGCGCGTATCCAGGAATATGACACGCCGCGTGAGCAGCTGGTGCTGCGCCTGGAGAACGGCAAAGTCTTTAAGGTCAACCTGGCCGATATGACGTGCTCGGAGGGCTGCAAAAAGAAGGCCGCCGAGCAGGGCTGCAACTGCCGCCCTGACTGCGTGACGCGCGATGTGCTCGAGCGCATCGAGTCGCCCGAGATGCGCTTGGCGCTCATGGAGCTCGACCGCGAGAACGGCGTCGACGTGGGCGATGGCCTGTCGAGCGCCGACCGTCTGGCGGGGACGACGATGCCCAAGCGCCGTCGCCGCGATGCGGACGCCGATACCCGTGCCGGTCAGAGCCAGGGCGAGGGTCGCGGCCGCGGTAAGGGTCGCGGCAAGGCCGAGGCACCCGAGGCTGAGGAGGCTGCCGGTGGACGTCGCCGCCGCAAGCGCGCGGCGTCCGTCGACAATGGCGAGGCCGCGGGCAGGAACGCTTCTCGCGAGCGCGAGGCTCAGCAGCCCCAGCAGCAAAACCACGGCGGCGGCATGAACCCCACGCGCCGTCGCCGCCGTCACCTGTCGAGCGAGGAGCGCGAGGACGCCTTCCGCGCCGCAGCCGCTCGTGAGGCCGGTGCCGCTCCCAAGGGTGGCTCGGGTTCCGACGCGCCTGCCGACAAGGCTGGCAAGCCGCGTGGCGAGGAGGAGCGCGCGTCACGTCCGCGTCGTCGCCATTCCTCGGGCACGCAGCAGAAGCCCTCGGTTCCTTCTGTGGCCGATCAGGTTTCGGATGGCGAAGTCAAGGTCACGCGCCGTCGCCCCGGCGATGGCGGAGAAGCTGCCGCCAAGGCTTCACACGGCGGCGCTCGCGACGAGTGCGAACCGCGTGAGAATCGCGGTGGCGAGGGCTCGACCGACCAGGGTCAAAAGCGTCGCCGCCGCCGTCGCTCCCGCAAGCCGCGCCAGGACGGTGGCGAAGGCTCGACCCACACCTCGTTCGCACCGCAACCGCCTACCGGCGAATAGCGCCCGTAAACGGATGCAACCTGTCTGACCCCAGCACCTCTGGGTATCATGGCTCTACACCGGCAACCCTCCCTTCGCCTTCGCGTAGGGAGGGTTGTGTCATGAAGAGACATTTGAACGTGCTGACTCGCTTGCGGGGTGCAGGTGTCCTACCGTTTACGGATGAATTGCTACCGCTTGCCGAGCGCGCGACATACGAGGCGCTCGAGGCGTTGTCGCCCACGCGATGCGCCGGCTGCGAGCGCTCCGGTGCACTGATTTGCCAGGATTGTCTGGCCTCGTTTGCGCTCATCGACCCGTGCCATAGCTGCATCCGATGTGGTGCCCCGTTTGGGGATTTGCTGTGTACCGAGTGTTCGGTCGAGGGCGCGTCTTCGGCAATGGCCGAGGCGCTCGATCGCTGTCTGGCGTGTGCCGTCTACGCACATCCGCTGCCGCGCATCATCAAGGCGTACAAGGATGCGGGCGAGCGCCGTCTGGCACCGTATCTGGCGGAGCTATTCTACGACACCGTCTTGCATGCCCAGGCGGCGGCCCCCGATCGCTACGGCGGTGTGCTGTCCGGTGCGGACGCGGTGGTGTTTGTGCCCGCGACTGCGGCGGCGTTTCGGCGGCGTGGATTCGACCATATGGAAGCAATCGCGCGCTCGTTTTGCGATCTTTCGGGTGTCCCGTTGCTGGACGCCCTGGTCAAATACGGTCATGGTGACCAGCGAGAGCTCGGCCGCGATGAGCGCCGGGAGCATGCCCGGGGCATGTACGAGACGGTCGAGGATGTGCGCGGCCGCCGTCTGCTGCTCATCGATGATGTCATTACCACGGGCGCGACCATGGCAGCAGCCTCGGCGGAGCTCAAGCGTGCCGGTGCCGCGGCCGTTGATGGCCTCGCTATCGCACGCGTTTGGTAGGGGGTGGTTTTGTGGCAGTGAAGCTAGCGTGTGCGGTCCGTCCCGACCTGCGAAATCTGTACTCGCGATGCGAATAACGTCCCTAACCTTAAACTATAGCTTGAACTTAGCTATAATGCGCTACGTTCCTGCCAGGCTGTGGTTGCGGACGGACGAAATGCCCATCCTAGTCCAAGACAGACGCGGTCAAAGGGATCCACGTAAGCGACCGCGTGCGCGCGGCGCGATCATGGCGCGTCCTAGATGTAAGCCGCACCGTCCGTTCTACTTTCTTTGGGGCAATACCGCCTCGCGGGCGAGCGGGCCAGTCGTGAAGGTGGCTGCGGCCTCCCGAGCAAACGCCCCGGTGCGCAAGTGTGGGGTCAAATACCAGGTCAGCTGGTGGGAACAACCCGATATTCCGTGCGGGGCACGGATCGTATACGACACAGAAGGCAGGGTAGTGGACATGGTGAGGGGCAGCTTGATGCATGCGGCTCGGTTGGGTGCTGGGACCGCGGCGGTCATTGCCGTTTTGGGCCTGAGCGGATGCGCGTTCAATCCACTGTCCACGTTCACGACGCCCACGATCGACCAGATCGAGCGCGAGACCGTTACCCCCACGGTATCGGACAATGCCCTGGTCAAGCCGGGAACCCTGACGGTCGCCCTCGATACTTCCGATGCCCCGCAAGCCATGCAGGATGCCGACGGAAACCTCACGGGCTATGCGGTCGATGCCGCTCGTGCCCTCGCGTGCCGCATGGGTCTCAAGGTTGCTTTTGTCGATGCGTCCTCGGCCGATTCCGCGCTCAGCGATAAAAAGGCCGACATCTTTATTGGCGACATCAAGTCTGCGGGCGGCGACATCAGCTCGCTTGGCACCTGTCTGTACGATGCTGCCGCCGTGTTCGGCAAGACCAGCGACGGAGAGTCCCCGAGTGTCTCAACCGACACACTCAACACTGCTACCTTGGGCGTTCAGACTTCCTCGGCCTCGCAGGAAGCGCTTGCCAAGCAGAGCATCACGGCCAACCAAAAGACCTTCTCCAACATCAACGAGTGCTTCGAGGCACTCGAGTCGGGCGAGGTCGATTACGTGATCTGTGATTCCACGGCCGGTGGTTACCTCGCGCGCCTGATGAGCCAGATCTCCTATGTCGGCACGCTCGAGGCGCCCTCCACGCTTGGCGTCGCAGGCCTTAGCTCTAACGATGAACTGTGCCGTGCCGTGAGTGATGCCCTCGACGGTATCACGGTCGACGGCACGCTCGAGGCGGTCCACTGCGTCTGGTATGGCCAAATGCCCTATGACCTTACCGCCAAGACTGTTTCGGGGGCCAATGTGCAGGCATCCGACTCCACGTCCAACGAGACCGAGTCCTCCGATGGCGACGCCTCTGATAACAACGGCGACAGTCCGTCGTCTAGCCAGGAGGGCGCCATCACCGACGATGACATCAACAAGCTCAATAGCTAGTTATTGGTAGGGGTGGCGTCTGCCATACACCGAACGAGGCGCTTCTTCACGGTTTCAACACGCATGGCCGGGTCTCCCAAATAGGGGAGCCCGGCTTTACTATTTTGCTAAAACTAGCAGGCCAAAGCTAATTTCCAGGAGAAAAATTAACTCCGTCGACGCCCTCCTATAGCGCACTTTGCCGCGGAAAAGTGCGAGACTTCGGTATGCGGTATCAAGCAGTCGTTATTCGGGTCTTTGGGAATTCGGGTGATTAAATGCACGGCAATGGGTACATAGCCAGTACAGTAAGTCCCCGAGGCAGATTGGAGCCACGTATGGATATCAAGGTTTCTGGACGCAAGACGACGGTAACCGATGCTCTGCGTGCGCATGTGGATGAGAAGATCGGCGAGGCGCTCAAGGTTTTCGATATCGAGCCCATGACGGTCGACGTTGTACTTCGCTATGAGAAGAACCCCTCGAACCCCAACCCGGCAATCGTCGAGGTTACGGTTCGTGTCCGCGGTTCGGTGATTCGCGTTGCCGAGCACGGTGTCGTATACGCCGACGACCTGCGCGTTGCCGCACTTGTCCGTGATCCGACGCACGTGGTCGCGGCCCATGGCGCCGCATCCGATGAAACCGACATTAATCATGGTTGATACTCCCTTGTTGACTTGTTGATGGTTGATGGTTGATGATGCGCGGGCGGCGGTCATGCGTTCTTCGTGATGCCGATCAGGATGCCGCCGAGCGCGATGAGAATCATGCCGGCGATGATGAACGCCATCTCCTTCTTGGTCTTCTTCTCCTTGAGAATGAACAGGCCGCCCAGCGTGGCGACGATGACGTTCATCTGCGACAGCGTCCAGCCGACCGCCAGACCGTTCATCTCATTGGACAGCATCACGGTGAGGTTCGCGGTGGCGAACAGGGCGCCGGTGCTCATGTTCATCCAGCTCTTCTTGCCGAACGCGCCGATTTCGGGGTCCATCGCGTCCTTGCCGCTCATGCAGAAGGCGATGATTGTCGTGCCGAGCACCATGAACACGGCCTGCGGGAACAGCATGTCCCAGCTGGAGACCGAGAAGAACTTGCCAGCGGCGGCGTAGCTGGTATACAGCAGTGAGGAGATCAGGGTGATGAGCAGGCCGAGCTTCAGGTTCGACGGACCCTTGTCCTCGCTCTTCTCCTGGAAGGCGGTGCAGGCGACGCCGACGATGATGACGACGAGCGCGCAAATGCCGAAGCCGAACTGCCAGCCGTGCGTCCATTCATGGAAGAACAGTGCGCCGAGCAGGGTGGTGAACACCAGCTGCATGCCAGTGGACAGCGGCATGGCGCGGGCCACGCCCAGATAGTCGAAGGACTTGATCTGCAGTATCTGCGCGATGCTCCACGGGATGCCGTTGATGGCCGCGGCCGCGATCAGCGTCCACGACCAGTTGATCGGGTGGAAGATCAGCACCACGATACCGAACAGCAGCGTGGTGAGCACCATGCCCATCTGCTTGTTGGCGGTGGTGCCGCCGACCTTCTGCATGACAATGCCCTGAAAACCCCAGCCGAATGCGGGGACCAGGGCCAAGAGGATAGGCCACATGTTCGTATCCTTTCATCGCGCCGGCATGACACACATCCGCGTCTGTCATGATGGCGTTAACAACATTGTTTCAAGTCCGAGTCTAAGCGTCGGTCGCGGGAAAACCGGGTGCCGATGCGGTCGGTTCGCGCCAATTATCGGTAAGAACGCGCCACTTTGCCCCGCCGATGGTTCAGCGAATCATTCTCAATAAGAAAAGTGTGAGGAATACGCACAGTACCGAACAAAACGAACACAGAGAAATCCGCGTCATGTGGCCGATATCCGACTCCTCATGTTCGTTTCGCCGGCCAGCGGGCTCACACGTTTTCCGTCGGACGCAATTCGGTGCGCAGAAAATCCTGACGATACCGACTCGGACTGACGCCGAACGCGGCGGAGAAATGCTTGCGCAGCGAATCCGCGTTGCGCAGCCCCGTTCTCAGCGCGATCTGCTGCATCGGCAGATCGGTGAGCTCCAGCAGTTCCTTGGCGGCGTTCAGACGCTCCGTCAGCAGCCAGATGCTCGGCGGCACCCCCATGACCTCGCTGAACCGGCGCTGGAACGAGCGCGTGGAGGAGTGGGAGGTCTGCGCAAGCGTCGTCAGCGTCCAGTCATAACTGAGATGCTCGCGGACTCTGCGGGTCAGCGCGATGATCTCGTCACTCTGCCGGGACGGTCGCGGCAAGACGGACGGAGCGCCGTCGCTGCGCCGGGTGGCCACCGAACGGGGGTAATGCATCATCAGCATGTTCGCCTCCGCCGTCGCCAGGGACTGCCCGGCATGTTCGGCGAGTAGCGCGATGCACAGGTCGAGACAGATGCTGCCGCCGGCGGACGTCCAGATGCGCTGCTTCGCGTTGT
>ENA-OUOW01001173-OUOW01001173.1-human-gut-metagenome-genome-assembly--contig:-NODE-1173-length-18712-cov-8.699362_pt1 | contig 18712 bp, 17 predicted proteins | sample MGYA00237938_ERZ548769 | MGnify/ENA primary metagenome ERZ548769 (study PRJEB26490, sample SAMN05356870) | human gut metagenome | biome: terrestrial biome; feature: human-associated habitat; material... | reverse complement strand
TCGACTGGTAGAGCATATGCATCCTGCCGCCGGGGCCAGCGCCGTGATGCCGACGGTCACGACAAGAAGCAGTGCCGCAATGCGGCGGGAAAGTGTTTTCATCGTCTTCATGCGAAAAGTTCCACCTCCTGTATGCCAAACAGCTTACCCAGCACGCTGGCCGGGAAGCCGCCGACGTCTTTTTGGTAACTCTGGACTGCATCGTTATAATGCAGGTTGCTGATGATGGTCTGCGCACTGTTGAACTGGCTGTACTGCCCCTGCACTGCGCCCATCTTCATGGGGTCTGCGGCCTGCTCCTGCAATTTTGCGTAGAGCTGGCCGATGGCTGTGCCAAGCGTCTCGTTCGACTGGTAGAGCATATGCATCCTGCCGCCGGTGTAAACACTCAGAGAGTCCGGTGCGTGGATCTTGCCATCGGACTGCACCGCCCCGAGGCAGGCGGAAAAAGAGTCCAGCGCAGCCTGTGCCGTCTGCACTTCGGTGCGGTCTGCACCCAGTGTGTTGGACGCGGTGGTGATGATGTTGGCGGCCGTGTTGAGCCGTGTGGTCAACTCCTCATTCAGGGTATAGCCGCTGTCTGCGGCCACGCCAGTGGTGAACCCGTTCTTCACCGTGTCGTACTTTGCCCGGAGCTTCGCCCCGCCAAAGCCGACAAAGCACCCCAGCATCACCACGATGCAAAGCGCCACGGCCACGGCCTGCTTGCTCAGCGCGGCAGGCAGGGCCTTTTCGAGGCTTGCCAGCTTCTGCTGGAAGGGCGTCAGCCGCACTTCCTCCTCGGCGGGCGCTGCGGCGCGATAACTGGAAGCGTCAAAGCCGCCGGTGGGTCGATTCTGTTGTCTGGAAAAATCTGCGTTTGCCATTTCAGCTCCGGATCTCCATCATCTTCTGTTTCAGCTCGTCTTCGATGCGGGTGAGCTCCTGCTCGGCGGCGGCACGCTTTGCGCGGCCCTCGCTCTGGATCTTGTTCAGCTCGTCCAGCGTCTCGATCAGGCTCTTGTTGGTCTGCTGCAGGGTCTCGATGTCCACCACACCGCGCTGAGATTCCTTTGCGGTCTCGATGGTACCCATCTTCAGGGCCTCGGCGTTCTTCTTGAGCAGGTCGTTGGTCATGTCGGTCACGGCACGCTCGGCCTGCATGGCCTTCTGAGTGTGGGCCAGACCCAGCGCCAGCACCATCTGGTTCTTCCACAGCGGGATGGTGTTGACGATGGTGGACTGGATCTTTTCCGCCATCATGGTGTTGTTGTTCTGCAAAAGGCGGATCTGGGGGCCCATCTGCAGGCTGATGTTGCGGGTCAGCTCCAGATCGTAGAGCTTCTTTTCAAAGCGCTCGCACTGATCGGCCAGATCGCGGGCAGCCTGTGCGTCCTCCGGCAGGCCGGAAACCTTGGCCTTATCCATGGCCTGCTGCAGCTCGTTTGCGCGCACATCGGCCAGCTTCTTTTTGCCGGCAAGGATATACATGCTCAGCTCCTTGAAGTAGGCCATGTTCAGATCATACATCTTATCCAGCATGGCGATGTCCTTGAGCAGCTGCACCTGATGGCCCTCCAGCATGGACTGGATCTTTTCCACGTTGGTCTCGGCCTTGTTGTACTTCATCTTCATGGCATCCAGCTGGTCGCCCTTCTTCTTGAAGAAGCCGAGGATGCCCTTTTTCTCTTCCTCGCCTGCATCAAAGCTCTTCAGCTCCCCGATCAGGCTGGTGATCATATCGCCCACTTCGCCCAGATCCTTGGTGGACACCTTGGAGAGCGCAGCCTCGGAGAAATCGCCGATCTTCTTCTGACAGGCGGAGCCGTACTGCAGCACCTGCTGGCTGTTGGTAATATCGATCTTTTCAGCAAACTGATCCACCATGGCCTGTTCTTCCGGGGTCAGGTTCACCTGCGGCTGCTCCGGTGCGGCGGCTTCCTGCTGGGCGGGTGCTGCCTTTTCCTCTTCTGCCGGGGTGGGGTCCAACGTCAGGGTGGGTACTGCGGGTGCATCGAGGTCAAAGTTGAATGTATTATCAGCCATAAGAGATTCCTTCCTTTCCAAATACCATTTACCTTTTTTCTTAGCTCAGGCCCTGCCCTTTGAGCATGTTCTGCAGCACCGTGATATCTGCAGAAAGGTCCATGCTCTCGGCGGCGTACAGGGCATCCAGCTGGTTTTCAAACGCCGTAGCAATGGAAGCAGCATTGTGCTCCACCTCGGTACGGATGGCTGCGGCATTCTCGCCGCGCACGCCCTGCTTTGCCAGCTTTGCATACTGCTGCAGAACGTTCACCGCATCCGGCAGGTAATAGTTTGCGAACCTGCGCACCTGCTTTGCCTTTTCCGGGTTTGCTTCCACCGCTTCCACAATGGAGCGGCCCGCCTTTTCCATGCGGGTCATGGCGGCAGAGAGCTGCGGGTCCGGCAGCTGCTCGTTGAGGGTGTGCAGGGTATCCAGTTTCTGCTGAATGTCGGTCAGCATCGCGTCCACATCCTCCACACCGGTGTGGAAAGGCACTTCGTGCTCCACCACCCGGGGCGGGCAGACCTTCTGTGCCGCACCAAAGGCCACAAATGCACCGCCCAGCGCCGCCAGAAGCGCCCACAGCTTATACACCGGCAGTACCGCGCACAATACCAAAAAGACCAGTGCCATTGCATAAAATGGCAGAACGCTGGGCTTTCTGGTGCGGATGATCTTGCTCATGTTTCTTCTCCTTGTCCGGGGCATTGCCCCTTATGTCATCCATAATACCGCACCCCGCGAAAAACGCAAGGCTTTCACGGATAATTTACAACCTGGCCATCATTTGTTGATCCACGGCAAGAGGGCCGCGCCCCAGATTTCGCGCAGCTTTTCCGGGCGGCAGGCAGCGTTTGCCGGGCTGGTGCTGGGCAGCTTTACCGCTGCAATGCCGGACACCGGCTGCAGATACTTTGTATAGATCCGGTATGCGGTGGCTCCGTTGCAGAATACTGCTTCGATGGGTGCCTTTGCCAGCAGAGCGGCAATATCATTCGGCACTGCATCCTTGATGGAAGCATCCGCTGCGCCGGTGATGGTGCAGCGTTCCAGCGTGTCCCAGAGGGCCAGCCCATGGCGCAGGATGATTTGCTTTTTGGCTTCAATGTCCTCACGGGCAGGCACCGGCTCACCGGTCAGCGCGGCCATCATGGGCCAGAAGCGGTTCTGCGGGTGGCCGTAGTAAAAGGCCATCTCCCGGCTTTTGGGGCTGGGCCATGTGCCAAGGATCAGCGCCCGGCTGCGCACGTTATACACCGGTTCAAAGCTCATTGTCCGCCTGCACTTTCAATTTTATCCCAAGGCGAGCCAAGGTCGCGGCCGGACGGCTCTGCTCTGGGGCCTTCGAACCACAGCTCATCGATCAGGTCGGCAAGGCCGTCCTCCCGCACATCGCCAATGATGCGGTCGGCGGCAGCCTTTGCGTCCGGCGTGCCGTTTGCCATGCAGCAGCCAAGGCCCGCTGCCTTCAGCATAGCCACATCGTTGGCAGAATCGCCTGCTGTCACGGCATCGGCCAGTGTCAGGCCCATCTTTTCGCACAGGTCGGCAAGGCCAACGCCTTTGTCCATTCCACCGCGCACAATGTCGTAGTAGCACAGGCCGTCGGCATTCTGCGCGCCCACCTGCATCCAGTGCAGGCCCAGATGGCCGTACTTTGCCGCAAAATCTGCCACGTGCTCCGGCGGCACTGCCGCAAAAGCGGCGTGGGGCATGTCGATCAGGTGACGATCCTGATCTTCGCCATCCACGCAGTCCAGCCCGATGCTGTTCATCTGCTGATAGCCCCTGTGCAGATATTCATACTCGCAGTAGGCGTAGCAGGCATCCCTGAAATTGAACTGCAGCGGATAGTTATAATCCTCGCAGAAATCCACCAGCGCGTACATTTCCTCAGCGGTGAGCGGGTGCTCGGCCACGATGCGGCCCTCGCGGTCCACCACACAGGCACCGTTGCAGGTGATGGCATAATCGAACCGGATGCCGCCCAGCTGGCCTTTGAGGTTGACGCACGGATACGCGCGTCCGGTGCTGAGCACAAATCTGCCGCCTGCGGCCTGCAGCTTCTTTACCGCCTTGACCACCTTCTGACGCGGCTTGCCCTCGCCAAAGGGCACCAGTGTGTTGTCGTAATCGCTTGCCAGAATCTTATATTGCATTCTATTCTCCCCTATGGAACTGAGTTTTGTACCAGTATACCATACTTTTTTAAAATTGGGGTGCATTTGGGCATAAAAATAAGGCTACTGCACAGAATTCCATGCAATAGCCTTATTTTGTTTCACGATGCCGTTTTCTTTGCAGCTCCTTCTCGTGATCACGCAAACACGGCCACGACCACCTGCATTGCCACGCCGAGGAATGCGCCTGCACCCCATGTCAGGCCGGTGATGAACAAGTTCTGCTTCCACGAAGGATTGGTGCGCCACAGCACCGCAAGGCCCACGCCTGCACCGGTGCAAAGGCCCGCTACCAGACTGGAAAAGCGCAGAGCACCCTCCACATACAGCTGGGTCAGCAGCACGCTGGCGGCGCAGTTGGGGATCAAGCCCACCAGTGCGGCCACTACCGGCTGGAAGAAGCCCATGCTGCCCAGAAGGTCTGCAAACACATCTTCGCCCACGCCTTCCACGATCAGGCCGAACACCAGACTGAACGCAAAGATGAACACAAAGATCTCCAGCGTATGGCGCAGGGCCGCTTTCCAGATGGGGGCGGGCTTGCCCTCTTCGTCGCTGTGCTCCTCGTGACAGTCCACCTCGTCGGCATGGCCGGTGTAGCCGCCGCGCAGCGATTTGGGCAGCACGCCGCGCAGCACAAAATCCAGCACAAAGCCCACCACAATGGCGTATACCACCTTGATGACCATGAGCACAGCCAGCTTATCCCAGTAGGCCGGCATGGATACCAGCAGCGGGATGGCTTCGTCGCTGGTGGCAAGGTAGACGGCCATCAGGGTGCCCAGCGTGATGACGCGGGAGGAGTAGAAGTTGGACGCAATGGCCGAAAAGCCACACTGCGGCACACAGCCCAGCACCGCGCCCGGAATCGCGCCCCAGCGCCCGCCGCCTGCCAGCAGTGCTTCAATGCGCTCACCGTGGCGGGTCTCGATATACTCGATCAGAAGATAAGCCAAAAACAGGAAGGGCAGCATCTTGGCGGTATCCACCAGAGATTCGCCCAGAACATCCAGAAACAGTTCCATATACACTCCTAAAAACGACCGTTCGTCGCTTCATTTTAGTAAATTGCAAATTGGTTGCATTTTGAACAGGGATGATTATACACGATATTCTCTCCAATTGCAATACAAAAATGCAAATTAGTTGCAAATTTATTTTTGCAGTATTTTTGAAGCCTGTGCCGCAGCGGTGCCGCCTGCTCTAGCAGGATGACGCTATGCCATATCTGAAGGTCGGGCCAGAACTATGATCGACGGTATTTTCTTCTGGGGAGTGCGAGGGCTGCATCCCGCTGGTGGTCTGGCGAGCGGAAGAAGGACAGAGTGGGTAGTGACACTGTCCATAACAGAAAAGACCCCAGAAAAATCCGCAGACTTTTCCGGGGTTCCGTAAAAACTATTTTAAATATCAGCCCTTCATCGGTACAAAGCCCACAAGGTCTTTTACCACCTCGCCGCCGATGATCAGGCCGGCCACCGAGGGTACAAAGGCATTGGAGCCCGGCACCGAACGGCGCTGGGTGCACTTGCGCTGGGTGCCCGGAGGGCAGATGCAGTGATACTTGCAGCTGATGGCGTCATCCTCGATGGGGGTCATGGCAGGCTCCTTGGAGTAGACCACCTTCAGGTGCTTGATCCTGCGCTTGCGGCACTCGGTGCGCATCACCTTGGCCAGCGGGCAGACCGAGGTCTTGTAGATATCGGTCACTTCAAAGCGGGTCGGGTCCATCTTGTTGCCTGCGCCCATGGAGCAGATGATGGGGGTGCCCACCTCCTTGCACTTCATCACCAGCGCCAGCTTGCCGGTGACAGTGTCAATGGCATCCACCACATAGTCGTACTGGGTAAAGTCGAACTGGTCCTGTGTTTCCGGGCCAAAGAAGCACCGGTGGGTGGTCACCCTGATGTCCGGGTCAATGTCGTGGATGCGCTGCGCAGCCACATCTACCTTATATTGCCCTACCGTGCTGCGGGTGGCGATGATCTGGCGGTTGAGGTTGGTCAGGCAGACCTTATCATCATCGATCAGATCCAGTGCCCCCACGCCGCTGCGCGCCAGCGCTTCCACCGTGTAGCCGCCCACGCCGCCGATGCCGAACACCGCCACGCGGGAATTGTGCAGTTTTTCCATAGCTTCCGCGCCCAGCAGCAACTGCGTGCGGGAATACTGATTTTGCATTTTGTTCTCCTTGTTACTTTTCCACTCTCGTAATGGTGCCGCCGCCCAGCACGGTGTCGCCCTGATACAGCACCACGGCCTGACCGGGCGTAGGGGCGCGCTGGGGCTGGTCAAATTCCAGCCGGAAGCCGCACTCCGCCGGGTAGACGGTGGCGGCCTGCTCCACCTGATGGTACCGGGTGCGGGCTGTGACCCGCAGCGGCCCGGTCAGCTCCGGAATGGCGATCCAGTTCACCTCGTCCGCATACACGATGCGGTCGAACAGCATCTCCTCCGGCCCTACCGTGACGGTGTTTGCCTGCATGTCCTTGCCGCAGACGTACACAGGTGCCCCCATGGCAAGGCCCAGCCCCTTGCGCTGGCCGATGGTGTACCGCACCGCGCCGTTGTGGGTGCCCACCACCCTGCCGCTCTCGTCCAGAAAATCACCTGCCGGGTAGTGTTTGCCGGTGAAGTCCTCCATAAAGCGGGCATAGTCGCCATCCGGCACGAAGCAGATGTCCTGACTGTCGTGCTTGCGGGCATTGACAAATTTGTGCTGCTCCGCGATCTCGCGCACCTCAGTCTTGTGCAGGCCGCCCAGCGGCAGACGGATATGCGCCAGCTGCTCCTGAGTGAGGTTGTAGAGCACGTAGCTCTGGTCCTTGCCCTCGTCCAGCCCCTTTTTGAGCAGGAAACGGCCGGTGGCCTCGTCCTGCTCCACCCGGGCATAGTGGCCCGTGACCACATACTCCATGCCGTGTGCCCGGGCCCAGTCCAGCAGATGGCGGAACTTCATATATTTATTGCAGTCGATGCAGGGGTTCGGCGTGCCGCCCGCCTCATACACGCGGACGAATTTTTCAATGATCTGTTCCCGGAAGTCGGCCGTGAAATCCAGCACCTCGTACGGGATATCCATGGCAAACGCCACCTCTGCCGCGTCCTCGATGTCCTTTTCCGAGCAGCAGGTGTGAAAGCCGGACTGTCCCAGCGTTTCGTTGCGGGTGAGCCGCATGGTGATGCCGGTGCAGTCATAGCCTGCCTGCTGCATGAGCCATGCCGCCACCGAGCTGTCCACGCCGCCGCTCATGGCAATGAGGGCACGCGGCTTTGAATCAGGGGTCTGTGTGGTCATAAGTTCTCCTTTGGTGCATTCAACACACTAAAACAGTAGTATAATAGTAACTCTGAAAAAAGAGCTTGTCAAGACGCATCGAGCTGCTGCACTGCGGCCAGCAGGGCTTGCCGCTCATTGGGATATTCTTCCCGGATCACACCGTCCAGCAGCGCTTCCAGCACTTTGCGGATGTCCGGCCCCGCCGGGATGCCTGCCGCCATCAGGTCGCGGCCATTCACAGCCAGCTGGCTGACGCGGCAGCACACGCCGTCCGCATCCAATCGTTCGGCCAATTCGGAAAGTGCAGCAAAATCAGCCGCCCGTTCCGGCTGCAGGGCTGTGCCCAGTGCAGCAATGCGCTGCACGGTACACAAGTTATATTTGCCCAGTAGTCGGCGGGCGTAGATGGTAAAGCCGGGTGTGACGGTAGTTTCTCTGAGGACCGTCCGCTGGGGTGAGACCCTGTTGCCGAAGGCAATAGGGCGGGCGATGGAATGGCCTGCAACGGCAACGACTGCCGCCTGCGGCGGAAACAAGGAGTTGCTGTTGGGGCAGCGGCCAGCAGGATGCGAGTGCTGCTCAAAGCACGAAGCATCCGCTGGGTGCCGCAACCCGTACTCGTGTCCGAAGAGAAAGCTGCCGTCACGCCTTCTGGCTTCCCGCACCAACACCGCCGCCTCTTCAATCAAGGCGTTGGAGCAGCGCAGGCGCTTGAGGGTGCGGCGGATGCCGTCCTCACCAAGGCTCAGCAGCAGCGCCGCCAGCCGGATGGACAGGTTTTCTGCACCCGCCGGGCAGGCATCCACCACCGGCTTTGCCGCCGCCAGTGCCTCCGATGAAAGCTCCGGCAGAATAACAAGTAGTATTTTTTTGTCAAGATATGCCGCAGGGGCGGGTGCGCTCAGCAGTTTTGCAAGCTCTTCCTCGATGCGCTCCACCGATACGCAGTCCAGATGGGCACACAGCTCCTGTGCCGCCTGCGCCGTGGGCGGGTCGATGGCAAAGCCAAACCGGGCTGCGAAGCGGTACAGCCGCAGGATGCGCAGCGCGTCCTCGGTGAACCGCTGGCGGGGCACACCCACCGCCCGTACGATGCCGCTTTGCAGGTCGGCCTGCCCGCCAAAGGGGTCCACAAGGCCCTCTTTTTCATTGTAGGCCATGGCGTTGATGGTAAGATCCCGCCGGGCCAGATCCTCCCGCACATCCGGCACAAAATGCACCTCGTCCGGGTGGCGGCCATCTGTGTAGGTGCCTTCTGTACGGAAGGTGGTGATCTCGTAAAGGGCACCGCTCTGCTTCACCGTTACCGTGCCGTGCTGCAGGCCGGTGGGGATGCACCGCTGCGCGCCGAACAGCTCCATCACCTGCTGCGGCAGAGCACTGGTGCACAGGTCCCAGTCGTGCGGTGTAAGGCCCAGCAGACTGTCCCGCACGCAGCCGCCCACCACGTAGGCTGCATAGCCCGCCCTGTGCAGGGTGTCCAGCAGCTCTGCCGCACCCTCGTCCATCCGGATGGTCATGGTTGTGCCTCCTCGTACTGCAGGGTGATGCTTTTGCCGTCAAAGCCGCACTCCGCCGCCGGGAAGATGCTCTGTGCCTGCGCGGCATATTCCTCCGGGTCGGTGATCATGGGGGAATAATGGGTCAGCCAAAGCCGCTTTGCTCTCGCCTGCGCGGCAAGGGATGCGCTCTGCCCAAAGGTGCTGTGCCCCCACTGACGGGCCTGGTCTTCCTGCTCCGGAAGGGCATAGGTGGCATCGCATATCAGCAGGTCTGCGTCATGCGCCGCCTGCAAATAATACGTGCAGGGGGCCGTATCGCCGGAAAATACCACGCTCAACCCCTTGCGCGGGGCACCCAGCACCTGCGCAGGCTGCACCGTTCTGCCCTCCACGGCAACGCTCTGCCCTTTCTGCAGCAGCTTCCATTGCTGCACCGGCACCCCCAACACCTGGGCCTGCTCCGGCGAAAATTTGCCTGCACGGGGCAGCTCCAGCCGGTAGCCAAGGCTTTTTACCCGGTGCTTTGTGGCAAACGGCACCAGCCGCGCACCGGCAGGCCAGCCCTCGCTCAGCGCATCCAGCGCCAGCGGCTGGCCCGGCATAAGCACCTGCGGCTTCACCGGATAGGGCAGCGGGCCGGTCAGTGCCCGCACCGCCGCCCAGATATCCGGCAGGCCCTCCGGACCCAGCAGCGCAAGCGGCCTTGTGCGGCCCTGCGCCCCCAGAGTCTGCAAAAGGCCCGGCAGACCAAAGATGTGGTCGCCATGGTAGTGGGTCAGGCAGATGGCATCTGCCCGCATCAGGTTCACGCCCGCACGGCGCGCTGCCGCCTGCGTGCCCTCGCCGCAGTCCCACAGCAGGCCGTGGCCGCCGCAGGCAGCAAACGCCGCCGAGAGTGCCCGGTCCGGCAGTGGCATGGTAGCCGCAGTGCCCAGCAGTGTAATGGTCAGCATAAAGATCGTTCTCCCTGCACAGTAGATTTCGATATTTTATTGTACCACAGCCCAGCACGTTGCACAATCACTGCTGGCCGCGCATAGCATGGGCCAGCACAGCAAAAAGGGGGCAGCGGGATGAGACGCAAAAAAGGGGATCCTTTTTCCGGCAGGCCGCACAGCGGCCTTGGATGGGTGCTGCTGCTCGCCGCACTGGCCCTGTTTCTGCTGGCCGGTGCGCCCGGCTGCATGGCCCAGCGGATGGCGTGGTCTGCCCGGGGAACCATGATCTTTCTGCCCAGCGGGTTTTGAAAAAATGGGAGCATCCTGCTGCACAGAACGCTCCCATTTTTCTTTTTACTTTCCATCCGAATAGGGCAGCTGGCCGGTCAGAGTCAGCGTTTCGGCAAGCTCGTCCTCCGAGCGGAACCGCCACGCCGCCGCTCCCACGGCCACATAGCAGGCATCGGCACGACCCTCCGGTGTAACGGCAAGGATCATCGTTTCACCGTCGCCCACCCCCGTTACCATGCCATCCGCACTCACAGTTGCCACACCCGGATTGCTGCTGAGCCATGTCATCGTTCCGTTTTTGGCGCCTGCAGCCTGCGCGGTCAGCTTCTGACTGGCTCCCACTGCCTGCAGCAGCATGGCGTTTTTGCTCATCTGCACCCGTCCGATCTCCGATGTGACCGTTACCGTGCAGCGCAGCACCTGCCCGGCTGTGGTCAGTGCGCTGATGACGGCCTTGCCGGACCCCTGCGCCTTTACGCTACCGTTTGTGCTTACCGATGCCACCGCCGGGTTGCTGCTGACCCACTGCCGCACATAGGTAAACCCGCCTTTGTTCTGTTCCAGCTTCAGCTGTTTCGTCGGGGCAGGCTCCTGCTCTGTAATGGTAAGCATCAGATCGCTGGTGTTCAGCACCAGGCGGCTGGCTGTGCTTTTGCGCACCGTGATGGTACAGGTGGTCTTTTCGCCGCGCTCATTGCGGGCCGTGACGGCCGCAGTGCCCTCGGCATGGCCGGTCACCTTGCCAGTGCCGTCCACCGATGCCACTGCCGGATCACTGGAAGTCCAGATCAGAAAGAAGTAGTCGTTGGGTGCCTGCACATTCAGGTAGGCCACCGGGGCCGGGTCTCCTTCGGTGATATCCAGCGTCAGTTCGGCAGTGTCCAATGTCATGCCGCTGTCCGGCAGCGGCTGCTCCTGCGCAGCATAGGCCGACAACGCCCCGGCTGCAAACAGTTCTGCGCACAGCACCACTGCACAAACACACGCTTTGAACCCCTGCTTCATGGGCTTTGCCCTCCCCGCCTGCTTTGCTGCAAGATCCTTTAAATATTCCTGTCTCCGTATTATTTTACACGCAGTGCAAAACCGGGTCAAGTTTTTTGCCCATTCTGCCGGGCAGCTGAGCCTTATTTTGTGGAGAATAATAAAATCCGCTTTTCAATTTTGTACAAAACGCCGCCGCACCCGGCAAACCGGATGCGGCGGTGCTGTTCTGCTTTTGAATTTTCAGCTTAGTAGTTGATCTTTTTCAGCTCAAAGTAGCTCTGCGGATGTGCGCACACCGGGCACTTGAGCGGTGCGGACTTGCCGATATAGGTGTAGCCGCAGTTCCGGCACTGCCATACCTGCTGCTCCTCGCGGGCAAAGACCTTGTTGTTTTTCAGGTTTTCGGCCAGCGCACGGTAGCGCTCCTCGTGCTCCTTCTCGATCTGTGCCACCATGGTGAACAGTGCTGCGATCTGAGGGAAGCCCTCTTCTTTGGCCTCCTTAGCCATGCGGGGGTACATCTCGGTCCACTCGTCGTGCTCACCGCCTGCTGCCATGTCCAGACAAGTCAGGGTATCGGGGATCGCGCCGCCGCACAGCAGCTTGAACCAGATCTTTGCGTGCTCCTTCTCATTGCCGGCGGTCTCCTCAAAGATCGCGGCCAGCTGCTCGTAGCCTTCTTTTTTTGCCATGCTGGCAAAGAAGGTGTACTTGTTGCGTGCCTGGCTCTCGCCTGCAAACGCTTCCATCAGATTTTTCTCGGTTTTGGTACCCTTCAGTTCCATGATGCTCTCCTTTCAAAAACGGATCTTCTGTCAGGATCGACCGATCCCGGCTCTATCATTCAGCCCGGCGGTAATTTTTTCGCCTGCGGCTCAGGTTCTGAACAGAGTATACCATATTTTTTGATGGAAATCAAGAATAATTCCTATTTATTTTGAGAATTTTTCTCAGTTATGCTGCTTCAGTGCACACACAGCAATGCTCAGGGCGCTCCACGCTGCCTGATACATCAGCACCGTTGCCACCGAAAGCTCCCAGATGCTGCCTGCACTGGTGAGCAGCGCTGCAATGATAATGGAGAACAGCACCGAGACCATCTGTACCGTGGTGGCGCTGCTCTCGGCGTTCTGGGCCTGATCCGCAGCCTGCAGACCGCCGGTCAGGCTGGCAAACGCCTTGAGATGGATCATGCAGCAGGTGTCCTCCGGGTCTTCCGGTGCGGCCTTGATGGCGTTGCACTGCTCCTGATCCAGCACGGTGATCATGCCTTCCGGCAGGCGGTATGCTTCGGTAATGTGGTGTGCAGTCAGACTGGGGTCCTGGCATGTGACCAGCAGGCGGATGTTCTCCTTTTGCAGCACGGCAAGGCCGCGGGCCACATTGCGCCCGCCCACATATTTCAGCACGAACATAGCGTGCAGATTGCCGGACACAGCCAGATACAAAATTTGCAGCTCGCCGTTCTTCGAGTGTTGCATCTCGTATTCCTCGTCCGGCAGCGGCACGCCCTCCTGCTCCAGATAGCGGCGGGTACCAATGAGGATGCGGTTGTTATCGCACCAGGCGGAAAAGCCCAGCCCATGGTGCTGCTCCAGATCCTTGACCGGGAACAGGATGTCTGTGCGTTCCTCAACGATCTGACGGAACAGCCCCTTCAGGGTGCCGTGGCTCTCGTTCAACACGCTGGCCGCGTACAGGATGGCGCGGTCGATGCGGCCGCCCTTGAAGATGCGGATATCCTCCAGCTGTGCGCTGTCGGCGGTGAACAGGTCGTCTGCATCGATCTGCAGCGTATCAATGCCGCCCAGCTGCTCAATGGCCTGCCAACCGGGCACGACTGCGCCCACAGCCGCAGCCGCACGCTGCAGCCGTAGCGAGGCAACGCCCGCGATCAGGGTAGAGGAAAGCGGTGCGCCCATGCACAGCACAGCTGCCATGGCAGCCGCAGCTTTGTTCCAGCCGGCACCTGCCAGCAGGAACAGCACACCGCTGAGCAGGGCAACGCCCAGCAGGATGTACGAAACTTTGCGTGCACGGCGCTCGCTTGCGCGTTCGCTCAAGCTCTGCTCCACAAAGCCGTCAGCTTCCTTCATCGGGCGGCTCAGCAGCACCCAGGGGTCCTTCTGTTCCAGATCCCGTGCAAGGGCGCGCAGTAGGTCTTTGTCCTTGGCGCGGTAAGCGCCCTCGAACTCCACACCATTGGTCACCAGCTCATAGCCGCCCTTGACAGCAGCCAGCATCACCCGGCTGCCCAGCAGCGCAAGGAACAGCCCCAGCGCGGCCATGCCGCTGAGCAGCGAGATGCCGGTGGTGCCGCGGTAAACATTTGCGTTCAGCATGGCTGTAACCGCCTGCACCAGCGCTGCTACTGCGGCCAGCGCCGGCATCGTCTCGGAAGAAGACCGTCCGCGCAGGCCGTTCAGGCCGTCGCGCAGCACCGGGAAGCCCACGCACAGGCTTGCTGCCAGCAGCAGCAGGTTTGCACCATAGAATGCCGCCGGGGCAGCATCCGGGTCCAGCGCCGCCATGGCGGGCAGCAGCCCATCCGACACCAAACCAAAATGCAGCAGCACCACAGCCAGAATGCCGCCCAGCACGCAGCGCAGCGTCAGCTCTGCACTCATACGTTGCAGTTTATCCGCCGTAGCCTCCGGCTCGGTCAGCTCCGTTTCAGCATGTTCCTCCGGAGACACCGCGTCCTCCGCCTCAGCTTTCAGTTCCGGCTGTGGTGCAGCGGATGCCTTCTCCGGTGCCTGCTGCGGCTCTTCACCGTTCAGCGGCAGCAGCGGCAGGCTCATGGTGTCCTCTTTTGCGGCAGGCTCCTCTGCCGGGGCCAAAGGTGCCTGCGGTGCGTCCTCGCTCTGCGCCTTGCCAAAGAAATCGGCCACCGGCTGCTCCGTTTTTTCCGGCTGCGGCACAGGTTCCGGCTGCAGCTCCGGTGCCGTCTCTTTTACCGCTGCAAACACAGCCGCGGGCAGCGGTGCACCGGACGGTTTCTTTTTGCCTTCAGCCGGTTCAGTTTCTGCTGCCGGGGCTGCTTCGGCTCTCGGTGCAGGCTTTTCCGGCTTCTGGTCGCTCAGGCCGTTGATCATCGCCTTGAGCTGTGCCATCTCCTGCTGCTCCTGCTCTTCCTGCGGCAGCAGCACCTCCGGCGCATTCTTGGGGTGCCGGAGAGACTTTGCCGTGCTGTGCTGCTCTGCGGGTCTTGCCGCCGGGACAGCGCTCTGCCGGGGTGTTTCCGGCTTCACTGCCGCCGGGGGTTCCGCCGTTTGCGGTACAGATTTTTCCTCCGGCTTTTTGGCAGGTGCTTCCGGCTGTGCATCCTCTGCTTCCTTCTCCAGAAAAGGCCACGGGGCCAGTTCCTGTTCCGGGTCTGCCTCCGGCCTCAGCATCAGTTCCAGATCCGCTTCCGGTTCCGGCTGCGCATCCTCACCCAGCCGCACCTCACCGGTAGGCATTTCCTGCGGCTGCTCTGCTGCAGCTTCGTCAGTCTCCTGCTTTTCCTTACCACGGCCAAACAGGCCAAACCGTTTCTGCGGCTTTTCCTCCGGCTGGTTTTCGTCTCTCCGGGTCATCTCCTCCGGGATATCCACCGCCGTGGTGCTGAAAAAGGAGCGGAACTTTTCATCCGGGGTCATTTCCCGGCCATTGTTTTTATCTTTCGGCATTCTTGTCCCTCCTGTAATTCAAATTGAGGTTCCGGCCCGAATGCCGGATCATGCCTGCTGTGCTGCGCGCTGGGACTGGATCTCGTACAGAATAATGCCCGCAGCCACCGACACGTTGTAGCTGTCCACACCGGTGCCCGGTGCTGCCATATCCAGCCGCACCACGCCGTCGCACAGCTTTTTCACCAGCTGCGAAACACCGCTGCCCTCGCTGCCCAGCACCAGTGCAATGGGGCCGGTCAGGTTGTTCCTGCGCAGAGACACGCCGTCCATATCGGCGCAGTAGACGAACACACCCTGCTCCTTCAGGCGGCGGATGGTCTCGCCGATGTTGGCCACACGAGCCACCGGCAGGCGTTCTGCGGCACCTGCGCTGGACTTGATGACGGTAGGCGTGACCGATGCGCCGCCGCGCTTTGGGATCACGATGCCATGCGCACCGCACAGCAGAGCACTGCGCATCACGGCACCCAGATTGTGCGGGTCTTCAATGCCATCGCTCAGCACCAGAAAAGGTGCCTCGCCCTTGTCCTTGGCTGCTGCCATCAGGTCGTCTACCGTCACGTATTCGATCTCGCTGGCAAATGCCGCCACACCCTGATGGCTCTCGGTGCCGGTCATCAGGCGCAGCTTGTTAGGGTGCACCCGCTTCACCGTGGCACCCGCTTCCTTTGCCAATGCGGTATAGTAAGCCGCCACGGCCGGAGCCATGCCCTCAGCAATGAGCACGGTGTCCACGCCGGAACCGCTTTTCAGCAGTTCGGTCACCGGATTTTTGCCATAAACAAGGCTCTCGTTCTTCTGCAGCGGCTCTTCCGGGCTGCGGCGCGGACGGCGCGGCTGGTTCTTTTCTTCCATGATGATTTTCTCCTTCCGTTGTATCACCGGAAGGTGCTGTGCACACCCTCCAAAAGGCGCGCCGCACTCTGGGCCGCGCACCGGTATGATCTGAAGATGATAACTCATCTTGAAGTATAGCATAAGCCGACCTTGTTTGCCAGCAAATTACCGTTTTTTATCCGCGTCCTGCAAAAGTTTTTCTGTTCGTGGTGCCGGAGACCGTTTCCTCTTTTTTGCAGAAATGTTCTGCCGCCCTGCATCAGCTTTACCCGGCTGCTGGGTAGATATCCCTCTGTTTTGCCGGAGAAAAAAGTTTTCCACAAAAACGCGGTATACAATCCGTAGAAGAGCAATTATTTTTCCACATGTTGAAAACCCTGTGGAGAAAGTTCAAAAGTCCAGCTTTAAAGCCTGTTTTGCCTGTGGAATTCCACACTTTCCACAAGGTTTTCCACTTTTTGGTTCGATCTTTTTTGATTTCCTGCGTACAATTTGTAGAATACAAGTCGGAAATATGACAATTTTTTGAACTGCATCCTGTCCGCTTTTGCCAAATTGCCCAATATCATTTTGACGAATGTGGATCTGTGTTGAAAATCCGTCCTTCATCAAGCTTTCTGTCTTTCGGCCGCTTATTGCACATTATATGGAAATTTGTTGCATTCTATCGAATATACGCGCTTCTGGCAGTAACCCCCTGCACCCTGCCAGAAACAGAATCCCCGCATTGTTACAGGAAAAACACCGGTTTGGATTGATTTTGGCCGCTGTTTGGGGTATACTAATTCTGTAGGTTCGTTAAACCGTGCACAAAGCGGATATGAAACGAGCAAGACCCCAATGATTTTGTGGAGGTAATGAATAATGTTGGTAAATGCAACCGAAATGCTGATCAAAGCACGTGATGGCCACTACGGTGTGCCTCAGTTCAACATCAACAATCTGGAGTGGACCAAGTCCGTTCTGACCGCCTGCGAGGAAATGAAGAGCCCTGTGATTCTGGGTGTTTCCGAGGGTGCCGGCAAGTACATGACCGGTTTCAAGACCGTCGCTGCCATGGTCAGCGCAATGGTCGATTCCATGGGCATCACCGTTCCCGTTGCCCTGCATCTGGATCACGGCACCTATGAGGGCTGCAAGGCCTGCATCGAGGCCGGCTTCTCTTCCATCATGTTCGATGGCAGCCACTACTCCATCGAGGAGAATGTGGAAAAGACCAAGGAGCTGGTTGCTCTGGCACACGCTAAGGGCCTGAGCATCGAGGCAGAGGTCGGTTCCATCGGCGGTGTCGAGGACGGCGTTGTGGGTGCCGGCGAGATCGCAGACCCCGAGGAGTGCGCAAAGATCACCGCTCTGGGCATTGACTTCCTGGCTGCCGGCATCGGCAACATCCACGGTGTCTACCCGGCAAACTGGAAGGGTCTGGACTTCGAGGCTCTGGACCGCATCCACAAGGCCACCAATAACATCCCTCTGGTCCTGCACGGCGGCACCGGCATCCCCGACGAGATGATCGCAAAGGCAATCAGCCTGGGCGTTTCCAAGATCAACATCAACACCGAGTGCCAGCTGGTGTTTGCTGAGGCCACCCGCAAGTACATCGAAGAGGGCAAGGATCAGCAGGGCAAGGGCTTCGACCCCCGCAAGCTGCTGGCTCCCGGCGCAAAGGCCATCGAGGCCAAGTGCAAGGAGAAGATCGAGCTGTTCGGCTGCGCAGGCAAGGGCTAAGCTGAGGCTTGTATCGTAACCGGTACACCACCCAATAAAATATGCGTCCCCGCCACACTGTTATGCACAGTGCAGCGGGGACGCTTTTATTTTGAAATTCGATAATGCCCCACGATGTCGGTTCGTTTTTCCAGAATGTCCTGTTCGTAAGCTGTCTGCCATGGGTCATTGTGGTGAATGATATAAGGCACTCCGTTTTTATTTCGCCGGTCGGACACGATGCCGATATGTCTTTCAAAGATCACAATATCGCCGCCCTGCCATTCCTCTATTTCTGAGACATCTGTGGTCAGGGCAGCTGCTGTGTGTGCAAAAAACACCTTCAGGTTTCGTACCCGTCGAAAATCTATGTTTACATCCGGTTCTTCCACCATATAATCCTGTGGCTGCTCCCGGATATCTGCGTCCACAAGCACCTGCAGATCATATCCGGCATTCTTCAACGCATATGCAACTACATCGGTGCAAACGCCATAACCATCGTCAGGATAACCGGTCTCATAATAGCGGCTTTTGTATTTTGGATGTGTGCTCACATAGGCCAGTGCGCCGTTCAGAATATCCAACTGATCGTCTACGCCGTCATCATCCCGATCTACGCTGCTATGAAACTGCGATATCCTGCCCCGATAATCGTCCTCCGGCCGGATTGCCGTGGTGCACTGATAATGTGTCTGCACATAAAATACGATGCTGCAAAACAGTAAAAGCACCAGTACCGCTGCATAATGCTTTGCTGTATCCTTGTATGTTCTGTCCGAACGCATATTCTCACCCCTTCCTGCTTTGAGGATACCAGCTTTTTCCCTGTTCTGCAACCCCTTGGCATATATAGCGCAACAAAAAAGCCCTGAGACTTTCATCTCAGAGCTCTTTGTTAAGTCGGCGACTACCTATTTTCACAAGCCGTTTCCAGCTAACTATCTTCGGCACAAGTAAGCTTAACTTCTGTGTTCGGAATGGGAACAGGTGGAACCTTACCGTCATCGACACCGACCGATTTGACTGAATCAGTATAACACATTTCTGCTTTACTGTCCAGTATTTTTAGAAGGACGTGCCTTCAAAACTGAATAATCACTGCTAACATTTTTTCGTTGACTTAAAAGTCTCAAGCGAATTGTGGTCAAGCCCTCGACCTATTAGTACACGCTTGCTGAATGGATCACTCCACTTACACATCGTGCCTATCAACCTTGTAGTCTTCAAGGGGTCTTACTTGTTTGAAACAATGGGATATCTTATCTTTGGGTCGGCTTCACGCTTAGATGCTTTCAGCGTTTATCC
>ENA-OUOW01001160-OUOW01001160.1-human-gut-metagenome-genome-assembly--contig:-NODE-1160-length-18851-cov-4.019525_pt1 | contig 18851 bp, 17 predicted proteins | sample MGYA00237938_ERZ548769 | MGnify/ENA primary metagenome ERZ548769 (study PRJEB26490, sample SAMN05356870) | human gut metagenome | biome: terrestrial biome; feature: human-associated habitat; material... | reverse complement strand
GCACACGAGACCGCGGTGGGCGAGCCCACCGAGGCCGCACTCGTGGCCGATGCCGCCAAACTCGGCTTCACCTCGGGTGACCTCGACGCCGCCAACCCCCGCGTGGGCGAGGCGCCCTTCGACTCCGGCCGCAAGATGATGTCTGTGGTCAACAAGGCGCCTGACGGCAACTACATCCAGCACACCAAGGGCGGCCCCGATGTCATTCTCGCCCGCTGCACCATGGTCCACACCGCCGAGGGCGACGTGCCCATGACCGACGAGTGGCGCCAGCGCATCATGGAGGCCAACAAGGCCATGGCCGACGACGCGCTGCGCGTGATGGCCGCGGCCCGCGTGAACTACGGCAAGACGGCTCCCACGGACTTCTCGCCCGAGGCGCTTGAGCACGACATGACCTTCCTGGGCCTGTGCGGCATGATTGACCCGGTTCGTCCCGAGGTAAAGCAGGCCGTTGCCGAGGCGCATTCCGCCGGCATGTGCGTTGTCATGATCACCGGCGACCACATCGACACCGCCGTGGCCATCGCCAAGGAGCTGGGCATCATCGTCGACCGCTCGCAGGCCATCACTGGCGCCGAGCTTGACCGCATGTCCGACGAGGAGTTCGCGAAGAACATCTCCAAGTACGGCGTGTACGCCCGCGTCCAGCCTGAGCACAAGACCCGCATCGTCGACACCTGGAAGAAGCTGGGCAAGGTAGTTGCCATGACCGGTGACGGTGTGAACGACGCCCCGTCCATCAAGCGCGCCGACATTGGCGTGGGCATGGGCATCACCGGCACCGACGTCACCAAGAACGTGGCCGACATGGTCCTTGCCGACGACAACTTCGCGACCATCATCAACGCCTGCGAAGAGGGCCGTCGCATCTACGACAACATCAGGAAGTCCATCGCCTTTCTGCTCTCGTCCAACCTCGCCGAGGTCATTGCGGTCTTTGTGGCGTCGCTCATCGGCTTCACAATCCTTGAGCCTACGCACCTCCTGTGGCTCAACCTCATCACGGACTGCTTCCCCGCGCTTGCCATGGCCATGGAGGAGGCCGAGCCGGGCATCATGAAGCGCGAGCCCCGCAACGCCGACGACGGCATCTTTGCCAACGGCATGGGTCTCGACTGCCTGATCCAGGGCATCTTCATTGGCACGCTGACGCTCATCTCGTACTTCATTGGCCTGAACATTGAGGGCGTGCCCCTGGCGTCCGTGCTGTCTGGTGCCGACAAGGGTCTCGACGGCATGACCATGGCCTTCCTCACGCTCTCGATGGTCGAGATGTTCCACTCGTTCAACATGCGCAGCCGTCGCCAGTCCATCTTCAAGCTGCCCACCCAGAACAAGTGGCTGTGGTTCGCGTTCGCGGGCTCGCTCGTCCTCACCTTCGTGGTCATCGAGACCCCGCTCGCCCAGGCCTTCGACTTCGCCGAGATCAGCGCCTACGAGTACGGCATCGCCATGCTGCTCGCTGCCGCCATCATTCCGCTGGTGGAGATCTACAAGGCCATCATGCGTGCGGTCGAGAAGGGCAGGAACTAGTCGCTCATGGGCAAGCGCGCGCCAAAGAAGGGTTCCCAGAAGGGTTCGCGCAAGCGTAGTGTCTCGAGTGCCGGCAGGTCCCAGCAGGGCCTGCCGGCCCTTTCTTCTCTCGCGGACCTGCCTGCCTTCTCTGAGCTCACGCCGTCCGAGCGGCAGCGGAGTGCCTTTGGTGAGGCGGCGGCGCAGGTGGCGCGGGCGCTGGGCTGCAGCGTGGACGAGATGGCGCTTGGCTGCGTGGTGCGGCTCGACCGCGGCTTTCCTGCCGTGGTGACCGCAGACGCGCTCTTCCGCGCGGAGTTCTCGGCGCACCTCACCAAGGGTGGGGACTCGCGCGTGGCCGTGGGCGACTGGGTTCTGGCGCGCGTGCCCGCCGGCCACGACATGGGCCTTATCCTTCAGATCCTTCCGCGCGAGAGCGACATTGCCCGCTGGCGGGGAGGCTCGCGCGGCGAGCGACAGACCCTTGCAGCAAACGTGGGCGTGGTGCTTGTCGTCCAGCAGCTGGGTGCGGCGCCCATCTCGTGCGAGAGGATCGCGCGGTCCGCAGTGATTGCGCGCGACTGCGGCGCGGGGGTTGCCGTGGTCCTCACCAAGGCGGACCGCGCCCCCAGCGAGGTGCTGGCAGAGGACGTTGCCGCCGTTCGTGACGTCCTGGGCGAGGAGTGCGGGCTGGTCATGACTTCTTCGGCGGATGACGCGGAGGCTGAGCGTGCCGAGAAGGACGCGGGCGTCAGGGGGGTTGCCTGGGGTCCCGCTGCCGTGCGCTCGCTTGTGCCTGCGGGTACCGTTGCCATTGTGCTGGGGGAGTCAGGCGCGGGCAAGTCGACTCTGCTCAACGCCCTGCTGGGGCACGACGTACTCAAGACCGGAGCCGTGCGCGGGTCCGATGACGCGGGCAGGCACACGACGGTGGCGCGCCGCATGGTCTCTGTGCCGGGCGGTGGCGTGATCGTGGACGAGCCGGGGCTGAGGAGCCTTCCCATCGTGGGTCACGAGCGCGGCCTTGCGGCGGTGTTTCCCGAGGTGGCGGATGCCGCGCGTGGCTGTCGCTTCTGCGACTGCACGCATACGCACGAGCCGGGATGCCAGGTTCGCGAGCTTCTCTCCGAGGGGCGAATCTCTCAGCGTCGCTACGACGCGTACGTGGCGCTGGCCGCCGAGATGCGCGAGAGTGCGCGGACGCTCGACCCGGACATCGTGCTATAGCTGGGGCAGCTGAGCGCGGCGGGCGCACGCGGCGGGCGCCGCGTGACGCAGCGTGCACGCGCAGAACAGCGCATTTTTGATGTGAGCGCTGTCGAGGCGCGCACACAATTCCTACACATTTAAATATGGGCCATCTGAGCTGCGCGAATGCGGCCGCAGGGCCTTGATGAGCGCGCTCCTGGCATGCCTAGGCAATAACAGTAAATCGCGATTTCTCATAGCAAAATTCCCGCGATAACAACAAGATGTGACAGCTTCCTGCAAGAGAGGTGCCCGTACCTGGTAGCTCTTTCTTGGAAGGATGGCGGCGCGGGGCTTCTCCCACCGGACAATTTTCTCAGCCAAGAACGAAGGTTGGGAAAGGGGGAGCCCATGTCACGCCGCTTCAAGGTCGTGCTCTCTGGGGCGTTTGCACTGCTCGCCGTTGTGCTGTGCCTGGCATACGGCGAGAGCGTGCGTGCGGAGGAGGAGTCGCGCCGCCAGGAGACGCTCACGCGCTACGGCGGCGAGGTGGTGAGCCTGGTGGTTGCCACGTCCCAGCTGGAGGAGGGCCAGGTCGTCTCGGCGGGGGATGTTGCCAAGCGCGACTGGGTCTCTGACCTGGTACCAGAGGGTGCCATCACGAACCTGGATGCTGCCGTTGGCAAGAAGATCACGGTTGCCGCTGCCTCCGGCGCGCCGCTCACCCAGCTCAACTTTAGGGAGACGGGCGCCGCTGTCGAGGTGCCACCGGGAAAGATTGCCGTCTCTGTTCCCATGGCAGACAAGCTCGGCGTAGGCGAGGGCGTGGTAGCGGGTGACAGGCTCGTTGCCTATCGCGTGGCAGATGGCGCGGCCACGGTGCTTGCTAAGGAGGCAACGGTGCTCTCGATGCCCGAGGGGTCGCGCACGCTTGCATCGGGATCCCAGGTCATGACCGTTGCGCTTTCACCGGCGGACGTGTCGAGCGTCCTGGCGGCGTCGACCGAGGGGAGCCTGCGGTTTGGCCTTCCCGCAAGCGATGTCGATGGCGTTGAGGCGGGCGTGCCCGCAGCGCCAACAAAGGTTGACCAGGAGGTGGGCGAGTGATGGGACATGCGTGGAGCGTGCTGTGCCCAAAGGAGGAGCGCGCCGGGATGGTCAAGGCGCTCAAGGAGATAGACGGCTTGGCGGAGTGCGAGTTTGCCCAGGATGCCGGTGAGCTGCGGCGACGCATGGCTGCGTGCGGAAGCGGGGAGAGGTCTGCTCTTATCGGCCTCTCCAAGAGCGGCGTCTCGGACGTTAACCTTGCGGCCGCCATTGTGTCCGACGGTCACGCCGAGAAGGTCGTGCTTGCGGTGAGGTCGCCCTCTGGATCGCTTAGGTCCCGCGCCGCGAGGGCGGGCATCGACCTTGTCATTGACCTGGACGGCGTGTCCTCTGCACCGTCTGCGGATATGGACGTCGCGCCGGTTCCGGAGCCCCTGCCAAAAAGCGATGGGGGTCGCATCTCGGTTGCTCCGGGGCCGGCGTTGGCGTCCGAGGGGACCCGCGCGCCCATACTCTCGTTCTGCTCGGGAAGGGGTGGCGTTGGCAAGACGTCCGTCGTGGCGTGCGCTGCGGTGGCCGCTGCCTCGTGGGGCATGCGAGTGGAGGTGGTTGACCTGGACCTCTCCTGTGGGAACCTCTATGCGATGCTCGGGCTTGCGCGTGGGACGGACCTCTCGCGCCTCTCGGCAGAAGACCTTGGGGATGCCGAGCGTCTGGGGAGGCTAGGCACGCCGTGCGGCGAGCGGATCCGCGTATGGGGACCATGCGAGCGCCCGGAGACCTCCGAACTTGTCTCGGGGATGGTCCCAGAGCTGCTTGGCACCCTTGCGCTTGGTGCCGACCTCGTGCTTGTCGACACGTCTCCTACGTTCTCCGAGGCAGTGGCGCTTGCCGTGCGCGAGAGCGACCGCGTGGTCCTCGTCCACGACAGCAGGCCCGGGTCGCTTGCGGCTCTTGCCCGCACGAGCGGCCTTGCCGTGCGGCTGGGCGTTGCTCGGACGCGCATGGCCAGGCTTGAGAATCGCGTGGACGTGCGGGACAGGACGGATCCGGCGCTGGGCAGGGCAGAGGTGGGACTCGAGGCGGCGCGTGCGTTCACGGCGCTCGATGGTGGGGAGGAGGTCGCCGACTACCTGGGGTATGGGGATGCGGCAGGGCTTTTGGAGGTGGGCTCGCCGTTTGCGGAGTCCGTTGCCGCCTGCCTGGCCCAACTCCTCCTGGAGCTTGGGTCTCTCCCGGAAGCGGAGGCGGCGCAACGTGCTGTCCAGGGGCTTGCCCCGCGGCGCAAGGGCCTGTTCCGGCGGAGGAGGGAGGCGGTCTAGGTGTCTGTGCTCGAGATGGTCCGAGAGGAGGAGACGCGGAGAGGAGCCACCGCAACGGAGGGGCGCGACCTTCGCCGGCAGCGGCTGAGCCTCAAGAGCGCCCTGGTCGAGCGGCTAGGGCTTGCAACCATTGCCTCGATGCTCTCCACGGGCGATGTGACCCAGGTGCGCTCGGCGCTTGCCGTGACGTGCAACGCAATCATCAATACCGGGGGATACGAGGGTCTGACGCATGACGACGTGGCGCGTCTCGTGCGTCAGGTGACGGACGAGATCTGCGGTCTTGGCCCCATCCAGCCGCTTCTTGAGGACGAGGATGTCTCCGAGATTATGATCAACGGCTGCGATGCGCTCTTCTACGAGCGCGGAGGAGAGGTCTTCTCGGCACCCGCTGTGTTCGACTCGCCCGAGCAGATCATGATCGTGATCGATCGGATTCTGGCGCCCCTGGGGCGAAGACTCGACAGGAGCTGCCCCATCGTGAACGCGCGGCTTGCCAACGGCGACCGTGTGAACGCAGTGGCGGACTCAGTTGCCATAGGTGGGCCGGTGGTCACCATCAGAAGATTCTCCAATCGCATCACGTCACTGGACGCGCTTGTCGAACTTGGCTCGCTGCCCGAATGGTACGCGCAGCTGCTGCGCTGGGCAGTGAGAACGCGAAGGGGAATAGCCGTTGCCGGTGGCACTGGGTCGGGCAAGACCACGCTCCTAAACGCGCTCTCGTGCGAGATTGACCCTGGCGAGAGGATCGTGACCATAGAGGACTCTGCCGAGCTGCGCTTTGACGCGCACCCGGACGTAGTGAGCCTCGAGGCTAGGGGCGCTTCGATTGAGGGGTCCGGCGAGGTCACGATTCGAGACTTGGTCAAGAACTCTCTGCGCATGCGACCAGACCGCATCGTGGTGGGGGAGGTACGCGGCGAGGAATGCGTCGACATGCTTGCCGCAATGACAACGGGGCACGATGGCTCGATGACCACGCTGCATGCCGGTACCGCCGAGGAGGCCGTGCTTCGCCTGGTGCTCATGGCGCGCTTTGGGATGGACCTGCCTGCCGACATCATCGAGGAGCAGATTGCCTCGGCGCTCGACCTCATCGTGATGTCGCGTCGCGCGCCGGACGGGGCGCGATACATCACTACGACGCACGAGGTCGGGTGGTCGAGCAGGGCAAAGTCGGTGGACCTCGCCGAGTGCGTTTCGTTCGACGTGGCAGAGCGCTCCTGGAAGCTCGTTCGTGAGCCGGCGTTTGTGGAGCAGGCGGTGTGCGACGGGATTCTCGACGAAGGCGAGGTGGAGCGATGGAGGTCTTCCTTCTGCTGATGGCTGCCGGCTGCGCGTTTGCGGCCGTGCGGGTACTCATCGCAAGCGGTGAGCGTGGGGCCAGGACCCTGGCGTCACGAGCGCTCCGTGCGTGCGAGCGCTGGGCAGGCAGGCGCCTTGAGTCATTGGGGCGCAGCGAGGTGGTGGCCGCACTTCTCGAGAGCGAGGACTGGAGACAGGCGTCGGATGCCCTTGCCGCGCTCCCGCATGAGGGCAGGCCGGGCTTGAGGAGGGAGTCTGCGTGTGCTGCGCTGCTTGTCGCTGGTGCGGGGATTACCTGCGTGGGAGGTCTGCTTTTCCTCTCGCTTGTTTCGGCGTTCGTTCTTGCCTGTGTAGAGAGGGTTGCCCTGGCCACGTGGCGCTCTTCGCGTGACCGGCGTCGTGTGCACGATATTTCGCAGGAGATGCCTGGCGTGTTCCGGACACTCTCCGTGGCGCTTGGCACTGGCCAGACACTGGCCCAGGCCATCGAGTATGTGGGGTCGCACGGTCATGGGCCGGTCTCTGCGGGCTTTGCATCTGCGTCGCTGGGGCTTCGCTGTGGCGTATCGACCGAGGACGCGCTTGAGTCGCTTTCCCGTACGCTCGACGCGCCGGGGATGGGGCTTCTCACCACGGCGCTCGTGATCTCGCATCGCACGGGGAGTCCGCTGCGTGATCTGCTCGCGCGGTCTGCCTCGCTTGTCGAGCGGCAGGGCGAGTTCGAGCGGGAGCTTGAGGTTAAGACGGCGCAGGTGCGCCTCTCTGCCCGCATCGTGTGCAGCCTGCCGTTTCTCATGGTGGCGCTTCTCGCCGTCATCTCGCCCGACTTCCAGCGGGGCCTGCTCTCGCCCGTTGGGCTTGGCTCCGTTGCCTTGGCGGCCGCGCTCGACGCGTTTGCGGTCCTTGTCATCAGGCGCCTCATGAGGGCGGTGCTCTGATGGTTGGCGTCGCGCTCATTGCGGCAAGCGCGTCCAGCGCGGTCCTGGCGGGGCTGTTGGTGGTGAGCGGGACTGGTGGCCACGCCCAGGGTGCGGCATTGGGCGAGGGTATCGAAAGATGCGTGGCCAAGGTGCGAGAGGCGATTCGGGGCATTCCCGCCGTACGCCAGGCGAGGGAGCGAGAACGTCTTGCGCGCAGGAGGACTGCCTGCCTGCGCGAGATGCCCACGCTGATCGACGTCCTCACGCTGGGGCTCTCGGCAGGTCTCTCGTTTGATGCGTCGCTCTCGCTCTACTGCGACCGCTATCAGACGGAGCTCTCACAGGCGTTCTCGGAGGCCATGCTCAGCTGGAGGATGGGCGTCACAAGCAGGGAGGGGGCGCTCGAGGCCATGGCCTGCGAGCTGGGGGTTGACGCGTTGGCGCGCTTTGCCACGGTCGTGGGAGAGTCGCTCGACTTTGGCTCGCCGCTCGCGTCTGCGCTGGAGGTGCAGGCGAAGGCCATCCGCGACGAACAGCGGGCGCAGGTGGAGGAGGAGATCGAGAAGGCGCCGGTCAAGATGCTCATTCCCCTGGGCGTCCTGGTTGTGCCGGCCATGCTTCTCGCGATTCTGGGGCCGCTGCTTGCCTCGGCGGCCTCGTTTGGAAGGTAGACGGCGGTGCGAGGGAAAGGAGCGTCACATGACATGGGAAAGCATGGGTCGAGAGGTTCGCAAGGTGGCCGCAGGCACCCTCCGCGACAATCGCGGGCAGGGCACCACGGAGTACGCGATTCTCGTTGGGGTCCTGGTGGTGATTGCCATCGTAGCCATCCTGGCATTCCGCGAGCGGGTCTCGCAGCTGTGGAGTGCCATAGCGGACGGCATCAACTCGCTGTGAGAAAAAGACGCGCTGCTCTTGTCACCGCGGTGGTTGTCTGCGCGCTGGCAGCGTGCGTGGCAGTGCTTTCTGGCCGCTGGCAGACGGGCGGTCCGTCGCCCGCCACGGGTGCAGCTGCAACTGGCGAGGAGCGCTTGAACACAAGCCCTGGCGAGGCGATTGAGGGCAAGCCTGTTTCCTTGTCCGGGGATGCCGCAGCGGGCGAGGAGGATGCCGGCACGGCCACTGCTGCCAACGGCGTGCCAGAGGCGGCAACCGAGCTTGCGTGCCAGTACGAGCAGCGAGGTGACTGCGTGCTCGTGAGGTCTGGGTACCTCGACCTTTCGGGCCGGGTCTGGAGCATGGTTGTGGAGGGATCGGGATGGGTCGACGTGTGCATAGTTCAGAGCGCAGGCGGCGGGACGAGCGAGACCAAGGTCATGCACATGGATGCTGCGGAGTGGGAGGCATCCCTGGGCGAGCTTGGCCTTGGTGGCTAGCCGGGGGCTCCGGGCAGTCCACGCTCGAGTATGCGCTGGTGCTGGTGGCGTTCCTCTCAATGGTCGCTGCTCTGGGGCTCGTATGGCATGCGGCACGTGACGGGACCCTCGTGCGAATGGCAACAGATGCGGCAACGCACCAGGCCTCGGGCGGGACGCTCGCCTGGCTCCAGGACCTCCTGGGATTCTGAGATGGGGCGGAGTCGATGGCGGGCAACCCGCGCAGGCGAGGAGGGACAGGCAACGGTCGAGGCTGCCGTGCTCATCCCCACGGTGATGGTTGTGCTCGCGCTTCTCCTCCAGCCGGCAATGCTCCTCTACACGCGTGCGGTCATGAGCGGGGCAGCTGCCGAGGGGGCGCGGCTTGCCACGACCGCAACGTACGACGAGGCGGTGTCTCTCGTCGACTCCTACGTGAGACGGAGGCTCGGGGCCGTGCCGGACGTTGCCTGCTTCCACGAGGGAGGAGCCGACGCCTGGGACGTTTCCGTCGAGCAGGACGGGAATCGCGTACGCGTCTGCGTTGTGGGCCATGCCCGGCCGTTACCGCTGATGGGGGTGACGGCGGGGCTGGTTGGACAGATGGATGGCGAGGGCGTGCTTCTCTCGGCCAAGGTCGAGCGAAGCGTGCGAGCCGAGTGGGTTGGGGGTGACTACGGTGATTGGATTGCGGCATGGGGCTAATGGAGCAGCGTCCGGAACGGCGTCGAGGTGGGGCAACTTGCGCCTTGGCCTCTCGCTCTTCCTGGACGACGAGGGCGGGTACACCACGGTTGCCGTGGCGGTTGCCCTGCTCGTGAGCATCTCGCTCGTCTTTGCGGCCGCATCTGCGGAGTGGGTGATGGCACGCTCGTACGAGGTCCAGCCTGTGGCAGATGCAGCAGCGATGGCCGGGGCAAACTCCGTGGCTGCCTACGTTACCATTGCCCGGGTCCTCGATGCCTGCGTGCTCAGCCTTGGCCTTCTCGGCGTCACGGTCTTTGGGGCGGGGCTGGTACTCTCGTGCATACCGGGCGCTGCGACCTTTGGAGGAAGCGTCTGCGATGCGGGAAGGAAGGTCCTCGATGCCCGGCAGGACTTCGCGAGAAGCGCGTCGGAGGGCCTGGGGCGCCTTGAGAAGGTCCTGCCCGCGGTCGTGGTTGCCAACTCCGCCGCCTGCGTCGCGGAGAATGCGCGGGCGCAGGGCTTGCCGTACGTTGGCTGTGCCATCCCGTTTCTTGCCGATTCGCAGTCGGACTTCTCGCCCCTTGCCGTCGAGATCTCGTCGGATGAGATGGACAAGGACGCCGAAGAGCTTCGCGAGCTATCCCAGCAGGTAGACGCGGCAAAGTCCCTGGCAGACAAAGCGCGCTTGCGTGGGTGGACAGCGGATTGCGGTGGGACCCCTTATTGCCTGGAGGAGCGCGCTACTACGCTTGCAGGCCTTGCGAGGGAGAACAACCCGCACTATCCAAGCGCGGAGGGGTGGGGGTTTGGCGTTCCCCTCCTGCGGGCACGTGCCTATTACGCGGCACGTGCGGTGCAGGAGAAGCCGCTCGACTCTACGGTTGAGGAGCTTACGAACTCCGCGGCACGGTCCGCCTTCTACGACTATGCGCTCGCGCAGGTGCGAGACGGAACCTACGCAGAGCATGAGGACGGTACGGTCCAGATCGACCTGCCAGACCTTCCGCATAACGTCGAAGAAACAAAGGCGTCGAGCCTCTACACCGATGACCTCTGGCCTTGTACCGGGGAGGAGGCGGGGACGGTGCTCCACTCGTCAACTGCGTGTCCGGGCGCAACGGGCTCCTCGGCGGGACGCGCGTCCCTCCAGGACCTCGACGCTGGGGCAGTTAAGAGGTGCGAGACATGCGGCATGGACCTTGCTGCCATGGGTGCGGTTGCCGCTGCGTCGACCTCGACGAATAACGGCTTCGAGCACTACTGGCGCGAGGTCGTGGCGGCGTCTAAGGAGTACGAGGCTGCGCGCAACAAGCAGGCGGATGCCGAGAAGGACCTACGCGACAAGGCAGAGGACGCGCGCGGCTCTTTCAAGCGCGCCGTGGACCAGCTCTCGGTCGTGCGGCCGCGCATCTGCCCGCCAGGAGCTTGGGGCTGCGTTGCCGTGGTCTCCAGGACGGAGGCGACGACCGTTCCCACCGAGCTCACCGCCTCGTTTCTCTCCTCGGGAGAGCTTCCCGCAGGGTCTGCGGTCTCGGCGGCGGCGCTGGCGCCAGACGAGTCGACTGCCGAGAACAACGTGCTCGCCAGCTTCTTTGACGGAGTCACGTCCCAGGGAACGGGCTCGGTGCTGGGAGGTGCCTTCGACGGCGTCTGCGAGCTCTGGGGGCGCCTGCTCGTGGGGTATGGCTCAAGGTACGATTCGGTCTCTGCCTCGGTGGGGGACTTTCTCGACAGGCTCGACAACGTGTTTGGCGGGACGGTGGGCTCGTGGCTGCGTGGCAAGATCAAGGAGACGATCGCCGCCTGTGGCTTCGAACCCGTGGACATGAGGCTCATGAAGCCCGCGCTGGTGGGGTGGACTCGTGTGCTCGACCAATCCGGCTATGACGCGGCCGGCAAGGCGCGGCAGATGATTGAGGCTCTGCCTCCTGGGGCAAGCTCGTTCGACTTGGCAAAGACCCTGGGCGTCTGGGCGGCAGACTCCCTTGGCTACGGAGAGATCACTGTGGCGGAGCTCACCATTCCAGGGACGGACATCTCCATACCCCTTACCATCAGGCTCGATGACCTCTTGGAGGCATCATGAGTGGCCTTGGGGTGGCGGCGGCTTGGCGCCGGTGGTGCCACGGGCGCGAGGGGATGCAATCCGGACAGATGACCGTGGAACTTGCCGTGCTGGTGCCCGTGGTCATCGTGGTTGCCCTGATCGTGGCGAACCTCATGGAGTTCGTCGACGCCTGCGCGGCCTTTGACCGTCTGAGCTTGGACGAGGTCATTGCCGAGGGTGTCTCTCCCGCAGGCGAGCAGAACGTGACGGCATCCGTTGCTGCGGTCGAGGATGCGATTCGCGCGGCGCTTGGCCGTGAGGGTTCCTGCGATGTCGAGGTGAGGACAGAGCGCGTCTCGGCTGGGGAGGGCGAGAGTCTGCTCTCTGTGGCGCCTCTTCTCACGCGCTACACCTGCACGTTGGTGTTTAGGCCGTGGCCCAGGGAGCTTCGGCTTCCGGGCATCACGTATTCCGCGCCGCTTGAGCTGCGGCACGAGCGGACGCTTGTCATCGATAGGTATCGTCCGGGGGTGGTGGTCTGATGAGGTGGATGTTCGTCCAAATAGAGAGCCCGGCGGTCGAGAAGGACTCTCCCACTCTGGGGTTCAGGGTTCTCTCGTCCTGGTTCGAGCGGCTCGTGGGGCTGCTCGGCACCGGGCCATCCACCCAGCCTGTGGTGCTCATGAGGTGCGGTTCTATCCACACGTACGGGATGGCATATCCCATAGACGTGGCCCTTGTGGGCAGTCGCGGAGAGGTGCTTGCCTCCGAGCGGGCGCTGCCGCCATGTCGCGTCTTCTCCCACGCTGCGGCGTTCTGCGCCTTCGAGCGCCCGGCAAGTCCCTGCCTGTGGCCAATTGTGGGAGAGACACTGCGCGTGACCTCGCTTTTGTTTGAGCCGGAGCGATCGGCGCAACCATGCGCTGCGCTCCCCGAGCCGGTGGGGGAGGTGGCTGGGTCATGAAAGAGTACGCGACCAAGGTGTGCCCGCGCTGCGGGGAGGAGCTCTTTGCCGACATGCGCGTCTGCTACGGCTGCCTCTACGAGTTTCCGTCCGCGAGGGACGTTCCGGCACCGGCTGGCCCAGCTGCGCCCAAGACGGAGGAGTCGGCTTCTGTTGCCGAGGAGCCCGCGCTGCCAGGGCTTGTGGAAGACGAGCCGTTCCTCTGGGATGTGGGGCTGCCCCCTGCCGAGTCCGGCTGGGAGGACGACACGCTTGACCTCTCGGGCGTTGGCAATGAGGCAATCGCCATGGCCGCATCAAGCCCAGAAACCCAGCCGTCCTCCCGTGAGGTGCTCTGCTGGGTGCGTACGCCCTCCATGGAGGTAAGGCTTCCCATACCCAATGAGGGCCTGGTCATAGGTCGTGATCAGACGTGCGACGTTGTGCTCCGCTCGCGTGCCGTGTCCCGCTCGCACGTTCGGATACTTCCCGCGCAGGATGGCGAGGAGGGCATGCGCGTCATAGATTTGGGGGCCACCAACCCCGCGATGTTCTCCGGGAGGGAGGTGAGGGGAGAGGTTCTCGTCCCCCTTGGCTGGACGGTCTCCATCTGCGGCGCCTTCGCCACGCCGGTGCGGGCCTAGGCATGAGTCCTGCTCTGGTATTCTGGGACCGCGATACCACAAGGTCTTCCACAACCGTCCATTGGGGGATTCTATGAGTAACCGGCACCCCGCCGGCGTCCTTCGGCGCCGTCGGCCTGCGCTTCTCGTGCTTCCGCTCCTGGCCCTGCTCTTTGCTCTTGTGCTTGGCGTCACGCCCGCGCATGCGGATGACTACAGCATGGACCAGACGGACATAGACGCGACGCTGGACACGTCGGGTGGTCTTACCGTGACCGAAGTGCGAACCTTCGACTTCAGCGGGGACTTCCATGGCGTCTACTGGGAGATTCCCAAGGGGGAGAACAGCTCAAACGGGCGCACGGTGAGCGTCCAGGTGCTGGATGCCGGTATTGTCGAGAACGGCAACGCCCGCTCCTTTACGCAGTCCAGCTCTGGCGCCAACGAGACATACTCCATCACGGACGAGGGTTCCTACCTGCAGATCAAGCTCTACTCTGCCCAGAGTGACACAACGGTGCAGTTCTACGTGTCCTATTTTGCCGATGGTATTGCCACGCGCTGGTCGGATACGGGTGAGCTGTATTGGAAGTTTGTCTCTGACGGCTGGGACGTGGAGTCGCAAAACGTTACCTGCACCATCCACCTGCCGGTGCCAAGCGGAGAGTCCGTGGTGGGTGGCGACAACGTGCGGGCATGGGGGCACGGCCCCCTGGACGCAAGCCTTGCGTTCGACGGGAACGACGTAGTCTATTCCGTGCCGGGCGTCGGCACCAGCGAGTACGCCGAGGCGCGCATCACTTTCCCTGCAAGCTGGATCTCCGATTGTCCAGAGACCTCGGGGACGGTGCTCAGTTCCATCCTTGCGGAGGAGCAGAAGAACGCCGATGACGCAAACGCACGTCGCGCCGCGGCACGTGCGGCTGTGTATGGGGTCACAGGGGTCTGCCTGGCCGTTGCCGTGGCGGCTATCGTTGCAACCGTCATCGCAAGGCGTCGCTACAAGGCCTCGCACACTGCGCAGTTTGACGACAAGTACTTCCGCGACGTGCCCACGGGCGACCACCCAGTTGTTCTCGCCATGCTCGCCACCGGCGAGGACCCTGGCCCCGATGGCCTCACCGCCTCGCTCATGCGCCTTACCGATGAGCACGCCGTGCAGCTTGACAAGGTCAAGGTGAGCAAGAAGAAGATGCTCGGCTCCAAGCAGTTCGATGACTACCGGGCGTCGATTGTGGGGCCAATCCCCCAGGGGACCTTTGGCACGCCCGCGGAGTGCAAGTCCGCCAGGCGCGCGGACGAGGCTGCCGTGGAATTCCTCTTCCACCGCGTTGCGCGCAGGATACAGGCGCCTAACGACCCCTCGTACACCGGAAGCGAGCCCGCCTTGTACTTCTCGGCCATCAAGAAGTACGCAAAGTCCTCGCCAGAGGCGTATTCGGACGCCTACGAGTCCTGGCAGTCCTCGATCAGGGTTGAGTACCTCAAGCGCTTCGCGGGCAACGGCTCTCTCAAGGGGACGGGCCACGGGCTTGCCGTTGGGCTTGGTGCGTTCTCCATCCTTGCGGCATTCCTGGAACTGTTCGTTGTTGGCATCATGTTCGAGGCCGACATCCTTCTCGCACTTGGCGTCACCGCGGTCTGCGGCGCAAGCGGCGGTATTTCGCTGTTCCTGCTCAGCGACAGGTTCTTCAAGGACATTAGCGTCGAGGGGGTCGAGACAAAGGCCAAGGTCCTGGCCCTCAAGCGCTGGCTCCAGGAGTTCACCCGCCTGGACGAGGCGGTGCCGAGCGACGTCATCCTCTGGAACCGCCTGCTGGTGATGGCGGTGGCGCTCGGCGTTGCGGACAAGGTCATCGAGCAGCTCAAGGTTGCCATGCCGGAGCTCATCGACGATCCGGACTTCATTCCGGCTTACTACTGGTACTACGTTGACCACTCGGGCATGGGCTCTCCCGCGGATGTCTTCAGCGGTGCCATTCACGACGCCTCTGTGGCGGCAATCGCCAACTCGGTCGACGCCAGTGGCAGCGGTGGGGGAGGTGGCTTCTCCTCCGGTGGAGGCGGCGGCTTTGGCGGCGGCGGCGGTGGCGGTGCGTTTTAGCGTCGGCGACCGCTGAGCCGCAGCTCGACACTTCGCGCCCATGCAGGTTCCGGAACCCAACGAACGGCCTCGCCCTCGTACGACTTTGCGGTTCTCTCGGCTCCCCCGGCGCGCAGCTTCGTGGAATCGAATATCATCAGAGCGGTCTATGAAAGCGCTTGCCAAACGCCCCGGCGTGTCGCGCGGGGCGTTTGGTGTGGACGTGGTAGTCGGGTGGCAAAGCGCCGCCCGCGCAGCCCGGAGGCGGGCGAAGGGAGAGCAATGTACAACGTGCGCGTGATTTGCGAGGACACCTGGTGGCTGGGTGCGTCTGATCGCAGGATTCAGCTGTTCGAGAACACCTATCCCGTGCCAAACGGCATGTCATACAACAACTACCTCATCATGGACGAGAAGACCTGCCTGCTCGACGGCGTGGATGAGGCCGTCTCGCGCCAGTTCGAGGAGAACCTTGCCCACGTCCTGGACGGCCGTCCCCTGGACTACCTGGTGATTGACCACATGGAGCCCGACCACTGCGCCGTCATCCCCGACCTTGTCCGCAGGTGGCCCAACCTCAAGCTCGTCGGCACCTCCAAGGCCTTCGACCTTGTCCGCCAGTTCCATGGCTTTGCCCCCACGCCGCACGCCATCAAGGTCAAGGAGGGCGACACCCTCTCGCTTGGCCGCCACACGCTGCAGTTTGTCCTCGCCCCCATGGTCCACTGGCCGGAGGTCATGGTGAGCTTTGACCAGCTCACGGGCACGCTCTTCTCGGCAGACGCCTTTGGTGCGTTTGGCGCCACCGGTGGCGCCATCTTTGCCGACGAGGTCGACTGGGAGCGCGACTGGGCGGACGAGGCGCGCCGCTACTACACGAACATCGTGGGCAAGTACGGCCTGCAGGTGACGTCGCTGCTTAAGAAGGCCTCCAAGCTGGACATCAAGGAGATCGCGCCGCTGCACGCGCACATCTGGCGCCGCGACTTTGACCAGATTCTCTCCCGCTACCAGAAGTGGGCCGCCTACGAGCCCGAGGACAAGTCCGTTGCCATCTTCTACGGCTCCATCTACGGCGGTACCGCCAACGCGGCGGACATCCTCTCGACCAAGCTTGCCGAGGCGGGCGTGCACGACGTTCGCGTCTACGACGTCTCCAAGACCCCTGTTTCCGAGATGGTCTCGCAGTCCTTCCGCTCGCCGGTGCTGGTCTTTGCCTCTGCCACGTACAACATGGGCATCTTCGACGGCATGCGCGAGCTTCTCGAGGACCTCAACGCCCACGCGATGAAGAACCGCACCGTCGGCGTTATCTACAACGGCTCGTGGGCGCCGCAGGCGGGCTCGCTCATGCTCGACGCCATCCAGCGCATGAAGGGCATGGAGGTGCTCGACCCCGAGGTGCATGTGACTTCCGCGGTGGACGAGGGCGCGCTTGAGCAGATCGATGCCCTTTCCGCTGCTATTGTGGCGAAGCTGGCGGAGTAGGGAAGACGGTCAGTTCCAAGTTTGCCGCCGAACGACAATGTTGCGGCCCGCGGCGCCTGTGCGTCGCGGGTCGTTTTGGCGAGAAGTACGTAGGGCAAGGTTTTGCGGGCGTTACTTGTCTCCCCCGAACGTGATGAAGAGCCCCGTGAAGAACTTGGGCCCCTTCTTGCTGGGCTTGCGCTCGACGGGTGGCCTCTCGGGCTTCTTGTACTTTGCGTTCTTGGCCTCGGCGAGGATGCGCACCGCCTCGGCCTGGTTCCTCTTCCAGCGCTCCTCGGCCTTTGCTTTTGCCTCGGGGGACTCGTCGTAGACGTAGTGAAGCAGGGAGTCTATGACCTCTCCGCGTCCCTTGTCTCCCGGTTGGAGCCTGCGCATCTTTCTGACTCGCGCTAGCTGCGCCTCAAGCGACTCTTCTCCCTCTTGTGCATAGTCGTGTTTCTCGACGGAGAGGACGTGCCAGGAACCGTCCTCGTGCTGCCCGACGTGGTAGAACGTGGGGGATTCGTATGGCTCCGTAATTGCCAGGAGCTCCTGGCCATCTCTGAACGGATCCCATGTGACGCTTGGATTGCCAAAGAGTGGAAAGCTGCCTTTGCGTGGCGTCTTCTGCGTGTTCTCGGCTTCGCTCGCGGGTGCTGGATCTATGCGTAGCGTCTCTCCTCGCCCTACGAGCTGTAGCTCGTAACCGCACGCCTGGGCTATCTCCGCCAGCGTCGGTGCGCCTATGCCGCCCCTGCGCTTGAGGGACTGGTCCACATAGCCGTTTGCTCTCCCCATCGATTGGCATGCGGCATTCGGAGACAGACCGGCCTTGTCAAGCATGTGGTGTACGCACGAGTTGGTGTCCATACCTTGCTCCAATCGTATCGCCCGCCTACGCACCGCAACCAGCACTGCGGCACTCGGTCCATCCATGACCGTCCTTGCCTACCGGCATGTATGTTCACGTTCATGATAAGGGCGCGCCTGGTTGGGCTCAATTGATGCCTAGGCGAGAGGCTCCGTTGGGGTGAGTGACGGTGATGCTGGCCAGGGCCAAACCGAACGGCTGCAGACGTCGCGCAAGTGGATTGGTCGGCTGTAGGCTGCGGGTACAATCTGGGCAAACGACGGCCTGGGCAACGGCTGCTGCTGCCCCGGGCCACACGGAACGGAGGCCACCATGGCGAGCAGGAGCATGAGGGAGAGCTACCAGCAGGCCAAGCCGCGCAAGGGCAGCATGCCCGTGTTCGGGAACGACGAGTCGACCTGGAGCGCGTTCTCGGACGGCAGGGAGCTCCTGGCACGTCCTCTCCGTCGAGGAGCACGACTACCCGCTCGACCCGTGGGAGGACCAGGCCGAGCTTGAGCGCCAGCTCGCCAGGGTGCGCGGGATGCGGCAGCTGCACGGCGGGGACAAGGGGTTCCGCGAGGTCCTGGACGCGTTCTACAACTACGTGAGCTACGAGTCCCCCGAGGCCAAGGCCAAGGCAGAAAAGCGCTGGAAGGAGGTCCAGGAGAACGTTGCCCGCGAGCTGGCCGAGGCCAAGGGCGCAAGGTACCAGAGGCCCGAGCGGCCACCCGTGGAGCGCAAGCCCAGCAGCCACCGCCTGCTCGGCGGGCTGTTCCTCACGTTCGGCGGAGACAGGTAGGCGAGGCGCAAGCAGCCCCGTGGAGAAAAACGAAGCCCCCGCGCAAGTAAGGCAGGGGCTTAGAAGAATTCCCAGTCACGAATGACCAGGGGTTCGGGGACGGGGCCAAATCCGTCCGCCTGTCTCACATCGTAGCACCAGGCTACGAGGAACGCCCACGAAAAAGCCCCCAAAGATGCACGGCCCTACAAACCTAAGCACCTAAGGGGGTCATAGCCCTTGGGGGCGCGGGTTGGTGTATCTGGCGTCCGCGCCCCTGCGACCCCGATTGTATCCCAGCGGAGGGGCCGGTGGTGGGTTTCCTTCAGCCCAAATGATGCAATCGGCGGGGCGTTGCTATCGACCATGGGCTAAGCGGCGTTTAGGGCATGGGGTACTCAGCTGCCGAGTGCCCCTTGGTGGGGGTGGCTGGCTTGCGTACCCCCCAAGCCAGCCAGGATACCCGTTCAGTGGGTACCCATGCCGGTGGGTGTCTAGTGGATACCCCGCCCCAGGGCGGGGGGTCTCCGGCTGGCGGAGGCCCTTGGGCTTGGCGGGGGGTAGCGATTCGCTACCCCCATTTCAGCGCCGAGGGAGGTACGCAGATTGTGCGTACCCCAGGGCGGGGTAGGCACAATGTGCCCACCCCTTGGCGCAACCTGCATTCAGTCAAGTAAAAGTCGACAGTTCGCTCTGTCGATTTCCCACACTTCGC
>ENA-OUOW01001159-OUOW01001159.1-human-gut-metagenome-genome-assembly--contig:-NODE-1159-length-18875-cov-4.374867_pt1 | contig 18875 bp, 15 predicted proteins | sample MGYA00237938_ERZ548769 | MGnify/ENA primary metagenome ERZ548769 (study PRJEB26490, sample SAMN05356870) | human gut metagenome | biome: terrestrial biome; feature: human-associated habitat; material... | reverse complement strand
ATCATCTTCCTCCAACAAGGAGGATGGTCGCTGCTTTTTTATTACAAGCCTCGAATGTTACGAGGAGAAAAGAGAATAATTATGAATACTTTTGTGAAGGTTATGCATGCTAACACCTGCAATTGCGCTGCTTGCGCATCCGTTCCGACTCTTGGCATTGAGATGCCGTATGACATCAAAGAAAATTGCCTTGCTGTTGCTTGCCCGAAAGCTGCTGCAATGCTGAGCGAAAAAGACAAGCACTTTGCTTTTGAGGTTACTGCAGGAAGCCACAAAAAATTCGTTTTTGTCTGCCCGGATTGTGGGCAGAAATTTGAGGCCATAATCCAGAGCGTTGTAAATTCTATAAAAAACGGTAAAACTGGTTGCCCTGTTTGTGCGGGGAAGAAAATTGTTTCCGGCATCAATGACCTCGCTTCAAAGTGCCCGGAAATTGCAGCCATGTGGAGTAACAAAAACAAAAAATCCGCCTCGGAAGTTGCTGCGGGAAGCGGAGAAAAAGCCTTCTTCAAATGCCGTGATTGCGGGCAAGAATTCGAAGCCAAAATTTGCCATGTTACCGAGTGTGTAGGCAATGGCAATACTGGTTGCCGTGATTGCAGCATGAAAAAGCAAAATGAGACTTCTAAGCCGGAATGGTTCTATACACGCTTTATGTTGGCGTTTGCTGGTGAAAACGGAATTTCTAATCCTTTTTTTGATGTGCGAAACATTTTGGGCAAAAATAGCTTTTGTGGATTGGACTTTGTAGACCACATTCAGAAATTTTGCTCCGAATATAATGGCTTTGCTTGGCATAGCGATGATAAAACGGTTGCAAGAGACCGTTTCAAGTTCGAAGCAGCTCGCAAAGCAGGATATGCAATGATTCGCGTTTTGGAGCCGGGCCTTGAAGTCATTGACCCGAAATACGACATCGTTATGCCTGAAGGCTTTTACCGTAACGGCAAATACGATGCTGAAATCATGGAAGAAGTTGGCCGCAAAATCATCCACCTGCTGGAAGAAATTTACGGTCGCAAGGCTTCTCCTGAGATTTGGGCATTGAACAACTTCAAGAAATTCGAGGTTTGGTATGATGCTAACAAGAAGGAACTTGAAGCCGATGCACGGAAGAAAGGTCCGAAGAGCAAAACCGCAGCAAAGAAAGCTGCCTGATAGATTACAAGACAGCTGACGAACTCGGTCGTCTTTTCATATAGATAGCATTTCCTGCCGTTCACTCCTAACCGGGTGGACGGCTTTTTCTTTTGCCAACTACTTGCCATACGTCAATTTCATGCATGAATTACAAAATAGTAACCGTTCCATACAACCGCTGGCGATGACTACCAGTTGTAGTGTATTTGATTGGACTTTCAAATTCTATTTTAGTCGCACATATTGCAACTTACGGTTGTATTTGCTATACTAATAACAACCGATAACAACCAACAAAGAGCAAATAACAACTAACAGGTGTTGTGGCAAACAAGGGAGGCTAATCATGGTGAGCGAACGAGTGATACTTCACTCTGACATGAACTCTTTCTATGCCAGTTGCGAAATGGCTTACCATCCCGAATTACAGGGTAAGCCGATTGCGGTATGTGGTGACCCGGAAAGGCGAAATGGCATCGTGTTGACCGCCTCGTATCCGGCCAAACGGATGGGCGTCAAAACCGGGATGGCCTTGTGGGAAGCTCAACAACATTGCCGCGACATTATCTTTGTTCCGGCTCATTATGACCTTTATACCAGATACAGCGGCTATACCAGAGAAATCTTCCAACGCTTCACTGACCAGGTAGAACCTTTTGGCCTGGATGAAGCATGGCTCGATTGTACCGCAAGCCAGTCACTTTTTGGGACAGGGGAAAAGATAGCCAAGAAAATCTCTGATACCGTGAAGGATGAACTTGGTATTACATGTTCCATCGGAGTAAGCTGGAATAAGGTCTTCGCAAAATTGGGGTCCGATTATAAGAAACCAGACGCCACCACCATCATATCAAGGTCAAACTGGAAAGATATCGTATTCCCGCTGCCTGCCACGGACCTCTTGTATGTCGGGCCCAGAACGGGGAAAAAGCTGTCAAACTACTGTATCCATACAATCGGTGACTTGGCGACCACCAATCCAAATTTTCTGAAAGAAAAACTTGGAAAAGTTGGCCCTATGTTATGGGGATTCGCCAACGGGCTTGATACGGGAACGGTAGCAAAATACGAGGACAGGGAAGCTCAAGCACCTATCAAGAGCATTGGCAACAGCTGGACAACGCCACGGGACTTGAAGACTGACCAGGATGTCTTGATTGTCCTCTATCTGCTTTCGGAGAGTGTTGCGGCAAGACTCAGGGAGAATCATTTCCGTTGCAGAGGTGTGGAGGTAAGTTTGAGAGATTCCAGCCTTTTCAGCTTTGAGCGGCAAGTCAAGCTGCCTCAGCCAACGATGCAGGAAAAGGATATTGCGGAGGCAGCTTACCAGCTGTACAAGAAGAACTACCGATGGAGTGAGCATCTTCGCTCAGTTGGCGTGCGTGCCATTGACCTGCGGCCGGATACCGAGCCAAATCAGATATCTTTTGAGTATAGTGCCGAAAAGCAAGAGGAGACTGAACGACTCGAATCCGCAATCGACGGGATACGGAATCGGTTCGGATACTACTCCGTGCAGCGAGCCGTCATGTACAAAGACCGGTTTCTCTCGCATTGCGATGCAAAGGGAGACCACACCATACATCCACACGGATATTTGCAGGGGAGTATCTAATTCATGCCAGAACAAAGAACCAAGAAATATGTCGAGGTCATTGCCGCTTTCTCTCCTGAAGGCATATTGACACCTCAGACAGTCATCTGGGACACAGGTCAGAGATTCGACATCACCTGCATCTCAGAAGTATTGCCGCGTAAATACTCAAAGACCGGCGGCGTTGGCGTTCGTTATACCTGCCAGATAGGCAGAGCAAAAACATACCTATACTACGAAGTGGATAAATGGTTCGTCGAAGCAAAGGAGGAGCACAATGAATAGCAAGTACCGGGAGCAGACCTGCTGCTTTGTTGGACATAGGGATATCCCACCGGGCGAGCAACTCAAAATATTGGCAAGAGTCGAACATCGGCTAATTCCACTCATCCAGCAGGGAGTTACTTACTTTGGCATCGGCGGCTCCTTGGGCTTTGATACTCTCATGGCAGACATGCTGGTTTCGTTAAAAGCCGCACATCCCCGTATTCGTATCATTGAGGTTTTGCCTTTTGAGGGATACCGCTCTAAATGGAGCTTAGAACAGCAGCGACATGCTGAGAAGATAGATAAGCAGGTGGACAAGATAGTCTACATAGCAAAAGAGCCAAGCAGGGGAGTATACCTTCTAAGAGACAGGCATTTAATAGATTGCTCTGCCTATTGCATCTCCTATTGCACAAGAACCACCGGAGGCACAGCGTATACGGTAAAATACGCTCTGGAACATGCAGTAACGGTGTACAACGCCTCCAGTTTCGATGTGAGCGCCTTGCTTCAGGCCCGACCGCTTGGAAAGAATGGATAGAAGCACTTGTTGCACAAAACATGAGGGAGATTTCCTGGCGTTTGGAAAAATACCACTAGGACTTTGAGCTTTGCTGCACAAAAACAAGCCTCCGCTCTTTGGCGGGGGCTCTTCTTGTATTCTCAAAAACGTTGAATTCAATTTCACTGAATTCCGATTCAACATTATTTGGCGTGGCTCAGCTTGGCCCGGCAGCACGATGCCATGGCGGTAGAACACAATGATTCTCCAGAACGGGATTCTCGACATTTGGTGCGAATCGCATATAATCTAAATAGTAGATGCTAAAGAAAGAGGAGAGAGGAGAGAGAACCATGAAGGTCTTAGTCATTCCAGACTGCCACCTCAAACCCTGGATGTTTGCGCAGGCGGATGCCATCATGAAGAAGGGCATTGCTGAAAAGGCTGTCTGCCTTATGGACCTGGCGGATGATTTCGGGGTACATGATGATGCACAGTATCTGGAAACCTATGAAGCCGCAATCACGTTTGCTAGGGAATATCCCGAAACTCTCTGGTGCTACGGCAACCATGACCTGAGTTATCTTTGGGGACAGCCGGAAACCGGATACCATCCGGAAAAAAGAGGGCTGGTGTGTCAAGAAATTAAAAAGTTGACAAATACCTTGCCAAAGAAAAGTCAGCTTGCATATATCCACAAAATTGACAAAGCACTTTTCATGCACGGCGGCCTTTCCAACTACTTTGTTGAGTCTCAAATCGCGCCACAGAATCGCAAGAACATCATTGCTGTTATCAGGGCCATTAACCAGATGGGCAGCGACGCAATGTGGGCAACAGATTCTCCTATCTGGTATCGTCCGCAGTTGTCTCCAAATCAAAATGCAAAACGTTTGTATCGCGGCGGCAAATATCTGCAAGTGGTGGGGCATACTCCTGTCAAAGAAGCATATCTGGAAGGCGGAGTTCTTTCCTGTGATACTTTCTCGACCTATCGTGACGGAACCCCATACGGGTCACAGGCTTTTTGTATCGTGGATACCGTTACTTGGGAGTTTGAGATTGCTAAAGTCGAATAAGCGCTATAAAACAAATATTGAGAGAAATAGTGCTATATGCTATAATATTTTCAAGTTCAAGAAGACGTGGCAAGGATTCCCCCTCCTTCAGGTGGGGATAGTTGACGAACCACAGCCGATACAATCTCAACGAAGAGCCTGATGCTTGCTGGAAGGTGTACAGCAGTAAAAAACAAACATCAAATAACAAAAACGCGGCTTAAAAAGAAAGGCTGCTATATAAAATAGCAAGAAACATCTGCAAAAATAACAATCAGCGCGAAAGGGACGTCCCTTTCCTTACGGAGAAGAACTCCGTAAGGATGGGTTCTGGCTGCTTCCTGCGCTGCGCGGGGGTGGCACATCTGGGCAAACTATTTTGACCCGGCAAACGAAAAGGACATCTTCGACTACATTCCGCCGCAGCGCACGAACCAAATCTTTACGCCGAAAGCAACCGTAGTCAAGATGGTATCGCTTTTGGAAGAAGAAAATCCCGGCTGCTTTGACGAGCCGGACAAGACCTTTATTGACCTGTACATGAAATCGGGCCTATACATTACCGAAATTGTGAAGCGCCTGTATCAGAGTGAGGGTATGAAAGCCGCGTTCCCTGACCCCAAGGAGCGGCTGGAACATATCTTTGAAAAGCAGGTCTATGGTCTGGCCCCGTCTGAAATTATCTATCGCATTGCGACAAACTATATTCTTGGATTCTCTGAGGAGCATAACGGGAAGCAGTATAACTTCCGTATGTGTGATGCGCTACCCTATGCAAAGGATGGGACGCTGAGCGAGAAGTTGGATGAGTTGTTTGGGTAAAACAGTATAGGAACACAAGTAAGCTGCCAAGTGAGTGAAATCGCTTGGTGGCTTTTCTTTTTGCTACGGAAAAGTGGACATTGTACTTATCATGAGCTTGTTGCATACTTGCTACGAACTTGCTAAAAACTTGCTAAGCACTTGCTACGCTTCACCTCGAAGCAAGTTCATTATTTTGCGCGAAAGAATATCGGATAAGTGACGCTTCCTACTCGTATGACCGAGAGAAAACATGCAAAGACTCTACCATTCTGGTAGGGCTTTTTTGCTGCCCAAAAAGTTGGAAAAATGTCGCAAGCGAGCCGCTGAAACCTCAGAATTTTGTCGCAGCCTTTTCGAATATGAGATGTATCTCACAAAAGCGAAATGCGCTGCTTCGTATCTGTGGTGAGACAACCGGAGCGAGTTAACAGCAGAAGTTCAGCTGTCTCAAATGTTGTCAAGCCCGAAACACGAAAATTAAAAGTTCAGTTTTGGAAAGTGCCGATTAAAGGTTTCGCTTTGGAAAATCCAGCAGGGAAGGGAAAGAACTAAAGTATAAATGCACGGAATCATACCTCCTTATTTGTGCAATCTAACAAAATAGGTTAAATTCTCACGAAAACGAAAAATCTGAAGTGATTCTTGGTGTATAATAGTTCTATTCAAATTGAAGGCAGAGTACCCCATCTATAGCTGTAAGGCTTAGGTGGGGGTGAATGCCGCTTTTAAGAGTTGATTTGGGACCATTATTGCTTTCCGTACTGTGCGATTCGACAATAATTAAATTTTGGATGGTAGCCATCCTAAATCAAAGCGAGAGGAGGTGAAACGATGCACAGCGCTACTCAAATTTGTGTAACACCATGTAGCGAATTTTATGATTATTTCGTCACTATTACGATGCTGGCAAACAATTTGCGGAATGCTGCACTGTTTCGTGTTCGGCAGGTCCTCACAATGGTAGAAAAGCCTTTTGATAACCTTACTGCCAACGAACTGGAAGTTTACAATGAAATTGCTTGCGCATTACCTTTAATGGGTGACAGGTATAAAATGCCTGTCAAGGGGAAGCAATTCTTGAACTACTACTTTCTGGACGCTCTGCTCAAGGTAACGAAAAATCCGGATTACTTTGCGGAAAGGCTGCCAAAGCAAACGACGCAGCAGGTCCTAAAAGAAGTAGCAAGCGACATGAAAGGCTTTTATGCTGGAATCCGTGCTCTTAAAAAGAATCCGTCCGCTTTTACCGGTAAGCCAAAGCTTCCGCGTTATGGCACGAAAGGCGGCTATCATACTGCCATTATTTCAAACCAAGATTGTGTCATTTACGCTGTTAAAGACAAGCCCGGCTGTCATGAAGTAAAGTTTCCAGGTATTCCAAAGCGAATGTTCATTTCCGACATGCCGATGCGTGGGCGCTTAATGCAGGTGACAGTGAAACCGAATCACGGAAACTTTGTGCTGTCTTTCGTCTTTGAGGATGGGAAAGAGAAACCCGTAACAAAGCCTCCTCACCGTATGGCTGGTATTGACCTTGGAGTAGATAACGCTGCAGCTATCACGAACAATTTAGGTTTGCCTTGCCTCTTGTTCAAGGGCGGTGTTATGAAGTCCATCAACCAGCTGTACAACAAAAAGATGGCGAAAATTCAGTCTGAGCAGACAAAAGGTACAAGCAAAAAGTTTGTGATGACGAAAGAAGCTCATCAACTGTGCGTTTGGCGCAACCGCCGCATTGATGATGTCATCAGCAAAATAGGGAATCGCATCATCGACTGGTGCTGCGATAACGATATTGATACTATTATCATTGGCCACAATACCCGCTGGAAGCAAAACGCTAACATGGGCAAAAAGAACAATCAGACTTTTACGCAGCTTCCACTGTATAAGCTGATTGAAAATATCACCTATCGCGCCGAATGGTGCGGCATCCGCGTTATCGAGCGTGAGGAATCTTACACTTCAAAAGCCTCTTTCCTGGATAACGATATCATCCCTACATACGGTGAAGCGAAAGAGCCTAAATTCAGCGGCAGGCGCATCAAGCGCGGCTTGTATAAAGCAGCAGATGGTACTATCATCAACGCTGACTTGAACGGCAGCGCCAATATCCTGCGGAAAGAGTTTCCTGACGCTTTTGCATCTCACCAGCCGGATTTCAGCAGCGTGGTAATTATTCGTCATCCTGATTTGGAGAGCGTTAAACGCAACCGCAAAAAGCAGCTTGCCGAGCCGAAAGGCATCAGTAAATCGAAAGCCAAGCGTTTGAAAGCAAAAGGTAAAATGTAATCCCTCTGGGATAGAGCTTTGTGAATAGCTTTGAGCCTTACCCTTTGGTTTCGTTTTCTCCAGAAGCCCCGTCTATAAGGACGGAACGGAGTGACGTACTTTAGGCGGGGTAATTCACGTAGATGAGACTTTCACTATTAACCCTCAAACAAATTCCGTGACAACATCGGAATAATTTGACGCTCTCCTGCGATTAAAATTGTTGGCTTTCCCGGGCTTCGTTTGCAACTTTGTAAGTAAAGGTTTCGTTCTGGAAAACACGGTGGAAAAGTAAAATGCCGAAGCACTTTTGATGTATAATAGCCTTATACAAAGAAAAAAGGAGAAAATCATGAAAAAGGTTGTATCATTAGCGCTTTCGGCTTTGCTTGTCCTTTCCCTGGCCGCCTGTAGCGGCTCTAACACTACCAGTACTGCTGCCAGCAGTGCAGCTACATCTGATGCTGCATCCTCCGAGGAAAGCGCCAACGACTCTTCAACGAGTACTGCAAGTAGTGCTGCCGATAATGCAGCGGCTGAACCCGACATCCAGTTCGATGAGAGCTTCCAGCCACAGACGATTGCCGACAACGATACCTGTACCATCATCTTGCAGAACGTGGGTTATGATGACAGCTATGGCTACTACTGGACCGTTGATTTCCAAAATAAAACGGATGACAAAACTCTTTGCGCTATCACAAGCAGCTCGTTCTTGAATGGAATCCCGGCAGATACCAGCTGGTTCCCAGAAATCGGACCAGGAGTGAAAACCACCGAGGTCGTTTCGTGGGATAAAGCAGGACTGGAAATCTACGGAGTAAAACCACAAGACATCGATACGGTTAAGCTTCACATCGATGTATACGATGAAGCCGAATGGGATGTGTCGAACCGCAACGACCCAGTTGATGATGACTTCGTAATTTATCCCAAAGGTGAAGAGAACGCGACAGAACCCAAACATGAGATTCAGCCTACAGATATTGTTCTGTTCGACAATGATGCCTGCACCATGGTCATTTGCGGATTCTATTCGGACAGTTTCATGGGCTACACGGCAAAAGCCTACTATCAGAACAAGACGGATGACCGTATCGATATCATGTTGGACAAAGGCTCTATCAACGGCTTTGAATGTACCCCAGGAGGAACGACATTGCTGGAACCACATTCTAATGCCTACGTGGATATCCGTTGGCAGGAATATGCCGAAACCTACGCAGAAAACGGTAATGACCCGACATCCGTCACGGAGATTGTAATGCCGGTTTTTGTGAGAAAAGATACGGGGAATAATGCAGTATACATCGATGCTACTTATTCGATTGACCCACAGGCAAGAACAGCAACGCCGATAGTGAATCCCCAATGATAGCTGCACAATTTTCCGAAACAAAAAAACTTCTGGAATAGCAGCAAAACTTTTCTGAGTTCAGAAAACTTTTGGCATTTTGGAAAGAGTTTTCTGGAATAGGAAACTTTCTAGCTTTCTGGAACGAAAAAAGCGCTCACCGTTTTTGGTGGGCGCTTATCTTTATTCTTCGATTTTCTTTTTTAGCCATTGTCTGCGGACAAACGGCATGACATAAGTCTCATCGCTTTTCAGCTCATAGCCATAGCTTTCAGCAATCAGGATAGCCCGTTCACTGGCTTTCTGCCCGGCAGGCAGGCGGCGAATAAAACCATTGATGTTCTTGGACGAAGCATCATACTTGGACTTGTCGAACACTCGCAGCGGCTCATCGTCTTCGTTGTCTTTCTTGCGATAATCGCGGGGCTTGCCGCCAATCATCAGGCAGCGAATGCCAAATGGAGCATCTGCATGAGTTGCAAACGAATTTTTGAACGACGCATCGGTGGGCAGAACATCCGGCAAATCACAGACAAGGGAGGTGTAGAGCCAGAGAATCAGATTCGTTATGCTGTCTACCAGTTCCGGGAATTGAGCCCGGTCCATCAAGGTATAAAACCACTCGGCGTTTGTATTATAGTATCCAGCAAGGTCGCCGAACTTGGTCTTAACTTTGTACAGACACACAATCTCGTTGTCGCGGCAAGTTTCTTTCAGCTTAATTTCCTGTATCAGCTGGCAGGCATCAAACTGAAGCAATGCACCGTTGGCGGGAAGAGTTCTGCGGCGATGGTGCAACGTATCTTTCAGAAGCTCTGTCGTATATTTGGGTGAGATGGGCTTTGGCCACCAAGACCACATGTTGGGAGTGTTCTTAATCAGCGGCTTGTCCGGCAGCATATCCACGGTATACTCGTTCACATAGGTAGCCATCGAAAGGACTGTGTTCGTATATAAGTGCGTGAGCAAGGCAAGGTCGTTGATGCTGTCAAAATCTGCAATATTCCCATAGCCGTAACGGTTGTAGTAAGAAATAACCGTATCCAGACGTTTCTCTTCGGGTATTCGAGAATCACATTTGTCGTATGGCCGATTGTTGAGCAGAGCTTCACTATAATATACTGGAGCATCAGCGAGTGGATAAGGGTCCCGAATAACGATGGGCTCGTTGTCTGTTGAAATACCTACAATGTTATTTACAATATCGAATTCCTGAGGCTTCAGATATTCGGCCCCCTGCATCAGCATATCGATTGCCGCGTACAGAACAGACTCGTTGCTTTCCGTGGACCCATCAATGGTCAAGCCTGAATGAACGCATTCCTGCAAATAGGCGATTGCCTTAAAATACAGAGCATAGTCTTTGTTCATTTTAATGGGTTTTGTGAATCCCTGCAGGAACTGATGGTATCTTTTGATGAATTTATCCGAATTCGCCATTGCAAGCTCTATCTGTGAACCGATTGCTTCAATGATAGGTTTGCATTCCTCAGCTTCACGAGCCAAGTGAAAAAGGAAAGTGGATGCTTTCCCAAAATCAACGTCATGCAATGTTGCCACAACCTGACATGCACTAGACAGGGTTCGTCTCTGAAATATCCAAATAGACTCGCCTTTGCTTCGATATTTCTTATCCCAAATAGGGACATATTTGTCCACCAAGATGTTGCCGAAATCTTCTTGCACTTCAATAATATTGTTTTCGCTCTGCACAATATTCTCCTTACAACTTTAACTGCCCCACGCAACTCTGCGCGGTAGGCAACAATACCTAATTTCATATTTCTCCATATCTCCTTTATTATCGTTGTTTTTTGTTACCGGATTTGGGGTTTTACCCCCATTTTACCCCCATTTGGGAGTAAAGTACATGGATTTATGTGGATTTACATGAAATGGAGGATGGCTTAAAACAGCGTATCTATGAAAATATATTGAGGTTTTTGGAGAATTATAGATATATAAAAAGTACCGCTGAAGCTACAATTTGTGGGCCATCTCGTTCCTGAAATACTTAGGGTCTACGGCTCGCATCCCGAACCGCACACGGTCCAGGGCATCTGCATCTTTGAGTATCGTGTACAGCAGCCACACCCGTTCTTTGTCTCGGATGTTGGATGCTTTGAGGGCTTTGAGAGCCTTGCGGTCGTCTAAGCAATGATATTCGATAAGGAAAGCGGTTGCCGAATTGCATTCGGGAGCAGCATCATAATAAATGTCCTTGGACTTTGCTCCGTGGCTGTCATCGACATCATCGTTTGTCCGCCCAATATCATGATAGAGAATCGCGTCACATAGCTGGTGGGATTCTTTTTTCGTTAAGTCAATGCCCTGAACCTGAACCAAAAGCAGCGCATCAAAGAGAACTCGCAGCGTATGCTCGGCGTCGTGCTCATCATCATTAGCCCGGCCATAATCATCATACAGAACAGAAATGCGGCTCCGGTAGCGCTGGTAGAGAGGGTAGAACGCCTGAATTTTATCTGTCAGAGCGTTAATGCCGTATAGTGTATCGACCTTTCTATCTTTTACGGCAGCCGGTGGGACAAGGACCTCTTTTTCTTCATCATTCGGAAAATACTCGATGATGTCACATTTGCTAACATGGGCAGTGATGATTCTACTGTTCTCGAGACTCGGGATGCGGCAGGCAAAGAAACAGGCTGCCTTGTAGCTTGTGGTCCAGGAGAAAGATTTCTCGTATGGAGTTGACTTGCTCCCTTCCCCGCGATAGATGGTCACAACATCCGGCAGGCTGGACAGCTTCTTTTCAGTATCTTGCTTTTGCTTTTGAGATTTTCCAGTAAAAACCTTTTGCAGGCCATTCTCACTGAGGGAAGAAAAGCCAAAATCACTGGTGCGATACAGGTCAAGAAAGAGAACATATAAGTCCTCACCAGAATTGGACAACTCAATGTATTTAGAAAGAACCGATACGCGAAGGCAGTCTTCCAGGGAAAAGAAATAGCTGCGGATAAAGGAAACGTTCCCCGATGAGATTATCTCAGCCATATCCAGAACTCTCTGCTGGAATTTCTCGTCCGATTCGCCGTTCACGGCCAGACGCTTGTCGCCATAAATGTTTAGAGAAAGAACGATGGGAATGGCCGGATTATCGAGTTCACAGTAATAGAGCGGGGCCAACATATTGCGAGCGGCATAAATCCTGCTGATGGGAAGTCTCGGGTACTTCTTTGCAAAGTCACTGGCCGTTAAGCCGACACTGTAGCCTTCTTTGTAGTACCGTTCAATATCTGTGCTCGTCTGCACTGTGGTAAGGGGAAGCATCGTATCAAGACTTGCTTGATTTGTTTGTATCAGAATGTCTCCGATTGTCATAGCTTTTTCCCCTTCTGCAAATTCATTCCAATAGCATTATACCATATTTCACAGGTTTGCAGAGCTTAATCGCAATTATATTCACAATTACTTAACTTGTTTCAGGTGTATCTCATTTTGCGCTGGGGGGTGTTCTACCGCACCTTTTTGAAACGAGTGAAAGAAAACATGTTCGAAAAGTCAAACTCAAAATATCTGGGGTTCATCGAATTTGCTCTTGCGCTGCTGTGCGAACTTCGTACAATAAGAATTGTACAAGAGAAACGGCAAGAGACATTTGTAGTGATTGTAGTTGGTCGCCACAAATCGATGCCGTGTCTGCTTGCGCATAATTACCTCTTTTCGAAGCCCACAGGTCATTCTCTCACCTGTGGGTTTTGTTTATTGCGGAATCGTGCGAATTGCAGACAATTAAAGACAGAGCGATTGTGAGATGGGGCGATACCGATGCAGTAGGGATGAGAATCTTAGCAGCTAAAAGATTAAATGTGGAGAAATAAAAATTATGGTATACGTGATTGGAATTGTAGCAGCCCTGATTATTCTCTTTGGATTTCTCTGCTACAAGAAAGCTCCGCCCACGGAGGCTATCGTTGTGACCGGCTTTGGCCTGTCTAAGCCTAAAGTGGTTTGCGGAAAGGGTACATTTGTTCTGCCCGTTCTTCAACGGGCTGACCGACTGAATATGCGCCTTTTGAAAATCGATGTCAAGACTCCTGAAACAGGTGTTAAGACGAAGAACGGCGTAAGTCTCTGGATTGACTCTGTTGTCACGATTCAAGTCTACAGCGAAAACTCTACCGTTCTGGATGAAGAAGTGAAGGCATCTGGTCTGAAAGACGCCAAGGCGTACATCATGTCCCGCCAGCAGGCAGCCATCTCGAACTTTCTCGGCATGAACGAGCAGGGCATCAATGACAAAGTCAATGACGTTTTGCAAGGCAACCTGCGTGAGATTGTCTCTGACATGACCGTTGACCAGATTCTGACGAACCGTAAGCAGATGGCTGTGAGCGTTATCGAGAATGCTCGCCCCGACCTTGCTAAGATGGGACTTGAGGTCGTGACTTTTAACGTCCAGGATATCAGGGATGCGGTGGATGTTCAGGGCCACAACCACGGCGTCATCGAGGCTATCGGCATTGAACAGGAAGAGCTTGTGAAAAAACAGGCTGAAATTGCCCGTGCTCAGGCTGCCCGTGATGTAGCCTGCGCGAAAGCCGATGCTGAGATGGCTGCAAATGCCAAGGAAGTAGAAGCGCAGACGGCTATCGCTCAGCGTAACAACGAGCTCAAGCTCGCTAAAGCGCGGCTGCAGGCAGAGGCGGATAAAGCTGCTGCGGATGCAAACGCTGCCGGTCAGATTCAGATGAACCTTCGAGCCAAGGAAATCAAGGAAGCAGAAGCGGACGCTGAGATTGCCAAGCAGAAGAAGATGGTAGACCTTGCCGCACAGGAAGCCGAGGTCCAGCAACGCAAACTGGATGCGGAAGTCCGCAAACAGGCAGATGCTGACCTGTACCGCCGCCAGAAAGAGGCAGAAGCCAAGAAGTACGAGGCGGAGCGTTCCGCCGAAGCGCAGAAGTTTGCCAAGCAGCAGGAAGCTGAAGGTATTGAACTTGTAGGTAAAGCGGAAGCTGAAGCCATTCGCCAGAAAGGTCTGGCTGAGGCAGAGGCTATGAAACAGAAAGCTGAAGCCTACAAACAGTACAATGACGCAGCTGTTGCCGAAATGCTTATCAAGGTTCTGCCTGACATCGCCAAGAGTGTGGCGCAGCCGCTGTCCAGCATCGATAAGGTGTCTATCATTGGCGGTGATGCCTCCGGCGTGTCTGGCGTTTCCGGGAATGTTCCTATCCTCATGGCTCAAACCATGCAGACGGTGAAAGAAGCGACCGGCATTGACATGGGCGAAATTGTCCGTGCCAACAGCATCCAGGCAAAGACAGACCGCAACATCAACATTATGACACAAGGCGAACTGCCTGAGAATAGCCAAAAGGAAGGAGGTGACAAAGCAATGGAACGCGTAGAAGGCGGCTATCTGATTCATGAGAAGACTCTCAACGGTGAGGAAATCACTCATTTTCGGCCGGATGTGACCGAAGAGGAGAAAGCTATCATGAAAGACAAAAAGGCCAAAGATTAAAGACAACAAATGAAAAGAGGGTGACTCGAAAGAGCCATCCTTTTTTCTGTTGTGACGCAAACGAAAAGTTCATGGTAGCCATCCAATTTGGGTGACTGTCTTTTTTGCATGTTAAGGCTTTGTTGCTGAATTGTGCGAATTGAAGATAATTAAAAACAAAGGATGCTTTGTATCAAATCGATTGAAACCGAAGAGGTGAAGTTAATGCTCGGCGTGAGTTTGATTATCATAGCAGCGGCTATAGTCTACATGGTCGAAACCTATATCAGCACCTATTACACTATCGAATACATGCACGGAACATCTCTGTTCCTTATCCTCCTTGCGAAATATGGCACGCCAGTCCTGTTCCTGCTGCTCTGCGCCTACATTGTATATCGCAAAATACTCAAAAAGCAGAAAGCTGCTGCCCCTGCTGTACCAGAGCAGCCCACAAGCAAAGAAGAGCTGTATACCAACAAAATTCAAACGGCAGTAAAGACAAAGAGCGTTTTCTCAGAACAGGCAGACCAAATGCTGTATCAGGTACGGCGCTTCGGGCAAAAAATGGCCGTTGCCTACAGCATGACCCAGGACAGCAAGACATCCGGGGAACAAGCCAAGTGCCTAACGTTATTGGAATCCGCAGAACGTATCTTCTATGACCGACTGGATGACGCGATTCGCTCGGCTTCAATGTTTGATGAAACGGAATACAAGGCTTTCTGTCAAGGCTCTATCTCGTTTGGAAACAAAGAAGAAGCGCAGAAAAAGAAGGATATCTACAATGGTATCGTAAGTACCGTGGATAAAGTAGTTCACGACAATGAACGCTTAATCCTCCGACTTGATTCTTTGGCATACGCTCTGAACCAACGTTCTGCCCAGAATCCGTGGGATACAGAGGTTGTCCTCGCAATGTCGAAGCTCGATGCTGTCATTAACAAGACGACGCAGGAAATCGAACAGGATGAAGAAATCAGCCGCGAGGCGATGAAGCAATATGATACCTTGAAAGGAGAGGTTAAGTGATGACGAAAAAGAACATTTTCCCTGTGGTAGCAACCATTGCTGTGGTAGGCGTTGTTCTCGGAGTGTTTTCGATGACCGTGATACGCGACTCTAATGTCAGCATCAGCACAATGACTTCCGAGCAAGCGTACGCCAATTTGAGCAGCAAGATGAAACGCATCGGTGTGCAGGAGGTCGAGGTCAATCCACAGCAACTGGCTGTCTCTGAATTCCTTGATGCAAAGGATGAACTGCCCGACATTGAATCCTCCTACCCATTCGTGGTCGTAGGAAACGGAGATGTGAACATCGAAATCTTTTCCTCTGGCGAGAAAGCAGCAGAGTCCGGCTCAGATTCTTTCCTGACCGAAATGGCAAAGAAGTTCAACAGCCAGCAAAACCGAACTTCCAATGATAAGACGATGAGTGTGTCCCTGCGTTCGATTCCATCTGGCACAGCAGCGGAATATATCTCTACGGGCAAATACCAGCCTGATTGCTATACACCTTCCAATACTCTTTTTGGTGAACTTGTGAAGAACGAAGGCGTGGACTTGACCGTAGAAACGCCGCGCCTTGCCGGTAACGTGGCCGGTATCCTTGTCTCGAAGAAAACTGCCGATATGCTTCGTTCCGATTATGGCGAAGCGTCCGTGAATACAGTACTGAATGCTACTGTTGACGGAAAGTTAATGATGGGCTACTCCAACCCCTATACCAGCGCAACGGGCCTTAACTTCCTGCTTGCTGCTTTGTCGAGCAGTGGAAGCGATAATATCGTGGATACCGCTGCGGTCGAGAATTTCCAGAAATTCCAGGCAAATGTTCCGCTGGTCTCTTTCACGACGCAGCAGATGGTCCAGTCGGCAGATAAGGGTGTAGTCGATGGGCTTGTGATGGAGTACCAATCCTACCAGAACGACCCGACACTGCAGCGCAACTATGAATTTATTCCGTTTGGTGTGCGGCATGATAATCCGCTCTATTCTGTCGGCAACATCTCAGCAGAAAAGAAAGAAGTTATTGCGGCATTCATTGCCTTCTGCGAGCAGAACAAGAATGAAGCAACAAAAGACGGCTTCAATGGGATGGATGACTATACTTATACCGGGAAAGAATACGACGGCAACATCATTGCCCAGGCACAGAGTATTTGGAAGGAAGAGAAGGATTCCGGTATCCCTATTGTTGCGGAATTTGTCGTGGATACTTCCGGGTCAATGCGCGGAGAACCTCTCAATGCGCTAAAGACGGCAATGATTAACACAATCCAGTACATCAACGACGACAACTATATCGGTATCATTGGCTTCGATTCGGATGTTCGTGAATATCTACCCATCGACAAATTTTCACTTAGCCAAAAGACGCTGTACAAGGGTGCTGTCAATTCTCTGGATGCAAACGGCAGCACTGCTATGTATGACGGGTTGTGTGTCGCAATGGACCGCATTTACAAGAAATCGCAGGAACTTGGTGGCAATTGTACTCCCATAATCTTTGTTTTGACTGATGGCGAGAGCAACACGGGTAACGACTATCTGGGAACAAGGAACATCATCGCCGGAATGAGCATTCCGATTTATACCATCAGCTACAACTATGCTGCCGATAGCTTGTCAGAGCTCGCTTCCATCAATGAAGCAGCTTCCATAGTCGGAAACAGCGAGGACATCACCTATAAACTCCGCAATCTTTTCAACGCTGAAATGTGAATCTTCTTTAAGCCGTCCGTAATCATGCGGGCGGCCTTTTTGTTTTGTTGCAAAATTGTGCGAATTGCAGACAATCAGAAGTAAAGCATAAAGCAAAGGAGCTGAGTACCATCTCAAAGTTTGCAAGCAAAAAGCTGATTGAGCGAAATCGCAATATCATGAAAGACTACGGCAACGGCTATACCATCGATGAGCTTGCCGCAAAATATGGCTTGAGTGTCCGTACATGCTATCGAGCGTTAGACGACGCGAAACAGGAGGCCAGAATTCAGTTGGCGCAGGTAGAGGATGCCAGAAAGGCCGAAATCCTTGCCGCATACAAAAATAGTGTCCCGCTCAAAGAAATGATTGAAAGATTCCATGTGACAGAAGGGTATTGCAGCATGGTTGCCGATAATGCCGGGCTCACTGAAAACCGTAGAAATGAGCGCATCAAAATTCGGCAGAAACCCCGCAATGAGAATATCTTTCGAGAATACGAGAGCGGCGTGCCGGTGCAGAAGCTATCTGAAAAGTATCAGCTCTCGGTTCCGGGCATTTACAAAGTGATTCAAAGAGTCAGAAAGCAGAAGGAGGCGATGAGTTTTGCAATGGATTGTGAAACAAACCAAATCGAGGGGGTATGAGTTTACCTTCGATATTATGAAAGACGATGCTGTTATCGGCCAGGCACGCTATATCCCGAAAATGCTGCGGCAGGGTTATGGTATTCGACTGAATGATTCTAAGTTCCTGCTGCAATACATGCCAGCTGCTGACGCAAGGGCATACATGCACGGAATCAACACGGAAAAGATTCTAAGACACCCTTTTGCCATTCGAGAAAATAATCGTACCGTGGGCGAAATTTCCGTTGTACGCACAAAGACCGGATTTCTCCAAGGATACAACTCTATTGCGATGCAGCTGTATGGCAAGGAGTACCAGAGCTACAAAATCGGCTTTGGAAGAGAAGGCATATGCTGCCCTGTATTTCTTGGCGGACAGCAAATTGCCCAAATCAACAAGAGTGCGGTAGTCAAGGACAATCTGGATGAATACCTGATTTACGCGGTCAATGAAATGGCTCTGCTGCCATCCGTTATGTTCGCCATTTACATCGACGGAATGTACTACGCAAATCGCGGCGTGTATGCGAAGGACGCGATAACTATTAAGTGCGAGTACTGCCTGAATGAGGATGTCCTGTCTCACTATGACCCGAACTTCATCAAGGGGTTATAATTCCAACGCCTGGCATTCACAGACAATATCATGTTGCGGAACTGTGCGAATTGCAGACAATTAAAAGTGGACAAATTACAAAGGCAGAGGATAAGTAATGAGCTGTGAACCTATTATCACACCGGGCAGGAATTTTTTTCTTGTCTCGACGGAGTACAAAGAGAGCTGCTTCGCCTGGTGCCGCAAGCAAATTAGAGCGACACTGAGGACCTGTCAGGGACGAGTCATCATCATTGATGCAACGGGCGAGTACGCGGACTTGGCGCTTGAACATGACAGATTGATTCGAGAGAAAATCCCGTCCATTATTTATCGGTATAAGCTGGTGGACGGGAAACCGTATATTGCTCATGTCATTGAAGTTGATACGGAAGCAAGTCAACAACCCCGCCTAAACCGGTTCGCCGGTTATAGGCGGGGCTCGCGGGGCAACCCGTAAGCCCGGTTGATTAGCCTTGGTGAACGGCA
>ENA-OUOW01001139-OUOW01001139.1-human-gut-metagenome-genome-assembly--contig:-NODE-1139-length-19247-cov-4.378335_pt1 | contig 19247 bp, 16 predicted proteins | sample MGYA00237938_ERZ548769 | MGnify/ENA primary metagenome ERZ548769 (study PRJEB26490, sample SAMN05356870) | human gut metagenome | biome: terrestrial biome; feature: human-associated habitat; material... | reverse complement strand
TACCAAGAGGTTGAGCAATACCACCAGCAACTACATTTGGTATTTTACCACCAACAGCATATTGTTTTTGAGGAAGATTTCTTCCATTACTTCTAGGAGTTTGAATAATATTAAATGGAAATGTTGGTCCAAGTTCATTATCACTAGGAAGAGATTCTTTATTAAAATCTTTAACATAATTAATAAGTCTACCAGCAGTATTATTCATTAATTTTTCTCTATTATCTTTAGATACTAAATTATTTACACCATTATAGAGAAATTCATTACCAAGTCTTATTAAACCAGTAGATTTAGCAACTTTATCATAAGCTCCACCGAGTGGAGGAATACCATTTTGAATAAATCTTCCATTACGAGTAACATTACCTCTAAATGTACTAGGTAAATTACTTATATGAATAACTTTATCTTTTCTAGGCATTTTATATAATATAATGAGAAATTGTAATTTGATTGATTTTAAGGCTCTCTGCTGAACGATAGCCTATCAGTCGATTAATAGTTCATACCTATATATAATAATTCAACAGAGAGCAAAAGACTAGCGTCTATGACCGCCACAGCGATATACATTTAGCCTATCTCGATATACTGATTGAGGCATAACAGGTTGTTGAACAGTACCATTAGTAATCCATTCAGGACGTTCAAGACCAGTTTTAGGAGCACTATAACTAGCTTGGTCAGCTTGTTTAACTTGAATTGGTTGTTGTCCTTTACTGCCAAACATACCACCAATTAAACTTCCAGCAGCACCAATAGCAGCACCAATCCATGCTTTTCTACGTCCGCCACATTTATATTTATTAATAAAACTAGAACGTTGATACATAGTCATTGGATTAGTCATTTTATCAGAAGTAATATTAAGTTGCTGTTGACCAGCTTGAAGTTGTTTACGCTGTTCAGCTTCTTGAGCAATACGTTTATTTTCATTAATTTGTTGATTAGCAGAAATACCTTGACTTATTGCCGTACCTAATTCACCAAGTCCTTGAACTCCTGTAATAGAACTAGCAAGACTACCTAAACCGGGAAGAGCATCAGCAAATTCAGTACCGAAACCAGCTTTACGTCGAACTCTACCACCACATTTAAGAGTAAGCTTATCATTATATTGACCAACATAATCTTGATTAGCATAAGCACTAGTTAAAGCTTGAGCATTTTGTAAAGCATCTTTATGGTCTTGCGCAGCTTGAGCCTCAGCTTGAGCTTTTTCTTGAGCTTTCTTTTGTTTATTGCCTTTAATTATACCACCAGCAATACTAGCAGCTGCACCAATAATAGCACCAATAAAAGCTTTTTGTCTTTGTCTATCTCTATACTGTATCATAATTTTCTAAATTGAGTTTGAGCACATTCAAGACTTTCAAATTCAATGCGCTTATTATCTGAATTATTAAATATGAAACGAACTACAAAATAATTACCATATACTCTACGAAGTTTATCACTTACTGTATTAGGATGTTCTTTAATTGCATTACGGAAATAATTAAAGTTATATTGAGTAAGTTCATACCAAGGTTTTTTATACTTATTAAATTCATTAAGTTTATCAATATTAATATCTATATCATCAGTATCATTATCTTCATTAAATATACGAAGTATATCTCCAGCATAAGGATGTTCTCTTAAATCAACAGGATTGTTAATATTATCACTATAAATAGGAATATATATCTTACGTACTTTATATTTAATAAATTCAAGAAATTTAATAAGTTCATAAGATTCATTAACCATAATATCAATATAACTATTATGAACTAATATAGGCTCATCACCAACTTCTTGTTTAGATACTAAATATAGACTTCTACTATCATCACCCATGTGAGTATTAAATCTACCATAATTATATTCATGAGTAAATATATGAAGAGGACAGTTAAGTCTATCATCGTTATGTTCAGTTTGAAAGTAACATTTAGTTTTAGTAGACCAAGCATTATTAAAATAATAATCATGTAAACTAATAAAACTACCTACTTTATAATTAAAACTAATAACTTCATTATGTGATTCTATAATAGATTCTTTAGTATTAGGATTAATATTATCATAAGTATAATCAAATTTAATTAGAATACGATTATTAAATTTATCATGAGCAAATCTAACTTTATTAGGATGATATTTATCTAGCCATAATTTAATATCTTCATCCATTATTTTAAGTTGACCATCATCAAATTGATAAAGTTTATGAAAATCATCATTATAAAAAATATAACCAAATTCTCCAACTATATATGCTAAATCATCTTGCAGCCCACCATAACCTTTATCACTAGTAAAGACTTCTTTATAATTAACTTCAAAAGCATCTGGTTGATATAATTGAACATTTTCATCTCTAGTTTTAAGAGCTGCACTTATATCAAACATGAACATACTATGTTGAGTATGAACTAAAAGATAATATCCAATACCAATTAAGTTAGTTATGCTTCCTTTATTTTCAGTAATATTTTTATAACCTTCAATAGGAAATATTCTCCAAGCATTAACTTCACTTTCATCTTGAATAACATTACTACGTCTTATAGTTTTATCAAAACGAGTAATATTAATAATATCATTACGATATTGAGTTAACAGTTTAGGAACATATTGGTCAACATTTCCAATAGGGTCTTTAAATAAATCAACACTATTTTTAGGTTCTACAAATGTACCAAAAGCAACACTTTTCTTGTCAGTATCTTCTTTAATACTAAAAGCTATCTTACTAGGTTCATTATTAAAACATTTACTTTCAAAGAACTTATCGCTATATAAAGGAAACTGAATATAAACGTTGAATGGAATATCAAACCAACATGGTTCATCACCACTATAATAATATTGATTATTAGTAGGAGTATATAATTTATAATTACCTTCATTCATTATAACTCCATTATCATTATAAATAAGAACCCCATCATAAGTCATTCTACCATTATATCCATGTTCAATAGAATAAGTTCCACCATTATAGCAAACGTCATTAAGTCTTACAAGTTCTTTTTCTTTGCTAGTATAAATATTTCTAGTACAATTAAGAACTGTTGCAAGAAACATAGTTTCAGCATCAAGTAGTAATTCCTTATAATCATCCATTTCAAGAGCAGTTCCTTTTCCGGCTCTACTATCAGTAACACTATCAGCAACTACTAGTTTATAATTATTAATAGGTTTATATTCATTTCTACTAATAACACCTATAACTGGCATATTATAATTATAAGGATAGGTAGTATTAACTACCATATCAACTACATCATGTTTCTCTTTATAAGGTTCGAATTTACATTTACCATCAATACGAATAATATTAAAATCATATTTAATACTATCATCAATATCAAATCGACCACTATATAGATAACATTTATCACTAGTAAAATTATTCGCTACAAAACCGGGTTTTGTACCCCAACTACCATTTTGCCAAGTAACATTACTAGCTATATTACAATAATCTTTTCTAGTTAGTAATCCAGTATATCTAGTAATAGGTTCAACTTTTTCATAACTAATAAACCATCCAACATAACCTAATTCTTTAATTTGATTCCATAAAGTAGTATCAATATTAGCACGAATATAAAACTTATTAAAAGTATTATTCATATTATATATAAAACCTTTAGTATGTTCACCACCAATAGCTTCAGCATCAAATATTAAATCAGGTATTCTAAATAGTTCATCACCATTAATATTTTCGTAATAACCAAATTTAGCTTCATTATCAACACCAATAGCACCTATTACTTGATTACTACAAGGAGTATAACTACCACTATTTATAACTTGATAAACATATAAATCATTATATTTATCTTTATCTTGATAATCAATAAAGTAATTAGATATAAGAGTATATAGTTCATCTTTATTAGTAGCTTCAAGTTCACCAGAGCTATTAAGTAATATATTAGTAGTAGGATTATTTATTGGTTCAGCAGTATAAACTACAATTTTATGATTAGCAATATATCTTTTAATATTAGAACTAATAGTAGATATTGGAATATCTCCACTAATAACTGCCCAATATGGAATATTACCATTACCTTGATTGTTCCAATTAAAAGTAATTATAGTACAATGAGAACCATCATTAACAATATTATTTATATACTTATCTTTATTTGACAATTTATACCCTCTACTAGCATCACCATATTTATCAACAAAATGAATAAAAAAGTTATATACTTCTCCAGGAATAAGAGTATCATTCTTTTTACGTTCATTAAAATCATAACTAGGCTCAATAATAGAATGAGTAATTCTCATTTTACAATTATCAATATCAAATATAGTATCACCAAATAATACTTGTCCACTAGTAAATACAGCATCTTCTGTAAATCCAATTCCATTATAAACATAACAAGCTATTTTAACTGTACTAGGTAAAGTATAAACAGATTGATTATTTTCATATTTATAACTTGTAGGAATAATAAAACAATGACAAGCAAGATATTCTTTAAGATTATAACTACCTCTACTACCAACTTTTATTTTAGCATTATAATTAATCTTTAAATATTCATGTGCTGCAATACCTTGTAGAACTGTATCATTGAACAAAGTTCTAAAAGTACGAAAAGGATATTGATTATTATTAAATACTTTATTAATATCTTTAATTTGCCAATCAGCAGTACCAGTAATTTGAAGGCCAGCCATTTTAAAATATGGACCTTTTTCACTAACTGCATTAACAGTGATATAATCATTATAATAAGCATTAACAGCTTTATTACGAAGTTTTATAGTAATATCTTTAACAGCTTCTTCTAATGTTTTACCATTACTTAAAGTCCTATCATCATTATCAGTATGTTCATTATAATTAGCAATATATACTCTATTTTTATAATTAATAATATTGCCAACATTATAATAATTATAATAGTCAGTAGTTAAATCAGCAACATTATATTCAACAAGAACATCTCTACTAAATTTAAAAATATTATTATTTAAATCATCTGTTCTAAACGCTTGTGTACCATCCTTTTTACATACAATAAAACCAAGTTGATAAAGACCAGAACGACCTCCACTAATATTTATTTCAAAAGTTTGATTACATATATCTTTAGAATCACTAAATGAATCGGTATTACCATAACAATAACCGTTTGGTTCATCTTTCGGTTCATAAACATGAGTTTTTCTAAAACAAACTTTATTAATAACTTGTGGAATTATAACATCATTAAAAATAGGAAATCCAATACTATACCATTTAGTATAATTAGTTTTATCTATCTTATATCTAATAAATATAAAATAAAATCCTTTATAAGCTCCACCACTAACATAATTTAAACCACTAATAGTAGGTAAAGTTATTTGTGGAATAACAGACATTTCAGAATCAGGACGGTCAGAATCTAAATCAATATTAATAGTTTTAAGAGGAACATTAATAGAAGTATCACTTTCAGCAATAGCTACTATAAGATGATTTTTAACATTATAAGTATATGTTCCTTTAATCTTACCACCATTATATTTCCAATTACTATTTACTCTATAACAATTATCAGCTTGTTCATTATATCTATAAATATAAGATTCATTAGAATCAGTATTAACAATAAATAAAATAAGTTCAGTACTAGTTGGAATAACACCAACTATTTTAAAATTATTAATACCATCTTCATGAATAGAATTGGCAATTGCTTTACAATCTTCAAGCCCTTCTTCATTAACAATCATCCTATCATCATTACTCACTTTAACATTTTTAGCAGCAACTAATGAATAAGGTACACAATCACCCGGATGTTTATTAAGACTAAGTTTCTTTTGTATATTCATAATTATTTAGGAAAAGTAAAGTTATAAAAGAACTCATTCCAACCACTATCATCATCACTTTGTTCATCTAATAGAATACTAGTCTTAATATCTTTCTTCATACTTTCCCATAGATAGAAAGGATTAGTTCCATATTGACTAGCAGAAAGATTAAACACAGGATGTTTATATCCTCTCATAAGCATACGAGCCATACAATAATAAGTAAGACCTTGAATTAATTTACCGTTAGCAGGTATAACAGGAATCTCACAATGATAATTATCACTATATTGAGTTTCAACATCTTTATAAACAACTGTTATACAAGTATCATTAAAATTAAGTTCAATAGTATTACCTCCAATAAGAATATAATTATGATTTGACTTATCATATCCTCCACGGGGGGTCTGACAATGAGAATGAACTTCATGCTGACATCTTGGACATTCAGTATTATTATGAACTGTATAAACAACAGGATTACATCCTACTTTACCAGTATCAATAACTTCTCTAGTTCTAGAACCATTAGGACAACAATCATCGGGCATACCAAGATAGTCTTTATCAGTAGCACGCTCCGGATTTTCGTCCTCCGCTTGACCCCCCGTAGAGGATGGAGCAGATTCAGTATCACCACATCTATATTTACTAGTATCAGCTCTAGGTACTTCACAACCATTACTATCATATACTTTAAGACCGTCATCAATAAGACAACATTTACTTTTAGCTATCTTATTAATGACGGTTAGTTTCATTTTCTTATCAACTTTACGAAGAACTTTAAGTTCATTCATAGCATCAACACACCAAGCAGGAACTCTAGGAATCCAATCACTTCCATCAGGATTGAAATCATTATCAAGTTTACCAATTATATGTTCTATCGTAATCGTTTTATTATTTGCCATAATATTAGTTTTTATATCTAGTTTTATTACCATTATTATGTGCTCCACGTTCATACTTTTGTTGATTAACATTTCTAATATATTTAAATGGAGCATTAAGTTCTCGTTCAAGATAAACAAGAAGTTTACTTCTTAATCCTAATTTAAGATTAAAAATATCATCAACAGTTTTACATTCAGAATTAAGTTGTTTAGCATCTTTACCTCTAAGTTCTCTATTAATATAATTAGCATACTTAAATTTAATAGCACTATAACTATGAGTTCCATTATTAATAAGTTGTATTTCATAAAACTCTTTATTAGTTTTATAAACTACATAAGGAATACCATCATACTTAAGTCCACGAATTTTATATATTTCTGCTTCTTCTTTATCATAAGGTTTAAGACCAGCATCAATAATTTCTTGTTTTTTAAGTCTAGTAGCGTTCCAATCAACATAAGTATCTCTAGGTTTATCTCTATATTTCCAGAAATTAATAACTAAATCACCAATCTCATATTTAAAATGATAAGCGTAGCCTTCAAGAACACATTTATGAACACCATAACTATAATACCTATGAATGTACTTTTTATAATCAGAAAGACTTAATTCAGAACGTCTTGTAGCAAGTTTAAGAGCAATAATATAATCGTTTGCTTTTTTAGCTAAGTTACAATAACGCAAAAGTTGGAGAAGAACAATACGTCTTTCTCCAACTGTATAACTAAGTTGATTATTAATTAATTGCTCTAACTTATTAATTAATTCAACCTTATCATTAAGAAATTGAAACCCATATTCATTAAGATTAATTTTTAAATCATCTTTAATAACTTGATTTTTACTTTTAATATAAGCACGACAATCAGCTTTCATCTTATTTATAAGTTCAAGTTCTTTATTATATTTTGCCATATCGTCATTAGAAGTTTCAATAAACTTTTTATAATAATGACTAATATCTATATCTTTAATCATAATTTATCTAGTTACAAAATTATCAATAGGAGTTTCATTTGTTTGACGAGGAACTTCAATAAGATTACGTTTAAATACAATCTCTTTAAGAGCTCCAATCATATCTTCAGGAATAAGAAATTCATCATCATCGTATTTAGCTTCATCATCAATAGGATCATAATTTACATCTTTAGCTTTTTCAACAGTTTCGGTAGGAACAAGATAAGGAATTTCAAATGGAGATTCAATAATAATAGAACCTATATTTTGAAACCAATCTTTATTATTACTAAAGAAATAAATGTAACCATTAATATAATCATAAACAGGAAGATTACACATACCTGCAAGATAATGATAAAACTTAGCACTAGCTTCTTTTGCAAATGGTATTTCTATCCCAGAATGTCCGGTAGTTCTAATTGATTGGAAAGGTAAGTTATTAATAAGTCTAACTGGCTTTGGAACTTCTTGTTTAGTACGTTTAATTGCAGGAAGCCCAAGAGTTTGACTATTATATAGGTCACCATCAGGAACATTAATAATAGAAACACGAATACGTTGTTGCAGACCTTTATCAACATATTTATGATTTTCATAACTTTTACGAATTAATTCATTACGACCATGAAGAATAGCATATCGAAGATTACGTCTAAGAGGAATACTATTAGGATTGCCAACAGCATGAGCAAATTCACTAACTAATTGATTAAGACTAGCCATGTTAAGATTGACTTGCATTTTCTAATTGATGAACTCTTTGTTCAAGTTCATTAATCTTATTAGAATATGTTTCAACTTTAGTTTTAAGTTCATTAATTGTATCAACTAATTCATTATGCTTTTGTTCTATAACTTTAACTTTTTGTTCAAGTTCAGTATTATTAGTATAATCAACAATAGACTTTAATAATTCAATTAATAAGTTTCTATCTTTATTAGATATATCACTATTTAAACAGCATATAGTTCTAATAATATCATCTTTAAGTTTATCTTTAGTCATAATATATTATGTTTGAGGTTTAATATTTTCTTTTCTATTTTTATCATGTTTATTAATGCCATATTTCTTATTCTTATTCTTTCTTGCATTATCATCAGCAACTTCAATATTTTCAATAGTACATAGTTTATCATGTAAACCACTATATCTTTTCATATTTATATAATTTATATAAGAGCCTTCATGAATATCACTACCAACACTTTTAGTTTCTAAATAACGTTATCTTTTACCAAGAGGTAAGGTTATACTTCCCAAAATAATATTTATATTAATCTTATATTTATTAGTTTTAGGAATTATATAAAAGAAGCCGACATTAGCATTAGAATCTGACTGAACTCAATTAGAATTAAAGTTACTAGAGCTAGCTTTAGAACTGTTATTAGCGTTACTGCTAAGCAGAAGCACTGTATCTAAATGTCAATCATTTTAAGAAATATAACCTTTAATATTATTATAATAAACTGTTGTAGGAGTAGTATCGAGAAATGCAAAAACAGAAAACAAATTAATTAACCAACTACTCCTAACAACAGTTCCACGTGGACTTATTTAATCAAGCTTAACTGTGGTAAAGAAGCCGACATAAGCAGCAGAACCCGACCGAACCCAAACAGAATGAAAGTAACCAGAGCCAGCCCGAGAACCGCCACCAGCGTGACCGCCAAGCAGAAGCACTCGTATAGCTTTATCTGTATCTTGTCCGTTGTTACCTCTTATCCAATTATAATCAGCTTTTTTATTAGTTCCAACTTTATTAGGAACAAAATAAGGACCGAATCTAAAATCAAATTCAGTAATAAAATTACTAGTATTAGCTTGGTCACCTATAAAATAACATTTATCTTGAATATTATCTATTGTAATATCAGAATGATTAACACCTTTTTTAAGAAGATAAACGCTATTATAATTTGCGTTACGATTTATAATAGCTACATCTCTAATAAGTGTCCATATATCACCAAAGAAATTTAGAATACCACGATAAACAGCAGGATAAGTACTTAAATTACTTCCATCTGCATTAAAATTTCCTAATTCATAATGGTCACCATTAGTACTACCATTACCAATATTATGTTCAGCAGTCCAATAAGTTTGTACAATAGGATTATTACCATTAAAAGCTATCCATCTTTCCCAATTTAAATTTGTAACACCATTACCAAGTCCTCCTTGTTTAAATCCATCACTAGTTAAATTAGTATTTAATGTAGCTTGATTATCAAAGTTAGCATACTCTATATAACAAAGAGCTTGTATAGCGCAATATTCAAGATAATCAATCATCGTAACCCAATCTCCGCGATTAGCACAAAATTCATTGGCTTTATCGTAATTAATACCGGTTCTAGGTCTACCTTGTAATTTAATAGCATTAACAGAAGAATTTTTATTTCCTCCTAAATATCTAGCATCATCGGGTTTAATACAAGCACTAAATACTTCTTCTTTACCATCTTCTCTAGTTCTAGTCATAGTTTTAGTATGACTTATAATAAAAGGATGAACTCTAGTAAATGTTCCATCAATATTAAAATCACTTATCCAAAGTTGATATTTAGTACCAGTATCTTTAACACACATATAAAACTCTGGAACTCTTACCCCAACATCGCCATCACTTCCATCAAGAGGAGAAATAAAACCATTTTCAAGAGGTTTAGCCCAACCCGTAGGATTAAGGAAATAACTGATTTTCTTTTCATTATAGACACAACCTTTAAGTCTATTTTGAATAGGAAGTTCTCTATGAAATTTAGCATTACCAATTCTGATTATATCATTGTCATCTTTAGTCCATTCAATACCATACGCAGCATTTTCAAAAGTAGGAATAAATGCAGCAGAACCCCAAATAGGATTGCCTTGTTCATTAATAATTAAACTATCTCCTTTAGATACTCCATCTAAATTAGGTAAATGTTTAAGTCCTTCTGCAAGTTCATTTAGTATATGCTTGTTAAATCTTAACAAGCCATTATACATCTCTACTAAATTAAAATTCATGTTAAGCTTGTTCTAGAGCATCAACTCGACCGTTAAGAGAATTAATATTACTAGTATTTCGATTAACTTGAGTTACAAGTCCTTGAAGAGCAGCAATTATAGCATCGTTTTTAGTATCATTACTAGCTTTCATAGCATTAATCGCAGCAACTATATCTGTATTTGCTTTATTAATAGTAGAATTAACAGTATCAAGTTTATTACCAATAGTAGTTTTCATACTATCAACAGCAGCTTTAATACTATCTAATTTAGCATCAATTTTATCAAAACGATTATTAAGAAGAGTTTGAGTTTCATCTGATTCACTTTTATGTTGATTTTCAAACTCATCAAATTCAGCTTTAACCATTTCATGTAATTCAGTAATCTTTTGACTAATCTCATCAAGATTAACTATAACATTATTTTCTCCAAGCTCATCATGTTCTTTATTACCAGAAATACTAAGCTTAAGATTATTAATAAGTTTATTAATAGCATCTAACTTATAATTAACTCTTTTATCATCTTCCATATCTTTAGAATTTAGTTTGTTACAAATATAAATTATATTATTAATAACAAGTAGTTTAACAATATTATTAACATTTTTTAATTAAGCAGTTTTAGAACTATTAATACCTAGATATTTAGTCCAAGTATAATGTTTACGTTTACTAATATAATTAAGATTATCATCATTAATATGAGCTTCTTCTTCAAAACTTACATCTTTATAAGCATCATGTTGTTTAATATGAAATAGTCTTATAATAAGATATTCAACACCATACCATATATAGAAAAAGATATATAACATCTCTTTCATTTGTTCTGTATGAATAGCTTCATGATTAAGTTCTTTATTACTTAATTCTCCTTTAGTAAATATAATACCAAAAAGATTAATAGCTTTATAACCATTAAAAGGAAAATGTTTAGTCTTAATAACTCTCATAACTTTACTATTTTGAAATTTAATATTGTAAATATTTATGTACGTTCATAGAGCCACTTTTTAGGCTCATAACAAGACTTTCATTAAATCATGTACAGTTAATCAGCTAGGCTTAAAACTAGCTAAATTTGGCAAGCTATACTCCCCGTAGAGGATGGAGCAGGCTTGAATCAGTCAATCAAACCTAGTTAATCAATCTCATACAATCTTAACAAATAGTATTATCAATATCTTTATAACCAACTCCAAGTTTCTTTAGAATAGGACTAACAACCCAACTCCAAAACACAGGAGCAAGAATAGCACTATTAACAAGCATAATAGTATTATCATAACCAGCTGTAATATAAATACCAATCATAGCAGCAATACTTATTACTAATACACATCGTTTTTGCCAAGTAGGAACTTTATTATCACCATTAAAGTAATCAATAACTTTAATAATAATATAAGTTAGAACATTAACAATAAACATAAATCCAAAGTCAAAATTACTAAGGATTCCATCTACAATTACATCAATAAATTTGTCCATACTAAAATTTAGATAAATAAAAAAGGGAACTATCCGAAGATAATTCCCTTTTATAGTTTTACAATAATGATTAGTTATTCATGTGAAAATATTCCCACACTTTATCACCATCAAAATCTACATCTTTAAACCAAAATGTAATAGCACTTTCAAACACTTTATTATCTATATTACCACCAAACCATTCTTCAAATAATTTAGCATAATCATGGTATTGAGCGTTAATTGCAACATAAACATCACAAGGTTCAACATCATTAGGTAATACTTCTTTATAGCGTTCACAAATCTCATGAGCTTTATTCATATCATATTTTTCACCAATATATTTCTTATTGTCTTTAACATGATACATTTGTTCTACAACTTCTTTAGCTTCATACTCATTAAAATGATAGCCATCGTCATTATATCCACCGCTCATAAGCATAGTTAAAATCTTTTCTTCTCGGTCATTTTTATTAGTAGGACGACCATAAGTATCGTAAGTATCATAGCCAATACGATTTCTCATGCCACCTCTACTACCACGACCTCCTCGTCCTCCACGTGCATCAAGAAATTCACGAAATTCATCAAGAATATTTTGATTACCGCCACGACGATTACCAACATGGTAAGGTTGAATGTAAGGCATTTCTCTCATAATATTACTTTGTTTTTAAACTGATTAATGATTCTTTTAAAACTTCTAAATCAGTTTGATTAAGAGCAACAATTTTATTCACATAAGGAACTTCAAGAGATATAATACCTTTAGAAATATTACCGCCACCAATAAAAGGTATATCAAAATTAAAATTATCAATATTATTAATAACTTCCATTTCTTCATCAAATATACCTTCAATATCAATCATACCATCTTTATCTGCAATAGGTTTTAAGAACTTATCAAAACTATTAATATTATTAGTAATCGCTCTTTTAGCTAAAGGAATTAAAAGTCTTATAGCTGGAGAACTTTCACCCATAGATACTAATTGTTTAATAATATAATCTTTAATAACCTCTTTTACACTATTAATTTCAACCATAATATTACTTCTTTAAAAATTCTTCATAAGTTAAATTAGGATTAGTTTTACTAGCTTCTTTAAAAGCTTTAAATAATTCCATTTCTTTGTTAGTAACTTCAACAATTTTACTTTTAAGTAACTTAACAAGTTTAAGTTGTTCTTCAAGTAAATGTTTGCCATCAGCACTAGCTTCGATTTTTCCTCTAACTAAATTAAGAACTTCTGCTTGAACCATACTTTGTAAAGCATTATAATTATTTACATAGTCTTGATTACTAAGAAGCATATTTTGTTGTTCTTGTGTAAGTGGTGCAATTTCAGCATCAATAGCATCCCAAATTCCTTGAGTTGGAACTTGCTGATTTTGAGTTGTACCATTATTTGCATTAGGAATAGCATTACGACGATAAGCTTCATTAATTGCTTGTTTTTGACTTTGAAGAAAAGCAATTTGTTCATCAATGCTATTAGTCATTTTTTCACTAGGGTATAGCAAAGGGTCACTACTACCTAGTATGAATTGATTAACAGGTATCATATCTCTTTCAATTTTATGTTCTTAATCAAACTTAGTAATATTACTGAGCCGGAGTTCCGCTAGCAGGTTGAGTAAAACCACATGGTAAGCATCCATAAGCATTACGTCCAACTAGACCAGTAACAGTAGGTTCATTTGGAAGAGTAACTACACCATAGATAACATTACAAGTCTTTCTATCAGTATAGTTAATACCAGCCGTAAACATCTTTTCCATTTCGCATTGGATAAGTTTATCTTGATAAGGACGAATAGCTTTAGTAACAGCCAATTCAGCTTTCAAATCAGATAACTCTTTACGGATATCATCATCAGCGTCACGAGTATATTTGTAAAGATTAAAATGGTCAGTGTTATTTTTCTCAATAAGAGCATCAGTACGATTACGTCCATCAATATAAACACCAAACAGTTCACTATTCAATCGTTCTCTATCTTCAAAACGTTGATTCTGTTGAGTCAAAGCCCATTGATAAAGACCACCTTGAAGAGCTAAAGTATCTTCACAAGATTTTTCCCATGCTTGAAAAGCAGTAGGAGCACCGCTTCCACTACCAGCAGTAGCGCCAAGAACATTAATGTTAGTAGAACCATCACCTAACATTCCACCACCAGCGCCACCTAAAATACTAGCAGGAGTAGAACGTCTGTTACCAAACAAAGCCAAACCGCCAAGTGCAGTACCGATAATACCAAGGGTTAAACCTGCATTAGCTTTACCGTTTACATCACGACGATTACCACCGTCATAATTCATTCCAGCACCATTGTAACCCTCTGGAACAACTTTCACTTTTTCAATTACTTGCATAATAAATTAAGGTTTAAGTTAAAAAAATAGATTAATACTTGTAGTTTGAACTACATAATCTATAATGCTTAAACCGTTATCTTTGTTTGGTAATTAACATTAATTTAACTTTCAATAGGACTATATATTGTCAATTCACCAATTTTATTAAGTTTAGTATATTTTATTTCACCTATTGAAGTCTTACCATCATCAGCTTTGCCACCTTGTGTACCAACATAACATTGAATAGTTTGTTGTCCTCTAAATTCAGAATTACCTGCAACAAAACCAAATCTAAATTTATAGCTATCAGTATAATTATTACTATAAACAGTATTATCTTCATTTAATAAAACTGTATGATATTCATAACTATAATTATCATCACTAGTTATATTAAGAGTTGGTTTATCAAGAGTTAAAGGAGTACCAGTTGTATTAACTTGATTATTCCAAACTTTATATTTATCGTTAGGTTGATTTTCATACCAACAATAACTATCACGATGAATATAACCACCACCATGACGAATTATTTTAATATTATCTAAACCAATAGTTTTATCATTAACAGGATTAATTCTAAAATATTTTACTTCATTATTAGATTTAGCAACTCTTTTAATAACTTCACCATACCAACATTCTTTATAACCACCATATCCATTAGGCATATTAATAGTTCCATCAGCCAAAGGAAAAATAAACATTCCTCTATTATCAACATCAATTTCATAATTCTTTAATTGCCAAGCATGAACAATAACTCCACCTTTATAAGCAGTACATTCAACAGTAACATGACCTCTACTTAAACTTCCAAACCAATTAGCACAAAGATTCATTTTCATTATATCAGGCATTTTATCTTCAAGGTCAATCATAGATTCAATATTAAACATAACACATTCAGCACCTGAGTCAGTATTATCACCACCCCAATATAGATAAGGAATTTGACTTAAATTCCAAGACCAACCAACAGCTACATAGTTTAAATTATTAATAGGAGAATTAACATAATATGATTTAGTATCCAAATCTCGACCATCATCACTACCCCAAATGTATCTAAGTTGGACACTAGTAAAATCACTAAAATGAATAACAGAAGTAGGCCAAATATGATTAGCACCATCATAAACATGAGCAATATTAGTTTGACCTACTGTTCGTTTCTTAAGAGGTTTAGCAATTCCTCCTTGACGTCCAAGAGTTAAACTCATTATTCATCAATAATATTATAAGTCATTCCAGCAACTGGGGTAATAGTTGCATATTGGGTAGCAGTTCCTGTCCAAATTGGAAGACTAAGTTTATTACTATTTGCACTAGGCATAGTCATATTAACTCCACATCCGTCATTAATAGCTTTTTGAATCTTATCAAGATTAACACTATTAGTAATAGTTTGATTTATTTCTTCTTTAAAGTTATTAAATGTATCATTAGTAACATATCTATTAAGTAAATTATTAACTTCTTGTTTATTATAAGTTTCAGACTTAGTATAATAATTTTTAAACATATTATTAATTTCTTCTTTAGTATAACTTTCCATAGAAGAAGTATCACCCATTACTCTCCATTCAGTACCATTCCAATAACAAATCTTTCCATTACGATATTCAATCTGACCTTTAGCCCAATTACTACAAGTTACATTAGGAAAATATTCAGACTCTTCACCAACCATACCTGTAAGTTTACATTTATTTAAATTAATAGTACCATTCTCAATAATACCACCTTCAAATACAAGTTCACAACCAACAGGCATTGTAATAGTTTTACCACTTAAATCAAAAGCATAACGAATAATATAACGAATATTTTCTTCGTTAACCATATCTTGAGTAAGAACAGCTTTATAATTAAGATAAATATTATTCTTAACTTGAACTAGATTTTCTTCATTAAAATAATATTTAATATTATCTACTGAATTAACATATATAATACCAAGTCTTGGACGTTCATCAGAAAGACAAGTATTATAAATATTATAATCTTCACTATTTCCATAAACAGGAGTGTTGACCCCCCGTAGAGGATGAACTCTATCAGTAGGTTCTACAATAGTCCATCTAGTATAATAATTATAAAAACCAACTCCATCATGAATAGTCTTAACTCTAAGAACAAATAATTTATGATATGTATCATAATAAATACCAGCAGTATTACCTAAATCTGTTTTAATAACTTCATACTTATCAGTATTAAGAATTATTTGTCCATATTGTTCACAATAAGTATCGTCAAGAAAACCATCAAATAAAAGCTGTTCTGCATTACTAGCATCATCCTCCACGGGGAGTAAAACCTTGCGAACTATTTTATATCCTTTACCACTTTTATATTCAGGCTCATAAGGTCTATCTTTAAGACTAAGACGATTAACATTACAACAGCCCGGACTTAATCTTATAGTAATATCTTCTTCATCAGGATAATTAATAATATTAACTTTACCATCTCCTGCAATCATTTGCTTAAGAGCTTCATTAAGCATATTCCAATCAATAGTTCCATCAGCAATTGGAATCTTAGCACCATTCTCTTCAAGATACTTCTCACTAAGAATTTTTGTCCAATTATCATCAGAAACCCAACTAGTTTCAACACCAGCTTGAAGATTACTACCTATATAACTTTCAGTTACAGAAAGATTATGTTCAGCATCATAATAACTAATAGTAAGACTATTACGTCTAAAAATAGCAGGAACAGCTTTACGAGTATTAACTCTAGTTCCTTGATATGGAATCCATAAATGATTAAACCTAGAAAGAACAACAGTTAAATCATTATTTGTATCTTTGTCAAGAATATTTTGAAGATAAGTAATAGGAAATACTTTATCATAATTATTCTGACCTAGTTTTTCATATAGTTGTTTATTGTTCATAATTATGTAATTAATTTAAATAACTTTAATAAGTAAATAAACAATATAAGCATTAGCAATATTGTTATATTAAATGGTATTTTCATCATGGTTCAATTAAAACTCTTACATTAAATACTGTACTATTAGAAGTCATAGTAAATTGGCATAATATAGTAAATAAAGAAGTAGTTGTATTAGCAGTAACACTAATAATATTATTACTATTAGATACAGAAACATTATTTGAAGGTGTACTAACCTTACTTAAAGTACAAGTATATTTACTGACACCACCATCTTTATTTTCAAACCAAAATTGCAATTTACCAGCGTTCATTATAGAAATATTAGTAGGAATATATACATAAACATCAATAGGAGTTTTCTTAATATCATTATAACTTGTTTCTCCTTTATATATTGAATCTACATTTTCACTATCTAAATAAATAGGTAATGCAATATTTTGACTAGTAAAATAATCATTTTTAATAACAAGTCTACCACGCATGGGATTTGCTCTTTGTGTTCCTTTTGTAATAACATTATGATTTAACCAATTCCATTCAATTTTATATTCTCTTGCTGTATCAGAATTATTTGCAGAAAGTTTAAATGTTATTATAATCATGCTAGCATAATTAAAGGCATTTGCAACAGATACATCACAATTAACTTTATTTGTTACATTTACATCATCCGGATTATAATATACAGTTTCAGTTCCGCCTGAACCAGCAACACCATTCCAAGTCCAAAGTTGAGTTGTATATAACCTATAATAAACACTTATAGATATAGTATTAGCATCAGCAACTGTATCAATTTCATTAGTATAAGGATAACCTGTAAAATCTAATCCACTTCCATCAGGATTAGTACCATAATATTTAGTATGATATACTTTAGCACCATAAGACTTAGCACCAGCAGATTGTGTAATATTAATAGATTTACTAACTCCACTATAAGTAGCAGTAACAGTTGTACTTCTACTTGTTGTAGTAGTTCTATTACCATAAGTAAGTTTACTACCGCTAGTAGTACCGCTTAATGTGCCATCTCCAGATTTACTTAATGTAGGACTACCATTTTCAGTTTCAGGAAAATTCTGTCCAACTCCATTCCAAGTATATTGTCTACTACGAACAGCACTACAAGTAATAGTAGAACTACCTCCAGCAGCAGTAATATTAGTAGGACTAGCAGAAATACTTACTGACCATACTCCCCAACTACCATAAACTTTACTACCTGCTCTTTGTTCAATATCGCAAAAATTAATAGCACCATTATAATTTGCAGTAACTCTAGTTCTTCTAACACTTGTACTAGTATTATTACTATAACTTAAAGTACTACCACTTAAAGTCCCACCACCGCTTCCTACGCTAAGACTTGGAGTAGCATTTTCTGTTTCAGTTCCACCTGAACCTGCAACTCCATTCCAAGTCCAAGTACGAGAACGACTAGCACCATAATAAATAGTAACAGAACCGCCTGATGCCGCAACAGTATAACTACTAGCATTACAATATACAGACCAACTAGACCAACTACCATACGATTTACTACCAGCAGATTGATTAATAGTAATATCTTTAGTTGCATTATCAATAGTTGCTCTAAATACAGAACTACGAGAACTAGTAGAAGTATTATTACCATAACTAACAGTAGAACCACTTAAAGAAGCAGCACCATTAACTTTACTTAATGTAGGAGAACCACTACCATTTTCAGTATAAGTTGTTCCTGTACCATCTGTCTCTTATACACATCTGACGCTGCCGACGAATAGAGAGG
>ENA-OUOW01001131-OUOW01001131.1-human-gut-metagenome-genome-assembly--contig:-NODE-1131-length-19384-cov-3.857158_pt1 | contig 19384 bp, 16 predicted proteins | sample MGYA00237938_ERZ548769 | MGnify/ENA primary metagenome ERZ548769 (study PRJEB26490, sample SAMN05356870) | human gut metagenome | biome: terrestrial biome; feature: human-associated habitat; material... | reverse complement strand
GGCGGGGGTCCTTCTCGCCCTGGTTGCGTGCTCGATGGCGCTCTCGTGGCGCTGCGGGCGCGCCGTTGGGCTGGGGCGCCAGCTCCACGCCCTGCAGGACGACCTTCAGGACAAGGTCATCGACCTGCGCGAGAAGAACCGCGAGCTAGAGGACGCGCGCGTGTACGAGTCCCATGCCGCCGCGCTGGCCGAGCGGACGCGCATCGCGCGAGAGATCCACGACTCCGTGGGCCACCAGCTCACCCGGCTGGTGCTCGAGGTGGAGGCTCTGAAGGTGGTGCACCGCGACGAACCTTCCGCCGTCGAGGAGCTTGGCGAGCTTTCGGACGGCCTGGGCGAGGCGCTTACCTCCATGCGCACGAGTGTCCATGCACTGGAGGACTCCACTCTTGACGTGGGTGTTGAGCTCAACCGGCTTGCCGGCCAGAGCGGCATTACGCACGTGGATGTGGACTGTGGCCTTGAAGGCGCGCCGCCCGCCGAGGTGAGCCGCTGCCTGGTTGCCGTGACGCGCGAGGCGCTCACGAACGCGGCTCGCCATGCGCACGCCGCGCACGCGACGGTGCACGTCACGGGGTTTCCCGGCATCTGGCAGCTGCGCGTCGAGAACGACGGTGACGTGCCCGCAGACGTGACCGGCCTCGAGGGGCGCGGCATGGGCCTGCGCGGTATGCGCGAGCGCGTGGAGGGGCTTGGCGGTACGCTACTGGTGAAGTCGGACGGGCGGCGCTTCTCGGTGTTTGCGTCGATTCCCAGGAAGGGGCAGGCATGAGGGTCATCGTGGTGGACGACGACGCCATTGTGGTGCGCTCGCTCTCGACCATCCTTGGCGCGGAGCCGGACATAGAGGTTGCGGGCACGGGGACAAGCGGGGAGGAGGCCGTCTCGCTTTTCTCGATGTGCGAGCCCGACGTGGTGCTCATGGACATCCAGATGCCTGGCGTAGACGGCCTGAGCGCTGCCGAGAAGATTCTGGCCGCCAATCCCGCGGCGCGGGTGGTCTTTCTCACCACCTTCTCCGACGACGACTACATTGTGCGGGCGCTGCGGCTGGGCGCTCGCGGCTACCTCATCAAGCAGGACGTGGGAACGATCGCGCCGGCGCTGCGGTCCGTGATGGCTGGGCAGAGCGTGCTTGAGGGCGAGGTGCTGGCACGGGCGGCGGCGCTCTCGGCCGACTGCGTGCGGCCGCAGCGAGAGGAGCCCGAGATGCGCGGCCTCACCGAGCGCGAGCGCGAGGTGGTGCGCGCCATTGCCGACGGGATGAGCAACGTGGAGGTTGCCGCTGCGCTCTACATGAGCGAGGGGACGGTGCGTAACCACATCTCGTCGATTCTCGCGAAGCTGGGGCTGCGCAACCGCACGCAGATTGCGGTGTACTACTACCGGGGCTAGGGCGCCCCGACGGCGTGCGGCTAGATGTCGTTCACCTCTAGTCGCACGGCGTCGGGGCGCGCGTAGTGCCCCACGGGGTCGAACTCCCACTTCGACGCAGGTACCTGCTGCATGTCGAGCGTGGCGTAGAGAATGCCGTCGGTGTCCCAGAGCGGCTCCCCTCCAGGTACGGGGTGGCCAAACGGGTCGACTACGCTCGAGCCTCCGCGATACACCACCTCGGGCAGGAGCGCCACTTCGGGCGAGGCGAGAAGATCTGCCGGATAATCGTCGCGCAGCAGGTGGGGGGCGCAGTTCACCACAAAGCAGCGACCCTCAATGGCGATGTGCTCGACCGTTGCCTGCCATTCGGGGTTGCCGTTGGTGTTGGGGGCAAGGTAGATGGCCACGCCCTTCTGGTAGAGCGCCGCACGCGCCAGCGGCATGTAGTTCTCCCAGCAGATGAGGGTGCCCATGGGGCCCACGGCGTTTGGCTCACAGGGAAGTAGTGGTCTTGCGCGTCTCCCCACACCAGGCGCTCGGCGCCGGTGGGCTTGAGCTTGCGGTGCCAGGTGTCAAGGTGGCCGTCGGGCGCAAAGACCAGGTTGGTGTTGTAGAGCGTGCCCGAGGTGGCGTCGCGCTCGGAAACGCCCACGCTCACCCAGGCACCCGTTTCTCTCGCCGCGGCTGCTATGGCCTCGGTCTCCGGGCCGCCTACCACAACCGAACCGTCGTAGTAGCGCTTCCACAGCTCCTTGCTGCCGCTTTCGCGGGCGCCTACCACAAAGCCAAAGGTCAGACCGTGAGGGTAGCCGGGAATGAGGAGCTCCGGCAGCACAACGAGGTCGCTTGGGCGCTCCTCCGCCACGCGGTGGATGGCGCCAAGTGCCCCGGCCAGGCAGGCATCGCGGTCGAACGGCTGAGGCCGCGACTGTGCCACGGCAACCTTGCACGAGCCCTGGATGTCTCTCATTGGTGCCTCCGTACGGGGGTGGGGTATATGGCGGAGACAATTGTAGTGCCGAGAAGAGCGCCTGACTAGCGCAGCTAGAGGGGTTGATTGCGCTGGCGACGATGCCGTCGCGGTTACCGTCGTCGATGCCGTTGCAGCTGAGGTTGATGCCGCCGCGGCCCTCAGCGACTTAACCCGCAGAGAATATCGCTATTTCTTAAAACGGCTGTGGGCCAACTGGGAAAACGTCGGGGAGGATTAAGAAATAGCGATATTCTCCGGGAAGGGGGGTTCGGCGCCGGGGCGGCCGGCACCGTCGGGGATGCCTGGACCGCCGGGGTAACGGCGCCTCCTGCCCCGGCTATCTTCGGTACCTTAAAAGATACCTATTGCATGGCATTTCGCGCTGTGTAGAATAGAGCGCAGACGATAGGTACAAAACAAGTACCAAGTAGCAATAACGGACAATCTCAGCAGTGGAGGACAAGATGGCAAATACAAGGCAGATGGCGGTGTTTGTCGGCCACGGCGATCCCATGATGGCGCTCCGCGACGACGAGGCGGCGCACGGTCTGCGCGCGATAGGCGAGAAAATCCTGGCAGACGAGCCGCGCGCGATTCTCGCCGTCTCGGCCCACTGGTTCACGCGAGGAACGCTCGTGCAGAGCGACCCCACGCCGCGTCAGGTGAACGACATGTACGGTTTCCCACCGGAGCTCTACGCGATCAAGTATCGCCCTGCCGGCAGCGCCGAGCTCACCGCTCGTGTGAGGCAGCTCTTGGGCAGCGACGTGGAAGTGGACGACACCTGAGGCATCGACCACGGCGTTTGGACTCCGCTCCACCATATGCTCCCCAAGGCCAACGTGCCTGTGGTGGAGCTCTCGGTGAACGGCCTGGCAGACGCCCGCTACGCCTATGACCTGGGGCGTCGCCTTGCACCTCTGCGCGACGAGGGGTTCGTGGTGCTTGCTGGGAAGTGGCAACGTTGTGCACAACCTGCGCGAGGCCGACTGGGATAACCCTGCGGGCACGCCTGCCTGCATCGAGTTTGACGCCGCGGTGCGCGCCGCGGTAGAGGCGCGCGATGACGAGAAGGCCATCGCCTACGAGCGACTACCGCATGCGTCCTACGCCGTGCCCACGCCCGACCACTACCTGCCGCTGCTTACGGTCCTTGGCGCCTCCGAGGGCGAGAAGCCCGAGGTCTTCAATGACGTTCGCAACCTCGGCTCTATATCGATGACCAGCTACGCGTTTGCGTGACGGCGAGAAACCCGGCGCCCCCGCGTCCGGCGCCCCCGCGCCCGCTCCAGCACCCGGCGCCGTCACCGCCACCCCGCGTCCGCCCTCGCGCTCCTACACCAGCCGCAACCGCTGAGCCTCGCTCGCTGCCTGTGCGCGGCGGCTTACGCCCAGCTTGGCAAGGATATGACACACGTGGGTCTTCACCGTGGACAGCCTCACGCCGAGAAGCTCGCCAATCTCGGCGTTGGTCCTGTTCTGGCAGATGAGGCGTAGGACCTGTCGTTCGGTCTCGGTGAGTTGAATGGAGGGCAGCTCGGAGGGGTCAACTGCGCCAGCAAGGAGCTGCGGATAGAACGACGCCTGCGCACGCGCCCCCTTAATCAGCCGCGCAAGCTGCTCCTTCTCGGCGTCGCTAATATCGTCGCGCTCGGAGAACTCCAGCAGGAGCGGCAGCACCGCGCCACCGTACTGCGTGATCGTGCGCACGTATCCGTAGCAGCGCGCCGCTGCCAGCGCATGCGAAAGCCACCGACCCCAGTCCTTCTCGCCAAGGCGCCACGCCGCAATCGACGCCAGAATGTCAAAGTGAATGGCGTCGATGACCCTGTCGCACAGCGTGATGTATTCGGTGAGCGCCGCCATGAGCATGCGGGCCTCCGAAAAGCGCCCCTCCGCTGCGTATGCCTGGCAAACGGTGATATAGACGTATCGATCCATGTAGAAGAGCCGCTCCGAGAGGTCCGGCGCGTTTTCCTCCAGCCAGGTGTGGACGCGTTCCCACTCGCCCAGCCGCATCCACGCACGACAGCGCAGCGCTTCGAGGTTCATGAGGATACGCCTTGTCTCTGGGCTATCGTCCCGCGAGAACCGGCGGCGAAGCGCACCGAGAAGAGAGAGCGCCTGGCGCGCGTCTCCCTGATCGATGAGGCAGCGGCACTGGATTCCCACGGCGGCGAACTCGAGCGAAGGGGTCCCGGCACGCTGTATCCTGGGGAGCATGGCGTTAACCCGTGCGAGGTAGATCGTTACGTCCTCGCCCTTCTCGAACTTGCTCTCGCACAGCCCGATCTCTGCAATGCCCACGCCCATGCGCCCCAGCGCCTTGCTTGCAACCTTGCTTATCGCACGGGCGGTCATATCGTCGGAAGGGACCCAAGGGCTCAGGTCGCGTCCGCCGTTGAGAACGCTTGGCAGGCCGCTTGTAACAGAGGGCATAAGCTCGGGGTTGTCGCCCCCGCGCATCTTTGCCAGCGCGGAAACGGAAGCAACGATGCTTGCCGGCTGCCTATGGGGAAGCGAAATGTCAAGATAAGCCAGGTAGGACTGGGCAAGGCGACGCTCCTCGGCCGTGCGCTCAGGCGCCTTTGCGTAGTTTTCGAGTGCGTCGTACCAGCCCTCCGATTTTGCGATGCTCATGGCCATGGACTCCAGCATGGACATGATGCGCATGAGGCGCGGAGAAGAGAGAACAACATCCTCTGGCAGCTCGTGGTAGTAGTGCTCAAGCTCGTAGTAGCTGCCGCTTCCCGGGTTGAGGCGTGCGTGCTCGTCGAGGATAACGAGCATGCGGCTGTGGTCCTTGAGCCGTGAGCAAAGCTCAAGTGCGCTCTTGAAGTTTCCCCGGGATTCGTAATAGCCAATGACTCGGTTGACAATATCGATGGAAGCAACGTTATCGCACCTACGAGCACGCTCCCACTTGCAGAAGTCGAGCATTCCCTCGTTGACCTTCCACGTGTTTGCTTCACGAGTGATGAAGCTCGTCGCGTGATGGAGGGCGTTCAGTAGGCGTGCCCCTTCCTCCTCCCCAAGCGCATTGACGATAAGGTCGTCGTCAATGGTGTCGAAGAGGGGAACCAGAAGCAGGACGTCCTGGGTCTTCTCGTCAAAGCGGCGCTCAAACTCGCTCTCGAAGTAGGCCATGACCTCGTTGCGGAGGCTTACTTCCCAAGTTGAGTCACCGTCGCGCAGGATGTGAACAACAGCCGCGGCCACCGCCATGGGATAGCGCTCGGACGCGGTCGCGATGCGCTCCACAAGCTCGGGTGTGGAGAGAATCCCATTTGCGATAAGTAGGTGGGCGATGTCCGCGTCGGTGAATAAGAGGTCCTCTGCGGTAACGATGAGCAGCTCTCCGTTGGCGAAGAAGGGGGTGAGCCAGCCGGGCATGGGTGCGCGGGAAAGGAAGACAAAGCGCGTGCTGGTGCAGCGAGAGGCAACGGCTGCCAGTGCGAATCCCTGCTTGTTGGTGACAGAGTCGTGGATGTTGTCGACAAGAACGGCATCGTGCTTCTCGGCATCTTGGACGGTCACCGCCCGAGCAACGTCGGCAGTGGCGGCATCGATCTTGAGCACGTCAAGATCCTGGAGCATGCGGTGTGCAAACTCGGACTTGCCAAAGCCGAGCGGGGCGCAGACAAATGCCAGCCGCGTACGATCCCATTGTGGCTGCAGGCACTCGTCAAGTTCGAGGGGAACCTTGACTAGCATGGCCAACCACCTGCGCATAGTTGGTTTCGGGTGCGTTGTGATGACAGCCATGCCATAAGTGCGCCTTCGCCTTTCTCTAGAAAGTGGATGTCCAATCGAGCGGTGCGCAAGCTTGCTCGATGGCCTAATGGTACGCGAGACGAACAGGGCCGTGCGTCCAAAAAAAACAACGGCATCACCAATGCCGGACGGCCAAATCGCGGCTGTTTACAGTTGCGCCGGGCCCTGGCTGCGAGAGCACCTCAAGCTCTCCTCCGCCAGGGTCCGGCGCTCGCTGCCGCCAGGGGGCCGCCGCCTGCCGCCGCTAGCTCACGCGGCCCGAGTCCATCGAGTGCACCTCGTCGGCAACCGTCATCGTGGAGGCGCGGTGCGAGACGAGAAGCGCCGCCCGCCGCCCGCGCTCCTCGTCGAGCGAGCGCAGCACCTGGCCCTCGTTGAGCGAGTCGAGGTTGCTCGTGGGCTCGTCCAGGAGCAGGAACGGTGCGTCGTGGAGAAACGCGCGGGCCAGCCCCAGACGCTGCCGCTCGCCCGAGGAGAGCGTCCCGCCAAGCTCGCCCACCATGGTCTCGTAGCCCTCGGGCAGGCCCTCGATGAAGTCGCGTATCGATGCCTTGCGGCAAGCCTCCTCGAGCTCAGCCTGCGTGGCCGTGGGCTTGGCGATGAGAAGGTTGTCGCGGATGGAGTCGTGGAAGAGCGAGGTGTCCTGCTCGACCAGCGCCCCCGCATCGCGCAGCGACGCAGTGCGAATCTCGCGGACATCCGTACCCGAGAGGGCAATGCGGCCCTGGTCAACGTCCCAGAAGCGCATGAGCAGACGCGCCAGGGTCGACTTGCCAGGTCCGCTGCGGCCGGAGATGCCCACGATGCGTCCCGCGGGGATGCGCACGGAGACGTCCGAGAGGACCTTCTCGGCCCCGTACGAGAAGTCCACGTGCTCGGCGGAGGCGTCCGAGAAGGTCACGACGACGCCGTTCTCGACCTCATCCACCTGGGGTTTCTCGTACAGGATCTCCAGCACGCGCGCACCGGAGGCAAGCGTGCCCTGGAGCGTTGCACCCAGGTTGGCAAGCGCTGCGAACGGGCCAAAGCTCGAGAGCACAAAGACCGTTGCCAGCACGGTGGCCTCGGGCGTTGCGTCGCCCGCAGACACAAGCTGCGCTCCAAGCGCGAGCTCGGCAATAGTTGCGAGAAGGATCACGGCGCTCACGGCAGAGGATCCGCGGGCACCTGCCTGGCGCACCTCTCGCTCCGCCTCCACCAGCTCGCGCGAGCGGGCGTCAAGACCGTCAAGGCGAGCGGCGCCGGCGCCAAACTGCAGCACTTCGCCAAGGCCGCGCAGGCCATCCAGCACGTAGCCGGAAAGCGACCCCGCAAGGTCGCGCTGCCGGCGTCTGGCGTCGCCCGACCCGCGTGAGACGGAAAGCGGCACCGTGATGCCCACCAGCACCCAGGCAACAAGTGCTACCAGCGCAAATGCCGGCACGAGCTGCCAGAGGAACGCTGCACCCACAATCGCCATCAGCGTGGCGATGCAGACGGGCGAGATGGTGTGCGCAAAGAAGACCTCAAGGAGCTCGACGTCGCTTGTGACCGTGGAGACAAGGCTGCCGCGGTCTCGGCCAGCGAGCTTGGCGGGCGCCAGCTTCCTCAGCGCGCCAAAGACCAGGTCTCGGATGTGCGTCAGCAGGCGGAACGCAATGTAGTGGTTGCAGCGCTGCTCGATGTAGTGAAGCACACCGCGCGCCAGTGCCATGGCCGCGAGGGCCCAGCACACGGTGGCAAGCGGCCAGGTAAGCGAGCCTGAGCCCGCCAGCGCGAGGACCTCCTCCGCCGCCAGCACCGGAATGCCCGTCGTGCAGCAGAAGCCCACGACGCCACAGGCCACCGAGACAACCATGACGCCTGCCAGGGGCTTCGCAAAGCCCAGCATCCTCCACATGATGCGCGCCGCGTCAACCACGTTTGCCAGGCGGTGAGAGATCACGAGCACCGCACGCTCGCGCGAGAGCTCACGGACGGCCGTCATGACCTGCTCCTCGCTCTCGGCGTCGATGTTGCTTGTTGCCTCGTCAAAGACGTAGGCCGGCGTGTCGTGGAGAAGCGCCCGCGCAAGCGCCAGACGCTGACGCTGGCCGTCAGAGAGGTTTGCCGCGTCCTGCTCGATTGCCATGTCCAGGCCACCGCGTTCGTGCACAAAGCCGTCAAGGCGGACCGTCTTGAGCGCCGCCCACAGCTGGTTATCCGTTGCCTCGGGTCGTGCCATAAGGAGGTTCTCGCGCACGGTGACGGAGAACACGTGAGCACCCGCGGCGGCCATGGTTACGTGGCGCGAGAGGGCTGCCGGGTCCACTTGGTCCACGCTTGTCTCGCCCACCAGCACGTCACCTGTCCAGCCGCGCTCGTGCCCGCAGAGAAGCGACGCCACGGTGGACTTGCCCGAGCCCGAGACGCCCACCACAGCCGTCATGCCCTGCGGTGACACCTCAGGCGTCAGGTTCGAGAGGACCTTGCGGTTGCCGTCGTAGGAGAAGTCCACGTCGCGCATGGAGAGCGCGTCGGCGGGTGCGGGCGTAAGGGTGCGCGCGGGCGGCTCCTCGAGGTCCAGCAGGCGGAAGATCTTCTCGCTTGCCGCCATGCCGTTCATGGCAACGTGGAAGTAGGAGCCAAGCTGGCGCATGGGGAGGAAGAAGTCGGCTGAGACGAGCGCCACAAAGAGCGCCACCGTGGGAGCGATAGAGCCTGCCGCAAGTTGCCAGAGCGCCACCGAGATGCCCGCCGCAGCGCCTCCCAGCGCCACGACGTCCATCACGATGATTGAGTTGAGCTGCATCGAGAGGACCTTCATGGTGACCACGCGGAAGTGCTCGGCCTCCTGGTTCATGCGGTGGTGGCGCTCGGCGTCGGCCTGGTAGATCTTGAGCGTGGTGAGGCCCTGGAGGTTCTCGAGGAACGAGTCGCTCAGCGTAGCGTACTGGTCCCAGTAGCGCGAGAGGATGCGCTTGGCCACCTTCTGGACGGCCACGATGACCAGCGAAATGAGCGGGACGCAGACGAGAAGCCCCACCGCGGCGGGAAGGCACGCCGGTGCCACCACGCAGAAGAGCGTGACCGGTGCGAGCACCGAGTAGAAGAGCTGCGGCAGGTACTGGCCGAAGTACGTCGCGAGCTGCTCGCAGCCCTCGACGGAGAGCTGCACGACCTCGGCGGTGGAGACGTCCTGCGCGTACCCGGTGCCAAGGCGCAGGAGCTTCTCGTATATGCGACGACGCAGCGCGCCCTTCACGTCCTGCGGCGCGGCGAAGGACTCGCGGGCCGAGAGCCGCGTGGACGCCAGGCGTGCGACGAGGGCCGCGGCCAGGGCGAGCGCGGCCTCTAGGATGCTGGGCGCGGTGCCGAGAAGGAGCGCGCCAACGACGCGGCAGATCTCCCAGCTGAGAAGCACGTTGCCCACGAGGTCGAGCTACTGCCAGCCCACGGTAGCGAGCACGTGTCGCATTGCCCCTGGTACGAGTGCCAGGGGCCCCTTGTCCATCATAGTGTTCCTCCTCCTGCGGACGGTTGCCCGCGGTTGGCGTTGGGCACGGTGGTGCGCGGTGCGGCAGCGGTGCGCGGTGCGGCGGCGGTGCGCGGTGCGGCGGCGGTGCGCGGTGCGGCGGCTGCCAAAGCGTAATTAGCAGCGTGTAAGAATACCCTAACTTTATGGTGAGGTGGGGGAGACGCAGGTAATTCGCGTGGGAGGCAGTTTTGCGCGCTGGCCAGCGCCTTGGCGCATCACCGCCCGCTTGCCGCCGCAATTCGACGTTTAGGAAAAAACCGAACGTTTAAGACGGCCTAACCGTTCGGAATCCGCGGCATGTCCGGGGATGCCGCGCGTCCTCGCCGTTTAAGGCACCCTAACCGTTCGGAAAAGTCCTAACCGTTCGGAATCCGCGGCATTCTCCCAATGACGTCTGCAATACGTGCGCGAGCCTCTCGGCGTCCAATCCTGAACCCCTAATTATTGTCGCGTCCGTCGGGTATATTCGGTTCAATCCAAAGCAACGGCTTTGGTACGTTGGTTCCAGGTCAGGAGGCCGCTATGGCAAGCTACATGCATGATGAGCTGGATGACGCACTTGAGCAGTACCGTAGTGGAGAGCTTAGCTTCGAGGAATTCAAGCGCATGTGTGACGAGGAGGACCGTGAGCAAGAAGAGGAGAACCGCCGCAGGGCAGCCAAGAAACGCGGCGGCCGGCAGCCGTTTATCGGCATCACGTTTACCTTCGACCGCTAGAGTACTGCCGGGCACCCGTCTTCTGGGTAAGCGTGGCTCTTTGTCCACGGGAGGTGGCACGCATGGAGAAGATCCTGGTCACGGGTTTCGAGCCCTTTGGCGGCGAGAAAACCAACCCTTCGTGGGAGGTAGTAAATGCGCTCCCGCGGGTCATCGCCGGCCATGCGGTGGTGCGCGAGTGCATTCCCGTATCCTTTCGTCGCGGGCCCGCGGCGGTTCTTGAAGCCATTCAACGCGAGAACCCCTCCATTGTGCTCTGCGTGGGACAGGCGGGCGGCCGTGCCAAGGTGACGCCGGAGTTTGTCGGCATCAACTACGCAGATGCGCGCATCCCAGACAACGACGGCGAGCAGCCCCAGGCAACGCGCCTCCTGGCGGACGCGCCGGACGCACGCTTCTCGACGCTGCCCGTTCGCGCAATGGCACAGGCAATGATTGATGCTGGCGTCCCAGCTGCAGTCTCGTACTCCGCGGGGACCTACGTTTGCAATGCGGTGCTCTTCTCGGTGCTTGATGCGCTCGCGGCATCCCAGTCTACGGCGCGTGCCGGCTTTGTGCACGTTCCCAACTCGCCCGAGCAGGCATGCCATCTGGCCAAGGCAACTCCCAGCATGCCGGTTGCGCTCATGCTGCAAGGAATCGTAAGCGGTCTTGAGTGCGCCTGCTCGTGGGGCTAGGCTCGTCGCGTGGCGCTGGCCCTTGGCATTGCCCGGCAGCCCAAGCGTCCGCGAACCAGAAAGGGGAACCACATGAGCTTCAAGGACACCAAAGTCGTTATCGTAGGCGCTGGCAAGGTGGGGTCCACTACCGCGTTCAGCATCATCAACCAGGGGCTTTGCGGTGACGTGTGCCTCATCGACGTAAACCACGAGCATGCGGTGGGTGAGGCGCTCGACATGCGCGACTCGGTCTTCTTCATGAACCGCAACGTCAACGTGCACGCCGGCGACTACAGCGAATGCTCAGACGCAGACATTGTCATCATCACAGCGGCGGCACCCATGCCCAAGGACTCCAACGACCGACTCGAGATGCTCAAGCCCAGTCTGGGTGTGGTGCGCTCGGTGGTCGAGCAGGTCATGGCGTCGGGCTTTGACGGCATCTTCCTGGTGGTATCGAACCCCGTTGACGTGATGAGCTACTACACCTGGAAAGTCTCTGGCCTGCCGCATGAGCGCGTGATAGGCTCCGGTACCCTCCTTGACTCCGCGCGACTGTGCCGCGCGCTGTCCGACATGTACGATCTAGCGTCCAACAGCGTCGAGGCCTACGTGCTGGGCGAGCATGGCGATTCGGAGATCGTCTCGTGGAACAGCGCGACCATCGGTGGTAAGCGCGTGGACGACGTCCTGCGCGACAACGCCTCGCGTACGCGCGGTGTCACCCGCGACGAGCTGCGCAAGCGCACGGTGCAGGCCGGCTGGGACATCTTTAGCCGCAAGGGAAACACCTGCTACGGCATTGCGTCGAGTGCCGCGTCAATCGCCAAGTCGATACTCTTCGATGAGAACCGCATCATGCCCGTCTCGGTGTACCTCGACGGGCAGTACGGCATCCACGACACGTTCATCTCGGTGCCAACCATTGTCGACAGCACCGGTGCCAAAGAGATCGTGGAGATCGACCTTCTCCCGGACGAGCTTGAGGCGCTGAGGAAGTCTGCCGACATGCTCCACGGCCTAGACGAGAAGCTCTAGGGCCTCTCGGCAGTTCCTTTCATTGGTGCAGAAACCCCCTCGGGCGAGATGGAAGCGCCCGAGGGGGTTGATGTAGCTGCAATAACGTGCCTGCCGCCACCCTGCGCCCCACTACAGCAGCGCGCCGGCAACTACCAGCGCGGCGCATGCAACCAGCACCACCACGTCGCGACCCGCCATGGGGTAGCGCTTGTAGCTGCTCTCGCGCGTGCGCAGGTAGAAGCCGCGCTGCTCGGCGGCAAGCGCCGTGGCGTCGGTCTTTCCCACCGAGTTCACCAGCAGTGGCACGCACAGCGGCAGCATGAGCTGCAGCTTGCGGATGGGGTTCTTGGTGTCGTACTCAACGCCACGCGCGGTCTGCGCCTCCATGATCGCGTTCATCTCCTGGCTAAACACGGGCACAAAGCGCAGCGCCGTGGTGAACGTGAAGGCGTAGCGATACGGGATGTGAAGCACCTCGACGCAGGCGTTTGCCAGGTCGTTGAGCTTGGTCACGCTCAGCATGAGGATGAGCGGCAGCGCCACGCCCAAAAGGCGCAGGCACGCCTTGCTACCCGTGACCAGGCCCTCCGTGGTCATCCATGCAAACACGGGCGCGCCGCCGCGCACAAACGCCGTCTGAAGCAGCAGCATCACCACCGCCAGCGGCACAAGCAGCTTGAGCAGCGAGACCAGCTTGGACGTGGTGTGCGCGTAGGCACCCAGTGCAAAGGTGAGGACGAGAAGCCCCAGCAGCATGGGGTAGGTGTTGGCCAGGAAAATCGCAATGATGATTGCCGCGGCAATGCCCAGCTTGGTCACGGGGTTCAGCTGGTGCAGCAGGGTGTCTCCCGGCACGTAGTCAATCACGTTAACCACGGCGAACCATCTCCTCGGTGAGGTCGACTATGCCAGAGACCTGGCTGATACCGGCAAACTCAGGCGAAAGATCGCGTGCGAGAACCCCGGACAGCTCGATGACCTGCGGCGCCCTCACGCTTGCCTCCCGCATGAGCTTTGCGTTGGAGAACATCTCGAGCGTGCCGCCGCGGTCGAGGATGCGCCCGTTTGCCATGACCACGATCCTCTCGGCAAAGTCCGAGACGACCTCCATGTCGTGGCAGACCATGATCACGGCGCAGCCGCGCTCGGCCATCTCGCTCACCGTGTCCATCACGGTCATGCACTCGCGGTAGTCAAGACCGCTCGTGGGCTCGTCGAGAAGCACCACCTCCGGCTCCATCACCACCACGGACGCCAGTGCCACCATCTGCCGCTGGCCGCGCGAGAGTGAGAAGGGTGCCTCGTCCGCAGACAGCCCAAAGCGCTCAATCACCGCACCGGCACGCTCGTGCGCGTCCTTCTCGTCCACGCCCTGCAACGTGAGGCCAAATGCGACCTCTTCAAGAACGGTGTCCTTGCACAGCTGGTAGTCCGGGTTCTGGAAGAGGGTCGCGCAGTGCGCGGCAATCGCGCTGGTGGGAACCTCGTGCGTATCGAGGCCGGCCATCAGCACGGTGCCCGACGCCGGTCGCAGCAGGCCGTTGAGTAGCTTGGTGAGCGTGGTCTTGCCGGCGCCGTTCTGGCCCACGATGCCCACGACCTCGCCGGGATACACCCGCATGTCCAGGTGGTCCACGGAAGCCGTCCCGCCTGGATACGCAAAGCTCACGTCCTCAAGGCTCACCACGGGCTGGGCGCCCTCGGCGTGCGGACGCGGCGCGGCCACGTGCTTGGAGCCTGCGCGAAAGCCCGCCTCGCGTGCCCCCTCCTCGGCGCTCGCTACGTGGCAGCTCGCCTTGGACGCGGGCTGCACCAGGCCTGTTATGACCTCCGCCGCCTCGGGCACGGTGAGGCACGGCGCCCCCGAAACCAGGCCGTCCTTTGCAAGCGAGTTGTACACGCGCGCCACGCGCGGGCTGTCGACGCCAATGCGCCGCAGCTCGTCGCCGTGCGAGAAGACCTCGCGCGGTGTGCCGTCAAGCACCAGCGAACCCTTGCTCATCACCAGGATGCGGTCGCAGTACTCCGAGAGCAGCGCCACCTTCTGCTCGATGACCACCACGGTGACGCCCTCCTCGCGCACCTTACGCAGCGTGTCGAAGACGAGGGTCGATGACGCGGGGTCGAGCGCGGCTGTGGGCTCGTCGAGCACCAGGACGCGCGGGCGCATGGCGAGAATGGCGGCAATGGCCACCTTCTGCTTCTGACCGCCCGAGAGCGTGGCTATCTCGCGTTCGCGCAGGTTGGAGATGCCCACAGTCTCAAGCGTCTGGGCGATGCGCCCCTCGATCTGGTCGTGGGGGACGCCAAAGTTCTCCAGGCCAAAGAGCATCTCGTCCTCGACTACCGACGCCACCATCTGGGTGTCGATGTCCTGCAGGACGCTGCCAACCACCTGCGAGATGTCGGTGAGCGTCACGTCGCAGGTGTCGTGCCCGTCCACCAGCGTGGCGCCGTAGAGCGCGCCGCGGTAGTGGTGGGGGATGGCGCCCGACATTACGGACGCAAGCGTGGACTTTCCGGCGCCCGAGGGGCCAATCACGCCCACGAACTCGCCCTCGCCAATGCTCAGCGACACGTCGCGCAGCGCGGCGTCCTCTCTGTTCTCGGCGGCACCCTCGGCGGGCGCGTCGTAGGAGAACGTGACATGGCTCATCTCGATGATTGGCTTTTCTTCCCGTGCGGTCATAAGAGCCTTTCGTGAGACAGGGGGACAGTCCCTTTGTCTCATGTCAATGCTGGAGTGGAGGCAAGGTGAATCCCCGCCTTATGCGTGAGACAAAGGGACTGTCCCTTTGTCTCACGTGCGGTTCACTATCGTAGTCGAACTTACTTCTTGAGGACCTTCTTGAGGGGGAAGTAGAGGGCCTGGACCACGACTGCGTTGAAGACTGCGGTGCCCAGGACGAGGGGGATCTTCACGACCACGGTGCCAAGGGCCGCGCCCATGATGAGCGTGCCGGCCACGGCGAAGAGCGCGCCGGAGACGAGTGTGGTCGCAAAGGTCGCAACGAGCGGGGTGACGTCACGTCCGCCAACCTTGAGGGGACGGCGGATAAGGGCTGCCATCACCAGCGCGGCGACGAGCTCGGTTGCAAAGTTGAGGCCGGGGATGGAAGTGGTGAGCTGGATGACGGCGGCGGAGACCAGGCCAAAGATGGCCGCCTGGCCAAAGCCGGCGTTGGAGAGCAGGATCGCCAGCGCGTAGGAGGCAATGATGAACTGCGGCTTGATGCCCACGATCGCAAGGGCATTGCCCACGGTCATGTTGAGGATGAAGCCGGCGGCGAGAAGCACGGCGAGAAGGACGAGGGAGGAGACGTCGGCCTTGCCGGAGCGCTCGGTGGTGTTGACGGTGCGCGCCTGGGATGCGTTCTGCTCGGACATGGTGGGTTCCTTTCGATTGCGCTGCTGGTGAGGGCTACGGTTGCGGACGGGCGGTTAGTCGTTGACCTTGAGGGCCTTGCACACGGGGATGTAGAGCGCCTGGACGAGAATGGCGTTGAAGATGGCGGTCGCGAAGACAACGGGGAGCATGGCGGCGGCGAGCTCTTGGGCGGCGCCAACCATTGCGATGCGGATGATCATAAAGATGACGCCGGAGACAACGGTGGTGGCGAAGGTGCCGATGGCGGGGACGACCTTCTTGGCGCCGCCGCGCATGCCGGCGCTCACGATGATCGCCATGAGCATGGCGGCCACACCCTCGGCGGCAAAGTCGACAAAGGGCGAGGTGGTGGTGATCTGAATCACGGCCGCGGAGATGAGGCCAATGACCAGCGCCTGCGGGACGTTGGGGCGAATGACCAGGATGGTAAGGCAGAACGCCGAGATGATGAACTCGGGGCTAATCATGCCGCCGGAGATGCTGGAGATTGCCTTCCCCACGGTGAAGTTGAGGATGAAGCCGGCGGCGAGAAGCACGGCGAGAAGCACCAGGGCGCGAACGTCGAGCTTGCCGTGGTCCTTGGAGGTGACGGTGCGGGCCTGCTGGGTGTTGGTGTTCTCTGACATGGTTGGTTCCTTTCTGCTTGGGTGACGCTGGTGTGGTTTGGGATGGCTTGGAAGGTGTGCTTGCACAAGAAAGAGGGCCCCCGGTCAAACCGGGAGCCCTCTTAATTCGCGAAATTATGGCGCGAGAGACTCACGATCGACCGACCGCTTGCGAATCGCGCCACCACCAGTTCATGGACATACGTGCGACGTTAGTGGCGATGCGGTTCATCTCTGGCGCTCCTCTCGTGAGTTCCTGCCGCGTGGGCAGCTTGTGCTTGTTGTCGGGAACTATACGCCCGATTTGCCGCGCGCCGCAAGAGTCGTTATGTAAACGCTTGGTAACGCGGGGCTCGGGTGGGTCGGGGTGCGAAAGCCGTGCGAACGAGTGGCCACGCGGGTAGGCGGTCGCCGGCTGTGCTACGCTGCCCGCTGGGGAATGAGGCCTCCCCGGCGGGTGCGCTCGCCGAACCGCATGGTGCTGATGGCTTCTGTGTTGGGCGGTTCGCCGCCCGTCTTATCTGAAGGGTCGCGACCATGCCTGCGCTGCTCGATTGCCTTGCCGTCTGCGCCGGGGGAGCCCTTGGGTCTCTCGCACGCTATCTCATCTCGCTTGCCCCGTTCAAGAGCGTGGGCGATGCCGGATTCCCGCTAGCCACACTTGTGACCAACATTGTGGGCGCGTTTGTAATTGGGCTTATCGTTGCCGCCGTTGCCGCAGGTCACGAACTTGACTCGCGCCTTGTTCTCTTCCTCAAGGTGGGTGTGTGTGGTGGATTTACCACGTACTCGACGTTTGCGCTGGAAAGCGTTGGCTTGGTGCAGCGCGGCGAGCCTCTGGTGGCCGTTGCGTACGTGATGCTGAGCGCCGGTCTGGGTATGGGCGCGGTGCTTCTCGCCCAGCAGGTGGCTGCATAGGGGTTGGCCCGGCAGTTCTGCAGGCTGCGTTGGCAGCTATTGACGGCTGGGATGCGGTTTTCGAGGTACCCCCGAGTGTCGGGCGGCTCGATTGCCGCCAACTGGGCAAACGTGGATGCCGTTTAAGAAAGGGAGCTATTCTCTCCGGAGGGGCACCGACGGCTACCCGGGTCGTGTCGGCGTCGGGATTTGGGGTGGCACCGGAGGGCTCGTTTCTGCAGGGTCGCGCGCGAGAAGGAATCGCGTCGCGGCCTCTTGGCGCCGTTTGCCAACATCGCCACGGTACTTCTGGCGCTGATTTGGGAAGAACATGGGCAGCGAGGCTGCGCGAGGGCTGGCCGCGCCTTTTCCCAACCGCATTGGAGGAGCCATGAACGAGGTCGAGAAGTGCATCCGCGAGCGTCGCAGCACCCCTAGGTTCAAGCAGGTCCCCGTGGCGCGCGAGCTGGTCGAGCGCGTCATCGAGGCCGGCCTTTGGGCGCCCTCCGGCATGAACAAGCAGTCTCCCATCATTGTGGCCGTGACCAACCGCAAGCTCCGCGACGAGCTGGCTGAGGAGAACCGCCGCATCATGGGCGCACCCGAGAGCATGGACCCGTTCTACGGCGCCCCCGTCGTCCTGGTGGTTCTCGCCAGTGCCTCGGCCCCCACGCGCGTGTACGACGGCTCGGCGACCATCGAGAACATGCTGCTTGCGGCGCATTCGCTTGGCCTGGGCGGCCACTGGATCCATCGCGCCAAGGAGGAGTTCGAGGAGCCCCGCTACAAGGAGCTGCTGGCAAGCCTGGGCGTGCAGGGCGATTACGAGGGCATTGGCCACGTGGTGATTGGCTATCCGGACGCCGAGAAGGCCCAGCCAGCACGCAAGGACGGCCGCGTCTTCTGGGCCGAGTAGCACGCTCGTAAGGAGGGATTCAATGCGCGTCACGCACATCTACCACAGCGGTTTTGCCGTGGAACTACCCGCTTGTACCCTGCTCTTCGACTGGTATAAGGGCGAGCTCCCCCAGCTCCGCCGTGACCTCCCGCTGGTAGTGTTCGTCTCGCACGAGCATTACGACCACTACGGTCGCTGCATCTGGCCGCTGCGCGAGCAGTTCTCCAACGCATGCTACGTGCTGGACAAAGACGTCGCAGCAGACGCGCCGGCAGACGCCCGCGTGACCGCAGTCGAGCCGCACGCGTCCTACGAGCTGCGGCTGCCCGCCGCACCGGGAGCTGCCCCCACCACGCTCTCCATCCAGACCCTCGAGTCCAACGACGAGGGCGTGGCGTTTCTCGTCCGTGCTGGCGAAACCTCGATCTACTTCTCGGGTGACCTCAACTCCTGGCAGTGGCGCCGTCCGGCCGACCAAAACGCCGCATCCGAGAAGTTCTTCCGAACGGAGCTCTCGCGCATTGCCTCCGGTCCGGTGGACCTTGCCTTTGTTCCGCTCGACCCGCGCCTCAAAGACCCAGCGGCCGGAATTGCAGCCTTTATGGACGTGGTTGGCGCTCGCGCGCTCTTCCCCATGCACTACTGGGATGACGGCGACACCGCCCGCGCCCTTATGACAGATGCGCGCCTAGCCCCCTACGCAGGCATTACGCACTTCGAGGACGTGTGTGAGCTGCCCGACCCGTCCGCGCGCCCGGCCTAGCGCCGCTGCCACCCCGCGCGAAACTGAAAGCGCGACTCCCGTGCATTGGCTATAGTTCCCACTGTCCCGAGCGGAACCAGAGACATTTCCTCCTGGACTAGCCAATCCCGGGAGTCGCCCCATGAAAGAAAGCACCACCGCAAGCAGCTTCGAGCGCATGCTCGACGCTCGTCTCGTCCTGTCGGTCATCGCCGCCGGCATCATGTCGTTCTCAGGCGTGACCGTCGAGACCGCCATGAACGTCACGTTCCCTTCGCTCATGGCCGAGTTCAACATCACCACCTCGACCGTCCAGTGGATGACCACGTCCTACCTGCTGGTTCTTGCCACCGTTGTCCCCACGTCGTCCTATCTCAACAAACGCTTCCGCACTCGCAGCGTGTTCATTGCCGCCATGGTCTTCTACATTGCCGGCATCGTGTGCGGCTTCACCGCGGTCTCGTTCCCCATGCTTTTGTGCGGACGCATCCTCGAGGGCGTGGGCACCGGTATCGCGCTTCCCCTCATGTTCAACATCATCACCGAGCAGGCGCCCAAGAAGAACATGGGCGTCATGATGGGCATTGGCACGCTGGTCACAGCCATGGCACCGGCCGTTGGTCCCTCCGTGGGCGGTTGGCTTGCGGAGAACTACGGATGGCGCATGATCTTCGCGGCGCTCCTGCCCGTACTGGGCGTGGCCTTCCTCCTGTGCGTGTTCTCCATCCGCCAGAGCCACGAGGTCTCGCGCGACCCCTTTGACGTTCCCGGCTGGCTTGCCATTGCCGCGTCCTTTGCCACGCTGGTCTTTGCCGTTGACCTTGCCTCAAGCCTTGGC
>ENA-OUOW01001126-OUOW01001126.1-human-gut-metagenome-genome-assembly--contig:-NODE-1126-length-19499-cov-9.736525_pt1 | contig 19499 bp, 14 predicted proteins | sample MGYA00237938_ERZ548769 | MGnify/ENA primary metagenome ERZ548769 (study PRJEB26490, sample SAMN05356870) | human gut metagenome | biome: terrestrial biome; feature: human-associated habitat; material... | reverse complement strand
ACGGATCTCAAGGAATATGAAAAGGTGAAATTTTTCATCAACGGGATGACTGACGAGCAAAAGAAAAAATTTTGTGACGGCAAGTGGCACGAATTAGAGGTCACGAAGCCAAAAAAGGTCAAGTTCAAAGGGTTCATGTCGGTTGCGCTTTTGGACGATCGGGGCTATTACAAAAAATACCTGCCTGAAATCGGCAGCTTGTATCTGCGCTCTTCGTTCAATGATTATTTGGAAGAAGATCGCTTTTTTAAGACAAAGTGGGAGAAGTCAAAGGTTTTTGCGCTTTTGCTGACGAAAATCTTTTCACGTGAGATGATCGAAAAACTTTTGCTTCAAAACGACCTGCTCGATACGCAGGCCAAACGTCACCTCAAAGGCTGCGACGATCTGGTTTATTTGAAGAAACAGGGCGAGGTCATGCCGCTTTCTTCCGAGCCCGTTTTGGAAAATGCAGAGCAGCTGAGGAAATTCGGCTTTATTTGCGACAGAAATTGCCAAAATACGGTGCACCTTAAAGAAAAATGTCTGGGTGAACGGTTGATCGAAAAACTTTTGAAGCAAACGACCAGACAAAAGCTACCGTTCCGGCATCCTCCAAAAGAATATCGGCCTACAAAAGAACAGTTCAGGTTTATCCACTGGATCTTTCAAAACAATCATCGCATCATCAGCCTGCTTGGAGTCGGCGGAAGCGGCAAGACGTATACGCTTGGGCAGATTTTGGATCATGAGCGGGTTTTGGCGCTTGCACCGACGCACAAAGCGCGAATCAATCTGGAAAAGTGCGGTTTCAAGCACAACGAGACGATTCAAAAAGTGATCTATGAGCTTGAAAACAGTCAAAGCGAGCTGATCGACGGGGACGACTATGACGTTATCGTGATTGACGAAATTTCAATGGTTACGCAGGACATGCTGAAAACGCTGCTGCAATACGTCGGAAACGACTATCGCTTCATCTTTTTAGGCGATGACAAGCAGCTTCCTCCGGTCAGTCAGGATGAGGATGCGCTTGAAGTATGCGGCAACGTCATGCAGCTGTTGATTCAATCCGGATCGCACTTTGATTTTCAGGCCAACCTGCGCTGCAAAGATGAACGAGTGCGCATGTTTATTGCGCAGTGCCGCTATAAGAATACGAAAAACCTCAAGCAGCTGCACGTCTTCAAGCAGTCAAAAGCAGACGACATGATTGCTTACAAACTAAAGCACCTGCCGCTTGAGGACTGCATGATTATTGCTTATCGCAATGCAACGGTCGGCAGAATCAACGAGCAGTTTTTCAAAGTGCTTTCAAAAGGCAAACAAAACGTTGTCCCCTTCGAGTATAAGAACGGTTACGGACGTGGCGGCTTTTTTGTCGGAGCAGAGGTCGTCTTCTACAGAAACGACGATCAGTATCAAAAGTATGGCTATACGAACTCTGAATTTGGCAAGATCGTTTCCCTGGAACTTCCGGGCGAAAAGAACAAAAACGGCAAAGTCGTCGTCAAAACGGACCAAAAGGAATATGTGCTGCCGATTTGGCGCGCCAAGGAAGATCTGCTCTTGGCGTATGCGCTGACGATTCATAAAGCACAGGGAAGCGGCGCCAAACGCGTTTACGTGCTTGAAGCGGTTGATTACGGACTTGCCTATACGGCGGTTTCCAGAACGAAAAAAGAGCTGTGTTTCGTTGAGATGACGCTTGATGATTTGTGTCTGGCGCTGGAAACTCCGACACGAGAAAAAGCTAATATTTATACTTTCTGAAGCCTTGTTGCGTGAATTTTTTAATATTCTCGTTCAGGTTGATTATGACAATGGCGATGTTGAAAATTATGGTGACGGAGCAAAGAAGAACCTGGCGTTGAAATTATCTTTCACAGAAATTCTGGATCAGAGAATATATGTCCAAATAACAAAAAGACTCGGGGATGCGTTTACATATTTTCCGAGTCTTTTTCAGTTTTTCAAACTGTGCTAAAATTGAAAGTGTTTTTAACGAGGAAGATATTTGGAGGAAATTGACATGAGCAAAGAAGAAGAGCTGAGACAAAGAAGCAGCATTCATTTGTCTCAGAAGCATCAAAAGCATCACAAACATCACATGGCGATGCCTTGGCACGACTTTATTCCGGAAGACGATCATGATTTGGCCAGAACGGCCAGTCTTCCGGCAAAAGCAGCCGTCGTGGGACGAGTTGGATTGATGATGCTTTCTTGCGGAACCGGAGCATGGCGCGTTCGTGATTCAATGAACGTCATAGCCAGGAAATTAGGCCTGGTCTGTTCGGCAGATATCGGATTGATTTCAATCGAGTTCACATGCATCGACAAGGACGGGCAGTCCTATACGCAAGCTCTGTCTCTTCCGACGACCGGCGTCAATACCGATAAATTGACCCGAATGGAGCATTTTGTCAAAAGAATCAACCGCAAGGAAACTAAGATGACGCTTGAAGAGATTCATGACGAACTCGACAAGATTCAGGCAACTCCCGGCAATTACAAACCGTATCAAGTCGGCTTGGCATCTGCGCTTGCATGCTGTGCCTTCGTCTTTTTGCTTGGCGGCGGCATTATTGAAATGATCGGTTCGTTTATCGGAGCAGGATTAGGAAATTATACGAGACGCAAGATGCTTGACAAGCACATTACGCTTTTGGCGTGCGTGGCAGTCAGCGTAATGGTCGCCTGCCTGTCATATACGCTGTCGTTTCATGCGATGGAGCTTTTGTTTAACGTTGCGGCCAGACACGAAGCCGGCTATATCGGTGCAATGCTGTTCGTTATCCCGGGATTTCCGTTCATTACGAGCGGCCTTGACATTGCCAAAATGGACATGCGCTCAGGGCTTGAGCGACTGGCTCACGCAATCGTCATCATCGGGGTCGCAACGCTTGTCGGCTGGGTAACCGCGCTTGTGGTCCACTTGCAGCCGGAAAACTTCATGCCGCTTCAATTGACCGTTTTGCAATTGATGTTTTTACGGGTCATTGCCAGTTTTTGCGGGGTCTACGGTTTCTCGATCATGTTCAATTCTCCGCGTAAAATGGCTGCCATTGCAGGCTGCATCGGAGCCGTTGCCAATACGCTTCGCCTTGAACTGGTTGATTTATGCGGGATGGCGCCCGGCGTCGCTGCATTTTTCGGCGCCTTGACCGCCGGCCTGCTCGCATCATACGTATATAAGAGGATGCACTATCCGCGCATTTCGCTGACGGTGCCTTCAATCGTCATCATGGTTCCCGGGCTTTACATGTACCGTGCAATCTACAACATCGGCGTCACGTCGATTTCTGACGGGGCATTGTGGCTGACGAAGGCGCTTTTGATCGTCATGTTCTTGCCGCTCGGGCTGATCGTTGCCCGAATCATCACGGATGACAAGTGGAGATATTGCAATTGATTTTTTAAAGCAAAAAACCAGGACTCATTTTTGAATCCTGGTTTTTTTGTTGTCCTCTTAATGAAAAATGCAGTGCCAAAAATTACTTGATGACCAAGAAGTAAAGCAGCACCAGCAGGCCAAGGACGATGCGATACCATCCGAAGACCTTGAAGTCGTGTTTTTTGATATATTGCATCAAGAATTTGATAACGATGATTGATGAAACGAATGCAGTAATCAAACCGACGATCAAAATCAAAAGTTCAGCAGATGAGAAGACGAAACCGAATTTCAACAGCTTGAACAATGAAGCGCCGAACATGACCGGGATTGCCAGGAAGAACGTGAACTCTGCGGCAACGGTTCTTGAAACGCCAAGAATCAAGGCCCCGACGATCGTTGCGCCTGAACGAGACGTTCCCGGGAAAACAGCGGCAATCAATTGGAAGAAACCGATCAAAATAACCGTATAGTATGAAAGCTCGGCAAGCGAATTGATTTTGGCGCGCTTGTTTTTGTGAACCGTTTCGATCCAAATGAACGCGATCCCGAAAACAATCAGCGCAATCGCAACGCTGACCGGGTTATAGAAAAGTTTTTCAAACGTGTCGTTGAAAGCAACGCCGATGATGCCGGCTGGAAGGCAGGCAATCACGATTTTGATCCACATGATGATGATGTCCTTGTCGACATAGCGCCAAATTCCGGTCGGAGCCAGCGGGCCCGTTTGCTTGCTTTTATGGAACGGCCAGATTTTGTTCCAGTAGATGACGACAACGGCCATGATGGCTCCAACCTGAATGACGACTTCAAACATGCTGTAAAATGATTTTGAAACGTCCAATTTGACAAATTGATCAAGTAGAATCATGTGCCCCGTGCTGCTGATCGGAAGCCATTCGGTGATGCCTTCAACGATACCGAACAGGAAGGCTTTGATTAGTTCAATTATCATTATGATTAAAAGTCCTTTCTGAATATATCTTGATTGATTAACTTCCTTATTATAGTCTATGAAAATATGGCTGACAAGCGTTTGAAAAGCATGAGCCGTAAAGTTTAAGAAATGTTTAGGCAAATCGGAACATGCAGCGTGGCTGTTCGACTAATGTGCCAGGATTTCATTCAAGTTTTACGGACAAATAGTCCTTTTTTGATGGTTTGTCCGTAAGCAAAACGCATTTTACGGACAAGCCGCCATTTTCCAGTGATTTGTCCGTAAATTTTTGACCATTATGCTGGGGATTTACGGACAAAAGACTGTTTTTGGAGCATTTGTCCGTAAAACAGGGTCCGAAACGCCTGAATTTTTACGGACAAACGGCTGTTTTTGCCCCTTTTGTCCGTAATTGGTATTTTTCGGGAAAACCATTTACGGACAGAAGACCCATTTTCATCGATGTGTCCGTAAACGACAGAGCTTTTGCCAAATGCAGTGCCTGATAAATCAGCGCGCCAAACTATTTTGGGTAATTTCAATCATTGAAGGCGATCGTCATGCATACGCAAAAAAACCGGATCAGATTTGCAATTGATTGCAAATCATCCGGTTTCTTAATTTGAGGCAGAGTTTTTTCAAGCCTCATCAAAACAATTTATGAATCAGTCTTCGAGAGACTTGACCTTTTTTGCGATAAATTCAGCGGAGCTTTGGAGCTTTTCTTCTTCTTCGGCAGGAAGTTCCGTGTAATTTACCGAAACGACGCCTTCAGCACCGATAACGGCAGGATAGCCGACGTAGCAGCCGTACTTTTCAAGGTAGACTGAGGCCGGACATGCAAGGTGCGCATCAGAGAGAACTGCCAAGGCAAGCTTGATTGCACAAGTTGCGATGGCATAACAAGTGTAGCGCTTGCCTGAGAAGACAAGCCAGCCGCCGCGACGAGCCTGCTTGTCAAGGTCTTCAAGGTCAAGATTGTTTTCTTTGGCAACTTCGGCAATCGGATGGCCGGCAACTCGAACCGTTGACCATGCCGTAAATTGTGATTCGCCGTGTTCGCCCATGACGTAGCCGGTAACGTTCTTTGGATCCTGATTGAGTGCCTGACCAACGGCGCGCTGCATACGTGCCGTGTCAAGGAAGGTCCCTGTACCAAAGACTTGGTTCTTTGGAAGTCCCGTGTACTTTTGAAGCAGCGTTGCGATAACGTCGCACGGGTTGGAGATGTTGACGATAACGCCGTTGAATCCTGATTCCTTGATCTTTGGACCGACGTCTGCAGCTGCGGCAGTGTTGATGTTGAATTCTCCGAAACGATCGCCGTCCAAGGACAATGCGGCGATGTTGCCAAATGCAGTGATGATGATGTCTGCGTCCTTTAATTCGGAATAATCCTGCACCTTGATTTTCGTATGAGTATCAAGGCGACCAAGAGAGTCGAGCAGATCGTATTGTTCAGCCATGCATTTGTCATCGTTTGAATCAATCAGAACAAGTTCATCAGCCAAACCTTTTGTGACAAGAGTATATGCAACAGTTGCGCCAACGTGGCCCAAGCCGATAACGGCAAATTTTCTCATAAAGAAAGCCCCCAATTAAGTTATTGATCTAATTTAGTTAATTATAATCCTCCTTTAATCAAAATTAAAGGGCAAATTCAATCTTTTGACAAAATGGCCGATTTTTCAGGCGCCCGTTGACGATTTAGTGCCATGCACTGTATTTTCATTGATAAATATATAGGCTGGAAACCCGTCACTTTAGTGATGGGAAGAAAGCCTCGTTCAAGAACCTGAGGCGCTTCTTTTTTGCCTTTTCCCTTTCCCGACTTTTCCCATATCAATATGATATAATTGATGTATGAAGAAAGCGAGGTGAACCTGTTGCAACAAACCATTACCATTAAATGTAAATTAAAGCTACAGTCATCATTGGATGAATCGGTTTTGACCAAATCCTTAGAACAATACCGACGAGCTTGTAATGCGGTTTCTCAGTATATGTTTGACCATAGCTTTGAAATGGCTCAAGCAAAGCTGAACAAGGCATTGTATCGCCAATTGCGGAATGATTATGGATTAAAAGCACAAATGGCTCAGTCCGCAATCCGTAACGTCGTTGCCCGTTACAGAACGGTTAAAACGCAGTTGGCTCAAAAGCCTTATCGCTACAATACGGGCAAACAAGATCGATACGGCAACGATATTTGGAAAAACGAGACCCGTACCCTGGATTGGTTATGGCATCCTATCAATTTCAAACGTCCTCAACTGGACTTGCAACGCAATCGTGATTGGTCGCTTAAGGACAATCACATTATGTCTATCAATACAGTTAACGGGCGTATAAAAGTGCCGTTTACCTGTCAAGGATTCGATCAATATTTAAACGGTACTTGGGAATTCGGCATGGCTAAGATTCTCCATGTTGGCAACAAATGGTATATGCACATTAGCGCAACTAAAGAACTGCCGGATTATCTTAAAGAACAATCACAACATGTGGTTGGTATTGATCGCGGATTGCGATTCTTGGCGACTGCTTATGATGAACACGGAAAAACACTGTTTTTTCAAGGTCAGGAAGTGCTACGCAAACGGAGCAAGTTTAAGCGATTGCGTCAGCAACTGCAAAGCAGGGGAACCAAATCTGCTAAACGTCGTTTAAAGAAAATCGGTCAACGAGAGAACCGCTGGATGACTGATATTAATCATCAGTTATCAAAGACACTCGTTAATCGTTATGGAGCAGACACCCTCTTCGTTTTGGAAAATCTGGCAAATGTGCGATTCGCAACTGAAAAAGTAACAAAAACACAACGTTATGAGCAGGTTTCATGGGCTTTTTATCAATTAGCACAGTTCTTGACCTACAAGGCTCATTTGGTCGGAAGCGAAGTGGTTCAAGTTTCAGCTAAATACACAAGCCAGCGATGCCCAAAATGTGGTCGTATTTACAAAAATAACCGTAATCATCAGCAACATTTGTACGTGTGCGATCGTTGCGGTTATCAATCCAACGATGACCGTATTGGCGCTATGAACATTCAGCTTTTGGGCACGCAATATGTTAGTGGCAATGAACGCCCGTCTTTCAACAAATTAACAGCCGGTGAGTAAATCTCGTTGGCTAAACGGGTGTGTCGTCAACCACCCGATGATGTAGCCACATCGTGAAGAAGCACATTAGTGCGTTACTACTTCTAAGCCGTTAGGCTTGTGAGCTACAAGCCACCGATTTTAATCGGTGGTAGTTGACGATAAAATCAAGTCAGTAATGGTTTGCGAGGTGTTTTAATTGACTCAACAACAAGAAGAAAGAAAAGAGGCTTTGGCAGACAGTCTGCGCGATTTGCTCAAGCATGAGGCGATTGAAAAAGTTACCGTCGATCAGATTTGTCAGGAAGCAAAAGTGCACAGGAGCACGTTTTATCGCTATTTTACGGATAAATATGATTTGATGTACTATTCGTTTGAAAGGCTGATGATTGCAAGAATTGATGAAAATAACGTGATTGATTCAATTATTGAAATTATCGTCAACGATAAGGAACTGTTCAGAAACGTTTCCATCAATAACAACAACGGAACGCTGTTCTGGATGATGGTCAAGATGCTCAGCTGTCAGCTGCTAAAAGCTGACGAAGAGGGAAGGCTGCACAGCATCGGCTGGGTCCAACGTGCGATTGAGTCTTCCACGAATAAGGAACTTACGGCCAAAATGATTTCCGGCGCATGTCTGACGCTCATGTTTGAGTGGATCGACAGCAACTATCAGATGAGTCCAAAAGAGCTCAGCGAGTTCGTGAAGAACATGAAGCATCTGTAATCAAAAGATTGTTGCGGTAAAAGTCGGTTTTCGTTAAGATTATAGTAGAATATACGAAAGAAGGAGCATTATTTTGGCAAATACTGCAAGTAAACCGAACGATTCGGTTAAAGAAGACTACGATTTGATTGTGATCGGCTCAGGGTGCGCCGGCCTGACGTGTGCGATTCAGGCGCGCGAGCTGGGGTTAAAGCCGGTGATTCTTGAAAAGATGGAGACGTTTGGCGGAAATTCCATGCGCGCGTCTTCCGGGATGAATGCTTCCGAAACGATCGTTCAGCTTAAGCACGGCATTGTCGAAGACTGGCATGACTTCTATGAAGAAACGTACAAGGGCGGAGGAAAGCTCAACGATCCGGAGCTTTTGGAATATTTTGCATCGCACGGTGCGCTTGCGATTGACTGGCTTGCTGCTCACGGCATCGTACTGGACGATCTGACGATTACCGGCGGCATGAGCAGGATGAGAACGCATCGACCGAAGAGTCTGGCACCGATTGGCGCGTTTTTGGTCAACAATTTGATGAAGCGCGTCAAAGAACTCGAAATACCCGTTGTCTGCGGCGTGAAGGCCGAACGTCTTCTGACGGATGAAAAGGGTGCGGTCTGCGGCGTCAAAACGGCCCAAAGAAACGTTTATGCCAAGGCGGTGGTCCTTGCGACGGGCGGCTTTTCTGCTTCAAAAGACCTGATTGCCAAGTATCGTCCGGATCTTAAAGCATACAGAACCACGAACCACGCCGGAGCTACTGGCGACGGAATCAAGCTCGCGGAAGAGGTCGGAGCAGAAGTCATGCAGATGGATCTGGTTCAGGTTCATCCGACCGTTCAACAGGATACGGGTCACGCTTATCTGATCGGTGAGGCAGTGCGTGGAGAAGGCGCCGTTTTGGTCGACGGAAACGGCAAAAGGTTCGTCAATGAACTGTCCACGCGCCGCATCGTTTCTGACGCAATCACTGCTCTCAAAGAAAAGAGTGCTTATCTGGTGTTTGATTCGCAAGTCAAAAAACGCGTCAAAGCCGTTGATTTTTATCAAAAACAAGGTCTGGTCGTTGAGGCCAGAACTTTGGAAGAGCTTGCCAAAAAACTTAACGTCAAGGAAAATGATCTGAAGCAGACGCTTGAAAAGTGGAATCAAGCCGTCGAAAAGAAACAAGACTCTGAATTCGGCAGAAAGACGGGCATGGAACGCGAATTGAATCAGGCTCCCTACTATGCGATTCATATTGCGCCTGCCATTCACTACACGATGGGCGGTCTTCATATCGATAAGCAGACGCACGTTTTGGATAAGAGCGGCAACGTCATTTCCGGGCTGTTCGCATGCGGCGAAGTTTGCGGCGGTCTGCACGGCAACAACAGAATCGGCGGCAATTCGATTTCTGAAACGATCATCTTCGGTCGTCAGGCGGGGATGCGGGCTGCAGCTGAGAGCAAAAATAAATAGGCAAAATGAAGGGCAATCCGCAAAAAAAGCGGGTTGCTTTTTTATTAGAAAAAGATTGCAAAAAATAAAAAAACAATAAGATATAACTTGAAACGGGGACGATGATCGGACTTTGGAATGCCGGCATCGGGTCGATCTTTTGCCAATTCCTCTGTTTGCCGTATACGCTTGATGCGTTGGCAAGACAGGATGCCTCACACAAGCGAGTTGAACATCAGCTGAACGAAAACATGCCAAAAAAAGCTGAAGCTGTGGCAAAAGAAATCTGCTTCCGGGGACTGTTTCTCAGACCATTTGTTCAGCCCTGAATGTTCCAGAAGTTATCCAACGAATTTCTCAGCTGCTCGTTTCCGTGCACGTATTCCAGGTTGTTCCAAAATTGCGGATAGAATTGAACATACCTGCGTTCAGCAAAACGCTCGTCGATCAGCAAGACGACGCCGACGTCGCGTTCGCCTCTGATGACGCGTCCGGCAGCTTGAAAAACGTTGTTCAGGCCCGGCAGCTGATAGGCATACTGAAAGCCGTCGAAATTTTTTTCATCAAAGTATTTTCTGAGCTCATCCGTTTCGTCGTTTAGCATCGGAAGCCCGACGCTGATGATGGCACAGCCGGAAAGTCTGGTTCCTTTGAGGTCGATTCCCTCGGAGAAGATGCCGCCGAGAACTGCGAATCCGACCAAAGGTTCCTTTGGCTTTTCTGCAAAACTTTCTAAGAAAGCTCGCCTTTGTTCTTCAGACATGGAGTTTTCCTGAATGATGGTCTTGACGTTTGGAAATGCAGTGCGGAATGCTTCGTGGAGCTTTTCAAGATAGGAGTATGACGGGCAAAAAACGAGGTAGTTGCCGCAATGGGCCTCAACCATGACCTTGAGTTTTGAAACGATCGTTGGAAGATTTTCTTCTCTTTTGCGGTACGTAACCTGCGTCTTGTCGTCAATCAAGACTTTCAAGTGATTTGAATCAAACGGAGACGGCAAAGAATAAATCAGACTGTCGAATCCGCCGAGCATTTCCTGATAGTATTCAAGCGGACTGAGCGTTGCAGAAAACAAGACGCTTGATCCGCCGAGGTTTAGGCTTTGGTCAAGCAAAGCAGAAGGATTGAGCGAAAAAATTTTTAAATCAAGCAACCGGTTGTTGTTATCATAGACAAGTTTCGTTCTGAAAGTTTCATTGTAAAAGCCGCTGATTTTAACGAAGGAATAGGCTTCAAAAAAGCAGTTCAAAAGATTGGGGTATTGGCTTTGGTCGGGATTGTCGCGCATCCATTCCTGGGTGAAGTCGATGAATTTTTCAAGCGGATCAAACAGGCTGTCGAGCTGTTCTTTCATGATCAAAGACGCTTGATTGAATTCCTGCATGGGTTTTTTGAGCGTTTCAAAGACTGCCGAAACATCCTTGATCTTTCTTTCAATATTGTTCGTGCGGGCGAGTTTTTTGACGTCCGATTCGGCAAGAAGAAACGATTCTTCCAAAAGGCTTGAGGCGTACATTTCCTTTGCTCTTGAGACAAGGTTGTGAGCTTCATCGATCAAAAAGCAGCAGTCCGGATGCTCATCCGTAAAAAAACGCTGCAAATAGACCAAAGGATCAAAAAGATAGTTGTAATCGCAGATGATGACGTCGCAAAAAAGACTGAGGTCAAGCGAAAACTCAAACGGATCGACCTGATGCAGTCTGGCATAGCGTTCGATGACATCTCGCGTAATCATCGTTTCATGTTTCAAAACGTCCTGCATGGCCGGGCGAATGCGATCGTAGTAGCCGATAAAATAAGGGTTTTGATCGTCAGGCAGATCTTTTTCCTCGTCAAACGTAATCTTGTCTTTGGCAGTCAGCGTAATTGAACGAAGATTGGGTTTCATCAACGCGATTGCGTCCTCGCAGGACTTGCGCGTGCTTTGTTTGGCAGTGAGGTAGAAGATGCGGCTGCATTTTTCTTCGCCCATGGCCTTTAAGGCAGGAAAAAGCACTGAAACGGTTTTTCCGGTCCCGGTCGGAGCTTCAACGAAGAGGCGTTTTTTCGAAGCGATGGTCTTATAGACGCAAACGGCCAGCTCGCGTTGGTTTTTTCTGTATTTATCAAAGGGAAACTTGAGCATTTTGAGACTTTCCTGCCTTTGTTCACGCAGAACGTTTTCAAGTTCGAGCCACTTTTGATATTCGGACACGGCCCGGTTGAAAATTTCTGAAGCTTCTTTGCGCGTGACGACAACGGTTTTTTTGGACAATTGTTCCGTTGTCGTTTGAAAATATAGCAAAGTAACCTTCATTTGTGCCAAATTAGATTCTTTCATTAAAATATGCGAATAAATCTTTGCTTGAGCGAAATAAAGGGTTAAAATGTTATTAGGAAGTTCTGAGAAATCAAACGATGAAGTTTTTATTTCCAAGACTTCATCGACGATGCCGCCCGTTTGATGAAGTCCGTCGGCGCGTCCGTGGATCAAAAGGGGCGTTTTTCCTGCAGTGATCTGCATCTGCAGGTCTGTTTCGACTGAAACGTCGTCATCCCATGATGCTTGAATCATTCGATGGATTCGTGAACCGTCAAGCGCGGTATTCTGGCGTCCGGCTCCGCTTGATTTCAAGTCTCCTGATTTCAAGGAAAACTCAACGAGTTCCCGAACGCCGATTGACTTTATTTTCACTGTAATCATTCCTTTAAGTGAATTGTATCAGAAAACAAAAAATAGGAAAACATTGTGATTATTAAATCAGGCATAAGAAATTTCGCAAGTTATGATAAATAGCAGCAATTAATGTGTTAAAATTAAAAATGTACGCTATTTTTGCATTTCCGATTTTTGAATATAATGATATACGGCAAAAATATGGTCATGCTTGAATATATTTGTTAAAGGTGAAGTTTGTAATGGAAAAAGAAAAAAGAAGGGCACTTGGTCACAAGGCGATGAACTTGTTTCAAATCGAGATGTTTCGCATCGATCAAGATTCCGAATTGTTCGAAACGTCCCCAAAAGAATCGCCGGGTGCCGGCACGCGGAAAGCAAAAATCTTCGTAAATGAAGAAAATTTATTATACAGAATCAGACAGTTCGGCGAAGACGACAAGATCGGCGTGCTGAATTTTGCCAACCCGTTCGTTCCGGGCGGACATTTTATGGATGGAGAAAACGCACAAGAGCAATGGATCTGCCGAAACAGCTACTTGTTTCCCGAGCTGCGCAAGTTCAGAAGAACGTACTATTACAAGAATGAACTTGATCCAAAAAACGGCTACATCAGCCCGTCATTGATTTATTCGCGTCATGTCAAGGTTTTACGTGATGAAAAGGAAGACAGAATTTTGCCGGATCCTCGCTACGTCGATTTTATCTCGGTTGCGGCACCGAACGTGAATTTGATCAGACAAAATGGCGTAAAGTTTGATTCAGCAACGTTGTACAGCGATATTTTTGAAAAAATCGTTCGTGTTTTGCGTGTTTTCAAGATTCACGAAGATCGCAATCTTATTCTCGGAGCATTTGGCTGCGGAATTTTTGGCAATGATGCGAAGATGGTATCGTTGGCGTTCGACAATGCTTTGAAACTCAAAGAATTTGGCGGATGCTTTGATAATATTTATTTTGATATTATTGATAACAAGCCCGCTCTTGCGGCATTCAAAAAAGAATTTGGAGCGTAATTCAATGAGCTTTGGAGTTTTCCGAAGTTCTTTTTTTTTGCGTTTATGAAGAAAATTGATAATTTTTTGTTCAAGTTTGTTAAAAAAGTTGACAACAAAAAAGATAGAGAGTAGTATATCATGGTAAGTTTAATGAATTTGATGACAAATTCTGATAAATAATGAGCGTTCGCTTGAAAAGAGAGGAATAGCAGGATGTATAAATTACTTAAGAAAAGAGTCTCGTGGCCTGCGATTGCGGCTTCCGTAGCCTTTTTAACGGTTCAGGTAATCTGTGACATGAACCTTCCGTCCCTCACTTCGGATATGATTAATAACGGCGTTGCCAAAGGCGATATTGATTATATCTGGTCGGTGGGTTTTAAGATGCTCGTGGTTGCCGCGATTGGAATGATTGGTTCGATCGGCAACGTCTACATTGCGGCCAAGGTTGCTCAAAAGGCCGGTTCGAGCCTTCGCGGCGACGTTTTTAAACGCGTGCTCGGTTTCGGGAATCAGGAAATTGACGGCTTCAGCACATCTTCTTTGATTACCAGAACGACCAACGACGTTTTGCAGATTCAAAATGTCGTTTTGATGCTTCTTCGCATGATGCTTATGTCGCCTTTGATGGTCATCGGCGCAAGCATTATGGCATATCAAAGCGAAAAAAGACTGACGATGGTCTTTTTGGTTTCCGTTCCGCTGCTTGCGATTGCCATCGGCATCGTCATGCGTTTTTCCGTTCCGTTGTTCAAGAGTCTGCAAGGCAAAATCGACAGAATCAATTTGACTTTCCGTGAAGGACTGACGGGCGTGCGCGTTATCCGGGCATTCCGTCAGGACAAGTTCGAACAGGATCGTTTCAAAGAAGCCAACAAAGACTACACTGAAACAGGGATCAAGGTTTTCAGCATCGTTTCATTGATGTTTCCGATCATGAATCTGATTTTGAACGGAACGAACATGACGATCGTCTGGTTCGGTGCCAAGCTGATCGGCGATAAGACGATGGAAGTCGGCAACCTTGTTTCGTTTATGACGTATGCCAACATGATTTTATTCAGTTTCATGATGCTTTCGATGGTTTTCGTCTTCATTCCGCGTGCACAGGCTGCAGCTGAACGTTTGAACGAAGTCCTTGATACTAAGTATACGATAACGGATCCCGATGACCCTGAAAGATTCACGGCAGATGCTCCTTCCGAGCTTGAATTCGACAATGTCGATTTTTACTACGAAGGTGCTGAAAAGCCTGCTTTGGCCAAAACGGATTTTAAAGCTGTCGCTGGTCAGACGGTTGCGATTATCGGTGGCACGGGCTGCGGCAAATCAACTTTGATCAACATGATTCCGCGTTTGTATGATGCGACGGACGGAACGGTCAAAGTCAACGGCAAGGACGTCAAAAAAGTCGCGCAAAAGGATTTGCATGACAAAATCTCTTTCGTGCAGCAAAAAGCAGTTCTGTTCAAGGGAACGATCAGAAGCAACATGCTTTTCGGCAACCCGAATGCGACCGATGAAGACATTTGGCACGCATTGGAAATTGCTCAGTCAAAAGACTTCGTTTCAGAACTTGAAGACGGGTTGGACTCCGTCGTCGAACAAGGCGGCGGCAACTTCTCCGGTGGTCAAAGACAACGTTTGGCGATTGCGCGCGCGCTGATGAAAAAGGCTTCCGTTTACGTATTCGATGATTCGTTTTCGGCTCTGGATTTTAAAACGGATGCCAAGCTTCGTCAGGCACTGCAACAAGATCCTGAAATCAAAAACAGCGTCGTCGTGATCGTTGCGCAGCGCGTTTCGACCGTACTTTCAGCCGACGTGATCATTGTCCTGGACGGCGGCGAAGTCGTCGGCAAAGGCACGCACGAAGAACTTTTGAAAACGAATGAAACATATCGAGAAATCGTCAACTCGCAAATCAGAAAGGGGGACATGTAGATGCCAAGAGGTCCGAAAATGAAAGGAAAACCGGAAAAAGCCAAGAATTTCTGGGGGACGACCAAGCGCTTGCTGGCCTATATGAATCCATGGAAATGGGGCATCATTGCAGTCATTGTCTTTGCAATCGGGTCCGTTGTTTTCCAAATTGTCACTCCGAAGATTTTAGGGAAGGCGACGACTGAAGTCTATAAGGGCGTAATGAGCGGCTATATGCAGATGAAGCTGGGACACGCCGTTTCGAAATTTCCGATCGATTTCACGAAGATCACGCATATCTTGATTACCGTGGCTGTCTGCTATGTCGTCTCTGGGGTGTTGTCCTTTGCGCAACAGCTGATCATGGCCAACATTTCGCAAAAGATCGTTTATAATCTGCGCCGCGACATGAAAGAGAAGATGCAAAGACTTCCGATTGAATATTACGACATGCACTCAAACGGTGACATCATGTCGCGTGCGGTCAACGATATGGACAACATCGGCGGTACGTTGCAGCAAAGTTTGGCGCAGCTGGTAACGAGCGTCGTCACTTTCGTCGGTGTCTTCTTCATGATGCTTTCAATCAGTTGGAAGATGACGCTGATTGCGTGCGTCACGATTCCGTTGAGCCTGTTTATCGTAATGGTCGTTGCTCCAAAGTCCCAAAAACACTTTGCGGCACAACAAAAGAGTCTTGGTATTTTAAACAACCAGGTTGAAGAAAACTATGCCGGACACACGGTTTTGAAGACGTTTAATAAAGAAGACGACATGATCGAGCAGTTTGAGGAAGAAAACGAACGCTATTATCAGGCTTCCTGGAAAGCCCAGTTCATCTCCGGACTGATCATGCCGTTTATGAACCTGATCAAAAACATCGGCTATGTTTTCGTTGCGATCGCCGGCGGAATCGCCGTTGCGCATAAGACGATGGCACTTGGCGACGTTCAGGCGTTCTTGCAGTACGTCAATCAGTTCACGCAGCCGATTACGCAATTGGCAAACCTTGCCAATACGATTCAGGCAACAATCGTGTCTGCTGAAAGAATTTTTGAAGTGCTTGATGAAGATGAGATGAAAGAGCCGACGGAAGTTCTGCCTGATGAAAGAACCGATGCCAAAATCAAGTTTGAACACGTCAAATTCGGTTATTCCAACAAGGAAATCCTGATGAAAGATTTTAATTTTGAAGCCAATCCGGGCAAGATGGTCGCAATCGTCGGACCGACCGGCGCCGGAAAAACGACTCTGATCAACCTTTTGGAACGCTTTTACGAAATCAAGGGCGGCGTAATCAGAATGGACGGAATCGATACGCGCAAGATGTCGCGCGACGAATTGCGTTCACACTTTGCGATGGTTCTTCAGGACACTTGGCTGTTCACGGGCACGATTTATGAAAACATCAAGTATGGCCGTGAAGATGCGACCGATGAAGAAATCATGGCAGCGGCAAAAGCAGCGCACGTTGACACGTTCGTGCGTCAATTGCCGAAAGGCTATAATACGATTTTAAATGAAGAAGCTTCAAACATTTCACAAGGTCAACGCCAGTTGTTGACGATTGCGCGTGCTTTCCTGGCAAATCCTGAGGTGCTTATCCTGGATGAAGCAACGAGTTCCGTCGATACCAGAACCGAAGTGCTCATTCAGCGTGCCATGAACAAGCTGCTTGCCGGGCGCACGAGTTTCGTCGTTGCGCACCGCTTGTCAACGATTCGGGATGCCGACAAGATCATCGTGATGAATCACGGCTCAATCGTTGAAACCGGAAATCATGAGAGTTTGATGGAAAAGAACGGATTTTATGCAGATTTGTACAACAGTCAGTTCAATCAAACGGAAAATTTGGGTGATGAACCGGCAACCGTGTAATGACGCGATGACGGAAAAAGTCCCGTGAATCTCTTGAATTAAATGAAATGCCGAACAGGGTCTGATTGAGACTGACTCTGTCCGGCATTTTTTTGATTTTGATATTATGGAAACCGATTTATTTTTCTTATAGGGTTCTTTTTGCCAAATGCAATGTTGCGCATCGCCTGCTTGATCAGCGCGTGAAGTCGGGATTACGGGCAAAACAGCGATTCTTGGGATTTGCCCGTAAAAGCCAGCCCTCGGTTACGGGCAAAACAGCGATTTTGGAAATTTGCCCGTAAAACGTCATTAAAAACAAAAAAGGACTTCTGCGGCAATCATTGCCGCAAAAGTCCTATGCGCTCCATCGATGACGGAGGGCCGGCAGCACTCCACAATGCATCCGACCAGGCACGTTGCAATCCGGCAACATTGTACCCCGCTTCGAAAAATGACCACTAGCCGCCGCAGCGGAACAACCGAAGTTGCCTGGTCCCTCTCGACTCATCGCATGCAACCATCATAACGCACTGACGGATTTTTTGCAAGTCAGATTTCCTTGTCCATGCGATGATGGGGGATGCCCGCATCAAAAAAACCTTCGCCGATCGTTTTAAAACCGAGTCGTTCATAAAAGGGAGCAGCCTGATCCTGTGCTCCGAGCGTGATCAGATTGATGCCTGAATCAGAAGCTTTTTCTTCTATAAAGCGCATCAATTCGCTCGCAAGATGCTTGCCGCGATATTCCTCACGGCATGCGACGCGCTGAACGTGCCAAATTCCCGGAGATTCCAGAAAAGCTCTGGCGCAGACGGCGGCAGTCGTTCCGACGTAGCCGACAAAATATTGTTTGCCCTCCTCGCCTTCGATTTCACGTTCGAACGGAACGTTTTGTTCGGTGATAAAGACTTCATGACGAATCGACAATGCATCCTCATAGATGGGGCTTTTGGTTGAAGTTGTTTCTTTGACGATCATTTTGGTCACCTCAAGGTTCAAAAAGTCTTAAATAAGTGATAGTCTTAGTATTGTTAATATTTTAAGTGCAATCTGAATTTTATTCAATAACAAAGAGGAAAAAATGGCGAAACATCTGAAGAAAAAAAGAAAAAATCTTTTATTGTACGTTGCGACAATGGTGGCGGGATGCCTGGCAATAATCCTTTTCACGTATCAAAAAGTTCAAAGTCCCGTAATCAAGGCCGGACAAGCAGTCGAGAAGAAGTATTCGGCAATGCCGGTGCCGACGCTTTATATTCACGGTTGGCACGGAAATGAAAGGTCGACCGATCAGCTGATCGAATCTGCAGAAGATGAAAAGGGCGCAAAGAAGGTGCTAAAAGTCAAGGTTTCCCCGCAAGGAGCAACGACTTATTCGGGAAAGTGGAATTCAGCCGTCAAACATCCTTTGATACAGGTCGTCTTTGAAAACAACGAAGCCGAAATTCCGGATGAAGCCGGCTGGCTGAAGACGATCACCGAAGAGTTAAGGCAGCGTTACGGAATTTCTCGCATCAATATCGTCAGTCATTCGATGGGAGGACCCGTAACGTTATTCTGGGCACTGAATTTGCGCGACAAAAACAGCCCGAGACTGCAGAAATTCGTTCCGATCGCGGGACCGTTTGACGGCGTAATCTTCACGGATGACGTGCCGAACCAAAACAGAATCAAGGAAAACGGGGAGCCGGTCTGGCAAAATGCAGCGTATCAAAGCTATTATGAAAAAAGAGACGATTTTCCAAGAGGAGTTTCTGTCCTGAACATTTATGGCAATTTGGAAGACGGAACCAATTCTGACTATCTGGTGACGAATGCTTCAGCCAGATCTTTGAGATGGCTGATTAAAGATCGTGTCAAATACTATGATGAAAAAATGATCAAGGGACCGATGGCACAGCATTCTAAGCTTCATGAAAACAAACAGGTCGATCGACTCGTCAATAATTTTTTGTTCGATTGACGAGCGTTTTTGCTTGCGATTGCGATTTGCATGATTATAATAGAAGGCGTGAAGTTGATTCACAAGTGGAAATCGCGAAAAGAGGCGAAAGATATTGGCTAAGAAGTTAAGCAAGGAAGAACGCAAGGCAATGGCTCGTAAAGCTTTGGAAGACCGCGCTAAGCAACCTAAGAAGGTACCTGGCTCCGGCTTTGCAAAACTTGATTCAGACGCCAAGAACTTACGCGGATACTAGTAGCGTTGCATCCACTGCTGATGAGGTTCGTAATTTCGAACCTCATTTTTAATTATGTCCAGCCGGAAAGAGACTGGGAAAAACTCTGCCTCAAGTCGAAAAACCGGATGATTTGCAATCAATTGCAAATCTGATCCGTTTTTTGCGCATACATGACAATTGCCTTCGATGATGGAAATAACCCAAAATAGTTTGGCGGTAAATTTGACTGAGAGCTTGGCTTACTGATTCATCAGGCGTGCCGTTTACGGACACATCGAGTAAAATGGGCCTTCTGTCCGTAAATGGCCTGCT
>ENA-OUOW01001120-OUOW01001120.1-human-gut-metagenome-genome-assembly--contig:-NODE-1120-length-19589-cov-4.097932_pt1 | contig 19589 bp, 19 predicted proteins | sample MGYA00237938_ERZ548769 | MGnify/ENA primary metagenome ERZ548769 (study PRJEB26490, sample SAMN05356870) | human gut metagenome | biome: terrestrial biome; feature: human-associated habitat; material... | reverse complement strand
GTGCCTACCCCAACTCCCGACCCCGCCGTTACGGCACAAGCATTCAAAGAATCCTGCACAGCTGATTACAGTTATAAGGAATTGGCACGTGATCCGAAGACCTATGTGGGCAAGCCTGCACGGTTTACTGGGGAAGTAGTCCAGGTAATAGAGAGTGATGGGATTACGGCATTAAGGGTAAATGTTACACAGGACGATTATGGCTTTTGGAAAGATACCATATATGTGACATACTTCCCAGATGAGGGCGAGAAACGCATTTTGGAAGACGATATTATAACGATTTATGGAAGTATGACTGATTTGGTTACATATGAAACCGTTTTGGGTTCTTCAGTAAGCATCCCTGGAGTTTTGGCAATGTATATTGATTTTGACGAATGAACAAGTGATCCATTCATGGATGCATGTATGAAGCTTTAATAAGCCCGTCATATATGGAGTCTCCCTATAATATCAAATTTATATAATAGAAACAGAGAAAGAGAGGAATCCTAAAATGGGTAAAGAAAAATCCCTGATGAAGATTTTAGACGGCAGGCACGATAAAAGCTTGGCTTTTCGGGAGTTGCAAAGCGCAATAGAGGCTGCCGGATTCTCTCTTGACCACGTAACCGGAGACCATCATATTTATATAAAAGAGAGTATTCCGGAAATCATAAACCTGCAGCCTGGAAAGAGCGGAAATGCAAAGCCCTATCAGGTCAAGCAGGTCAGAGAAATCATCACCAAATACCACTTAGGAGGGGACTGAAATGGATAAATACGAAGTGATCCTTTACTGGAGCGAAGATGACGGGGCCTATATCGCAGAGGTCCCGGAACTTCCCGGCTGCATGGCGGATGGGGAAACCCGCACCCAGGCGCTGCTGGCGGCAGAACGCGTGATCGGGGAATGGGTTGAGACTGCCAGAAAGCTGGGAAGGGATATCCCCGAGCCGAAGGGGCGGCTGCTTTATGCGTGATGTTTCCGTCAACCTGGGCGGAGATTTGGCCCGGCTGAGAACAGTGGAAGAAGAGGCCCCAGACGAATGGGATTTGCGCATGCTAGAGGAGATTAAGAATGATCCTGACTGCCAAACCCCCGCTTCCGCAGAAGAGGTAAAGAGGGTATTAGAGGATGTCTAGTAGGGAACCATCACCGCAGGAAAAATGGCAAAAGAGAAACGGATATATTGCCAAGACTTTTAAACTGCGCAGAGAGGTGGCCGAACAATTCGCCGCTGCATGCACAGAAGAAGGAGTCTCACAAGCAAGCCAGATCACAAAAATGATGCTTGACTTTTGTGGGAACAGAAACCGTAAATAAAAAAACCGCCCGCTCCTGTTGGCGCAGGAACGAGCGGCAAAAATAGAGCGGGCTTACCCAGAAGGATAATCCGTCCCAACAACGAGATTATATCACTTCCTGGGTAGGTTTTGCAAGTTATATTCAGGAGGTTTGATTATGGCAAAGGCAAAAAAATTACCAAGCGGGAACTGGCACATACTGGTATATGCTGGCAAAGACGAAAAAGGGAAGAGGCAATATGAAAGCTTTACGGCGCCCACAAAGCGCGAAGTGGATTTTTTAGCTGCAGATTTTGCGCTGAAGCGTAAAGAAAGAAGCAAGGGAAATATAACTGTAAAAGAAGCGATAGATCGGTATATAGACAGCAAAAAGAATATTTTGTCGCCGTCTACATACCGGGAGTATTTGGGCTCAGCAGAGCGGGATTTAAAAGATTTGCATAAGATAAAGCTATGGGATCTAACTCAAGAGCTCGTGCAAAAAGCAATTGATAAAGAGGCCAAGTCTCATAGTGCGAAAACCGTAAAAAATATGCATGGCTTGTTGTCATCGGCATTGTCCATGTTTTTGCCGGAGATGCAACTGCATACAACGCTTCCAAAAAAGCAAAAGAAAAAGCTTTATATCCCGACTGATAATGATATAAAGGTTTTTTTGAAAGCAATAGAAGGAAAGCCGATTGAGGTCCCAGTGCTTCTGGCGGCGACAGGCAGCCTGCGTAGAAGTGAAATATCGGCGCTTACGCCGGAAGACGTCACAGACCTTGGAGTAAATATCAACAAAGCAATGGTTTTAAACTCTGAGCGAAAATGGGTGATAAAATCTCCGAAGACCGAAGCCGGATATCGGTTTTGTCCTTTGCCCCCTCAGGTGGTGGAAAGGGTACGCAAGGGATTGCCGTGTTCTAATCCGGATACGATTTCACACCAATTTATTTCTGCATTAGACAAATGTAATCTTCCGCATTTTACGTTTCACAAGCTCCGTCACTATTATGCGTCGGTGCTTCATGCGCTGGGAGTTCCCGATAAATATATTATGCTAAATGGTGGCTGGGAATCGGATGAAGTGCTGAAAGGGGTGTACCAACACGCCCTTTCAGATAGGGTTGATAAAGAGAATCAAAAGGTAATAAATTTCTTTGAAAACCTGTATGATCCTAACCATGCAAAACAAAATGCAAAATGAGACTCAACTTTCCGCATGACTGCTACATTATTAACTGCGTCCTGTGGGTTCAAGTCCTGTTACCCGCACCACGAGACTGAGTCTGGACGCAATTCGCGTTCGGACTCTTTTCTTTTGTCCGGAGTGAAACGCTCGCGTTTATAGATGACGTCTTTTTTGTCAACACTTCCCAAATCCCACAAATCCGAACCGCTTACCATTCTTTATGATTGGCGAAGGGTTCGGATTTATATTTTTTTGAAGTAGAAACTTTCCCCCGAAAGAGATAGATCGTTCTACCTCTTCTAGAGGGAATTTTTTCAAACTTGTGCTGATGAGTACTTTCAGTACATCATTGTTTCATTCCTTCTTTTTTAACAGCGTTTAATGGTGTTTTATTAAATCGTCCTTACAGTTTGATTCAGTTACATGCACGATTAAATAGTTCCTTTAAGGGCAGCTTTACCTATCCCCTTTTTTAAAGTCAATAATTTCCCTTATCAGGTCTGCCATCCTCGCCTTTTCCGAAGCTGAAAGCCTGTTCATTTCTGAAACAATCCGCCCGATACAGCCATCGTTGCTTACGTTGCTACAGCTATTATCGTCAAAGAATTGAGAAAGGGATAGCGCAAATATGTCTGCGATTTTCTCAATGACTTTTATTGTTGGGTTTCGTTCGTCGCGTTCTATTTGCCCCAAATAGGCAGGCGTAATATCAGCCCTCAGCGCAAGTTCCTCTTGCGATAATTTGTATTTTGCCCGTAGCTCCCTAATTCTGTTACCTATACTATAGTTGCTCAAAAAATCACCGCCTATGATTATAGTATTGGTCTTGACAGTCCTTTTTCAACGTGCTATAGTATTTGTATATTTAGTAATTATAGTTACTAATCAAAGACCATGAAATGTACAATCACAAAAATGAACAGAAAAGTGTTCTTTAGAAAAGGCACCTGATCTGTACAGAGGGAGGGACAAAAGTGGATAACATAGGGATTGATTCAAAACAAATCTGCTCATACGGAAGAAATAGGACTTTAAGTCCTTTCTTGATTGCACTGCTAGGTGCTATAATCATGGTAACAGCCTTTTTCTTACCGTATTCATCCGCAACAACAGAATACAAGGAATACCTTGAAAGCTATTCGCAGGAAATGTATTTTGAAGAAATTAATATGACAAACGGGGAGGCCGTTAATATTTCTTTGCTTGGATTTGCAAGAATGTATGGGGCAGCTGCGAGACTGGGAATGTCACAAATTGTTAGCACAATTTGTTTAGTGATGATTTCCTTGATTGGCATTTTTTCATTGCTTACTCTGCTCTTTTTGGCACTGAAAAAACCTATTCCGGCTTTGTTTTTTGACATCCTAGTCTTTGGAACTTTCAGTTTGCTTAGTTGGGACTTTAAAGATCGTGGAGTAGTACTGAACAACACTTATGGTTGGGGGATATCCTATTACCTTTACTGCATCGGAGCAATTATAGTTTTTGCAGGGGGTGTTTGGCTTCTTGTGGAAAAAATTAGAGCGAAGAAACAAAAAACGGCCATGGCATCCTCATTTACCCGTAATTTAAGAAGGGAAGAGAATTATGAAAAAGTGGGGCATTAAAAGGTTTATCACAGTGTTTCTTTTGGGGGTGATGCTAACCAGTTTTGTGGGTTGCGACAATAAGAGTCATGCAACAAAAGATTTAAAAATTTCTGAAAACAGCAGCCACGGGTCTCAGGTGACTAGCCCAAACGAGGATTCCAGTACTTCTTTCCCTGCAAAAGAATCCATATCTGGTAACTTAGATACACTGAATGATTCTTCAGCAGAAGATTCTATGTCAAATCAAGAAGCTACTTCCTCAACTGAACAAGGAGCAGACATAAGTACCGCCGTGGAATTAGTTGATGGTATGAGGCCGGAATTCAAGGAAGCAATGGATAGTTACGAAACGTACTATGACGTATACTGCGATTTTATGAAAAGATACAAGGAAAACCCGACTGACCTGAATTTGATTGCTGAATATTCAGATATGGTATCACAACTCACTGAGATGAACGAAAAACTTGAAGCGTGGAACGAGGATGAAATGAATGCCGCTGAACTGGAATACTACCTTGCGGTTAGTAGCCGCATTACACAGAAACTTCTTGAAGTAGCACAATAACTTCAAAAGTCAAGAATCATTTCCTTTTTTTGAAGCGAACAGCCGGATTGCAATTTGGAAAGCAATCCGGCTGTTTTTTAAGAATTCTCATTTTCAACTACAAGGACGGACAAAAATCCGTTTCCTTGCAGGAAGTGGAAATTTCAGATTTGATTTTCAGATGTTATTCCTTTTCCCGCAACCGTTCGATAAGCGTTGCCTTTGCAATGGAACGATAGGTGATTTCCGGAACAATGAGGCAAACGGTAAATATCATCAAAAACACTAAGCCTACCGGTAGAATCGGGTAAGTAAACGTGGCGTAATCCACCTGGAGCTTGAACAGACTAAAAATGCCATAGACAACTCCATTACCCAAGGTAGCACTTAACAGCAGTGTCATAACAGCATAGCCTAATCCCTCAAAGAGCAGCATCCGGCGCACCTTTCTTTTTTCCATGCCGATACTTTCCAAAGTAGCCAATTCCATTTTTCTCACCGTTATATCCATAGACATGACATTGATAAAATTCAGGATTCCAACGAAAGCAAGGATGAGCGCCGCCCCGCCGCCCAAAACGAGCATCACCGTCCGGGCACCGGACATCACAGATACCGCCTCTATTTTGGATACTCTTCTGATTGCGGAATTGTTGCCGGAAATTTGCTTTAAGGCTTCCAGCGCCTGCTTCTCATATCCGTCCGCAACATCGATCCGAATCTCCCGTATGGCGGGAGACTGATAAAGACTGCTCAAAAAAGATTTGGATACAACAATCGTGGGGGCCAAGCTGCCGTCCGACTCTAAAGACTGGGGCGCAAAGCCGCCAAAAGGAATCTGGACTTCCGTACCGTGGGAAGGATTTTCTCCGTCTGTGCTCAACTCCATAGGTGTGATATGAAGCTGAAAAACCCGGGAAAAACAGGCTGGATTGTCTGTTGCGATCAAGGCGATTTCACCGCGGTCAAAGGCGGAAATATCGATTTTTTGATCCGCAGCACTTTGCAATTCTGTCAATTCCATTCCATCGATTCCCACCAAAAAGCCGATAAAGCTCTTACGGATATCCTCTTCGGTGAAGGCTTCCTTGCCGTCATACAGCTTTTCCAGGCGGCCCTCCGCATATTCGCCGAATTCCTCTGGAGAATAGCCGAGCTGCATATACTCCTGCAGCAGGGTGTGACAGCTTTCCAGGCCGGGCAATGCGGCTATTTGCTCCATAAAAGAATCGTCGAAAGGCTGGGCCGGCTGATCGCTGAATAGAGATTGATCGTATAGCACGAAGTCGTTTTGATAAACCGAATCAATATATTGATCCACTCCCATGCTGTAGGCCAAGGTTGTAACCGCAGTGAAGGCGGTAATCCCCAAAAACAGGCTGAGCAGCACCACAGCGGCACGCTTCCTGTTTCTAAAGATGTTGCGCAAAGCCATTTTATATGGTTTTCCATGGGCGGACCGATGCAAGTGCGGTCTGCTTATGCCTGTGAATTTTTGTGCTTCCACGGGGGAAACCTCCGCCGCCTTTTTTGCCGGAAGAAATGCGCCCAAAAGTGAGGTGCACAGAGCGAAGGCCGCGGCGCCAAAATAGATAATGGGAGAAAAAGACAGCACCGCTCCGGTAGACACGAACTTCCATGCGCCAATTGCCGCCGGAATCGCAATGACAGAAAACAGAAAAGCGGCAGATGCGCCGATTGGGATGCCGATCATGCACAGGCGCAGGATTTGTCCAACCACGAGACGCTTTAACTGCTTTGGCGTGGTCCCCAATGTTTTTAAGAGTCCGTAAAAGCGTACATCTCTGGACACTGAAATGTAGAGAACGTTGTAGATCAACAGGTAGCCGGTCAAGATAAAAAAGACGGCGACAGCGCCCAACGCCAACAGCATGGGAACTTGCGCTTCCTCGCCTCTCTCGTTTGACTGGGAGACCGCTGCGGCCTGATCCGCCGGGATATCGAGATCAAGCTTCAGCCTCTCAAAATATTCTGAAACCTGTTTTTCCTCTACAAATAGAATATCCGCCGCAAGGTATTTTTCCCGGGAAGCTTCAAACTTCTCCGCAAAAGCTTCGGAAACCAAGAGACTATCCGTTTGAGCCATGAGAGAATAGCTGGTAAACCAGCCGGAAAGGCGAAAAGTTTTGTTTTGTAAATCATTTTCCTCGCCGCCGGGGCAATAGGAAAGAGGAATTTCCATTCCGACAACGGGCTCATGTATGCCCAATAAATCCAGCGCCCCACGGGAGGCCATGATCTCATCCTCCGCCTGTGGGTAATGTCCCATGATATCCGTATTTGCCGGGGCGCGAAACTGTTCCCAATCTGTTTTGTCGAAGAAATGCAGAAAGAGATAGGCGCCGCCCATTTCCGGTATGTTTCTGATATCGGCTACTTGGTAGCCTGTACCCACACTCTTCACATAGGGGAGCTGCTTGAGCTGCTCCAGCTGCGAGGCTGTCGGGCGACCGACCGCGGCATGTGCTGTGGTCCCGCTGAGCCGCAGTTGTTCCATTTTCACCGAATCTAAGATGCTGAAGCCTATGCTGAATATAGAACCCAGCAGCAAAGTGGTGAGAGCGATTGCAGCCACAAGAAAAAAATTTCTCTTTCGGTTGGCCTTGAGATTGCGTCGAATCAGCCTGTGAATCACGGCAGTATTGTTGTTTTTCATCGTCTACCGCACCCTTCCCGGATCATCTTCCCATCCTCAATATGAATGATCCGGTCTGCAAGCTGGGCAATCTGCTCATTGTGGGTAATCATTATGATAGTTTGGTGAAACTGTGTAGAGGTCAGTTTTAAAACGCCCAATACATCCTGGCTGGTTTTGCTGTCCAAATTGCCGGTGGGTTCGTCTGCCAACAGGATAGACGGCTTTGTGGCAAGAGCCCGGGCGATCGCTACTCGCTGCTGCTGACCGCCGGAAAGCTCATTTGGAAAATTACCGCGTTTTCCATCCAAGCCCAAGGTATTTACAATTTCACTTACAAAATCGGTATCGATTGTGTTGCCGTCTAGCTCAATCGGCAGCACAATATTTTCGTAAACATTCAAAATCGGAACGAGATTATAGTTTTGAAATACGAACCCGATATTCCGCCGGCGGAATATTGTAAGCTGTTCGTCAGACATCCCGTTCAGTTCATGCCCCTCCACAACGACATATCCGCTGGTGGGCTGATCAAGACCGCCGAGCATATGCAGCAGCGTACTCTTACCGGAGCCAGATTGCCCAACCACGGCAACAAATTCCCCCGTTTCCACGGTTAAATTCACACCGTCGAGAGCGCGAACCATATTCGGCTCCCTTCCATAATACTTTTTCAGTTCATGGGTTTCTAATAACGACATCGATCACACACCCCTTTCGTGTGTTTTATCTTACCCGGGAAATTTTACAGGCTCCTAACAGCTTTCACCTTATTTCTTACAGTTTTGCAAGAACATGGAGAAGGTCGTATCCTTGTTTGGCTCGGAATCGACCAGAATATAACCTCCTTGCTTTTCTAAAATCAAGGAGGCCAGGTAAAGGCCCAGTCCGGCCCCATCTGTCATTTTTACGTTCTTTCCCCGGTAGAACCGTTTGAAGATGGAATTCCATTCTTCGGGCGCGATTCCAACCCCATGGTCTGTAAAATTGATCTTTGTATAAAGGGGCAGTGCTTCTACAGAAATGCAAATTTTACTGTTGGCTTCCGAATATTTTACAGCATTTTCCAGAACATTTGCCATGGCTTCCACAGTCCATTTTCTGTCGTGAAGCAGAGGGGTATCCATAAAGGGTTCCGCCTGAATCGAGATGTTCTTTTTTGCAGCTGCGGCCAACACCATACTGATGCTGTCTGAAATGGTTTGTTTGATCCCGGCTGGAACGGGAGCGAGTTCAATGGCGCCGACTTCCAACCTTGACATTTTGATCAGGCTGTCCATCAGCCAGCCCAGCTTTTCCGTGCCGGCTTTTATACGGGTAAAAAACTCCCGCTGTTCTCCGCTGGAAAGATTGCCCTCCAGCAGTAAATCGATATACATAGAGATGCTGGAAAGCGGCGTTTTCATCTGATGAGACATATCAGACAGTAAGCTTTGTATGGTTTGCTTTTCCTGCCCCAATTGGACAACGTCGGCACTGTTCATTTGAACTATTTTTATGGCCTTATGTGTCAGTTTGGAAAGCCGGCTGTCCAATTCTGTTTCAAAGGAGAGACCGGCTTTCTGAGCCAGAATGCTGTCGAATATAGTATCAATGGCCGCATATGTCTTTTGAATATACCGCCAGCTCAAAAATACGCTCAAAACGCAGCATAATGCCGCGAGGCAAATTGTCATCGCGAGAACCACTTATTGACCTCCATTCCACACATAACCGATACCGTGTATGGTCTTAATCACTTTCGGATGTTTGGGATCGACCTCTATTTTGGAACGTAAGCGGCTGATGTTCACGGACACCGTGTTTTCATCAACAAAATTGCCGTCGTTATCCCATAATGCAGATAAGATTTGCTCTTTTGAAAGTACCTGTCCGGAGTTTGCCATCAAATAGGACAGCAGTCTGTATTCGGTGGTACTGATTGCTATCTCTTCTTTTTCCCGGTAAAACTTACAGAGATTTGTGTTCAGCCGGTAGACGCCGTCCTGTATCACAGAATCAGCGCTTGTCTCTGTGCGGCGAAGAAGGGCTTCTGCCCTGGCTCTCAAAACAGAAAGCGAAAACGGTTTTATGACGTAATCATCCGCGCCGGCCAACAAACCCGATACTTGATCTGTCTCTAAATCTCGGGCAGTAAGCATGATAATCGGCATAGTAGAGCCTGAACGAATTTCTTTGCAAAAAGTGATTCCGTCTCCATCCGGTAAACCAAGATCCAGAATCATCAAGTCGGCCTTGTGCAGTTTCAGCAAACTCTTTGCCTTCGCAATGGTATTTGCCGATAGTATTTGATAACCGTCCCTTTCAAAAGCAAAAGCAATCCCGCGGCTCAGGTTCTCGTCGTCTTCCACAATTAGAAAACACTTCATATTCTATCCCCATTCGCTGTCCGATTATTTTTGATTCCGGCAGTCCTAAGGCATTTCCACTTTCTTGGAAATCAGCCGCATGCGGCTGCAACGCCCCGCGCTGGGAACACGGTTTTCTTCACAGAACTTCTGTGCTCTTCGTTCTGGAATTCCCCATTTCTCAGCAGCTGTCCTGTCTCAGTTAATTTAAATTATTATATACCGGATGACTGAACAATAACAACTGCAATATGTCATCTGAATTGCACTTTGTCGCGGGATAAAATGTAATTAAAGGAAACTCTGCTGAAAATGATGGAAGGTAAGAATCCATGAACGTGGTAACTATACCCGGTATTCTTCTGATAACCAGCTGGAAGAAAGCATTGAGGGCCAGCTTCGGAAATGTAAGGCATATGCCGAAAAGAACAGCACAGGGCATCCTTTAGTTCTACCGCCTGCTTGTCCAGCCTTTTCTGTATCTCTCGCAGTTCTGTCTCGTTGGTGATGTCAATAAAAATTGTGAGATAGATCGGCTCATCATCCTGCCAGCCAACACAGATCATACTCGTCTGAAGCCAGACGTCCTCACCGTGCTGTCCATCCGGGCCGTAAGGGAGACAGGCTCTCCTCTTAAAAGCTTGTCCCGGTGGGCCGCCAAAACGTCCAGGTTTTTCTCCAAATCTCTTCGATACAGCGTATTTCCGGGTTCCATAATATCGTCCCAAAAAAATTGCATAAATTTAAAAATTACCATGCGCTGGAAAATTGGAGGACAGACCCACAGGTACGTGTTTAGCGCCCCGCGGATATGAGGGGGAACGCCAAAATGAACTCACTGCCCTGCTCTTTATAACTGCGGACCCGGACAAAGCCGTCACATAATGTGCAGACGTGCTGGACAAGGCTCAGGCCAATTCCGTAACCATCCTTGTTTAAAGCCCTAATTTGATAGCCATGTTCGAAAATCGGTTCCTCTTCCTCCTCACTCATACCGTGGCCGTGATCCCGCACATGGAGCAAAACGCTGTCGTGCTGCTGCTCCAAGGTCACCTCGACTGGGTTTCCGCCCCCATATTTGACGGCGTTGTCCAGTAAATTATCCACGGCCCGCCGCAGCCACTGCTCCTTTCCCAGAATCGTATAGGAGCCGTCTTCGTCAAACTGAAAAGTTAAATTGTGGAACACCCCTCGGTAGGCGTCACACTCCTCCGCCGCAATCAACGCCAGGTCCACCGTCTCCCGGCTGGCGTCCCAGTGTGCGGAGATCGTCAGAATATCATCCACCGACTGGGCCAGCTTGTCGATGTCCTTGACCAGTAGCGGATCGGACGCCGGATTGAGCCGAGCCTTGATCAGCATGATTAAATTCTTTTGCTCGTGGGCGATGAAGGAATGGAGCCGCCGCTGGTCCTCCTCATATGCGGAAAGCCGCTCATGAATGCCTTGATACTCTTCTTTCAAATCCATCTCACGGACGCGATCCAGCTCCGCTTCCGTCAAATCACGCAAATCGCTGGCAATGACCCTGTTATGCCTGCGTTCCAGGGCACGGACGCCCAGCAGCAGCACGCAGGAAAACAACAGGACCAGCAGGCATACTGCGGCAATCAACATGGGAAGGTAGCGGAAAAAAGCCGCCCGGAAGTAGTCGTGGAGCTCCGCCGAAGTGATGGAGTTGTCCGGAACGGCCTGCCCACTTCGCGTGTAGAACAATATCTTCGGCAGCTCGCTGGTATCCGCGCTGGAATTACGCACGAACAGGTAAAAACACAAGACGATGCACAGACTGAGCAAGAGGGTATAACCTGCAATCAGAAGCCAGGTCCGCTTTTTTACTCCAGACACAGATAATACCCCTTTCCTTTTTCGTTGCACAGGATGGATGTGCCTCCTGTTTTCAGCTTTTTCTTGATATTCGCCATGTGGACCCGGATGACTCCGGAAAAGGGATCGAAATCCTCGTCATAGACATGCTCTGCCAGTTCCTCGTTGGAGATGATCCGGGGGTGACAACTGGCCAAGTACTCCAAAATGTCGAATTCCTTGGCGGAAAGGGGAATTTCTAGCCCGTCCAGCGTGACGTGCCGGGTAGCCGGATCGATTGACAGTCCGCCAATGATAATTGCCGGATTAGCCCGGCCACGAAACCGACGGATCACCGCCTGGATGCGGGCGTCAAGCTCAACGAATTCAAAGGGCTTCGTGATATAGTCGTCACTGCCGAGCCGCAGTCCTTTGACCCGCTGTTCCAGTTCACCCCGGGCGGTTACGATCAGCACGGGCACGGAAAGCCCCCGGTCCCGCCAGTCCTCCAGCAGGCAGAAGCCATCCCGGTCCGGGAGATTCAGGTCCAGCAAGACCGCATCATAATCATTATCTGAAATTTTTAAGTCTCCGTCTTCTCCGTCATATGCCACGTCGCATACGTATCCAAAGCCGGACAGTTTCTCCTTCATCAGGTCCGCCAGCTCCCGGTTGTCCTCAATCACCAATAAGCGCATTGCTATCACCCACCATGATTTGAATAAATTTATAAAATAGTATACCACAGGCAATGTTAATTCTGCGGCAAGACGGAACAGTACTGAAAAAATGCCTTGCTTTTGCGTTAACATTGCCTGTGATATACTCAGGTCAATCCCAAAGAGAAACGAGTGAACACCCGATGTATATTTTAAAAAATGCGCTTCAAAACCTGTTCCGAAACGCAGGACGAAACCTTTTGACGGCAGCGATCTTTCTGTTGGTTATCACCATGAGCTGTGTGGCGCTGGTAGTCTACAACGGCTCCAACTCCATGGCGGAGCAGTATAAGGACCGGCTGAGCACCGAGGTGCTCCTGAACGTGGACGATAGGAAGGTCAGCGAGGCGGCAGGAGAGGACGATGCGTTTCGAAAGCCCACCCTCACCGACGAACTAATCCAAAAGCTGGCCGCCTCCCCATACCTGAAAAAGACGGTGTACAGCGCTCAGATGGAGGCCATCGCCGACGAGCTGAAGTACAGCAATCCAGTGGACAAACGGGACATCGAGATACAGCGAGCGGGCGAGGACCTTGTAAAGACTCGCCGCCCCCAGTACTACCTCTATGGATTCGAGGATGTGAGCCAGGCCGAGGCATTCCAGAGTGGAAAAGCCAAGCTCATCGAGGGGGCCTTCCCCACGGCGGAGAACGAATGCGTAATCTCCGACACCTTGGCGGAACTGAACGGCCTGAAGCCCGGAGATACTTTCCAAGCCAAGAGCATCTACTATACCGACAAGCAGGGCCGGGCCCTGGAGAAGATGACCTTCAAGGTCAGCGGCGTCTATCACCGGGACTATGACGAGGGAGAGATGAATGTCGACAGCAATATCTTCACCAAATACCGTCTTTTGACAGACCCGCGCTATACCTACGAGCCCGTATTCCAAGCCTCCTTTTTCCTGAAGAATCCCAGGGACCTGGACGCCTTCGCACAGGAGGCTTACGCTGCCGGCCTCTCTGAATACTACAAGTTGAGCACCGACGCCGTGGCCTACGACGCCTTTGTGAAGCCCGTGGAGCAGATGGGCACCATCTCGCTGATCTTCCTCTGTGTGGTCCTGGCGCTGGGCGCCGCCGTCCTACTCATCCTCTCCTCACTGGTGGTGCGGGAGCGGAAATATGAGATCGGCGTACTGCGGGCCATGGGCATGAAAAAGGGGAAAGTCGCAGCCCAACTGATCTTGGAGTCCGTGCTTATCATGGCGGTCTGCCTGGCCCTTGGCGTCGCCCTGGGCAGCCTATTTTCCCAACCGATCACCGATCTGCTGCTCTCGCACCAGATGTCCCAGGCACTTGGTGGGCCGACCCTCGCCGGCGGAACAGGCGCGTACTCCTTCGGCGGACTGGCCACCGAAAACACGCCCATCACACATATCAGTGCGGCACTGAGCCTCACCACCGTCATGGAGCTGGCGGGTATTGCCCTGGTTCTGACGGCGGCGGCAGGCGCGGTAAGCGCCGCCTGCGCGATGAAATACGAGCCCATGCGCATCCTGCGCGAGCGGAACTGACAAAGGAGAAAACCACATGGCTGTTTTATCACTGAAAGACGTGGGGTACACCTACGAAAAAACCACGAAACCAGTATTCCGAGGACTGAGCGCGGACTTCGAGGCAGGCAGGGTCTACTGCATCGTCGGAAAATCCGGCGCGGGCAAAACCTCCCTGCTCTCCCTGTTGGCCGGTTTGGACACCTGCACGGAGGGGACGATCCTGTATGAGGGCGAGGACCTGAGCAGGCTGGACCGGGACGACTACCGAGCCCAAAAGATCGGCGTCGTCTTCCAGGGTTACAACCTGCTCCTCAATAAAAGTGCGTTGGAGAACATCGAGCTGTCCATGGCCATCAGCGGCGTCCGCCGGAAGGACAGCCGGGCCTATGCCCTGGCCCTGCTGGAGAGTGTGGGCATCGACGAAGAGACCGCGGGCCGCCGCGTGCTGAGCCTCTCCGGCGGAGAGCAGCAGCGGGTGGCTATCGCCCGCGCCTTGTCCCACGAGCCGGATCTTCTGCTGGCCGACGAGCCCAGCGGAAACCTGGACCGGGTGACAGAGAAGGACGTGATGAAGATACTGGTCGATTTGGCCCACTCACAGAACAAGTGCGTGATCATTGTGACCCATTCGCAGAAGGTCACCCGCTGCGCCGACGAAATCTGGGGGCTCAACAAGGGCGGCGGCCTTGTCTATATGGGGACGGGAGGGGAAGCCGGATGACGGAAAAGAAACGGCGGCGCATCGGCATCGCCTGCCTTGTCCTGGGCCTGGCATTCGTCGGGTTCGGACTTCTGCGGGAGGAGCACCTGACTGTGCTCAAAAAGGCGGCGGCCATCTGCTTGGAATGTATCGGTATCGGTTAAGGAGGGCGTATGAAAGTCAAAGAAAACACGGCCCCACGGCGGCCGAAAAAGGGTATCCGCCTCTGGATACAGATCATCTTCGCCGCGCTGACCAACGGCTATGTAAATGGGTTCCTCCAATCGAAAATCTACACCGGCCCCACGAAGGCTATCTGTGTACCGGGCCTGAACTGCTACTCCTGTCCTGGTGCACTGGGGTCCTGCCCCATCGGTTCCCTTCAGGCGGTCATCGGCAGCCGGAACTATCAGTTTTCCTTTTACGTCATCGGCATCCTGGTGGCGGTGGGCGCGTTCTGTGGGCGGTTCGTTTGCGGGTTCCTCTGTCCCTTCGGGTTGGTACAGGACTTGCTTCATAAAATCCCCGTGCCGAAGCTCAAAAAGCTGCCGGGAGAAAAGTACTTAAAGTATCTCAAATATGTTGTCCTGGCGGTGTTCGTCCTGATGCTGCCCATGTTTGCAGTAAACATCATCGGCCAGGGAGATCCCTGGTTCTGCAAGTGGATCTGTCCTTCTGGCACGCTGCTGGGCGGCATCCCCCTGGTGGCGGGGAACTCCGATCTGCAGGCTGCCATTGGCTGGCTGTTTGATTGGAAGGTCTTCCTGCTGCTGTCCATAGTGGTGCTTTCCATGTTCACCTACCGGCCCTTCTGCAAGTTTCTCTGTCCCCTGGGGGCGATTTACGGCATATTCAATCCCATCTCCCTTTACCACTTGCGTCTAGACGAGGACAAATGCGTCAACTGCGGTCTCTGTGAAAAGACCTGCAAAATGGGCATTGATCCCCGGAAGACGCCCAACAGCCCCGAATGCATCCGCTGCGGCGACTGTGTCCGGGCCTGTCCCACAGGAGCCCTCTCCAAGGGCTTCGGCACAGGTAAACAAACGGCGGCGCCCGCCTGTACGGGTTCCTGCGCCTCCTGCTCCAAGACCTGCGCCGGAAGCTACGGCTTAAAAGAAAATAGACATTCTGACAAAGGAAAGGAAATAAACAAATGAAAAAGCTAATGACCTTACTTCTGGTACTGGGCCTGACCGCCTCTCTGGCCGCCTGCGGCCCCACGAGTACATCCAACCCCAGCTCCACATCCTCTCTCAGCTCTGCGTCCGCGTCCAACGATAGCGAGCCCCCCTCTCTGGACGACATCGTGCAGCAGGATCCCATTTCCGACGAGGAGCAGGCGCTGATGGAGCGCAGCGTCCGCTTTACGTCAGACAAACTGCTCAGCTATGATACATGGAAAAAGGTGATGGCTCTTCCCGGTGTGGAGTGTCAGAACCACATCTCGGGATATCTCGACGATGTAACGCTGGGCGATGAGAAAGACCTGCGCCTCAGCGGTGAGCCGGAGCTGGAGGAGGACGGCTTGTTCGTCACCTACAAGCTCACCGAGGGCAAGGTCCCGGCGGATGGTTCCACCGGCGGCTGCGTGATCCCCGCGTCCATGGCTCAGAAGATGGGCAAAAAAGTGGGCGACAAGGTGACGCTGGATACCCCTCTGGGCAAGGCAGAATATGAAATCACCGGCCTGTACGGCTACAGTGAAAAAGGCGAGGTGGGCGGTCTCACCGAGGAGAACGCGCCGCTGTTCGAGATTTTTGTCACCCCCGAGGACATAGCCAAGCTGACCGGCGAGACCACGGACGGCTATTTTCTCGGCGGAAACGTCACCTTCGCCACCCCGGAGGAGGCAAAAAGCTTTGTGGAAGAGGCCAACAAGATTTTGAAGGACTCTGGCGATAAGGCGATGCTGGCCAGCGATTCCTCCGCCGAAATGTACTACCCGGACGGCGACGAGATGTTCACTAGTGTAGCGCTGGAAGGTACCGGTCTGGACGGCAGTGCCCTGCCGGAGGACCTGCTGGCAAAGAACGGGGTGACGATGGTGAACGTCTGGGCGACCTTCTGCAACCCCTGCCTGGCGGAGATGCCTCACCTGGAAGAGCTGAACAATGAATTTGCTAAGGCCGGGAAAAACTTCAAGGTCGTGGGCATTGTGGCGGATGTGTTAAACGAAAAGGGAGAGGCTAACCAGGATCTGCTGGACCTGGCCAAGGAGATCGTGGCCAAGACCGGCGTAACTTATCAGAACATCCTCCCCGGCGAGACGCTCCGGTCCGACACCCTGGCGAACGTAACCGCCTTCCCCACCAGTTTCTTCCTCAACGACAAGGGGGAGGTGCTCAAGACCGCCATGGGGGCTACCACCAAAGATGATTGGGCCAAAACCGTGAATGAGCTTTTGGAGGATTTGAAGTAAGCAATCAGCAAAACAATTTAGTCCCCTCACAATTTGAGAAAATTTCTGCTCCTTGTATTCTGTTTTTAACTTTCTATCATTTTGAATGGAAATTTCGCTGATGCTTTCAGCTGCGTTTAATTTGTCAAAGGTTGTCGTCTCCGATTGCCTGAAGAGTCATTCTTTCAGTTCAGCCTCCCTATTGGGAGGCTGGCACTTGTAAATCCGCCTTCCGTGTTCGCGTTTCACACAAGCCAGACGGCGGCTGTCAAACGGAAAATGAATCGGCGGTCGGCGCCGCGCATACTAAAAGGCCGCTCAGTAAGTACACCCCCTGTGCCGGTTCCAGGAAAGCGGCGGCTTTGATGGGAAAGAAGCATTTTATATTCACAAAATTCCTCATTTGTCAAGCAAATACGGAAAAGAAAAAAATTAAATTTTGTTAATTTTCGTTTTTGAGGAAAAAACGAGTTATAATGGAAGCGCAAGAGAGAAAACACCGGACGTCCCGCGAGAGCGGGCGCCGGTGCTTTCGCCGTTTTAGGGGACTTTTTTGCGGAAAAAGGAGGCGGGAATCCATGCAATGAACGGGAAAAGCAGGATTGCGGAAGCGCTGGTGGAGTGGATGAAGCAGGCGGAGGAGCGGGGCGTGTACCTGGAATACCGGTTCTCAGGGGCCGCGCCCGTGCTCTGCGAAGCGGACGGAAAACTGCTGGCGGAAATTGGCAGCGTAGTGACCTCCATGCTGGACGCCTGCGGGAAGCTGCCGGAAGCGGAGCGTTGGATGAGTTTGGAGCTGGACCGGGACGCGGAGGGCCTGCGTTTATCCTGCGCGGCTTCGGGAAACTGTGAAGTGGAGCCGCCGGGGGAAATCAATTCCTCGGGGCTGCGGGCGTCGTTTCGCCGGGACGAGGACGGGACGCGGCTGGAGCTGGAGACGAAGGCCGAAGGAACAACAGGGAAAGACAGTCAAGGGGGTACCCCCTTGCGTTGTTGGAAAGAGAATTCTTTCCAACACAATCCCCTCTGGCTGGACAAACAGGAGGAGAGAACAAAACCAAAGGAGGAAACGACATGAAACAGATGGGAAGAAAGCTGATGGGACTGGCCATGAGCCTGGTGTTGCTGGCAGTGCTGCTGCCGGGGACGGCAAAGGCGGCGGAGCAGGAGAGCCCGGCGGGGCTGGATTTGACACAAGCGGAAGATGTGACATATTCCTATGGAGAAAATGGAACGGCGAACTGGGTGAAAAGCACTCTCACCCTCACCCTCAGCGGGGACGGGGAAATCACCGCGGAAGGGGACAACAAGGGCATTACTCTTCCTGCGGGCAGCCAGCTGGTGGTGGCGAAAAACGCCCACTGGACGGTGAAGGGAGCGGACAGTGCATCAAACGCTTACGATGGTATCCATGTCAACGGAGATTTGACGCTGGAAATAAAGGAAAATGCTTCCCTGGATACTGCTGGAGGGAATTGCAGAACACGTTGGAGCGGGTCCGGTCTTTGTGTGGACGGCGGCGCGCTCACTGCGGAGGTGGCGGAAACCGGCAGTCTCACCGCTGTTGGTGGGGACAGCAGCGAAAGAGGCGGTTATGGAATCCGGTCCGGTTTGCTTCATCTTACCAACAACGGAACGGTGAGGGCGGCCAGTGGGAAAACCAAAGACGCATACTCCAGTATAGGGCTTTGGTCTTATTCCGGAGCTGGAACTTCTACCATCTCCGGCACGGGCCGCCTGCTCTGTATGGGAGAACTCGGGATCACTGTGCAAAAAGTGGGAAGCGGCCACCCCGGCGCCCTCAAAATAGAGGGTGGAACTGTAATCGCGGTAGGGCAGTCCCTTAGCGGCGTATATATGTTTGGCGGCATGGTGACGGTAGAATCCGGCGTGTCCCTCACCGCCGTAGGAGCCGAGGTCGGCATTAACGGCGCCGTATCGGGCGGGGGTAAGGTGTTTCAGTTTACCGCCGCGCTGGACGCGGATTTCGACTCGGAGGATATCGTGACCGACTATCAGTCTGAGGAACTTGACCTGACCGGTGTGACGGAAACCACGCTGTATACCAACGTGAGGGGCGGCATGGCGCTGTGGGAGCCCGGTCAAACGTCCAACCGGCTGACCCTGAACGGGGCTAAACTGTACGGTGGTGGCGGCGGACTGCTCCTGCCGGCCGGGGAGAACGAAATCGCCCTCCTGGGGGAAAATAGCATGGAGGACGGCATCACCCTGGCGGAGGAAAATTCCAACTCCTTGACCCTTTCCGGCTCCGGCAGCTTGAAGCTTATAAAAATGACGCCGGAGGGCACACACGTAAAGCCGCTTATCGGCACGGACGGCGTGGCTATCGCAGCGCCCGAGCTCGACTGGTATGCCACGGCGGTGGCAGGGAGTTTCAGCAATGGATCAAACGCCCGGGGCATCCCCGGCAGCGTGTTCCGGGGGGGAGACGGAGGCCGCTACACCTTCCAGGACGATGACCTCTATTTTGAGCTTTCCTACGGCCGGGAAAATGAACTGGAAAATAAGTACCTGCTGACGGTGAGAAACGGCTATGGCGGCGGGATATATCCCGAGAGAACCTCCGTTCCGGTCAGCTTTATCGATGAAAATGGGAAAAGCGGTCGCTGGGAGGAACAGGACGAAGACGGAAACATGACGCGTTCCCACGGCACCGCGCCGGAGATCACTTTCCCCATGCCGGGGCGGGATGTGATACTGTACTATAACGTGGAATATCAGCCGCCCAACCCCGGCCCCACGCTGGAAACAGGGGAGCATCGGGTATACCTGCACGGATACGAGGACGGAACGCTTCGCCCCAACGGGACCTTGACCCGGGAGGAGGCCGCCATGATCT
>ENA-OUOW01001115-OUOW01001115.1-human-gut-metagenome-genome-assembly--contig:-NODE-1115-length-19632-cov-6.904020_pt1 | contig 19632 bp, 10 predicted proteins | sample MGYA00237938_ERZ548769 | MGnify/ENA primary metagenome ERZ548769 (study PRJEB26490, sample SAMN05356870) | human gut metagenome | biome: terrestrial biome; feature: human-associated habitat; material... | reverse complement strand
AATCCGGGCTTTTCTTTGCCCGGATGAAATCCTCTACATCTTCGATTTTTCTGGTGAGTCGAAGGTTCGGCAGGGTTTCCAGCACAGCTTGGTGATACCGCTGACCGGGAGCTGCCCGGTGGTCCAAAATGCTCACCACGCAGGTGTCGGTTTCGATGCGGATGGCCCGTCCGAAGCCCTGTCGGAGTTTCACCTGCATATCCGGGATAATGACAGCCCGGATATAATCCTGCAGGGTGGGATATTGTTCCCGTTCCGCTTCGCTCAGTGGATCAGGAACAGGGAACGGCAGCCGCACAATGATGAGCGATGACACCATATCGCCGGGAAAGTCCACACCTTCCCAACAGGAACCCGCCGCGAACAGTACAGCATTGCTGGCCTGCTTGAACTGATGGATCACGTCCTGCGAATGCCGCCATACTTCCATCAAGGGAAAAGACAGCCGGTCCTTTACCTGATTGTAAACAGCGCCCATGAGGGAATAGGAGGTAAAGAGCACCAGAGTGTGGCCATGAGTGGCTTCCACCAACCGGCAGATCTGCTCTGCCAGACACTTAGTTTCCTTTTCACTGCCCATTTGTGTTTTGGGAAGATCATTTGGAATGTAGAGGATGCAGTTTTCCTCATAATTAAAGGGAGAAACCGCGATAAAATCCTCCAGCTGATTGTTCTCGGACAATCCCATGACCTTTTTTGTTCGTTCAAAACTGCCGCCAGCCATGAGGGTGCCGGAGGTCAGGATGGCGGGAATGTCCTTTAACCACAGCGCCCGGCGCAGCTGCTCCGGCATCTCCCGGCTGGCGGCGCAAAGGCTGGGGCTTCCATCCCTGTCGTACTGGATGTAAAGGATGTATCTGCGGTCTCCGGTAAAAAAGAGGCCCAGTGCCTGTTCTGTTGTTCCCAGCCGGTGAAGAAGCCATCGTGGGAGGTGTGGGGCAAGCTGTTTTTGAAGCTGCCGAAGAAGGGAAAGGCGATCCCGAAGGGCCACTTCCCGATCCGGCGTTAAAATAAAGGCGGTGCGTTGGGCTTCTTCCAACAGTTCACCCCGGCACATAGCACCCAATAGGGCAGTAAACTTTTCTTTCAGTCGCTGGGCCGCAAGGATATATTTTTCTTTTGCCAGCAGGTCGCAGAGCTCTCGGAAATCCTCCGCCGACAAACTCTGCCCATACATCTGGCGGGCTGCGTCCGGCAGCTTATGGGCTTCGTCAATCACCAAAGCCCTGTAATCATTGAGAAGAGGCCGCAGCTCCTGCAAACGATGGGATGCATCTGCCAGTAAGTAATTGTGATTGCAAATCTGGACAAAAATCTCCGCGCTTCTGGCTTCCTTCAGGTATTGATGGTATCGGCAGGCATTTCGCAAAGAACAGGTTTTCTCGCAAACCTTGGGGACGCACACCTGCCGCCGGTCAAATCCACTGAGACCGGTTACCGAGTCCAAATCATAATAGGCGCGAAGAGAGAGCAGGGCTTTCATCTGCTCCGCATTCTTTTTCTTATCTTTCACCGCTTCCAAACGCCGGGAAAGGCGGACGTCGCAGACAAAGCGTTCCTTGCCCTTTCGCACCATCGCCCGGATGGGCTTTTGAATGATGCGGTTCTCCAGAAAAATCCGGGACAAAAATGGAATGTATTCCCCGATGATAGCGTCCTGCAGGGCAACGCTGGAGGTGGAAACCACCACCGGCTGGGAACCGGCAGGCCCATGCGGGGCAAACTTTTTCAGTAAAATACAGGCGGTCAGGTAGGCATAAGTTTTTCCAATCCCGACACCCGCGTCGCATAAAGCGATATTGTTTTGGAGCAGGGTGTCCAGCATGGCGTGGCAGAGGGTAATCTGTTCTTCCCGCACTGCCAGCCCGTTTTGAGGCAGGAGGATTCGGAAAATCCGTTCAATCTCCCCATGTGCCTGCTCCTTTAAAGTAGGCTTGTTCATTTCGGCACATTCTCCTTAGAGCAATTTGCTCTTGGCCTGTTGGCGGCAAACTGATGCGGCGCAGAAAACCTGCGCCGCACGGATTCGCCGTCAACGGCAATCTGAATAAAATAAAAAGGTTGATTTTGATGTGCCGTATTTGCAGCTCGCCCCCCGGCAACCTTGGGAACCATGCGGGCAGGCTTGCAGTTGACAAGCCGTTCACTGGCTCCCCAAAGGTCTTGCTGATTACAACCAAAGGTCGGCCAACCCATCTGACGTGTGGGCAAAACGATAGCGCGTATCATAATCCCCCGCCCAAGGTCATGGCGAAAAGGGCAACTACCCCCTCTTTCCGGTCAAAATGCATCGCTCGAAACCAAGAGCAACAGCCGCCGTCCCATAAAAGGGAGGCAGCTCTTGCTTTGGTTCGTCATGGCGCTTTTTCCTGTGTCGCTCGCTCAGGCGGGAACGTACCCGCATGGCTGGTATTCATTTTTCAAGCTACAAGGCGAACGTTTCTTTTTCCCCGTTCGCCCTATAGCCCAGGAAAAAGGCCGGAATCTTTCCGCTTATAAAAAATTTTTTAATTTTTTCTTGAGTTTGAAAATCCGCAGATCAATGGCGTTTACTGACAGGCCGGTTTTCTCTGAGATTTCCTTGCTGCCATATCCGTCCATCTTCATGAAGAGAATTTCGAGGGTGAGCTTGTCCACATTATGTAATAAAGAAAAAAGCTCTATATCCTCGATGCTGTCCAGCAGGGATTCGGTATCTTCTACAGGCAGCTCCAGATCCTGCGCCGAAACCCAATCTATATATGGTGACCATTCTACCTGCCGCTGCAGGTACTGGCGCTCTTTATTGAACTGTGCCCAATCGTATGTATGAAGGCGCTGGATGGTTTCCTCATCCACGCCAAGTTCTCTGAGTTTCTTTTCTTCCGCTTCTTTCCAGCGAAGCCATTCTCTCTCCGCTTTGGCTTTGTTGTAAGCCATGGCTGTTTCCTCCGATCAATCTGAAATTTGAAAATTCAGATTGTCGGGGCGGCGGCCTGCCGCTATGAGTTCTTAGCCATGGCCTCCTTTGGTAAGTAAATGAAGATAGAGCATGTTGGATTAAGCCGGTTTTCTTATCCTTTGAAAATCCGGCTATATTGGTGGTATGTATTGTCCGGGTTAAAGCAACCCGGACGACAGTAGGCCGCGGTGACAACCCACCATAGCAAATGCCCCCTGACGGCGCAGCGCCGCCCTCACCTCATAGGCTGGGCGGCAAAAGGCTTCACGCTACAAGGGCAGCACCACACTTCTGTAAAATTCCGCTTCCTTCAACGCTTCTTCATCCTTTCTCATGACGCGGCATAGAGAATTGTCATAAGGCAATACCATACAGCCGCAACAGTCAAAACTCGCGGTAAGTCTGCAAAATTCGCGGGAATATAGAAAGCCGCCCGGCCTGAGTGTAAAAACTCAAGCCGGGCGGCTTGTCCACAGTGGATCGGTATAGGCGACGGCAAAAGCCGTCTCAACAGGCTATGTATGATCCTCATAGTCTCCCTCCTGTTTATCAGCAGGCAGCAAATCCTTCAGTATCGGTTCAAACCATTTCCTTTCTGCCTCTCTCCGTACTTCTGCGGCTTTCCTCAGCGTGTCATAATAACCGAGTTGGTGTTTGACCCCCTGAAAAGTTAGGTGCGCCCGCCATTTTTGGGTTTTGGGGTCATAGGTCACGCCGATCATTTCTTCATCGGCGGCCACCGCGTTATGCTCCAAAATTCTGCGGATTTTCGAGACCTGCGTGCCGTCAATAAACCCGGCGGCTTCCCGCATTTTTTCGGTTTTACCTTTGTTTTCCTGACAGCCGCAGCTTTTGATATTCCCGGAAGTAATTGAGTCCAGCCGTACCAGCACAATATTCCCGCAGTCGCACCGGCATTTCCACAGCGGCGACCAAGTGCTGCCGTGCCGGACGGTTTCCGCTGTTTTTTCCAGCACGGTCAGCATTCCAAAGCGTTTTCCGATATATGGGAAAACGCGCTTGCACCCGCAGCTTACGGTATGCCCCCGCTTCAAGTTATTGCCGGATACCTCTATGGTGCTGCCGCAGTCGCACCGGCAAGTCCAGCACACCTTGCCGTTTCTGCTTTCCGCCCGGCGCAGCACCGTCAGCATTCCAAATCGCTGTCCGGTCAAATCAATCAACCGGCTCATGGGTTGGTTCCTCCCTCATTCAGAACTTAAAATGTTTCCCTGTGTTCCTGCGCCTGCTTCGCTGTTCCATAGTCAGGGTGACAAGGATACCCAGCAGGCTGAGAATCATGGCTGCAATCCAAGGCCAGAGAACCGTGCTGTCGCCGGTCTGCGGGCCGTCGCCGCCGCCTGGGTTCGACGGATTGCTGGGTTCGTCTGGCTTATCCGGATCGGTAGGCTTGTCGCCGGGGTCGGGCGGCTCCGGTTTCGGCGCGGTGCCAGTGTAGGTATTGACAATATCATACCCGTGGATTTTGGCGGTGTAGCCGGGCACCTCGGCCTCGCCCACGGTGTAGATGATCTCATGCCCGTCCTCTGCGAATTTCGGCAGTTCAAAGGCGTACTTCCAGCCGTCTTTCCCAGTCACCAGCCGCTGGGCGGCAAGCTTCCCGTCTCCATAGACATACACAATGATGGATTCCGGCGGGTTGGGGTTGTCCCCGTGGTTCCATGTCTTGGTGCCGGAGATTTCCACGGTGTCCGGCTCTACCGGCGCGTAGCGGTTCACAAAGCGCGCCTTGTCCGCCGCTTCTCCGGCTTTTGTCAGGGTGTAGGAAGCATGAAGTGCGCCGTCCTCTAAGGTGACGGTAAAGGTCAGGGTATAAACGGTGCTGTCATACGTCCAGCCCTCCGCGCCGGTGTTCAGCTCGGAAACGGTATAGGTGTAAATGCCGGGGGACGCAAAGGAGAAGGTGCCGATTTCCACCTCGCCGCTGCCGGTGATGGTGAGGGTCTTGGTGCTGCCGTCGCTGCCCTGCGGCATGGGCGCGCCGTTCTCACCCCGCAGCAGGAAGGTAAACTCGGTTTCCGGGGCGTTCTCGCCCTCCACCACTTTTTCAATGATGGGCGGGTCAATCTCTATGGGCGGGATATAGGTATTAAGAATATTGAAGCCGTCATAGCTGGGGATAAAGCCAACCACCGGCAGTTCTTCCACGGTATAGACAATCTCTTTGCCGTCCGCGTCGTATTGGGGCGCGGTAAAGGCATAGTGCCACTCGCCATGTTCGTCCGGGGTGACGGTGATTTCCTCCACCACAATCTCCCCGTTTTTGAGCCGCACGGTGATGGATTCGGGCAGGGCTACCGCATGGCCGCCCTGCTCCCATGTCTTTTCGCCTTTGATTTCCGCCTGCACCGCGCCGATGTAGGTGTTGGTGGCGGTGACGGTAACCGTCCCACCGGGCAGGGCGGTGCCGGTGCCGTTTTCCAGCGTGAGGGCATAGCCGTCCTGGAAATAGTCATCCTCCCGCACTTCATACCGGGAACCGGCAGGGATTTCAAACTCTTTGCTTTCGCCGGGCCTTAGGGTAAACCTCTGCTCCACGCCGTCAACAGTAAGGGTAAAATGGAACTCCTTGTCTTTATCCGCCTCCGGGGATTCGCCCGCAAGCTGTTTTTTGACAATGAGGGTGGCGGGCTGCTCCGGCTTCTCCGGCACCCGGTTGCGGAAGATCACATAGGCGGTGTCGCCTATGATGGTGCCGCCTGCCTCGCTCAAATCCTGCCAGTAGCCCGACGGGTCGGTTTCTTTAACCGTATAGGTGACCCCTTCGGGAATCCCTTCAAACGTGGCGGTTTCTCCACCTTTAAGCTGCAAGGTGATGACGGGGCCGGTGGTAGCAACAGGCTCTCCGCCATTGATGGAATAGGGGTAGCCTTTTCCGTCCGAGAACTCGACCGCAAAGGTGAACACCTTATCCGGGTCTGGATTTTCGCCCACCACTTCCTTGGTGATCCGCAGGCTGCCCAGCGCCCCTTGGGGCTGGTAGGTATTGACAAAGGGCAGGCGCAGTGTTTCCGCCCCGGTGATGGTGCCGGTATAGGTTTTGATGTTTGCTACATACCCGTCTGCGGTGTAGTCGGTTTCGGTGACGATATATTCTGTCCCCACCGGCAGATCCGGGAAGGTTTTGCTTTCGCCGTGTTTGAGGGTGAAGGTATGGGTTTGCCCACCGATGATAGCGGTAAAGGTAAATTCTTTATTGATATCCGCGCTTCCGTCCGGGCTTGCGTCCACCACTTCCTTGGAAACGGTCAGGCTTCCCGTCTGACCGGGGGCGTAAGTGTTGGTGAACAGCGCCGCGCTGCCTGTTTCGGTGATGGTTCCTGTGTGGCCGGTAGCGGAGACGGTATAGCCGGGCACCGGCTGCTCGGTGACGGTATAGGTCACGCCCACCGGGATTTTTTCAAACACCGCCTGCTGGCCGTGCTTAAGAACAAGGGTGCCGCCGCTGGCAAGCTGCTGGGGTTCGCCGCCGTCAATGGAATAGGAATACGTCCCGCCGTCTGAAAACACAACCGTAAAGGTAAATTCCTGCTGCTTTTGCACTTCGGTCAAAGGGGAGCCGTCTGCATTCTGGACAGTCTTTTCAATGGTGAGCGCCCCTTGCAGCCGGACATTGTAGGCGGTGACAACCACCGTCTCGGTGTCATTTTCGGTGACGGTGAAGGGATACCGGGTGATGCGGTTGCCGTCCGCGTCCTTATCAAAGGTAAAGCCGGGTGCCGGGGAAAATTCCTCGAAGTAGTAGCTGCCCGGCTCCAAGCGGACGGGGATTTTGCCCTCGCTGTTGGTGACGTACCGCCCGCCGATCTGCACCCCGTCCGCCGTGAACAGGTAGAACACCGCGCCGGGGACGGGGATTTGGTTTTCGGTTCCGTCGGGCAGTTTTTGGAGCTTTAGCAGCTCCACGTCCTGCACAATTTTGCTCTGTGTCTCGTTTCTCGCCTGCTGGCTGAGGCTTTGCCAGCCCAGCGTACCGGATACAAGGCCGGATAACACAAACACCGCCGCCAGAACCAAGCTGACGACCCGGTATGCTGCTGACCGCATGGCAAAGCCTCCCTTCCTTAAAGTAATCCAAAGTATATTTTTTGTACTGCTGTCTGTTGCAGGCTCTCCGCTTTGGGGAAGCCCACAACAGGCAGCAGCGCCGCCTACGGCCCCGGCAAAGGCCGGGTGCCGCAGGGTTTGCTGCCTATGGTTGTTGCCTGAAAGTGTTACTGCGCCAAGTCGATCCACATGGCGGGGCGGATGCCACAGGGTCGAGATATAGTTCTGCTCGAAACGGTGCCATCTTCTGTTACAACTCCACTGCCGGGAAGGCCTTGATCTGGTGAGCGTAACCACCATTGCCCGTTCGTAGCTTTCATGCCCTCTGGCACAACGATTCCTTGCTTTCCCAACGTATAATCATTCACTTTTGCGGGTTCATTCGCAATACCAAATGTTGTTCCATATACATCTGCTTGAGAAAGCAAAAATACTTTGTCGTTAGAATCTGTCCATGAATCACCATCTGGCTTTTTATGGGTATGGATTACCGTTTCTATCGCATGAGCATTTAGAATTGCCTTGCCAGTTAGCCAGTCACCATTGAGATAAGTCTGAACGTCGCTGCCTTCCCATGCGTTGTTATCTATATCAAAAGCTCTTTGTTCCAAAACATCTTTGGAGAGCAACAACCTCTCGTTACCTTTCTTTGCCAGTACATACCATTCAATGCCGTCAATGGTGGCTGTCTGTGTACTGCCTGGAGTGATATTCCCCACACCGGACGTATCCCAAGAAGATTCTACTTGCACTTCATAAGTTCCGATTGTCGTGTTATCAACCAAAGAGATTGCCCGGACTTCCAGCTTGCCGCCAACAATTTCGTCCGCACCAACCGTCAGCAGGCCGCTTTCGCTGATATTGGTATCGCCCGAATTCTTGCGAACAACCGACCAAGTAACATTCTGATTCGCGTGCTTCTTGCCGCCTATGGTAACCTCTGCGCTCATTTGCAGGGTTTCGCCCAGCTTAACGGTGGTAGCACTGTCAGCAGCGGAAACCGTTACCTTCAGTTTGTACCCCGCCGCCTGATTCAGCAGGAAAACAGCGTCGTCGGTCGGTTTCGCACCCGCATCGTCACCAAAGAAGCCGTCGTTGCCCTCGGCGGTACCCCAGTCGCCCAAGCTGGCAAACTGGCCACCACGTTTATGCCGTAGTACCAGTCGTCGTCCGGCACAGAAAGCTGGGTCAGGCCGTCCAGCAGCAGGCCGGTGGAAGTGTCCGGCTCGATGGCCTCTGCCCAGTACGCCCAGCCGTCTGTGTCGTACACCCAGTAGGGGCCGGGCTTTGCTCCCGCGTCAATCCACTCCTGCATGGTCATGACCGTGGCGTTCAGGGTAGTCTTAGCGGTGTGGGTCTCATTTTGGGTGGTGATGTTGTCCGGGTTTACCGCACTTTCGCCCTCATCCACCGCATTGTCGTCGTTGTCATAGATAGCGTCCTCGGTTTTCTGTTCACCCACGGAATAGGCATGGTAATCGTCATAGTGGGTGTCATCATCCGGGGTGGTACCCTCATAGGTGCCGTTGATGTCCGCCTTCAAGCTATCCTTGTTTTTATTAAACGTCGGCATATATATGGTAGATCCGCCCATTTCCCACTCCACATACTTATGGAACGGGTCGTTCTCCGCCGTTTTGCCGGGGATATGGGTGACCCATGTGGACATGTCGTTGATGTCGGTGCCTACCTTTACCGGGGTGGCTTTCTTGCTGTCATAATCAGGCGCGCCGGTTTTCAGGCCAGCACCCGCGCCGATCTCCATGTACTCGTCCAGACGAACCCTTGCAAAAATGGGGGTATCTCCGAAATTCTCGACGTATACGTCCTTGTTGGTACCGTCGAAGTCGTCGTGGAGTCGCCCGCCGGGGTTGACTTCCACAATCTTTTCGTTAAGCGCCTGTTGGCTGATAGACTGCCAGGCGTAGGTACCGCCCAGCAAGATCGCCGCCGAGACCGCCACCGCCGTAATGGCAGAAATCAGTTTGCGTTTTTTGGTTGCCATTGCAATCTTCCTTTCTCAATATTTTACTGTTATCCAACTAAATCCAGCCACAAGACCGGGCGAATGCGGAAATCCGTGGCCTCGGTGCAGCGGTAGTTGTAGGATTCCTCGTTACCCCACAGGACACTGGCCACATAGGTCTCTGCTCCGCTGGGAGAACGCAGCCAGTAGTAGGCTGGGCCGCCGCCCTCTTTTAGTCCAGTTCGCAGATCCTCCGGCAGAATAATCCCCGGCTTGCCCAGGGTATAGTCCTTGGGTTCCTGAGTGGGGTCGTGGTCGTGCTCCCCAAAAGCGTCCGCTTCGCTGAGTAAAAACACCTTGTCGGTGGATTCAATGTAGTCCGGGGAGTTAAACTCCTTGCGGGTGTAGAAGGTGGTGGCCTGCGCGTGTCCTTTTAAGGTGGGCTTGCTGTCCAGCCATGTCCCGTTCAAATAGGTCTGGATGTCGCTGCCCTGCCACACGTTGTCGGTATCGTCAAAGGCCATTTCTTCTTGGGCGTATTGGGGGATCACCAGCGCTTTGTTGCCCTCTCTGGCCAGCACATACCAGTCCAGCCCGTCGATAGAGACGGTTTGATTGCTGCCGGGGGTGACCTTCACCAGCTCCGGGTTCCAAGGCTCTTTGACGGTGACGGTGTAACTGCCCTTCTGGGAAGAATCCTTCAAGGCCGCCGTGATGGTCAGAACCGTACCCGCCGCCTCATCTGCACCGACCGTAAGCAGCCCGGTGCCGCTGATTGAGGTATCTCCAGAAGTCTGACCGGGAACCGACCATGTAACCTCCTGATTGAGGTGGGCAGCGCCGCCTACCATGACCTTTGCGCTGAATTGCAGGGTGCCGCCTTGCAGCACAGCAGTTGCGTTGCCGTCGGCAGTAACAGAAATCGCCGTATTAAGCCCCGCCGCCTGATTCAGCAAGAACAGCGCGTTATCGGTAGGAGCCGGGCCTGCATTGTCGCCAAAGAAGCCATCGCTGCCCTCTGCGCTGCCCCAGTTGCCCATGGTAGCAAACTGGCCGACTACGTTAATGCCGTAGTACCAGTTGTCGTCCGGCTCAGTAACAAGCTGAATGCCGTCCAGCAGCAGACCGGTGGAAGTGCCGGGCTGAATTGCCTGCGCCCAGTACGCCCAGCCGTCCACATCGTACACCCAGTAGGGGCCGGGCTTTGCACCCGCGTCAATCCACGCCTGCATGGTCATGACAGTGGCGTTCAGGGTAGACGCTGCGGTGTGGGTTTCCTCTTTGGTGGTGATGTTGTCCGGGTTTACCGCGCTTTCTCCCTCGTCGGTGGTGTTGTCGTCGTTGTCATAAACCGCGTCGTCGGTTTTCTGCTCACCGGGGGTGTAAGCATGATAATCGTCGTAGTGGACATTGTCGTCCGGGTCGGTACCTTCGTAGGTGCCGTTGATGTCGGCAGCCAGCGAATCCTTGTTTTTATTGAAGGTAGGCATATATGTAGTTTGCCCGCCGGTTGTCCATTTCCAGTAGGTATGGAACGGGTCATCTGCCGTGCCGCCCTCAATGGTATCGCCGGGGATATGGGTTTTCCAGGTGGTCACATCATCAATGTTTGCACCGCCCACCAGTGAAGTGGCGGCCTTACTATCGAAGCCGTTGTCCCCGGTTTTGAGACCGGCTCCGGCTCCGAGTTCCATGTACTCGTCTAAGCGCACCCGCGCATAAATGGGAACGCCGCCCTCCGCTTCAGTCATGAAGTTTTCGACGTACACATCCTTGTTCCGGCTGTCAAAGTCGTCGTGCAAGCGCCCGCCAGGGTTCACCATATCCTGTGCTTCGTTGAGCGCCTGTTGGCTGATAGACTGCCAGGCATAGGTTCCCGTCAGCAGAATGGCCGCCGCAACCGACACAGCGACTATGGCAGAAACCAGCTTGTGCTTTTTTGCTTTTTCATTCATAAAACCGTTTCCTCCTTACTGTGCCAGGTCGATCCACATGGCGGGGCGGACACCGCGACCACCCTTATTATTACCGTATATGCCGCTACGGATATCGCCAGTTACCGCATAGCATAGTGCTAAATGAGTGTCATCCTCGTAAGGCGAGCGCAACCAATGGTAGGTGGTAATGCCGACAATAGATTCGCATTTGTTCATATTTTCGTTTGTTACCAACTGACTTGCCCCATAGGTATAATCCCTTGTATCGCTGGTTGCTATGTTATTAAAGGTTCCAAACAAATCTGCTTCGGAAAGCAAAAACATCTTGTCCTGCGTTTCAATCCATTCATCAGAATTAAATTCCTTGCGGGTGTTGATGGAAGTTTCCACCACATGGCTCTGGAGAGTAGGTATACTGGTGTTATAGTAGGTGTTGTTCAGCCATGTCCGTATATCGCTTGTGTCCCATACGTTATCCTTATCATCAAATATACCGGATCCGTTTGTTCCGAAGGTCGTTTCCATTTCTTTTGCCCAAATCAACGCTTTATTTCCTTCCCGCGCCAGTACATACCAGTCTTTTCCGTCAATGATGGCTGTCTCCATACTGCCGGGGGTGATGTTGCCCACACCGGACGTATCCCAAGGAGATTCTACTTTCACTTCATAAGTTCCGATTGTCGTGTTATCAACCGATGAGTGTGCTTGAATTAGTAACTTAGCGCCTACATATTCGTCCGCACCAACCGTCAGCAGGCCGCTTTCGCTGATATTGGTATCGCCCGAATTCTTGCGAACAACCGACCAAGTAACCTCCTGATTCGCGTGCTTCTTGCCGCCTATGGTGACTTCTGCGCTCATTTGCAGGGTTTCACCCAGCTTGGCGGTGGTTGCGTCACCCTTTGCGGAAACCGTTACCTTCAGTTTGTACCCCGCCGCCTGATTTAAGAGGAAAACAGCCTCGTCGGTCGGTTTCGCACCCGCGTCGTCTCCAAAGAAGCCGTCGTTGCCTTCTGCTGTGCCCCAGTCGCCCAAGCTGGCAAACTGGCCCACCACATTGATAGCATAGTACCAGTCGTCATCCGGTACAGAAAGCTGGTTCAGACCATTCAGCAGCAGGCCGGTGGAAGTATCTGGCTCAATCGCCTGCGCCCAGTACGCCCAGCCGTCTGTGTCATACACCCAGTAGGGGCCGGGTTTGGCACCCGCGTCAATCCACTCCTGCATGGTCATCACAGTGGCGTTTAGGGTAGTCTTAGCGGTGTGCTGTTCTTCCACCGCCGTAATGTTGTCCGGGTTTACCGCGCTGTTGCCCTCATCAATGGTATTGTCGTCGTTGTCATAGATAGCGTCCTCGGTTTTCTGCTCACCGGGCCTGTAGGCATGGTAATCGTCATAGTGGGTATCGTCGCCCTTTGCGGTTCCTTCGTAAGTACCGTTGATGTCAGCAGCCAGCGAATCCTTGTTTTTATTGAAGGTGGGCATATATACGGTCTGGCCGCCCATTTCCCACTCCACATATTTATGGAACGGGTCATTGGTGCTGTTCGCGCCGGGGATATGGGTCGTCCATGTGGACATATCGTTGATGTCGGTGCCTACCTTTACCGGGGTGGCTTTCTTGCTGTCATAATCAGGCGCGCCGGTTTTCAGGCCGGCTCCCGCGCCGATCTCCATATACTCGTCCAGACGAACCCTTGCGAATATGGGGGTATCGCCAAAATTTTCCACATATACGTCCTTGTTGGTACCGTCGAAGTCGTCGTGAAGCCGCCCGCCGGGGTTGACTTCCACAATCTTTTCGTTAAGCGCTGTCTGGCTGATAGACTGCCAGGCGTAGGTACCGCCCAGCAAGATCGCCGCCGAAACCGCCACCGCCGTAATGGCAGAAATCAGTTTGCGTTTTTTGGTTGCCATCGCAATCTTCCTTCCATATATATTTCTGGTTTTATGTAAAGAAGGGAGCTCCTTCTTTTCACCAAATTAGTGAGCCGTCTGTTTCGGCTCTTTCTGGTAAATACGCTTGAGGATAACCGTCAGCCCGATCACCACTGCCGCCGCAAACAGGATAAACAACCAGTATTGCCCCATGAAACCGGCGATCTGCCCCAGCACTTCGCTGTGGAAAATGACCTTGCCCACTACATTCACCGCAGGGACAGGCTGTGCGTCCGGCTCGTCGTTCATAATGCCCTGGGTCTGAAACGCCCGTTGTCCGGTGTCCTCATAGTCCTCGATAATCCCGATAATCCGGTGGGTGACGGTGGTGGTCGGGTTTGCCATAAAGGTGATGTCGTCCCCGATTTGAAGCGTCTTAGGATCCACCTGCTGGGCAATCACCAAAGACCCCTTGGGGATCTCCGCCTGCATGGAACCGGATAATACAACCATGCCGGTAAAACCGGCAAGGCTCCGGGGGCTGCCGTTGCTGGTCGTGCGGATAAACAAGGCTGAGATAATCAGAAAAACAAGCGCACTGTAAAACACGATATTCCCGGCAAGTTTCAGCCCCTGCCGTTTGCGGTGCGGTTTCTCCGGCTGCAGATGTTTTGGTGCTTCCTCTTTTTCGGCTGGTTCCGGTGGTGTGCGCCCATATGGCGTTGGGGAATCTGCGTGAGTTTTCCGTTCCTGTTTTTGATGAAATTCGGCCAGAATAGCGTCAACCGTCAAATCGTCCACCTGATGCTTTTGTATCTTGACTTGCTCTGTCAGCACTTCTACCTGTTCCGACAAATGAGCATAGCCCCGAATCAGTGCGTCGATCCGGGGGTCGTCCTTCGGCGGGCTTTTATTGGCAGACGGTGTTTCTTTCATAACGCAGCTTCCTTTAGCGGCGACTGCAACAGAAGAAGTATTCTGTCGTCATTGTTCGGGGCGGAAAGCCGCCGGAAACCGCTAAAATCCAGTAAAAGACATGAGGAAGGCGCAGCGAACAGACCTTTTCAACAAGTCCTGCTGAAAAGGTCTGTTTGTCGCACCTAAAAAATGTCGCTATATTGACTTTGGCCCCAGATTATGGTATGTTATAGATGTATATTTATCTCTAATTATGGTTTTGCTGTAACAGAATACTTCTTCTGTCATCAACGGGCAACCGGCGTTTTGGACGCTGGTATTTTTTTGTCCTTTTTTCAAAGGATGAGCTGCATACGTTCCATTTTCTGCCGGTGCTCGGCTCCGGTGGATATGATGTAAATGCGGGTGGTGTTGATGTTGGAATGCCCTAAAATGTCCGCCAGCTTGGAGATATCCTTATCTATGGCGTAAAAGCACCGGGCGAACAGGTGACGCAGCGAATGCGGAAACACCTTGCTCGGCGGGACATTTGCTCTTGCACACAAGGCTTTCATCTCTCTCCAGACGTTGCTCCGGTTCAGGGCTTTGCCTGTCCGGGTGACGAATACCGGGCCGGTTTGAATGCCCTTCCTTTGAGTGTATCGCCGCAGCTTCTTGCACAGGACGGCGGGGATAAAGATTGTCCTTGTTTTCCCTTTGCATTTGACGGTGGCCTCCCCTTGTGCAACAGCTTCCACCGTAATGAAGGGCAGCTCGCTCACCCGGATTCCGGTGGCGCAGATACTTTCCAGCAGCAGGGCCAGACGCTCGCTGCTTTTTTCTTTCGCCGCTTTTACTAAGCGGACGTATTCCTCGCGGGTCAATTCCTTTTCTTCCGGACAGTAAATCTTTTTTTGTATTTTGAATGGCTTGACGCAGCAGTCACCAAAGCCCCAAAAGCGGAGAAACCCGTTGACCGCCGCCAGCGCTGCATTGGCGCTGGACGGGGCGAAGCTCTCTCCCAGCCTCGCTTTGTATTCCAGCACCAGCGCCTTGTCAATCTTCCGTCCTGTGTAAGCGGCCACAAACTGCCGGACATGGTACAGGTACTTTTCCACGGTGGCCGCGCTTTTTTCCGCTTCCACAAGCGCCGCCTTGTAGGGCGGTATCATACTCTCGTTTAGCTTTTGTTGTTCCATTTTGGTTCCCTCCGGTACAAATATTCCATTTTCTATTGTACCGAAGTAGGAAAAGCGATTCATTCTGCCTTGAAAAATCCCAAGGCGTCGGTGCGCTCCCCATTCTGCCAGACCTCGAAGTGCAGATGGTTGCCGGTGGAATTACCTGTGGTACCCACATAGCCGATCACTTCACCCTGCTTTACTTCCTGCCCAACGGTTACGCAGATGGAGGAGCAGTGGGCATACAGCGTTTCGTAGGTATCGTTGTGCTTTACCTTGATGTGGTACCCATATCCGCCGCCCCAGGAGTCGATGGCGTTGGCAATGGTGACGGCCCCGTCCGCCGCGGCCAGGATGGGGGTTCCGCCCGGCGCGGCGATGTCGGTTCCGCTGTGATAGGCAATCTCCCCGGTGAAAGGGTCCTCCCGGTAACCGAACCACGACGTTATCGTGTAACTTTGCGGCAGCGGCCATTGGAAAATGCCCGTCCCTTGCCAATCGGTATTGGGGTTCATAATCTGTCCGCCGCTTGTGTAACCGCCCAGCAGCTCCGCCCACAGACTCTGGTTCTCCGGCTCCGACATTAAGGCGAGATATTCGTTCTGCCTTGGGTTAAAACTGTACTGTCGGGCCATTTCCTCCGGGGTTTTGTGGGTGATGGTAATCTCCAGAATGGTTTCCGTCACCGTTTCGGTGCGGGTGGTTTCGTTGCCATCTTCGTCGGTGATGATTACCTCGACTTCATGGCTCTCAGTGCGGGTGCTGGAAGACACCGCATTCATCTCCCACATGATATCCCGCAGCTGCTGAACTTGGGCGTCATCCAGCGAGGCCACCTGCGCCCCGTCCTCCGCGCCGGTAACCTTTGCGGAAAATACAGCGAGAACATCCTCCCAGTTGATGGAGAGCGCTCCGTCGTTGGAGGTGATCTCCTGCCGGTCATGGGGATTGGAGTCCTCTATCTCCTGAATGTGAGACAGATATTCCCCATTGAGGGCAGACACCGCCTGTGTTACGCTGGTGCCGGTCCCTGTGGAATCCGAACCAAAAAACAGGCCGAAGCAGGAACCGACAATCAGGGCGATTAAACAAATCAACAGGATAATGACCACAGCCACCCAGCCCCCAGCTGCAATAGCGGCAATGAGGCCCTTAATGGCTAAGAGCGCAGCCTTTACTGCGGCAACCGTTGCTTTTACGGCAATCTTGACGCCGGTGGCGGCGGCTTTTGCCGCAGCTTTGGCGGCTTGGGCGGCTGCCTTCGCCGCACGTGCAGCAGCCTGAGCTGTTTTCTGCGCTGCTTTGGCTGCCTGCTGCGCGGTTTTGGCCGAACGCTGGGCGGTCTTGATCCCTTTCGCGCCCTGTTTAACGCCTTTCATAGACTGGCTGGCGGTTTTCACCGTCTTGGCCGGTTTTCCTTTGAGGCCCTTTACCATGGCGTCTTTGGACTTAATCTTCGACGCCGTACCCTTGGCCGGTTTCTCGGCCATCTCTTTTGCCTCTTTCAGAACACGGGAAACTTCCCGTTTCTCCCGCGCCTTTTTAGCGGTGGTCTGCGCCAGCTTTTTGCCGCCCCGGTAGGTCAGGTCCGCGCCTTTCTTTACTGTACTCTTTGTCCCGGACAGCATCTGATCGGCGGCAGTGTTAGCCGAGGCATTGGAGGATTCCTCCTGCTGGCTGGCAAAGGGTGTTTCCTTCAGTTCCGAAACGGATTTTTCTTTGGTTTTCAGCCACAAATCCTTCATGGCAGTTTTGGGAGCCTTGGCCGCGCTCTCCAGTAGCTTGGGCTTTCCGCCCGCCGGTTTGGTCTTGATTTCTTTCAAAAATGCACCTCCTGTGATATACTGTAATTATATCTTTCATTGCATTGTAAAGGAGCAGCCACCATGCTAATGAATTCAAATGAATATCTTGCGACCATTGAACAGGTCAAGCAGGAAATCAAAGCGGCTCAATACAAGGCAGCCGTTCATGTAAATACGGAACTCATCATGCTGTACCACGGCATTGGGTGTGTGATTAATGCTCATAAAAGCTGGGGCAATAAATTTATTGAAAATCTGGCGCAGGACATTAAGCTGGAATTTCCCCAGACTACGGGTTATTCCGTCCGAAACCTGAAATATATGGCGAAGTTTGCACAACTGTTTCCAGATGCGGAATTTGTGCAAGCGTCGCTTGCACAAATCACTTGGTATCACAATATTGCTTTAATGGATAAAGTGAAAGACACCGATGCTTATCTCTGGTATGCAGTTCAAACTGCAAAAAACGGCTGGTCTCGCAATGTGTTGGTTCACCAAATTGAAAGCGGCCTGTATCAGCGACAGGCGCTGGCAGAGAAAATCTCTAATTTTGAGCGTCGGCTTCCCTCTCCACAAAGTGAACTGGCAGTGCAAACCATGAAAGACCCCTATATTTTCGATTTCATTCCCTTTAAAGAAGATATGGTGGAACGGGATATTGAACGGGCGCTGGTACAGGATGTGACCAAGCTCCTGTTGGAACTTGGCACCGGTTTTGCCTTTTTGGGGAATCAGTACCACTTGAATGTGGGCGGCGACGATTTCTACATTGATTTGCTTTTCTACAATTTGAATCTTCGCTGCTATGTGGTGATAGAGTTGAAAACCGGCGAATTCAAACCGGAGTATGCGGGACAGCTGAATTTTTATCTTTCAGCGGTGGACGGTATTTTGAAAAAAGGAACTGACAATCCTTCCATTGGTCTGCTTCTCTGCAAAAGCAAAAACGACTTGGTGGCAGAGTATTCCCTGAAAGATATGAGCAAGCCCATTGGTGTCAGCGAATACAAGATAACCAACACCTTGCCGAAAGAACTGGAGCAGCAGCTTCCTTCCGTGGAAGACCTGCAAAAACGAATTCAAAAATAAGGCATTCCCCTTTGCATTGTTCGTGCAAAGGGGGATTTTTTAGATTGGGAACCAAAGGCGGCTCCCTGCTGCGATGCAGTTTCATGTATAGCTACACCCCTCTCAGAGCTTCATCCGGCTTGGTGGTCATCAGCTGGTACAGCCGGGTATTGCGGGGGAAGCTGTTCTCGAAGGGGACGATGTTCCCGGCGCAGCGGATGAGGCCGCAGCCCGCCGACACATTGGTGATGTACCCCAGCTGGGTGTCGGAGATGTGCAGGAGGCCCGCCAACTCGTCACGGTCTGTGGCGGATTGATTCAGCAGGATGAGGAATTCGCTGTTCGCCAACATGAGGCGGGCGGTGTCCGATTGGAGCAGTTCCTCCACATTCTGCGTGAGCCCTGTCACCAGGCCGTTGTACTTGCGGATGCGCTTCCACAGCTTGTAGAAAAAGTCGGCGCTGTACTGATAGCGGAACAGCAGGTAGAATTCGTCTGCAAACACCCAGGTGGTCTTGCCCTTCTTCCAGTTCTGAATCACCCGGTTGAAGATGGCGTCCAGCGTGACCAGCATCCCGATGGGCATGAGCTGCTCACCCAGTTCCCGGATATCGTAGGCGATAATCCTCGCCTTGGTATCCACATTGGTGGGCTGGGCAAAGGTGTTGAGGCTGCCGGTGATAAAGAGCTCGGAGGAAAGGGCAAGCCCCCTGGCCTCCGGCTCCGGCTGCTTCAGGAGAGATTGGTACAGATCCTTCAGGGTGGGCACCTCGCCCTGGTAGTTGTTGGCCATGTACTCCCGGTATATATCGTAGGTGCAGCGGTCCAGGATGGATTTCTCCTTGGCGGAAACACCTCCGGCGCCCACCAGCTGTTCAAACAGGGAGAGGATGAACTCGGATTTCTCAATCAACGGGTTGCGCTCATCCCCATAGGCTTTGTCCATGTCCAGCGCATTGATGTGGGTATCGGAAGAGGCCGACACCCGGATTACCTCGCCGCCCAACGCTTCCGTCAGGAAGCCGAATTCGGATTCGGGGTCCAGGATGAGGATATCGTCATCGGTGGACAGGGCGATGCTGACGATCTCCTCCTTGGCGGAGAAGGATTTGCCGGAGCCGCTGACGCCCAAACGAAAGCTGTTCCCGTTGAGGAGCTTGCGGCGATCCGCCACAATCATGTTCTTGGAAACAGCGTTCTGCCCGTAGTAGATGCCGCCGCCCTGGAGGATTTCCTGAGCGCGGAAGGGAATCAACACCGCAGTGCTCTCGGTGGTCAGGGTGCGCAGGGCATGGATCTTCCGCAGGCCATAAGGCAGAACGGTGTCCAGGCCATCCTTCTGCTGCCAGCGCAGCGTGCTCATCTGGCACAGATGCTTTCTGGCCACAGTGAGGATGGTTTCGGTATCCGAGTCCAGCTGCTCCTTGGTGTCGGCCAGATGCACCAGCGTCACCAGGCCGAACATCATCCTTTGGTCTCTGTTGGTGAGGTCGTCCAGCATCTCCTTGGTTTCCTTCCTCTGCTGCTCCATGTCGTAGGGCAGCACGGCTGAGAAGTTGTTGGCGGCGTTCTGTTTCCGCTGCCAGTTGGCCGCATTGGTCTCCACACCCAGCAGCTTGTTCTGGATCTCCCTCACCGCTTCGTCGGTGGGAACCGGCAGGACATCGATGGACAGCATGAGGCTGCGGTCCATGTCGCAGAGCTCGGCAATCATGGAGTCTTTGATATAGGTGGCGTAATCCTGCAGGTAGAGCACCCGGCCCCATCGCTCATCGATGCGGAAGTGGTCCTTCTGAAATTCCATGGAGTCAGGGCAGAGCCAATCCTTGAAGCTGTGTCCCTTTTTCATGTGCTCTCGCAGGTCGAAGGCAAAGGCCGCAGGCTCCGAACC
>ENA-OUOW01001096-OUOW01001096.1-human-gut-metagenome-genome-assembly--contig:-NODE-1096-length-19832-cov-4.750164_pt1 | contig 19832 bp, 19 predicted proteins | sample MGYA00237938_ERZ548769 | MGnify/ENA primary metagenome ERZ548769 (study PRJEB26490, sample SAMN05356870) | human gut metagenome | biome: terrestrial biome; feature: human-associated habitat; material... | reverse complement strand
GCAGGAAGAAGGCGGTGCGGTCGCTGATACGGGCCGCCTGCTGCATGTTGTGGGTGACGATGACCACGGTGTAGTTCTTTTTCAGCTCGCTCATCAGCTCTTCCACCTTCATGGTGGAGCCGGGGTCGAGGGCGCTGGTGGGCTCGTCCATCAGCAGGACTTCGGGCTTGACAGCCAGAGCCCGGGCGATGCACAGGCGCTGCTGCTGGCCGCCGGAGAGGCCCAGCGCGCTCTTTTTCAGGCGGTCTTTCACCTCGTCCCAGAGGGCAGCGCCCCGCAGGGAGCTTTCCACCAGCTCATCCAGCTCCGCCTTATTGCGGACGCCGTGGAGCTTGGGGCCGTAAGTAATATTGTCGTAGATGCTCATGGGGAAGGGGTTCGCCTTCTGGAAGACCATGCCCACGCGGCGGCGCAGGTCGGTCAGCTGCATCTCCTTTGAGAAAATATCCTCGCCCCGGAGCCGGACGTCGCCCTCGATGCGGACGTTCGGCACAAGGTCGTTCATCCGGTTCAGGGTCTTGAGAAAGGTGGATTTGCCGCAGCCCGAGGGGCCGATGAGGGCAGTGATCTCCCGTTCGCCCACGTCCAGCGAGATGCCCTTGAGGGCCTTGAAGTCGCCGTACCAGAGGTTCAGATTTTTTGCCGAGATGACCGGCATATTGTTATCCATAAAATACCCCTTACTGTTTCTGTTTGAGCTTTGTTTTTGCCAGACGGGCTGCGAGGTCGATGAGAAGCACCAGAACCAGCAGCACTGCGCCGATGCCCCAGGCGGAGGCGAAGTCGCCGTCCTCGAAGGCCCGCAGATAGAGCAGGACGGAGAGGGTCGCGCCGTTGGATGTGTAAGCCTTGGCGATGCTGCCTGCAATAACTTCCGCCGCACCGGCGGTGAAGAGCAGGGCCGCGCTCTCACCCACGATACGGCCCACGGCCAGGATGCAGCCGGTGACGATGCCGTCGATGGAGGAGGGCAGCACCACGGTGCGGATCATGTGCCACTTTCCGGCTCCCAGGCCCAGGGCCCCCTCCCGATAGGACTGGGGCACGGTTTTCAGGCTCTCCTGGGTGGTGCGGACGATGGTGGGCAGAATCATCACCACCAGGGTCAGGCCGCCGGCCAGGATGCCTGCCTGAAGGTTCATCCGCTGGACGAACAGCAGCATGCCCACCAGGCCGAAGATGATGGAGGGGATGCCCGTCAGGGTCTCGGCGGCGAACTCGATAACGGACACCAGGCGGCGGTTGGCGGCGTACTCCGTCAGATAGATGGCGGCCCCCACCCCCAGGGGCAGGACGATGACCATGGCCACCACGATGATATACAGGGTGTTGAGAATGTTGGGCAGGACGCCCACGGTGTCTTTGATATAGCTGGTCTGGCTGGTCAGCAGGGACCAGGTGATGCCCGGCACCCCGCGATAGAAGATATAGCCGATGAGAAACAGCAGCAGGGCGCAGGTCAGGCCCGCGCACAGCCACACCAGACCCCGCATACCCCGGTCATACAGACGGCGGCGGGGCGACAGCTTTTCCTCCATGGGTCAGTCCTCCTTCCTTTTTTTGATGAACACGTTGAGAAATACGTTGATGAGCATAATGAACAGAAACAGCACCAGGCCGATGGAGAACAGGGCCTGCTGATACAGGCTGCCCACCGGGGCGTAGGACATGCCGGAGATGATGCCGGTGGTCAGGAACCGGACGGACTGGAACAGTCCCGGCATATTGGCCACATTGCCTGCCACCATGATGATGGCCATGGCCTCGCCGATGGCCCGGCCCACGCCCAGCACCACGGCGGTGGCCACGCCGCTGCGGGCGGCGTGGAGGCTGACCCGGAAATAGGTCTCCGTGGTGGTGGCCCCCAGGGCCAGGCTGGCCTCCTCATACTCCCGGGGCACCGCCCGCAGGGCCGTTTCCGACACGTTGATGATGGAGGGCAGCACCATGATGGACAGCACCAGGATGGCCGCCAGCAGACAGGCGCCGGACCCCAGGGAGAAGGTGGTGCGGATCAGGGGCACCAGCACGATCATGCCCACCAGGCCGTATACCACCGACGGGATGCCCGCCAGCAGCTGCACGGCGGTGCGGATCACGGCGGCGGCCCTGGGCGGGGCCAGCTTTGCCAGGAAGATGGCCGTCATCAGGCCGATGGGCACGCCGATGACCATGGCCCCGGCGGTGCCGTATATGGAGGTGAGGATGAAGGGGAGAATGCCGTACTGGGCCCCGGTGGTGGTGTTGGTGGGGTCCCACACCTTGCCGAACAGGAATTTGAACAGGCCGATCTCCCGGATGGCGGGCAGGCCCGAGAGGATCAGGTACACGCTGATGACCAGCACGAAGCCCACGGCCACGATGCCGCACAGCAGGAAGATCAGATGGATCACGGTTTCCAGGGCCTTGCGGGCCCCTGTATTCTTTGAACGCATAGTCGGTTCCTTTCTGGTCCGGAACGGGAAAGGCCCCTGGCCCGGGATAACGGGTCAGGGGAGGTCTCCCGGGGATGGTTACTTAGCCACGGGCACCGCACCGGCGTTCTTGATGAGGTCGGAAGCGGCGGCGGAGGTGGCGAAGTCAAAGAAAGCCTGAGCGGCGGCGGAGAGAGTTACGCCCTGCTTGGTCACCAGCACAAAGGGACGCTGGATTTCATAGCTGCCGTCCAGGACGGTGGCTTCGGTGCAGGCCACACCGCCCACGGTGAGGGCCTTGACAGTGGACTTGCCTTCCACGGCGGACAGGGAGGCGTAGCCGATGGCGTTGGGGTTGCCGGCAACGGCCTCAATGACGCCGCCGGTGGAGGTCAGCTCCTGGTCCAGCTTGCAGGCATCCTTGGTATCGGTGATGGACTCAAAGCCGTCCCGGGTGCCGCTGCCGGACTCACGGCCGATGCAGGAGATGGTGCCGGGGTCGCCGCCCACCTCGCTCCAGTCGGTGATCTCACCGGTGAAGATCTTGGCGATCTGCTCCACAGACAGGTCTGCGACCTTGCTCTGGGCGTTGACAATGACGGCGATGCCGTCCAGTGCGATGACCGTCTCGGTCAGGCCGTCGGCCTTCTCCTCGTCCTTCAGGCTGCGGGAGGCCAGACCGATGTCCGCCGTGCCGTTCTTCACGGCCTCGATGCCGGAGCCGGAGCCGGTGGGATCATAGGTGACGGTGACGTTCTTGTGGTCTGCCATGAACTGCTCCCGCAGAGCACCGATGACCTTGTCCATGGAGGTGGAGCCGTTCGTGGACACGGAGCCGCTGAGCTCGGTATCCTGATTATTATTAGGGGTGTTGTTGTCGTTGGTTTTGTCGCTGTTTTTGCTGCCGCAACCGGCCAGAAGGGCCATGACCATAACGGCGGCCAGCAGGATACTGATGATCTTTTTCATATGAAGATCTCCTTTCGTTTTTCATGTTTGGACTTGCTTTCTTGCTACAGTCCCCATGATAAAGGGGCGGTGTAAAGGACAAAAGTCTCCTCGTGTAAAGTCCATGTAAAAAAGCGGCCGAGGGGGATCTTCCCGGCAAAAAGAAGGAGCGCCGGAAAAGGCAAATGCTTTTTCCGGCGCTCCTCCCAACGAAAGGACACCTAATGGTATATAGCTTATGATATCTCAGGCCCGGCGCACGGCAGGGACGGCATGACGGGGCAGCAGGGTGATGCCCTTCTTCTCCGCCAGCTGCCACAGCTGCGGTACCAGCAGGCTCAGCAGGATCAGAGCGATGCCGCACATCCCCATGACGCTGATGTGCTCCCGCAGCACGGCGGCACCCAGCAGGGTGGCGCAGGCGGGGCTCAGAGCGCAGAACAAGCCTGCACGCTGGGCGGTGGTGTGGCTCTGTGCCACAGGCTGGAGGGTGAAGCCGAAGCCGGTGCAGATGACGGCAAGGCCGGCGATCATCAGCCACTGGGTACCGGACTGGGGCAGGTGGGGCGCCTCGAACACGAAGGAGGACACCAGCGCCAGCAGGCCCAGCGTACCCACCTGAACGATGCCCAGAGTCAGGGGATCGTCCTCGTGGGAGAAGCGGTCGGTGGTGATGATGGCTGCGGCGTACAGCACGGCGGCCATGACCGCCAGCACCATACCGGGGGTGAAGCCGCCGGACTGGCCGGTCAGCAGTGCCACGCCGCCGATGGCCACCAGTGCGCTGACGGCGGTGGCGGCCTTGGGCAGCTTATGCCGCAGCACGGCCTCCGCCATGGGTACAAGAATGATGGCGGTATTCTCCAGCAGGGAGACGGTGGAGGAGGGGGTGCTCTTGAGCCCCGTCAGCTCCGTGGAGAGCATCAGGAAGAACAGACCGCCCATGATGGCGCCACGCACCAGCGTATGGCGCTTGATGTGGCGCAGGCGCTTGAAAAACACCACCGCCAGCAGCACAAAGGCCATCAAAAACCGGGCCGCCAGCAGGTTGAAGATCCCCATGCCGTTCATGGCGATCTTGCTGAACAGAAGGGACGTAGCCCGTGCTGCGATAACTGACGCCAAAAGGATCTCCGCTCTTTTCTGAGTCATGATGCCTGTTCCTCCGAAAATTTCTGTCCGTTCTTGATTGGGGTTTCTCTCCTACCCTTGACAGAGTATAGCACTTGGTGTATCCTTGCGTAAAGCGATACTATTTCAAATTTTGTTTGACAAATTGTCAAAGAAGGGGCGAAATTTCATGGACACCGAAAAATGCCGGGTTTTGCTCACTGTACTCCATGAGAGAAGTCTGTCCGCTGCCGCCGAGGCGCTGGGCTACACCCCCTCCGGCATCAGCCGGTTGGTGGACAGTCTGGAGCGGGAGACGGGCTTTCCCCTGCTGCACCGGGGGCGGGGCGGGGTATCCGCCACACGGGCCTGTCAGGAGCTGCTGCCGCTGATGCGGCGAATGGCGGAGCTGGACGAGCAGTACCAGCAACTGGCCCACCGGATCCAGGGGCTGGATGTGGGCCGGGTGGTGGCCGGCACCAATTACGCCGCCTTCTACCCGTGGCTGTCGGAGGTCATTGCCGGGTTCCATCACGCTTATCCCGGCATCCGGGTGGAGCTGCGGGAGGGCAGCTCTACCCAACTGGGCGAGCTGGTGGATCACCGGCGGGCGGACTTCTGTCTCATCAGCCAGCGGCCGGGACGGCACGAGTGGGTGCCGCTGAAGGACGACCAGCTGATGGCCATTCTCCCCCCTACCCACCCGCTGGTGGAGGCGGACCGCTTCCCTGTGGGGCTGCTGCGGCAGGAGCCCTTCATCGAGTTTCTGCCGGGACAGGAGACAGATAACTCCCGGATGCTCCAGCAGCTGCAGATCCGGCCCAAGATCCGCTTCGCCACCAGCGACAGCCGGGCCGCCATTGCCATGGTGCGGGCTGGGCTGGGCATCACCTTATTGAATGATATCCTCACCGCCGATCTGGCGGACGGGGTGGCGGTGCTGCCGCTGGACCCGCCCCAGTCGGTGCATCTGGGCATCGCCCTGCCGGAGGAGGAGCACGTCTCCCCCGCCGCCAAGCGGTTCATCACCTATGCCCTGGACCGGCTGCCGGAGCTGGATGTCCTATAGGTACTTCGATACCAGACAGGGCGTCCAAAAGTGACAAAAATGTTAGTCAGCTATACAAACCATCCATTTTTGTGTGGATTTTCTGTGAAAAGCCTGAAAATTCCCTTCTTTCAGGGAATTTTCAGGCTCTTTTGCCGCCGGTCTGCGGCAGACGTTGATTTTTCTTAGTACAGCCGGACGGACATTCCTCATAAGCCGACTGCTTCTCCCGTTGACATTCCCGCCGGAACGTGGTATAGTGCTGCTTACGCCCAGAGAAGGGCGGTATATACCTCGGTAAAAAGGTTCCCTAAAAAACCTATTATTCACAAAAATTTCACATTTTTCAGGGAGCATTTGTTTTGGTATGTGCATGGAGGGAAGGGAAGCCGTCCATGTACCTGTCTGGATGAAAAAAGGAGTAAAACAATTCTATGTGGGATCTGTCTTTCAGCGCACTGAACGAGGACAGCGGCTTTTGGCCCCGTCTGCAGCGCCGCTGCTATGGGGGCTTCCGCCGTCTGTCCGGCCTAAGCCAGAGGTTTTGGCTCAGCCGTGCCTATTTTCCGTTTTTGCTGTGGGTGGCGCTGGGCTTTGCCGCTCTGCGTCAGCCGGTCTATGGGGCCATGGCCCTGCTGGGGATCTGTATTTGGTTGCTGGTGTTCTGCCGGGATCTGCTGGCGTCGGTGACGCCGTTCCTGCTGGTATTTCTGCTGTCGACCCAGCGATATGAAAGTCTGGGGGATTTCCTCCCCTGCGCCGTGCTGGCGGCGCCGTTCTTTGCGGCGCTGATCTGGCACCTGATGGTCTGGCCCGTCACCTTCCGGGTGGGACGCAGCGCCACGGGGCTGCTGCTGGTGTCGGCGGCCACCCTGTTGGGGGGCTGCGGGATCCTGTCCATGCAGCAGCTGCTTCAGCCGCTGAGTTTGTACTACGCCGGGTGTCTCGGCGGCGGGATGCTGGTTTTCTATGTGCTGCTGCGGTCGTGCCTGACCTATTCCAAGGGCTACGACCTGCACCGGCGGTTCGCCGCCATTTTCTGCGTGCTGGGTGTGTGCATGGCGTGTCTGCTGATGCTGGATTACGCCGCGCGGTGGCAGGAATTTCTGCAGGTACATACCACCCTCTATCTCAAGTACCGCAACTTTGCCACGGCGCTGCTGCTGACTACCCTGCCCATGTCCTTTTATCTGTCGCTGAAAAAGCCCGCCCATCTGCTGGGTGTGGCGGTGCAGGCGGCAGGGCTGGCCCTTACCGGCAGCCGCAGCGCTCTGCTGTTCGGTGTGGCGCTGCTGGGACTGGGCTTCGTATATCTGGTGCGGTGGGGCCTCATTCCCCGGAAGGCCGTGCTGCCTCTGTGCGTGGCCGGTGCGGTGCTGGCGGTGCTGGTGGGCCCGGAGCTGCTGTCGCTGATGATGGACAGCCGCATGGAGGACGGTCATCTGTTCCATCAGGGGGACTCCGTCCGGGTGCAGCTGTTCCTGCGGGGCATCACGGACTTTTTGCACAACCCCGTGTTTGGCATTGGCCTCATCAGCCAGCGCAACAGTGACCTCTTCACCGGCGTGGAGGGGAGCATGGTGTTCTACCACAACAGCATCGCCCAGATCATGGGCAGCATGGGTCTGGTGGGCATTGCCGCCTACGGTGTGCTGATGCGGGATCGTATCGCCCTGCTGCGGGCCGGAAAAACGCCCTTTGTCCGGGCGCTGGCTCTGAGCTATCTGGGGATGCTGCTGATCTCCCTGACCAACCCCGGCGAGTTCTGCCCCTTCCCCAATGCAGCGCTGATGGTGATGGTCTTTACTCTGGCGGAGGAGGCCACCGGCGACGTGGCCGTCCCCGTGGGGGAGATGCTGGGGCTTCGGCCTACACGGCGGATATATCTGCCCCAGAAATAACGCTTTTCTTTCCCGGAACCGGACTTTCACCGGTTCCGGGAATTTTTTTGGCACGAGGCGAAGCAAGGTGCATAGGATAGGAAAAAAGGAGGTCTTTGCCTATGCAGTCAGCACAGCCAACACCTGTGGACGTTTTCCTCAGGACCCACCCGGACCGGGGCGGCCTGCGCGTGCAGGTCACCTGCGGCGGCGGGCGCTTCCCCGTGGCCGGGGCGCAGGTGGTCATCAGCCGAACCTTCGGCACGGAGGAACACATATTTTACCGGGGCGTCACCGACGGCTCCGGTATCCTATCCGGCATCCGCCTGCCCGCCCCGCCCTTCGCCTGGTCTCAAGCCTCGGACACCGCCGCCCTCAGCGGGCTGGACTATCAGGTGTCGGTACAGCATCCCATGTTCCAGCCGGTGGCTGGCCGGACGGCGACGGTATTCGACGGGGTGGAGACCATCCTGCCGGTGATGCTGGAGCCAGTGGTGTGAGAAAGGAGCGTGCGTGATGCCCTATCCCTATCCCGTGGTGCCGGAGACCATCACGGTGCATCTGGGGGCGCCGGGGGAGTCCGCCCGGAACGTGGTGGTGCCCTTCGCCCAGTACATCAAGAACGTGGCCTCCCACGAAATTTATCCTACCTGGCCGGAGAGTGCCATCCGAGCCAACATTCTGGCCCAGATCTCCTACGCCCTGAACCGGGTGTACACGGAGTATTACCGGGCCAGAGGGTACGACTTCGACATCACCTCCACCACCCGGTACGATCAGGCCTATGTGGAGGACGGCGACATATTCGAGAACATCAGCCGCATCGTGGACGATATTTTCAACGACTACATCGTGCGGCAGGGCAGTGTAGAGCCGCTGTTCGCCCAGTTTTGCGACGGGGTGCGTACCCGGTGCAGTGGCCTGTCCCAATGGGGCAGCGTGGATCTGGCGGAGGAGGGCATGACGCCCTACGAAATTTTGCAGTACTACTACGGCGGCGACATCAATCTGGTGATGAATGCCCCGGTGGGCGGGAACGTGGCCTCCTATCCGGGGCGGCCCCTGCGGCGGGGCGATGCCGGCAACGACGTGCAGACCCTGAAGCGGCAGCTCAACCGCATCGGGAAGAACTATCCCGCCATCCCGGCGCTGGACGACAGCTTCGTCTTTGACGAAGACATGGAGGAGGCGGTGCGGGTCTTTCAGCAGATCTTCAATCTGGCGCAGGACGGCATCGTGGGCAAGGCCACATGGTACAAGATCAAGCAGATCTACAACGGCGTCAAGCAGCTGTCGGACCTCAGCAGCGAGGGACTCACCATCTCCGAGCTGCAGCGGCGGTACGCCGAGGAGCTGCGGCTGGGGGACAGCGGCATCGGCGTGCGGACGGTGCGGTTCTATCTGGCGTTTCTGGGGTACTTTCTGCCGGAGCTGCCCATGATCTCTCTGTCCGACGACTTCGATCAGGAGCTGCTGGATGCGGTGTACACCTTCCAGCGGCTCTACGGTCTGACGGTGGACGGCGTGGTGGGCCGGGAGACGTGGAACGCTCTGCAGACGGCCTATCGAAAGGTGCTGGCGGAGCTGCCGGAGGATTACCGGCAGTTCGCCGGGGAGGTCTATCCGGGACGGTTTCTGGTGCGGGGCGACCGGGGCGAACAGGTGGCCCTGATGCAGGAGCGGCTCAACCAGATCAGCCGGGAGGACGAGGCTCTGCCCAGTCTGGTGGTGGACGGTATCTTCGGCCCCGCCACTCAGCAGGCGGTGCTGACCCTCCAGCGGCAGTTGGGCCTCGACCCCACCGGGGCCGTGGGGCCGGTGCTGTGGTCGCAGATCATTACGCTGGGCGAGGAGTACTGAAAAATGGGAGGAAGGGGCAAAGGCCCTTCCTCCCGTTTTTCTATGTGTTCTCCGCCGGATAGAGGAGGGATGCCTGAAAGCCGTTTTCCCCCAAGGCCATGATGTCCCCGCCTACGATAACATCGCCGCAGAGATAGAGGTTCACCTGCACATCTCCGGTGCGGCCTGGGTAGTTGGTGACGGTGTAGGTGCAGCGGGTGACGGTCTGGCCGTCGTAGTCCGCCAAGGGCAGGCCCGCCTCCTGCTGGAGGGCCAGATAGTCCTCCTGCCCCGCCAGCGACAGCTGCACCGTCAGGGTGCGGACCGGCTGCTCCTCCGTCTGCCAGCCCTGCTGCTCCAGCCATGCCCGGCGGGCGGCATCGTCCTTGGCGGTCACCGGGGTCTGGGAGGGGCGGGCGGTGCAGGCGGTCAGCAGCATCAGCAGCAGGCATATCCCCGCAAGGCAGCGTTTCACAGGCACGCAGCTCCTTTCGTTTTTTCCATGGCTTTGTCCTCAGCTTATTCCGTTTCCCGGTGGGATATGCTATAATGAGAAAAACTGCGGCAGGAGGGCTGGTTATGGAGCGCTTGGACAAGATCATCGCCGGGACGGGCAAATACTCCCGGCGGGAGGTAAAGGAGCTGGTGCGGCAGGGCCGGGTGGTGGTGGACGGACGGTTGGCCTCCTCTCCGGAGGAGAAGGTAGACGCCGACGCCGCCTGCCTGCTGGTGGACGGTCAGTCACTGGACTGCCGCCGGTACACCTATCTCATGCTCCACAAGCCCGCCGGGGTCCTGTCGGCACGGGTGGACGGACGGCAGCAGACGGTGCTGGACCTGCTGCCGCCGGAGCTGCGCAAACGGGATCTATCCCCAGTGGGGCGGCTGGATAAGGACACGGAGGGACTGCTGCTGCTGACCAACCACGGGGAGCTGACCCATCGGCTGCTGAGCCCCCGCTATCACGTGGACAAGGTGTACTACGCCCGTGTGGAGGGCGTGCTGACGGCGGCGGACACGGCGGCCTTCGCCGGTGGGATGGTGCTGGCCGACGGGCTGGAGTGCCTGCCGGCGGGGCTGGAGCTCCTCTCGCCGCAGGAGGCGCTGGTGACGCTGCGGGAGGGGAAATTCCATCAGGTGAAGCGGATGCTGGCCGCTTGCGGAAAACCGGTGACGTACCTGAAGCGGCTTTCCATGGGGCCGCTGCGGCTGGATGAAGCGCTGGCGCCAGGGGCCTTCCGGCCCCTGACCGAGGAGGAGATACACACCCTTCTTGACATATGTGGACTGAATCCCTCGACATAACGCCAAAAAATGCCCCAAAATTTTTGTGAAAAATACAAGAAAATACTTGCAAAATCGTGATTCTGACGATATAATAGAGCACGAGGCTAAGTAGTTTGCACAAAATATCCATCAGCTCTATATCAGGAGGGACTGACTATGTCCGGGAGAATTTTTCAGAACGTCGTTTTACAGTTCAAGGATACCACCGATCGCACCGTGGGCGTCATTGACGCCGAGGGTACCGTCATCGCTTGCAGCGAGCTGACGGGGATCGGCAAGAAGTGGGCCAAATATGTGGAGGCCATCGACTCCGCCGAGGGCGGCTGCATTGCGCTGGAGGGCAAGACCTTCAAGGCGCTGCCCGGTTGGGGCGGACATTTTGACTATGCCGTGTTCGCCACCGGCGATGACAGCGTGGGCCGCACCGTGTGCGCCATGGCCTGCGTGGCTCTGAACTCCGCCAAGACGTACTATGAGGAAAAGCACGACAAGGGCTCCTTCATCAAGAACATCATCTCCGACAACATCCTTATCAGCGACATCTATATGCGGGCCAAGGAGCTGCACGTGGCCGCCGAGGTACCCCGCGGCGTATTCGTGATCCGGCCTGTGGAGGGCCGCAGCGAGGCCATCTCTCTGGAGGTGGTGCAGAATCTCTTCCCCGACCGGCAGAATGACTTCGTCATCAGCGTGGGTGAGACGGACGTGGCGCTGATCCACCAGATGCCGGAGAGCACCACCAACAAGGATCTGGAGAAGGTGGCCACCACCATCGAGGAGGCCCTGCGGGAGGACGGCGAGAGCCATGTGTTCGTAGGCATCGGTACGCTGGCCCTGCATCTGCGGGATCTGGCCAAGTCCTATAAGGAGGCTCAGATCGCCATCGAGGTGGGCAAGGTGTTCGACACCGAGCGCTACGTCATCAACTACGAGAATCTGGGCATCGGCCGCCTGATCTATCAGCTGCCCACCACCCTGTGCGAGATGTTCCTGCAGGAGGTGTTCAAGAAGAACCCCATCGATGCGCTGGATCAGGAGACGCTGTTCACCATCTACAAGTTCTTTGAGAACAACCTGAACGTCTCCGAGACCGCTCGGAAGCTGTTCGTCCACCGGAACACGCTGGTGTACCGGCTGGAGAAGATCAAGAAGCTGACGGGTCTGGATCTGCGGGAGTTTGACGACGCCATCACCTTCAAGGTAGCGCTGATGGTAAAGAAGTACCTCACCAGCCGGGGCATCGACGCCTGACGGCTGCATAGAAAATCAAAGAAAAGACAGGCAGTGCCGGAGGCACTGCCTGTCTTTTGTCGTGGAAGGGGATCGCCGGTCACGGCTTGATGGGCTTTTGCAGAAGGGTATAGACACCTGCTGCCAGCAGATAGACGCCGAAGGGGCGGCGCAGCAGCTCCGTATCCACGGAGAAGGACAGCCATGCCGCCAGCGCCGCCGCTGTCAGTCCGGCGGGGACGGCGCTGCGGAGCACCGGCTTTTCCAGCAGGCCGCTTTTCCCGTGGGACAGCAGCCCCATACCGGCGGTGGGCAGGAAGTACAGCAGGTTGATGGTCTGGGCGGTGCGCTGGTCCACCCCCAGCAGCAACGTCATGCACAGCAGCAGAAGGGTCCCGCCGCCGACGCCCCACGCCGAGAGGATACCGGTGGCGAAGCCCACCGCCAGCGGCAGCAGCCACGCCGTCACAGGAGATACCTCACGCCGCCGTACAGCAGAAAGCAGGCGAAGATGCGCCGCAGCCACAGGTTGGATACCTTCTGAAACAGGCGGCCTCCCACGAAGCCGCCGCCCAGTCCCCCCAACAGATAGGGCAGGGCCTGCATCCAGTCCAGCGGCTGCCGCCACAGGCTGATGACCGCCGACAGCAGGCACAAAGGCAGGATGGCTGCCACGCAGGTGGCCAGCGCCCGTTTCTGCTCCATATGGCACCAGCCTGTCAGGGCCGGGGCCAGCACCATACCGCCGCCCCCGCCGAACAGGCCGTTCACCGTCCCGGCGGCAGCGCCGGACAGGGCGTATTTCATGCGATCCGTCATGGCCCTCCCTCCTTCCTATGTAGCCGCCCGGCGCACCGGGCGGTGTGCCGTTACAGCTTGCGGTAGCTCTGGCAGTCGGTACACTGGTCCATGGTGGGGTTGGCCTCGTGGGTGCCTACCTGAATACTGGTGAGGCCGCAGTGATCCACATCCTGACAGTGGTGGGCGCAGTTGGTGACACTGCATTTGATGGCGGAGTTGGGGGTGCAGTTGCAGCCGTCGTTGGTACAGTTCTTGCTCATGATACGTTCCTCCAGAAAAATAGAGTCAGGCGCAAAGCCTGACTCTATTTTGTCTTGAAACGGATTTTTTATGCGTCTATATGCCCAGCAGCCACGAAGCGAAGCGGAAATAGATCAGCAGACTGGTGGCATCCACGATGGTGGTGATGAAGGGACTGGCCATCACCGCCGGGTCCAAGCCGATCTTCTCCGCCAGCAGCGGCAGCGAGCAGCCCACACACTTGGCGAATACCACTACGAACATGATGGTCAGGCACACCACCAGACACACCACGGGGGTCACGGCGGCATTGCCCAACAGCAGACGGTCCACCAGCTGCATTTTCACGAAATTGGCCGCCGCCAGACACGAGCCGCACAGCAGCGACACCCGCAGCTCCTTCCACAGGACCTTCAGGATGTCAGAGAAATCCACCTCGTCCAGACTTAAGGCACGGATGACCGCCACGCTGGCCTGCGTACCGGAGTTACCGCCGGTGCCGGAGAGCATGGGGATATAGGAGTTCAGCACCAGACACGCCGCCAGAGCGCTCTCATAGTGGTTGAGGATCATGCCGGTGAAGGTGGCCGACAGCATGAGGATCATCAGCCACGGCAGACGGGCTCGCCACGTGGCGAAGATGCCGGCCTTCAGATAGGGCTTGTCGGAGGGCAGCATAGCGGCCATCTTCTCGAAGTCCTCGGTGGTCTCCTCCTCGATAACGTCCATAGCGTCGTCCACAGTGACGATGCCCACCAGACGGTTCTCCAGATCCACCACGGGCATGGCCAGAAAGCCGTATTTGCTCAGGGCCTGTGCGGCGTCCTCCTTGTCGTCCATGGTGCTGACCCAGACCACGTTGGGATCCATGATGTCCTCGATGAGGTCATCCTCCTCCGCCAGCAGCAGGTCACGTACCGACAGCACCCCCAGCAGGCGGCGGGTAGGATCGGTGACGTACAGGATGTTGATGGTCTCCAGCTCGCCGCCAATGCGGCGGATGCGCTTAAAGGCGTCCTCCACCGTCATGTCCTTTTTCAGGGACAGGAACTCCATGTTCATGATGGAGCCGGTGGAGTCCTCCGGGTACTTCAAAATCTCGTTAATGGATTTTCGCATTTCCGGCGTTGCTTTATCCAGAATTCGAATCACCACGCTGGCGGGCATCTCCTCCACGATGTCCACGGCATCGTCCAGATACAGCTCGTCCAGCACCTCCTTCAGCTCGGTGTTGGAAAAGCCGTTGATGAGCATCTCCTGGGAGTCGGACTCCAGCTCCACGAACACCTCCGCCGCCAGCTCCTTGGGCAGCAGCCGGTACAGCAGGGGCATCAGTTCCCCGCCGGACTCCTCCAGCAGCAGAGCGATGTCGGCAGGCTCCATGGGGAGAAAGAGGTCCCGTAGGCGGGCATACTGTTTACTTCGGGCCAGCTCCTTGATCTCATCCAGATACCGGTCCAGCTCTTCCTCGTAGTCTACCATATCGGCTCCTCCTTCCCCGCATCATAAAAAATCCCGCAGCCGGCGTTTGCCTGCTGCGGTCGCATTGCGATCGGGTCACCGCCGTGACCTGAGCACCGTAACAAGCTTTAGCATCGTGGGGCGGTGAAGCTGCATTAGATGATACCTTGGTTTCGATATCGCCTGTTCAAACCCTCTCATGGTGTCTCCACCACTCTGCGGCAGCAGCCCATATCCCTACGGTAGCCTTACCTACCGGGAAATATATCATGCAATATAAATGTATCGTAAAGCAAAAATCACCAGATGTCAACCCTAAGATACAGAACGTTTCATGCATTTGTTCCATCAAATCCTTCGGTTAACCTTGCAATTCTCGGCGTAAGCCGTTATAATAGTCTGTATATACAACCTGTATGGGTCTGTAAATCCTGAGAAAGTAGGTGGCGGCATGGAAAATTCTCCTCAGTATGTGATCGAAATGCTTCACATCACCAAGGAGTTTCCCGGCATCAAGGCCAATGACGACATCACCCTTCAGCTGCGGAAGGGCGAGATCCACGCCCTTCTGGGGGAAAATGGCGCCGGTAAATCCACGCTGATGTCCGTCCTGTTCGGTCTGTACCAGCCGGAAGAAGGCGAGATCCGAAAAAATGGACAGACAGTAAAGATCAATGACCCCAACGACGCAACAGCGCTGGGGATCGGTATGGTGCATCAGCACTTCCAGCTGGTGGACGTGTTCACGGTGCTGGACAATATCATTCTGGGTGCCGAGACCACGAAGATGGGCTTCCTGCAGAAGAAGGAGGCCCGGAAAAAGGTACAGGAGCTGTCGGAGCGGTACGGTCTGGCGGTAGATCTGGACGCCAAGGTGGAGGACATCACTGTCGGTATGCAGCAGCGTGTGGAGATCCTGAAGATGCTCTACCGGGACAACGAGATCCTCATCTTCGACGAGCCCACCGCCGTGCTGACGCCTCAGGAAATCGATGAGCTGCTGCTCATCATGAAGAATCTCACCAGGGAGGGCAAGTCCATCCTCTTCATCTCCCACAAACTCAACGAGATCATGTCGGTGGCCGACCGGGTCACGGTGCTGCGCAAGGGCAAGTACATCGGCACGGTCAACACCAAGGACACCAACAAGCAGGAGCTGTCCAACATGATGGTGGGCCGCCCCGTACAGCTGCAGGTCAACAAGGACGAGGCCCATCCCGGCGATGTGGTGCTCAGCGTGAAGGGCTTCACCGTCCCCTCCCATCTGCACAAGAAGGATGCCGTACATAATGTCAGCTTTGACGTGCGGGCCGGTGAGATCGTCTGCATTGCCGGTATCGACGGCAACGGCCAGACGGAGTTCATCCACGGTCTGACGGGCCTTGACAAGAGCTCCGGCGGCAGCATCACCGTCTGCGGCCACGACATCTCCCACTATTCCATCCACCACCGGGGCGAGTACATCAGCCACATCCCGGAGGACCGCCACAAGCACGGTCTGGTGCTGGATTTCACGCTGGAGCAGAATCTGGTGCTCCAGCGGTACAAGGAGCCCCAGTTCGAGAAGGCGGGCTTCATCAAGCGGGACGCCGTCCGCAGCTACGCTCAGCAGCTGATCGAGAAATTCGACGTCCGCAGCGGTCAGGGCCCCATCACCGTGGTCCGCAGTATGTCCGGCGGCAACCAGCAGAAGGCCATCATCGCCCGTGAGCTGGATCGGGATAAGCCCCTGATCGTGGCCGTTCAGCCCACCCGTGGTCTGGACGTGGGCGCCATCGAGTATATCCACAGCCAGCTGGTGGCCGAGCGGGATCGCGGCAAGGCGGTGCTGCTGGTGTCTCTGGAGCTGGATGAGGTCATGAGCCTCTCCGACCGCATCCTCGTCATGTACGAGGGGGAGATCGTGGGCCAGCTGGACCCCAAAAAGACCACCGTATCCGAGCTGGGCCTGTATATGTCCGGCGCAAAGCGTGACAACAAAGGAGGCGATGAAGCGTGAAGCATTCCGCAGCCACTCTGTACCAAAAGGAAGGCACCAAAAAGGTGCTGGCGTCCCTGATCTCCATTTTGGTGGGTCTGCTGGTGGGCGGCATCGCCGTCATTCTGGTGGGCTGCTTCAATGAAAAGATCTCCCTCTCCGGCGCATGGGACGGCTTCCGGATCATCTTCGCCGGCATCTTCAGCACCGGCCGCAATGCCGCCGGTGAGCTGACCTGGGGCTTCAACGCCGTCAACACCGGCGATATGTTGTTCCGGGCCACGCCCCTGATCATGACGGGTCTCTCCGTGGCCGTGGCCTTCAAGACGGGCCTGTTCAACATCGGCGCTCCCGGTCAGTACCTGATCTCCACCATGGCGACGCTGATGATCGCCCTGAGCATTCCCTCTTCCTCCGTCCCCACCTGGATCATCTGGATCCTGGCCTTTTTGGGCGGCTGTCTGGCGGGTGCTCTGTGGGGCGCTCTGCCGGGTCTGGCCAAGGCGTGTCTCAACATCAATGAGGTGCTGGCCTGCATCATGACCAACTGGGTGGCCGCCAACCTTGTGACGTGGATGTTCGACATCAGCAACTTCAAGAACACCGTGGAGAACACCAAGTCCGGCTACATCTATAAGACCAGCTTCAACGGCGTGGCCACCCCCAAGCTGGGGCTGGATAAGCTGTTCCCCGGCTCTCAGGTCAACGCCGGTATTCTGGTGGCCATTCTGCTGGCCATCGCCATGTACATCCTCATGACCAAGACCACGCTGGGCTACGAGCTGCAGGCCTGCGGCGCCAACCGCCATGCCGCCCGCTACGCCGGCATCAAGGATAAGCGCAACATCGTGCTGTCCATGGCCATCGCCGGTGCGCTGGCCGGAGCCGGTGCGGCACTGTACTACCTGTCCGGCAACACGGAGTTCTACTGGTCCACCTATCAGTCTCTGCCCGCCGTGGGCTTTAACGGCATCCCCGTGGCGCTGCTGGCGCTGAATAACCCCATCGCCGTCATCTTCGCCGGCATCTTCATGGCCATGCTGAAGATCGTTGGCCAGCAGCTGACCAACCTCACCGCCTACAACGAGTACATCACCGACGTCATCATCGCCGTCATCGTGTATCTAAGTGCTTTCTCTCTGGTGATCCGCATGATGCTCAGCGGCCGGAAGAAGAAAAAGATCGCCGTGGCAGACACGGCTCCCATCCCTCAGTGCGCCGCCGTGGAGGATCAGACCTCCCTGCTTCCGGAGGAGGAGAAAGCGCCCGTAGAGGCCGCTGTCACAGACAGCGATAACGCAGAAGGAGGCGATCAGGCATGACATTTCTGGTACAGCAGACCCTGATCTATGCAGTACCCCTGATGATCGTGGCGCTGGCCGGCGTGTTCGCCGAGCGCAGCGGTATCATCAACCTGGCGCTGGAAGGTATCATGATCTTCGGCGCTTTCATCGGTGTGCTGTTTGTGCGCCTGATGCAGGGCAGCGCCGCCGTGCTGGCCGCCCAACACTCCGGAAACTGGGTAGCCATGCAGGGGCTGGAGCTTCTGGCTATGCTGGTGGCGGCAGCCATGGGTGCCGTGTTCTCCCTGCTGCTGAGCTTCGCCTCCATCAACCTGCGGGCCGACCAGACCATCGGCGGTACGGCCCTGAACCTGATGGCTCCGGCTTTGGTGCTGTTTCTGGTGCGTATCATTGCCAACCAGAACACCCTGCAGCTGGCTACCGGCGACTCCGCTACGTGGTTCATGATCAGGAAGTCCACCTTCGGCATCGACAAAAACACCGATCTTGGCTTCTTCGGTGAGACGTTTCTGGTGAAGGTCTATCTGGCTACCTACGTCTGCATCATCCTGTTCGTCATCCTGTCCATCATTCTCTATAAGACCCGCTTCGGCCTGCGGCTGCGGGCCTGCGGTGAGAATCCTCAGGCGGCGGACTCTCTGGGCATCAATGTCTACAAGATGCGCTATATCGGCACCACCATCTCCGGTGCGCTGGCGGGCATGGGCGGCTTTGTGTACGCCCTGACCACCGCCAACTGCTCCTCCAACGGCGACGTGGCGGGCTTCGGCTTTCTGGCGCTGGCCGTGATGATTTTCGGTAACTGGCGGCCTCTGAACATCGCCGGGGCCTCCCTCCTGTTTGGCCTGTTCAAATGCATCGCCGCCGCCTACTCCAGCATCGATATCAACGGCGACGGTGTGTACTGGCTGGCAGAGATCGGCATCAGCTCCCACCTGTACCGGATGCTTCCGTACATCATCACCCTGCTGGTGCTGGCCTTCACCTCCAAGAAGTCCCGTGCCCCCAAGGCGGAGGGCATCCCCTACGACAAGGCTCGCAGATAAGAGCGGCAGCTGCCTGTATTTTCGGGCGGCGACAACCTGTAAAAAATGGCACCCGACCAAAGCTGCGGGCTGATAACGAAGTATTAAAAGAGTGTAGTTATCAGGCGGCGTAGCAATGGCAAGGAAAATCACCGAGAAAGCCTAGTACGGGCTTTTCTCGGTGATTTCTTTTTCCGCATATTCGATTCCAGCCGTGCCTTTTGCTGCAACAATTACAGAAACATTAAGGCGGGATCGTAATGAAACGAAAACACTATGTTGAGCTAAATCGGCAAGAGTGGCGGCTCGCTCTCAACGGGTTGAACCGTTTTCGCAACAAGCTGATTGCAGCCGGACGGTATACAGATACCGTGGATGAGATAAAGATTGCGGCGGCTACCGTTCCCGATAGCCGCCGCATAGGTTAAGCTGTTCTCTTACCTGTTATACTCTTTCTTTTTGCTTACAACCGTTGTGCCAATGGCTGCACCGCCGCTGACAAACAGCAGAGCAATCCACAGAGCAAAGTTGCTTGTGTCACCGGTCTGGGGGGCATTGTCCAGCTTGTCATTATTGCTGGTGGTGCCGTTGGTCACGTTGCTGGAGGGGAGCACCGTGCCGGGCAGGGCTTTCCACTCTGCAGCATCCAGAGTGAATTCCATAGTGTCCATTTCGTTGTCATCCACAAACAGCACGACTTTATTGGGGACAACATCATCTTTGGGAGTCCAGGGGGTCAGTGACCAGTACTCGTCAGCAGTCTCGGTAGCGATGCAGCAGGTCAGGTAAGGATACGAACCAGCTCCCAGCTTATCAGTATTCAACGTAGCAGTGGTCAGCAGGGTCTCATCACTGTACAGCTGCACCTGTACGCTGGACTCAAAGTTAACATTCTTCAGATCAACAGACACAGCGTTTTTCAGGACTCCGTTATCATGAGTCATGCCGGCGCGCTCGATGCTGCCGCTATAGGGGAACGCAGTGCCGGGCAGGGCTGCCCACTCATCGGCATCAAGCGTGAAGGTCTTCGTATCCTCTTCGTGTCCATCGACAACCAGGACAGCCTTGTTGGGGACAACATCGTCCTTGGGAGTCCACGAGGTCAGTGACCAGCACTCGTCAGCAGTCTCGGTAGCGATGCAGCAGGTCAGGAAACCATAGCTGCCGGGAGTTACTCCCTGCAAGGTGGCAGTGGTCAGCAGAGTCTCGTCCCTGTACAGCTGCACCTGTACGCTGGACTCAAAGTTAACATTCTTCAGATCAACAG
>ENA-OUOW01001095-OUOW01001095.1-human-gut-metagenome-genome-assembly--contig:-NODE-1095-length-19835-cov-3.517240_pt1 | contig 19835 bp, 18 predicted proteins | sample MGYA00237938_ERZ548769 | MGnify/ENA primary metagenome ERZ548769 (study PRJEB26490, sample SAMN05356870) | human gut metagenome | biome: terrestrial biome; feature: human-associated habitat; material... | reverse complement strand
GGAAATCCCCTTTGCCAGTACGGAACAAATTCCTGCAACGATTGCAGCCTCCAATAAAGACAAATCAACAGGGGAAACAGCGGTGATTTTTGAATGTTCCTATATGGATCCGGGAATTGCGCTGTTGAGAAATGAATCCATTCAGATTGATGTAAAAACATATTCCGGAGTTCTGGTCAGAAAGGAAGCGCTGCGTTTCAGAGACGTTGCGTATACGCTATACGATGAAGACGGGGAAGTCGTATTAGATGACGCAGGAAATCCGGTGACGAAAATTGAAAAAGATGTCATGGGCGTTTTTGTCAAATACGGAAGTACATTGAAATTTGTACAGGTGTTTTCCGATAAAACAGTTAACGGATATGCGATCTGCAAAACAGAGCTCAGTGAGGAAGACCGGGACAGGCTGGTAACAGATTCCACCATTCAGCTCTACGATGAAGTGGTGACGGAAGGGACGGATCTCTATGATGGAAAACTCGTTCGATGAACAGTATCGATATTTTGATGAAAATTTTGCTGTAATCCGGCAGGAAATAGCCGAAGCAGCGTTGAAATCCGGAAGAAATCCGGACGAGGTATCCTTGCTTGCGGCAACCAAAACGGTGCCCGTTCAGGTGATCAATTACGCTATTTCCCAGGGGCTTACCTGTATTGGGGAAAACAGAGTACAAGAGTTGCTGGATAAATATGAGTTGCTGCAGCTGGGATCGTGCGACTGTCAGTTTATCGGGCAGCTGCAGACAAACAAGGTAAAGTACCTGGTTGGGAAAGTCAGCTGTATCCAATCTTTGGACAGTATGAAACTTGCTGAGGAGATATCTCGTCAGGCAAACCGGGCGGGCCTCATGATAAATACGTTGGTTGAGGTAAATATCGGGCGTGAAGAGAATAAGGGAGGCGTCTTGCCGGAGGAATTGTTTGACTTTGTGAGCGAAGCGGCGGCGCTGCCGGGACTGCAGATCAATGGCTTAATGGCAATTCCTCCCATTTGTGAGAAAAGTACGGAACTTTATGCGTATTTTTCTTCCATGCATCAATATTATGTTGACATAAGAGCGAAAAAAATAGATAATGTTAATATGAATTGTCTCTCAATGGGAATGTCTTCCGATTATAAGGAGGCGATCGCCTGCGGCGCTACCATGGTCCGTATAGGCTCGTCTCTTTTTGGAAAAAGAAAGTTACGCTGAGCAAACTATACACCGGTTTCGGGAGGTTGATAACATGCCGGGATTTGTCGATAAATTGCACAAGATGTGGAATCCGCCGGATGATGAGTATGAAGAGTATTATGAAGATGAACCGGAAGAGGAATATGATCATTCCTATGACGAACCGGTGCGCCGTACCTCATTTTCATCTTTTTCGTCCCGGACGCCGCAGGAAAATAAGGTTGTCAATATAAATGCCAAGGCACAGCTTCAGGTGGTACTTTTTAAGCCGGTTTCCTTTGGGGAAGAGACGCGTGCCATTGCGGACGAGTTGTTGAAGCGTCATACCGTGGTTTTAAATTTGGAGAAAACAGAGAAGGACGTATCCCGCCGGGTTGTAGATTTTCTCAGCGGCGTTGCTTATGCCAACAACGGGAAAATCAAGAGGATTGCGACAAATACTTTTATTATTACGCCCTATAACGTGGATCTCACCGGTGATGATGTGCTGGATGAGTTGGAAAACAGCGGGCTCTATTTTTGACGATGGGACAGAATGAGAAAGAGCTGCTTTTGGCAAAGTTGGCAGACGCCGGAAAGCGGTCTCAAAAGAGGCCCTGCTTTTTGGGCTTTTTGAATGAGAATGAGTCCGCTATTGCCTGGGATTTTTTGAGACGCGGCGCTGCTGCTGGTACCCCAATGTTCTGGGGCGGCTATGAGGAAGCAGAGCGAAAGCTGCTGGGACTTTTTCCGGATTATTTGGAGCCGGATCAGAATTTATTTCCCCTTATGCCGCTGACTTTTTTCTATCGAAAAGAGGACGCCCTTACACACCGGGACTTTTTGGGAGCTCTGATGTCTTTGGGAGTGGAGCGTAGTGTAGTGGGGGATATCCTTCCGGAATCCGGCCGCTGTGTGGTGTTTGTTCGGTCAGAACTGGCAGATTATTTCTGCCTCAATCTCAGAAAAATTGGAAATGTGGGTGTTCGGGTTCAGGAAGGGGCGGAAATGCCTCTGCCTTTGGGACATGAATTTCAGGAAATTTCGGGAGTGGTCGCCTCCCAGCGATTGGACTGTATCGTGGCCCTATTGTGCAAAACCAGCCGCGAAAAGGCTTCCGGATTGATTTTATCAGGGATGGTTGCTTTGAATCATCTGGAAGTGCTATCTGTTTCGATGAAGACAAGCGAAGGCGACCAGATATCTGTTCGAGGAAAGGGAAGATTCGTAATTGACCGGCTCGGTCCTTTGACTGGCAAAGGACGTTTGTCGGTACAGTGCAGGAAATATAGATAAGGGGGACAGCGGGATGTTGACTGTGAAGGAAATCAATGAGGTGAGTTTTGGAAAAGCTGGGTTTTCCGGATATAAACCGGAGGACGTCGATAATTTTATCGACGAGGTAGTCGATTCTTTTCAGGAGCTCATAGCGGAACGGGATGAGGCTGCCAAAAAATCGGCAGAGTTGACGGCAAAGCTCTCTGAACTGCAGGGGAAAAATTCTGATTTACAAAAAAAGCTTTCCATTCTGGCGGAAAAAGTCGAATCTTATCGCAACGAGGAAGATGGTATCAAGGAAGCGCTTCTAAGCGCGCAAAAGCTGGCGAAGGATTCTGTTCGGGAAGCAAAGGATAAAGCACAGATCATTCTGGAGGATGCGGAGAGCAGTGCTAAAAAGCTAATGGACAATGCCAAATTGGATGCTGCCAAAGCAGCCAAGGATTATATGGCACAAGCGGAAAATAAGAAGAATGAATTGGAAGAAATAAAGCGCCAGGTTTCAGCTTTCCGGGTTTCCCTGCTGGAAATGTACAAGAAGCATTTGGAGTGTATCAATCATATTCCGGCATTTCGCCAAAAGGAACAGCCTGCTCCAGCTGTTGAAGAAGAAAATTCACCGGTCCGCCCTGCGGAAAAACAAGAACCTGAAAGGGAAATTCAGGAAGAGCCTGAGTTCGAAGAGCAGCCGGAGGTGATTTCAGAAAGCAGTACCCAAGACGATACTTCGGAAGAGGAGGCTCTCCAGCGGCAGCAGATGAGTTTTGAAGAGGCTCTTTCATATGAAGCGCATGAGCCTACCCTGCATGATCGTATCAACTACGCTCAGGAGCAAGCTGCTTCTACTGACACGGATTTCCCAGCTGACGATGATCTTACCGATGTAGGCATTGACGTAAGGGCTTATTCCGATATTCCTGAGACTCTGCGAAAAGAAAAAAGTTCTCATTTCAGTAACTTGGAATTTGGAGAGGGACTAGAATTCGGAAAGAAAAAGCACAAAAGGTAAAGAAGGCAGGCGAGCAGGTAAATCAGTTTGAAAGAAGGCGCAAACAGAGACTCTTTGCGCCTTTTCGTTATCCCATTCAAAAAGGAGTTTGCAGTTTGGAACAGGAGAAGATAAGTCGAAAAGGATTTCACGCTTTCATAGTGCTGACTGCGGCTGCACTGCTGTTGGCAGCGGATCAAGTAACCAAACACTTTGTTCTGCAATATTTGAAGCCTATAGGGGCAATTCCGGTGATTCCAGGTTTTTTGGAATTCTCTTATACAGAGAATACAGGTGCGGCCTTCGGCCTTTTTAAAGGCCATATCTGGTTTGTAGTACTTGTTACCTTGGTGGCTTCTGCTGTGATTATTGTCCTGCTCTTCCGATACCGCAATCACAGCTTTTTCAGTTATGCCACTTCAGCGCTGATCCTGGCAGGTGGATTCGGCAATCTGGTTGACCGTTTCCTCTATGGTTATGTGGTGGATTTTATCCATGTTCTGTTTTTTGACTACATTTTTAACTTTGCCGACTGCTGCATTACGGTCAGTGCAGTTCTCTTTGTCATCCATGTCCTGTTCTGTACAAGAGAAGAGAAGAAAGAGATGGGAAAAACGCATGGGGATCAGGCATGAGCAAGGAAATCGAATGGATCGTCCAGACGGGGGATGCAAGGCTTGATAAACTGGTTGCAGAAGAACTTCCCGAGCTGACCCGCTCAGCTGTCCAGAATTTGATCAGCCAGGGTTTAGTTTTCTGTAATGGTGAACCAGTGCTGAAAAGTGCACGTCCCGTTCGGGGAGACAGAATTACAGTCCGGATTCCGGAGCTCAAAGTTCTGGATGTTGAGGCGGAGAATATTCTCCTGGAAATTGTATATGAAGATGCAGATCTGTTGGTAGTCAATAAGCCGAAGGGAATGGTGGTACATCCGGCGCCCGGTCACAACGGCGGCACTCTTGTAAACGCTTTGCTGTATCATTGTGGAAACAGCCTTTCTGGAATTAACGGAGTAATGCGTCCGGGAATTGTGCACAGAATTGATAAGGACACCAGCGGCCTTCTTATTGTGGCAAAAAATGATTTTGCGCATCAGAAATTGGCGCTGCAGATTCAGGAGCATACCTTTACCCGCGAATACAACGCGGTCGTATATGGAAATATCCGGGAAGAACAGGGAACGGTAGACGCCGCAATCGGCCGTCACCCCATAGAACGAAAAAAAATGGCTGTGATGCCCCCCTCAACTGCTGGCAGCAGAAATGCGGTGACACATTTCTTTGTGGTCCGCAGGTTCGAAGGGTTTACTCAGCTTCGGCTAAGGCTTGAGACTGGCCGGACTCATCAAATTCGGGTCCATATGGCCTATTTGGGGCATCCTGTTGCCGGAGATCCCGTTTACGGCCCCAAGAAAGTAATCACCTCTCTTTGCGGCCAATGTCTGCATGCCGGTTTGATCGGTTTTCAACATCCGCGAAGCGACGCTTATTTGGAGTTTTCTGTTCCGCTTCCGAGTTATTTTACCGATTTTCTCTCGAAACTGAAAGAAAAGTAGGCGAAAAGAGTTGAAATGCAGAGTTCAGATATTCCTGTTGGGAGCTTTTGCAGTGTTAGCCTGTGCAGCACTGCTGGTGGGAAATGCATCTTCTTTTCAGGCGCTTGAAATTGATTGGACGGAGCCGAAGCCCTCCGCAGATGTTTCCTCAGCACAAGAGGGGGTTGCTCCCTCAACACTGCCGCCAACTGCCGTATCAGACTGTATCGATCTCAATACTGCTACTGCGGAAGAGTTGCAGCGTCTTCCTGGAATCGGAGAAAAACTTTCACAAAAAATTGTACAGTATAGAGAAGAGTGTGGACAGTTCTTTTCTGTGGAGGAAATTATGGAAGTGGAAGGGATCGGGAAGAAGAGATATGAAGCGATCAAAGATTATCTGAAAGTAACAAAATAAAACCGCTGCTGAAGCAGCGGTTTTATTTGTCATCGGGGGATATTTTTCTATTTGGGGTCGCTCGGGAAACGGATTCCCGCTTTCTTTCTGGCCTCCTCCAAGAATTCGGCCACATCTATACTCAGCTTTACGCAGTATTGATATTCTGCACGGCTTTTTTCAGGCTCTGTAATATAGCGGTAGAAGTCCTTTGCTTCCCAACCCATGAGCCGGTACTTCTCATCATCTCCGCAAAGCGTTTCCACAGTGGTATCCTTGTGCCAAAGGGAGACGCCAGCGATTCGGGAGATAGAATCCACCCGGACGCTGCCTTCTGTCCCCTGGAAGTCTGTATTGGCTCCAGCCTGCCCCAGCTTTGAATACGTGAGAGTGACAAGCCTGTTGAGGTAACGCATGGTGATCACACCGCAGCCGTCTGCTCCGCTTTTCAGTTGTACCGTATCAATATGAAAACTCTGTGGTTTTCCAAAGAAATGGAGAGCTGGATAGACACAGTAAACGCCCAGATCCATCAGCGCCCCAGTTTCCAGCTGCGGGTTGAAAATGTTGGGCAGTTCCCCATTCAGGAAAGTATCCAGTTTGGAGGATCGCTGGCAGAAATCTATTTTAGCCATAGAGATATCGCCGATTTTCTTCAATGCATCTTCCAGAAGCTTACGCTGTGGGAGATGAAGGAACATGATGGCCTCCAAAAAAATCACGTGATTTTTTTCGGCCAGCCTGTAAAGCTCGGCTGCTTTTTCGGCTTGGGCGCACAACGGTTTTTCACAGATAACATGCTTGCCGTTTTCCAGAAAAGCTTTGCAGTGCTCGTAATGCATCACGTTGGGGCTGGCAATGTAGACAGCATCGATGCAATCGGAAGCGGCCATTGCCCGGATATCAGTGAAGACTTCGGCGGCTCCATGCTTTTTCGCATATTCCCAGCCTCTCTCAAGAGTACGCGAATAGACGGCAGTGAGTTCCCACAGGCCGCTGTCCTTTGCACCGTGAATATATTCGTCGGTGATCCAACCGGAGCCGATTGTGCCAAATCTCAGCATACCATTCTCCTTTTCGCTTACGGGGTGATGTAAACTGCAGTTTTAATAATGTCCTTGATCTTTTCCATATCATCTACTACCACATATTCCTGTTTTCCATGTGCATTGGCGCCTCCCGTACAGATGTTGGGACAGGGAAGACCCATATAGGAAAGCCGGGCGCCGTCTGTACCGCCGCGGATTGGCAGGGTAACAGGGGATACGCCATTTTCATGCATAGCTTGCCGCATCGTCTCTATCACTTCCATATGAGGAAGGATTTGTTCCTTCATATTGGAATAAGTGTCCTTTAAAACCACTGACACCGGCTTTGACGGATGCTTTTCATTGAGAAAGTCTGCAGCAGCTTTCATCAAGTTTTTTTTCTGTTCAAACAGCGTCCTGTCATGATCCCGGATGATAAACTGCATAACGGTTTTCTCCACATCCCCATGGATGGCATCCAGATGGATAAACCCTTCATAGTTTTCAGTATGTTCCGGCACTGCGGCTTGGGGGAGAAGCCCACAAAATTCCATGGCGATGGACATAGAGTTAACCAGCTTTCCTTTCGCGGCGCCGGTATGGATGCTCAATCCAGAGATTTCCACGACGGCAGAGGCTGCATTAAAATTTTCATACTCCAGTTCACCCAGGCCGCCGCCGTCTACCGTGTAAGCGTAGTCGCATCCGAAGCCTTTCACGTCAAAATACTCCGCCCCGGCTCCAATCTCTTCATCCGGCGTAAAGGCAATCTTGACAGACCCATGAGGTTTCTTTTCCTGAATCAGCTCTTCAGCGGCAACAAGAATTTCTGCTATCCCGGCCTTGTCGTCGCCGCCGAGAAGAGTGGTGCCGTCTGTGGTAATCAGTGTTTTTCCAACCTGTTCCCTCAAAGAGGGGAATTCTTCGGGAGAAAGGCACAGTCCGCCCTGCAGCGGAATAGACGATCCGTCATAGTTTTCGATAATCTGCGGCTTAATATTTTCCCCGCTGACACCGCCGTAAGTATCCATGTGAGCGATGAAACCAATTGTATGCTCTCTGGAATCCGTTGCAGGGATGCTGCCATAAACATATCCTTTTTCGTCTAGAAAAGCATCTTCGATACCGATCTCTTTCATCAGGCTCACGATGCGGGTGCCCAATACCTTTTGACCGGGGGTACTGGGAGTACAGACGGCACTTTCATCAGAAGCGGAAGGATAGGAGACCAGATCAAGAAACAGTTCTCTAACATTCATTGCGTTTAAACCTCGTTCCAATATTTTTTCAAATTTGCAAGCCCAATGCGCAGAGCGTCTTCAGGGAGCTCCATCCCCTCAAATTCAATGGAAATGGTGTCGTCATAACCGGCGCTTTTCAGGATATGAAGGCACTGCATGACAGGTACGTTTCCGTGTCCGATGATCGTACCGCGCAAATAGTTGCCGGCACGGCTGCGGAAGCTGCCCTCGCCGGGATCGGCATCGAAAAAGCTTTTTACAATAAAATCCTTCGCGTGAACGTAACGTGCATACGGCGCAACGCGGGACACCGCCAAGGCGGGGTTTTCATCGGCGCAAAGGAAATTGCCCAGGTCGCACAACAGGGCGAAATTCGGGTGTCCTACCGCGGTATAGAGCTTTTCTACACGCTCGGAATCCTGAGAGTAGAATCCATGGTTTTCTGTCATTGTCATCACATTTTTGGAGGCGGCATACTCTGCAACCTCCCTGCAGGCTTCTGCGAGTTTCGGCAGCAGGCTCTCGTAACTGCAGTATTTTCCGGAATTTTTTGGATATCCCTGGGTCACGTCATGCCGCATCCGCGGCGCGCCCAGCGCAGCGGCTACGTCAACATAGGACTTCACGCGCTCAATCTCCTTTTTCGTGTCGCCATCGCTGCCGTTGATAAAGTCAGCACCGATCGCCAAAGCCGATATTTCCAGGCCCAACCGTTCGGCCTCGCTGCGGATTTCCGCTGCCCGCTCCAATCGTTCCTCAGGTACGCAGTCAAAGTTGACGAAGTCCACTGCTTCCACGGCGTCGAACCCCAAGTCTTTTGCCTGTTCAATGCAGGCAAAAGGAGTAATTAAATTTCGTTTCAAGGCATTATAAAAGCTATAAAGACTGACTGAATATTTCATGTGTTTCAACCTTTCCGCTTTGTTTTTCAAAGCTGTTCTCCTGTTCAATCGCCGAAGCTGATACCGATCTGTCTGGCAGCCAGAATTTCTCCACAGTCCACAGGTACAGATTTCAGCTTTCCTGAGACCTCCTCCAACGGGACGGGTACTGTTTCGCCGTTTACCATTCCCACCATGACACCGAACTTCTTCTCTTTGATGAAGCGGGCGGCTGTGGCGCCCAGACGGGTGCACAGTACCCTATCATAGGCGCAGGGACTGCCGCCGCGCTGAAAATGTCCCGGCACACAAACGCGGATTTCATTGTCGATCTTATCCTGCAGCTCTTCCGCGATCCGGTAAACAATGGAGGGATGTTTGAAGTCCGCCCTGGCGCGTTTGAATTCCTTTTTGGAGAGAGCGGCCTCCTCCTTGGAAAGAGCTCCTTCCGCGACGGCCAGAATAGAGAATTTTTTACCGCTGTCAATCCGATTGTTGAGAGTTTTGGCGATTTTATCAATGTCATAGGGGATTTCAGGCAGCAGGATAACGTCTGCGCCGCCGGCAATTCCCGCAGACAATGTGAGCCATCCCACTTTGTGACCCATCACCTCAACAATAAAAATACGGCCGTGAGAGGTGGCGGTGGTATGGATACAGTCGATCACATTGGTGGCAATTTCTACGGCGCTATGGAACCCGAATGTGACGTCCGTACCCCATATGTCGTTGTCGATTGTCTTAGGGAGGTGAATGACGTTCAGCCCTTCGCTGCGCAGTAGATTTGCTGTTTTCTGAGTGCCGTTGCCTCCCAGAATCACCAGACAGTCCAGCTTGAGCTTTTTGTAATTTTCCTTCATGGATTTCACTTTGTCAACGCTGTTTTCATCTATGACCCGCATAGTCTTAAAGGGCTGACGAGAGGTGCCCAGCAAGGTGCCTCCCAAGGTTAAAATGCCGGAAAAATCAGATTCCTTCATCAGCGTGTACTCGCCGAAGATGAGACCTTTATAACCGTCTTTGATTCCATAAATTTCGACGTCAGAGCCGAATTCAAAATAGAGCCCTTTTGCCACGCCGCGGATTGCAGCATTCAGGCCCTGACAGTCTCCGCCGCTGGTTAAAATACCTACTCGCTTCATTTTTACGCATCCTTTCTATAGGGGGTTAGTTTAACTATTCTGCTGTGTGGATGGGAATGAGCGGACTGTCCTTTTCCAGCTTCTGCAGTTCTTTCAGCCGTTCCTGTGCCTGACGGTAAAAAGTGAGCTGACTGCTGCAGACTGCCTTTCCGCGCCGGTTTACGTGCTGATATGTGGTATCTGGCTGCATAATCCTCGCGTTGGTATTGTCATTCCAGAGAGTCTCAAGGATCTCAAAAGCACGCTGTTTTAATTCTTCATCCTCGATGGGAAAGACAAGTTCGATACGCCGGTCTAAGTTTCGGGGCATCCAATCTGCGCTGCCCATAAAGATCTGCGGAACCCCGCCGTTTTCAAAGCGGAAAATACGGCTGTGCTCCAGAAGCTGCCCAACGATACTGATAACGGTGATATTTTCGCTGATACCTGGCAGACCAGGGACCAGGCAGCATATTCCACGTACCACCAGCCTGATAGAAACCCCGGCTTGAGACGCTTCATAAAGGAGAAAAATGATTTCAGAATCCACCAAAGAATTTACTTTGACAGTGATACCGCAAGGCAGGCCTTTTTTTGCATTTTCGATTTCCTGGCGGATCATGCGGATAAAAAAATTCCGCATGCCGTGGGGGGCGACAATAAAATGCCTATACTCGGGAGGACGGGAATAGCCGGTAATGACGTTGAATAGGGAAGAGGCGTCGGCACCGTATTGGCTGCTGCAGGTAAAAAGGCCGATATCCGTGTAAATTTTTGCCGTGGAATCATTGTAATTGCCGGTTCCCAGATGCAGATAGCGACGAATGCCGTCCTCTTCACGGCGCACAACCAGAGCAATTTTGCAGTGGGTTTTCAAGCCCTGCAGGCCATAGATAACATGACACCCTGATTTTTCCAGTTTTTGTGCCCAGTTAATATTGTTTTCCTCATCAAATCTGGCCTTCAATTCAACCAAAACAGTGACTTGTTTCCCGTTTTCAGCGGCCTTAATCAGCGCTGCGACAATTGGGGAATTTCCACTGACCCGGTAAAGCGTCTGCTTGATAGCCAACACATTTTCGTCCACGGCAGCCTGTTCAATAAATTTTACCACACAATCGAAACTTTCATAGGGATGGTGTACCATTCTATCTTTTTCCCGAATGGTTTGAAAAATATCTTCACTGCCCCAGAAATCACAGGCAGGCGATACAGGCTGGATCGGTTTGAAACAAAGCTGTTCGCAGCCGGGTAAGCTGGCAAATTTGGAGAAAAATGTGAGATCCAGAGGACCAGGAAGCTCGTAGATTTCATTTTTTTTGATTTTTAACATATCAATCAGGAAGCTTCGGATATCTTTATCACATTTTTGCAGCAGTTCCAGCCGAACCGGACGGCCCCGCTTACGCAGCTTGATGGATTTCTTTACTTCATTCATGAAATCTTCAGCTTCTTCATCGATTTCCAAATCAGAATCCCTGGTAACCCGGAAAGGACAGGCGGCTTTGATATCATGCAGCTCGAACAACTCTTCCAGCTTGTCGATGATGATATCCTCCAGCAGAATGAAGGAGCGTCCGGCTTTTTCTGGCAGTTCTAAAAAGCGAGGAAGAATGGAGGGAACCTGTACGATGGCAAAGCACTTTTCTCCCTCGTCTTTGTTCTCCTTGCTCTTCTCTTTTCCTTTGAGATATACTGCAATATTCAAACTTTTATTGGCAAGCAGCGGAAAGGGACGGCTGGCATCCACGGCGAGGGGGGTAAGCACAGGAAAAAGAATCTTATGGAAGAATTCCGTCATATAGTTTCTCTGCTGCCCGTCCATCTGCTCGGCATTTAAAAAGCGAATGCCGTTTTTCTCTAAAATAGGGGAAATAGATCGATGCAGGCAGGAGTACTGCCGTTCCATAAACCGATGGGTCTTTTCTTCCAACTCTTTGAGAAGCGCTTCCGGACTTAGATCGAAGTCATCGTGCTTCTTGTAGTTGGAATTGACCTGGGCTTTGACTCCTGCGACTCGTACCATGAAAAACTCATCTAAGTTAGAGCCGGTGATTGCCAGAAAACGCAGCCGTTCCATCAATGGATTTTCCTTTTTGAAAGCTTCTTCGAGAACGCGGGTGTTAAAATCCATCCAACTGAGTTCCCGGTTGTAATAGGGCATCTTTTTTTCTGCCATGGGGAAAACACCTCTCAAATCATGTCTAATTTTACAATTAGTTCCGGGGAAAGACCGAATACGTTTTTGAAGAAGCCTGCGGATTCTTCAAAGGCCCATCTTTCCAGCATGTAATTGCCGTCAACTGCGTCAGCCCGGAACAAAACACGGTCTTCCTCTAAATTAACCCGCAAATTGCTGAGTTTTCCCTGATGAGATTTATCCAGGGCGTTCGCCATTCGGAATATGGCGGCAAGTTTAGAGATGATGATTTTTTCCTCTTCCGGTAAAAGTACAAATTCTGAATTGCTTTCTGCGGCAAAGTTCTCTGTAATACTGCCTGCAACGAAGGCAATTTCGGAAACCTCCAACTGCCGCAAACCGAAAATATCCATACCCTTGATTAAGTCATAGGTACACTTATTATGCTGCCGTACACTGACATAGCTGCCGCAGCTGTGCAGCAGGGATGCTAATTCTAAAATCAGGCGTTTGGAAGGATCCAGTCCATGAAGCTTTTTCAGTTTGTCGAATAGTTTACAGGAAAAGCTGCTGGTCCGTTCTGAATGTTCCAAATTGCAGCCAAAACGCTTTGCTGTGACCTCGGCGCAAGCAAGCGCGCTTTCCCGCAGATATGCACGAAAATCCGGTGCGGTTTTTGGCGCGAGCAGATAACGTGCCACCGCCTCGGAAATGTCAACGGCGGGAGAGATAATACCAGAAGCTTCTTTGCAAAAGCGGAGCATGCCGCAGTAAATAGAGAGCGCCGAGTAAAAAACAGCAGCTTTTTCAGTGGAAATCCCATAACGTTGTCCGATGCTTTCCGGCGACATGGAACGGATGGTATAATACAGGGAAGTGAGCTTTTTGGTTTCGATCCGGTAAGGCGCGCCGTCTCCTTTTGCACCGCAGAGGCGGGCGATTTGATGGATTTCTGAACCGGTTAGAATCAGATTTTGAATATGAAATTCGGAGATGTGAATGCGGTTTAAAACCGTATCCAAATATTCTTCAATGATCTGATGAAAATCGTCCACGTCCCGGTGCAGTTTCGCCATCACGTCATGAAGCTTTAATGCACCCATGGATATATTTTGAGAATAAATTACCTTGTTTCCGTCATATACGGCAATGCCGATGCTGCCGGAGCCTATAAAGGCAATCAAAGAATGGCAGTTTTTGAGATATTCAGCATTTTCCAATTTCTGAACAATTTCCGAGTAGAGATATGCCTTTTCTTCGCTGTCCTCCAGCACAGAAACATTCATTCCATTGCGTACCTTCAGTTGGTCCGCCGCTAAGGATCGGTTTTTTGCCTCGCGCATAACGGTACAGGATATGACCTTGGGCTTTTCAATTCCGTAGGAGAGCAGGGCTTCGGAAAATTTTCCCAGCACAGCTGAAAGTTCACGCAGACTGTCAAAGCTTATATAGCCGTCTCCAAAAACATCATGCCCGAGGTTTACCGGATATTCCAGACTGTCCAGTGTGGAAAAGACGCCTTTGGACATCTGTGAAATCTGCATTCTAACATTGTTGGAACCGATTTCGATAACTGCCGCCGCACGTGCGGCATATTTTTTGTTCAAGAAAATTCACTCCATAGGATAAACTTTACCACATTATACCAAATATTGAACCGAGTTTCAAATTTAGTTTTGATAATTTTATCTATTTTTAACATCGTTTTTCACAAAAATATATTTCCAAAAATTTTCTGTAATTTTCTCTTGATTTTTTGGAATAGATTGGCTATAATATTTAAGCCGAGGATACGGAGAGGTATTCTAATGGTAAGGAGCCACATTGGAAATGTGGTGTGCCGCAAGGCATTGTGCGTTCGAGTCGCATCCTCTCCGCCAAGAGCGCTGAATTCTCAGAATTCGGCGCTTTTTTCTATATTTTCCTTGAACAGGCGATATGCTTGCGGTATGATTAGGAAAAGATATCTTGAATTGGATGAAAGAAATGGAGGGAGCATCCCGTCAAAGACGGGCTGCGGCAGTATGAAAAGAGACGAAGTAGCGGCATTTTATAAGGATCTTTCCTCCTACGAGGGAAAGACAGTGACTGTCTGCGGATGGGCCAGATCGATCCGCGATTCCAAAACGTTGGGATTTATCGATTTGAATGACGGCAGCTCATTCAAGGGCGTGCAGGTTGTTTTCGAAGATGGGAAGATAGAGAATTTTAAAGAAATTGCATCTCAAAACGTGGGGGCTGCCCTCAAAGTTACAGGGATGCTGCTGGCGACGCCTGAGGCTAAACAGCCCTTTGAGATCCATGCGAGTAAAATTGAAATTGAGGGCGCATCTACACCGGAATATCCTTTGCAGAAAAAGCGTCATAGTGTGGAGTATCTGCGGACGATTGCTCACCTGCGGCCCCGTACAAACCTTTACAGTGCGGCGTTCCGTGTCCGCTCCGCTGCTGCTTTTGGGGTACACAAATTTTTTCAGGAAAACGGTTTTGTCTACGCCCATACTCCCATTATCACAGGCAGCGACTGCGAGGGAGCCGGGGAGATGTTCCAGGTGACCACTCTGGACCTGGAAAATCCTTCCCGTACAGAAGAAGGCAAGGTGGAATACAAAGAGGATTTTTTCCAAAAGCCGACATCTCTGACGGTTTCCGGACAGTTGGAAGCGGAATGTATGGCCATGGCCTTTTCAAAGGTGTACACTTTCGGGCCCACGTTCCGTGCGGAACGCTCCTATACGCAGCGCCACGCAGCTGAATTCTGGATGATCGAGCCGGAAATGGCTTTTGCCGACCTGACGGACGATATGGATGTGATCGAAGCGGTGATCAAGTATGTAGTAAGCTATGTGCTGGAAACCTGCCCTCAGGATTTGGAATTCTGCAACGCTTTCGTGGATAAGGGCCTGCTGGAAAGGCTTCGCCATGTAATGGAATCTGACTTTGTGCGAGTGTCTTATACGGATGCGGTGAAAATTTTGGAGCAGCACAACGATGAATTCGAATACAAGGTTTCCTGGGGTGTGGATCTTCAGACGGAGCATGAAAAGTATCTGACGGAAAAGCATTTTGGAAAACCGGTTTTTGTTACGGATTACCCGAAAGAAATCAAGGCTTTCTATATGCGGCTTAATGATGACGGCCGCACTGTGGCCGCGACAGATCTGCTGGTGCCCGGTATTGGGGAGCTGGTAGGAGCCAGTCAGCGTGAGGAACGCTATGATGTGCTGCTGGACCGGATCCGGGAGTTGGGGCTCAATGAGGAGGATTATTGGTGGTATCTTGACCTGCGGAAATATGGCGGCAATAAACATGCCGGCTTTGGTATTGGATTCGAGCGTCTGGTCATGTATCTTACGGGCATTTCCAATATTCGTGATGTGCTTCCGTTCCCCCGCACCACAGGTTCGGCTGAATTTTAATCGACAGAAATCAGAAAAACATCCTGCCGGAAAATTTCCGACAGGATGTTTTTTATGCCTGTTTTTATTCCTTGCCGTCCCAGCAGTACGTGCAGAGTTTGCACTTATCCAGCCCCACCGATTCGATCATGTCGTCAAGCCGGTGATAGCGAAGCGTGGTGAAGCTCAGTTTCTTTTCGATGATATCCACCATTTGCTGATATTCCGCAGCCTCCGGATCGGAGTACTTTTTTATATTTGTAGGTTCTCCGGTGCCCTCCAAATCCCGGATGACACGGCGTGTAATTAAATCCATTAAGGAGGTGGAACGGGAAAAATTCAGATATTTGCAGCCATAGAGCAGAGGAGGACAAGCAGGACGCACGTGCACCTCCCTGGCACCGCTTTGGTACAAAAACTCTGTGGTTTCCCGAAGCTGTGTACCCCGCACAATGGAATCATCGATGAGAAGCAGGCTCCGGTCCTGAATAAGATCGTGGACAGGAATCAATTTCATTTTTGCGATAAGATTTCTCTGACTTTGAATGGTGGGCATGAAAGAACGCGGCCACGTCGGCGTATACTTGATGAAGGGCCTGGAGAAGGGAATTCCCGATTGGTTGGCGTAACCTATGGCGTGTGCGGTGCCTGAATCGGGGACGCCAGCCACAGTGTCGGGATTGACATTGTCCCGCTTCGCCAGCATGGCGCCGCAGCGGTAACGCATTTTTTCCACGCTGATGCCCTCATAGGAAGAGGAAGGGTATCCGTAATATACCCAAAGAAAGGTGCAGATTTTCATGTCTTTTCCGGGCTTGACCAGAGTTTTTGCTCCTTCCGGTGTCACGATAACAATTTCACCAGGTCCCAATTCCCGCTCTTGAGTATACCCCAAATTCAGATGGGCAAAACTTTCAAAGGAGATGCAGCAGGCGCCGTCCTTCTGCGCTACACAGACCGGTGTGCGGCCCAGCTTGTCCCTGGCTGCGTAAATTCCCTTCGGAGTCAGAAGCAGCATCGTCATGGAACCCTCGATAGTTTCCTGAGCGTACTGAATTCCTTCAATTAAATTATCTTTTTGGTTGATCACAGCGGCGACCAATTCAGTAGCATTGATGTCGCCGCCGCTCATTTCGAGAAAATGGGAGTGACCGGAAGAGAACAGCTGCTTCACGATTTCATTTGTGTTATTAATCTTGCCTACGGTTACGATGGCGTAGGTGCCGTGATGCGAGCGGACGATCAGCGGCTGTGGCTCGTAATCACTGATACAGCCGATGCCGAGGCGTCCTTCCATGCAGCCAATATCCTTGTCAAATTTAGTGCGGAACGGAGAATTTTCGATGTTGTGAATTGCACGGTCGAACCCTTTTTCATCACTGTAGACAGCCATACCGGCCCGTCGTGTGCCTAAGTGGGAATGGTAATCGGTGCCGAAAAACAGATCAAACATGCAGTCTTCTTTTGATGCTACTCCAAAAAATCCGCCCATACAGATCCTCCATTGCTGTTATATTCCCGGTTTATTACAAAAATATCGCTGATATTATACCACGAAACAAAGCAAACTACAATTTGAAATTACAGGAGAACGGCGGGTTTTCATTTCGTTCTGTGGATATTATGAGATTGCACAGAAAAGCTGTTTAAACCACAGTATAATGATGCAAAACAGAAAAAATGCAGGACTGCACAAATAATCTTGCATTTTATTGCCTGATATATTAAAATACAGGAAGTTTGATTTGAAAAAATGAATCTACTGAAAATGTTTTTATTCAAGACCCTAATTATAGGAGATGCTTTAGATGAAACTGGCCGCTATGAGAAATGAAGAAATTCGAAAGCTGCATGATAACGCCCTTGGACAGTATGAGGATTTCAAGGCGCTCAAACTGAAACTGAATATGGCCCGAGGGAAGCCCTGTGCCAAGCAGCTGGATTTGGCTTTGGGCGTGCTGGAAGCACTTCGGGCGAGAAGTGAATTTGCTAATTCCGATGGAGATGATTGCCGGAACTACGGCGTTTGGAATGGCCTTCCCGAAATGAGAGGGATCTTCAGTGCAATGATTGGCGTACCTGCAGAGCAGATAATATTGGGGAATAATTCCAGCCTTCAGATGATGTTTGACTGTGTTTCCAAGGGATATACTCACGGCTACAGCGGATATGCTCCCTGGTGCAAGCAGGATTCTGTGAAATTTCTGTGCCCAGCTCCCGGCTATGACCGGCATTTCGCCGTTACAGAATATTTCGGCATTGAAATGATTCCTGTCCCCATGCTGAAAACCGGCCCCGATATGGATATTATCGAACGGCTGGTACAGGAGGATGAGACGATCAAAGGCTGTTGGTGTGTGCCGAAATATTCCAATCCCACGGGCATCACCTATTCTGACGAAACAGTGCGCCGTTTTGCATCCCTGCATCCCGCCGCGAAAGATTTCCGTATTATGTGGGACAACGCTTACTGCGTTCATGACTTGACGGATACGCCGGATACGCTGCTGAATCTGTACGAGGAATGCCTGAAACAAGGAACAGAAGACAATGTGCTGTTTTTTGCTTCAACCTCAAAGATTTCCTTCCCTGGCGCAGGAGTGGCTGCACTGGCTGCCAGCAAAAATAATATTGCCGAATTGAAAGAACGCTTCAATGTGCAGACAATTGGTCCCGATAAGCTTAACCAGCTCCGGCACATCCTTTTTCTGCACGATATCGACGGTGTTCGATCCCTGATGCAGGGACACCGGAAAATTTTGGAGCCAAAGTTCAAACTGGTGGTAGATGTTCTGGAAAAAGAACTCGGGGATTTAGGCATTGCCAAATGGAGCGAACCCAATGGCGGTTATTTTGTAAATCTAGATGTAATGAACGGGTGTGCTAAGCGTGTGGTAGGGCTTTGCAAGGAAGCGGGCGTGATCCTGACCGATGCGGGGGCCACCTACCCCTATGGACAGGATCCCAATGACAGCAATATCCGTATCGCGCCCACCTTCCCGCCGGAAGAAGAACTTGCCGGGGCAATGCATCTGCTCTGTATTTGTGTACGGCTAGCTGCTTCTGAAAAACTGCTCTCTGAACGTGCATAAGGATCTAAGTTACTGCAATAACAAGAACACCCGGTCTGAAATCAGAATTCAGACCGGGTATTCTTGTTATTGTGGGTAAGCGAGGGAAGAGCCCCTGTTTCTTTGAACGCTGAATAAAGTATGAGAAGCCCCATCACGTAGAATAAGACCCAAATGCTTCCCGACACCAAGGAAAAATATATGGCGCAAAGCATTCCCAGCGGATGTACTTTCGCCGTTGAAGATACCAGCTTTGGTTCGATGATTTGACGAATACAGGTGATAATCAGCCAGCCGATAAGAAGGCCTATTCCCCGGGAATAGGCGCCGATCAGAAGCTGATAGATAGCCAGAGGGGTAAAAACAATTCCGGGACCAAGAATTGGAAGAAGATCGGCAACGGCAGTAATCAGACTGATGGTCAACGGGTAGGGGATTCCAAGAATGGTGAGAATGACATAGGTTTCGCAAAAGGTGATAAAGTAGATTAAAAGGTAGGAAAGCATATATTTTCTTCCTGTGCCGCTGCTGTTTTCTGCAGCGCTTTTCAGGTGAAATACAGCGCTTGCACTGATGATGGATTTCACCCATGCTTGCAGCTGCTTCAGATCCCTGGCGAGGAAGAAGGTAGAGAAGATCAGCACAATGCACAGCGTGATTACCGTGGGAAGTGACGTGACTACTGACAACACCGTACTCAAGCATGCCGCAATGAGATCCATACTGTTTTGGACCAGTTCCAAAAGTTCCTGTTTATTACTGTTTACAAAATCGATATTGAACTGGCCGAAAAATTCTCCAATACGGTTCAAAAAATGTGTGACAGGTTCGGAGAATCCAGTAAAATTTCCGCTGGAAACTGTGATAAGGAAGGATGCTATCTCCTTGATGGCAAAAAATCCTAAAAAAGCAATGGCTGCAAATACTGCTGTGAGGACAACAAGGGTAACAGCTAGAGAGGCTACAGTACGGGGAAAATGCAGCTTCTTTTCCAGAAAGCCAATAAATGGCTGAATGAGAATTGCAAGGATTAAACCTAGCAGGAAAGGCAAAGTATAAAAGAAAGTTTTAACCCAAATGATAAACAAAAGCGTATAACATAGAAAAAATAGCAGCAATGGCAGGATTCGTTTGATTTCACTTTTTTGAAACATGATTTCCGCCTTCCGGGAGCAGCCTATAGTTATTGTGGATTGGTAAAATCCATCACTCCTAACATTATAGTATTGATAAGGATGGTTTTTATACACGCTGGGAGTAGAAAAAGGGTTCCGCTTCAAAGCGGAACCCTTTGCAGTAACACTATTTATCTTCGCCGGTTAAAAGCCATACTACTGAGACGCCTAAAATATCGGACAAAGCCAGAAGTTCAAAATCAGTCACAAAACGGATCTGACCTTCTAATTTGGAGAGGCCAGAAGCATTCAGGTCTACCCCCCGTACCTGAAGCTGAGCAAGGAGTTCCTTTTGTTTCATGCCCTGGCTCTTTCGTGCAGCTTCTACCCGGGCGCCAATCAAGTTTTTATTGCCTAAGGGCTGGCTTCTCAATCTCATGGCCATCCACCTCGGATTTCTATATAATAATTATAAATCCATTTTAAACC
>ENA-OUOW01001075-OUOW01001075.1-human-gut-metagenome-genome-assembly--contig:-NODE-1075-length-20161-cov-42.294191_pt1 | contig 20161 bp, 17 predicted proteins | sample MGYA00237938_ERZ548769 | MGnify/ENA primary metagenome ERZ548769 (study PRJEB26490, sample SAMN05356870) | human gut metagenome | biome: terrestrial biome; feature: human-associated habitat... | reverse complement strand
CTCCTGCGGTCATGGGCTATGCAAAGAAGAATACCACCCGCAACTCCAACGGCAATGTCCGCAAGAAGCAGTCTGAGTACGCATCTCAGCTGAAAGAGAAGCAGAAGGTTAAGTTTATCTACGGCGTTCTGGAGAAGCAGTTCCACAATGCTTACCTGCGTGCTGAGGCTCGCCCCGGCAAGACCGGTGAGAACCTGCTCCAGATCATGGAGTGCCGTCTGGACAACGTCGTGTTCCGCCTGGGCTTTGCTCAGACCCGCCGCGACGCTCGTCAGCTGGTGAGCCACGCTCACTTCACCGTCAATGGCAAGAAGGTCAACATTCCTTCCTACCAGGTCAAGGCCGGTGACGTGATCGAGGTCCGTGAGTCCAGCCGTTCTTCTGCTAAGTTCGCAAAGCTCGTTGGCCCCGAGGCTCCCGTTGTGGCTCTGCCTTCCTGGCTGAACCGTGAGGCCGGCACCCTGAAGGGTGTTGTGACCAAGCTCCCCGAGCGCAGCGACATCGACTACGAAGTTGCAGAGCACCTCATCGTCGAGCTGTACTCCAAGTAATCCATTAAGAAGGGGAGGCCTTCCTTCTGGATGGCGACCTTTCGCATTCTTTTTAAAAGAATTTAATAATGGGCCGATGGCAACATCGGTTTGACAAGGAGGGCATAGATATGATGGAGATTGAACGTCCCAAAATCGAAACGGCAAGCCTGTCCCCGGACGGCCGCTACGGCAGATTCGTGGCGGAGCCTCTGGAGCGTGGCTTTGGCATCACACTGGGCAACAGCCTGCGTCGTGTGCTTCTTTCCTCTCTGCCCGGTGTCGCCGTGACCAGCGTCAAGATCGACGGCGTGGTTCACGAGTTCTCCACCATTGAGGGCGTCAAGGAAGACGTTACCGAAATTGTCCTGAACCTGAAGGGTATTGCTGCAAAGCTGTACACCGACGGGCCGAAGACAGTGCGTGTTGAGGCAGTCGGCCCTTGTGAGGTTACTGCGGACAACATCAAGCAGGGCGACGATATTGAGATCCTGAACCCTGAATGGCACATTGCAACCCTGGGCGAGGGCGGCAAGCTCGTCATGGAGCTCACCTTCGATAAGGGCCGCGGTTATGTGCCTGCAGAGCGCAACAAGCAGGCCATCGTCGAGAAGAACGATATCAACACTCTTCCCGTCGATAGCATTTACACCCCCGTGCTCAAGGTGAATTATAACGTTGAGAGCACCCGCGTTGGACAGGCCATCGATTACGACAAGCTGACCATCGAGGTTTGGACGGATGGCACGATCAATGCACAGGAAGCCGTTTCTCTGGCTGCCCGTGTGCTGACCGAGCACCTGAACCTCTTCGTCAACCTGTCCGATGAGGCTGCCGGTACGGAGATCATGGTGGAGAAGACCAACGACGATAAGGAAAAGGCTCTGGAGATGACCATCGAAGAGCTGGATCTGAGCGTCCGTTCCTTCAACTGCCTGAAGCGCGCCGGTATCAACACGGTGGAGGATCTGGTCAGCAAGAGCGAGGACGAGATGATGAAAGTCCGTAACCTCGGCCGCAAGAGCCTGGAAGAAGTCATGGCAAAGCTGGACTCCCTGGGCTTTAAGCTGAACACAGACGATGAGTAACTAAAATAATAAGGAGTGAAACGGGATGCCCGGTACCAGAAAGCTCGGTAGAACCAGCGACAGCCGCAACGCTATGATGCGCGCTATGGTCACCTACCTGTTAGAGAATGGCAAGATTGAGACCACTGTCACTCGCGCTAAGGACGTTCGTTCCATGGCCGAGAAGATGATCACCCTGGGTAAGGCCAGCGACCTGCACACCAAGCGTCAGGTCTACGCCTACATCACCAAGGAAGATGTTGCAAAGAAGCTGTTTGATGAGATCAGCCCCAAGTACGCTGACCGCAACGGCGGCTACACCCGCATCATCAAGATCGGCGCTCGCCGCGGCGACGCTGCTGAGATGGCAGTTCTGGAGCTCGTCTGATCGACTCTGACTGTTCAAACAGTGTAACAAAGGCTCTTTCCCTTCGGGGAAAGGGCCTTTTTTGCATCGTGTGGGCCGGGCAGCGGGGTGTTCCCAAAGCAAGTGTCCGCTGGGGTGGGACCCTGCTGCCGCAGGCAGTAGGGCGGGCGATGGAATGGCCCGTTTCACTTGCGTGGGAATGCCGCGCTGCCCGGTTGGGCGTTAGCAGCTGGGGCTTGTGATGGCGGGGCAAGAATGCTATAATTATACTGTATTTCTGCACGACTTTGCGAATTTTCCACAGAAGGGAGGGGCGGCGGTTGAAAAGACGACGGTTTCTGGTGCTGAGTGCAGGCTGCATGATGGGCCTGCTCTCGGCGTGCGGCCTTCCGATGTCGGAAAATGTGCAGGTGGAGGAGTTGCTGCGTGCCCCGCGCCTTCCGGGCGACTACGGTGCACTGCAAAATGCCCTGAACGAATGGCTGGGGGAGAGCGCCCAGCTGAAATACCCGATGCAGGGGGAGTTGCTCTCGCCGTTCCTTTTGCAGGATCTGGATGGTGACGGCCAGCAGGATGCCGCTGTTCTCTACACCACGGCCCAGAGCTCCAACGTCTGCATTGCATTTTTGCAGAAGGATGCCGCAGGCGTGTGGCAGGTCCGCCAGAGCATCGAGGGTCTGGCGGATACAGTGGACAATGTCCGGCTGGCACAGCTGCAGGATGGTGCCGCCACCCAGCTGGTGGTGGGGTACCTCGCCGCGCAGGGCGACAGCTATCTGGCGGTGTACTCCTACGAGAACGGCACGGTCAATGCCATTTTGGAACAGTCCTATGAGCAGTATCTGGTGGAGGATATCACCGGCGGCGGCAACGAGGATCTGATCCTGATGTCCACGCTGGAGGACGGCGGGGTGCAGATCGAGCTGCTGACCGTTGACCGGGACGGGATGTTCCAGCAGGTGGCTGTCATGGGCCTTTCGGCAGATAAGTTCTCGGGCTGCGCCGCTGTGGCGGCGGGCCTGGGAGCGGACGGAAAGCGCTATCTGGTGCTGGACGGCTGGACCGGTCTTTCGGGCAACAATCTGGCCACGGTGCTGCTCTACTTCGATGAGGAAAGCCAGCAGATGCTGCCCGCCGAGCAGATCAGCACCAGTGAGCTGTACAATGCGTCCCTGCGCAATGTCTCCACGCTGGTCAGCCGGGATCTGGACGGCGACGGCATCGTGGAGATCCCCACCCAGCCCGATGAAGCAGGCCTGCTGAACCTGAGCCAGAGCCGACGAATGGATTTTATCGTCTGGATGGACTACACCAGCCCGGAGCCGGAAAAGAGCTTCGGCCTGTTGGACGAGGAGAGCAGCTGCTACATTGAGCTGCCCGCCGAGTGGGAGGGCAACCTGATGCTCACCGACAGCGCTGAGGGAGAGGAAGCTGTGGAGCTGCGCACCGTGGACGAGGGCAAGCTGGTGCTGACCATGCGCCTGGTCTCTTCCAGCGAGAGCGCGGCAGGCTGGACCCGCCTGGGCGTGGTGGCATCCCGCCAGATGCAGGCCAGGTTCGGGCCGGACGTGGTGCTGAAGGATCAGAGCTATCGGCTGTCCCGGTCACTTTATCGGTTGAATTGATGATGTCGCTCAGTTTTGCAGAAGTTTACCGGATGCAGGCTGGGTGTTCTGAGGTGAAATGCTTCTCCGTGTGCTCTTGGGCAGAGGGAGAAGGCAGAAAAATATGGAGGTCTTAGATGGTCAAGGTACTTGTGGTAGAGGATGAAGCCAGCATCCGCGAGATGATCGCGCTGAACCTGCGGCTGGCGGGGATGGAGGCGGTGGAGGCCGACAGCGCCGAAGCCGCCCTGCCTCTGCTGGAGCAGAAGCCCGGCTGCGATGCTGCCATTCTGGATGTGATGCTGCCCGGCATGAATGGGTTCTCGCTCTGCGAGACCATCCGCCGCACCGACCAGAAGATCGGCATCATCATCCTGAGTGCCAAGGGGCAGGAGCAGGACAAGATCCGCGGCCTGTCCATCGGCGCGGATGACTATATGACCAAGCCCTTCAGTGTCAGTGAGCTGCTGGCCCGTGTGGAGGCCCTCTGCCGCCGGGTGGGCCGCTCGGGCGGCGGCTCCGCTGCAGACGAAAATGCCCCCACCACACTGGTCAGCGGGGAATTTGTGCTGGATGAGAACCGCCGTGTTCTCCTCAAGGCCGGGCGGCAGATCGAGCTGACCCAGGTGGAGTTCCAGATCATGGAGCTGTTCTTCCACAATCCCGGCATCGCGCTGGTGCGGGAAAAGATCCTGAAGGGCGTGTGGGGCGAGAACTACTTCGGCGATGTGAAGATCGTGGATGTGAACATCCGCCGTCTGCGGATGAAGGTAGAGGATGAGCCCAGCCACCCCACCCACATTATGACAGTGTGGGGCTACGGCTACCGGTGGGAGGAGTAAAGAAAAAACTCTCAGTTGCGCTGTACTCGACTGCTCTCCCGACAGGAGAGCCAGGATTACTGACAGAAAGGAGGAAAAGCAATGCGCAGTGGTATTACCCACCGCTGGCTGCGGGGAAGTCTGTTCCTGACGGTGCTGCTGGTGCTGCTGGTGGAGAGCATGTTCGTGTACAACTTCAGCCGCAGCTACTACAACAGCGTCCAGCAGACCATGATGCGGCGTTTTTCCTCCATCAACGGTCAGCTGAAAATGTACACCGGCGACACGGCCCAGAAGACCGCGGCCAACCGCAGTGTGGCCCTGCGCCGGATGGTGGAGCAGTTTGCGGATAAGGACAAATATGAGTTCATGCTGCTGGACGGCTACGGCGGCGTGATCGCCTCCTCCAGCGGCACAGGTGCGGACGGCATCGTGGTGCAGGACGACTTTAACAAGGCACAGGATGCACCGGACGGCGTGGGTGTGGCCATCTACCGCACCGCCAGCGGGGAAACGGTCATGGCCGTGTGCAGTCTGGTGCCCTACGCGGCCGAGGATGTGGCCGCCATGCGCCTTGTCACCAGCCTGACGCTGGTGCAGGAGCAGCTGAAGAGCGTCTTCATCATCAGTCTGATCGTGGTAGCGGCCATTCTGGGCTTTACAGTGGCCTCTGGCCTGTATTTCGTGCGGGGCATCGTGGTGCCGTTGGGGCAGGTAGAGCGGATCGCTGCCAGCATCGCCCGAGGAGAGCTGGATGTCCGCCTGCCCGTGACCGGGGACGAGCGGGACGAGGTGGACCGCCTGCGCGGCACCATCAATCAGATGGCCGAGGGGCTGGAAGAGACGGAGAAGATGAAGAACGAATTCATCAGCTCGGTCTCCCATGAGCTGCGCACGCCGCTCACCTCCATCCGGGGCTGGGTGGAGACCCTGCGCACCCTGGATGACCCCACCGATGAGAACTACCGCAAGGGGCTGGAGATCATCAACAACGAGACCGCCCGCCTGTACAACATGGTGGAGGAGCTGCTGGATTTCAGCCGCCTGCAGAATGGCCGCCTGAAAATGGAGTGCCGCCCCCTGGACCTTGTGGCCGAGCTGACGGACGCTGTCCTTTTCTGTGAAGCGCGCATCCAGCGGGAGGGGCTTCTGCTGGCCTATGCGGAGCCGGAGGAGATGATCCCGGTCTACGCCGACCCCGACCGCCTGCGGCAGGTGTTCATCAACATTCTGGACAATGCCATCAAGTATTCGGCCCCCGGCGGGCGCATCACGGTCAAGATCTGGCAGGGTGAGTACAAAGCCTTCATCGAGATCATCGATCAGGGCCGCGGCATCCCGCCGGAGGATCTGGAAAACGTCAAGACCAAGTTTTACAAGGGCAGCAACTCGGTGCGGGGCAGCGGCATCGGCCTTGCGCTGGTGGATTCCATTATGACCGCACTGGACGGCACCATGGACCTCAAGAGTACGCTGGGCCGGGGCACAGTGGTCACCCTGGGCCTGCCGATCTACAAACGATAAGAGATTGTCCATATTTATCTGGTAAGATAGAGGGGCAGTTTTTACGATAGAGAGGGGCCGCAGTGCCCCATAGGAGAGCCAATGAATCAACCGAACAAGGAACGCTTCAAGACGAGTGTGGGCGGGCAGGCCCTGATGGAGGGCATTATGATGCGGGGCCCGAAAAACATCTGCTGTGCTGTCCGTAAGCCCGATGGAACCATTGAGACCAAGGTCGAGCCCACCCCCACCCACGGCGTGTGGACAAAGATCCCGCTGGTGCGGGGAGCCATCTCGATGATCGAAAGCCTGATCATGGGATACAAGTACATGATGTACTCGGCACAGGTGAGCATGGGGGACGACTACGACCCCGCCGAAGAGGAGACCGCCTTTGAAAAATGGGTGGGTGACCATCTGGGCAAAAAGGCCGAAGATATCATGCTGGCGGCGGCTGCCGTGATCGGCGGGCTGTTTGCCATCCTGCTCTTCACCGTTCTGCCCACGGTGCTGGTGGGGGGCCTGAACCATCTGGTGCCGCTGGGCCGCTGGGCCAAGGTGGTGCTGGAGGCGGTGCTCAAGGTCGCCATCTTCCTGACCTACATGGCCGCCATCTCCCGGATGAAGGAGATCCACCGGGTGTTCGAGTACCACGGAGCCGAGCACAAGACCATTGCCTGCTACGAGGCCGGAGACCCCCTCACGGTGGAGAATGTCCGCAAATATACCCGCTTCCACCCCCGGTGCGGCACCAGCTTTTTGATTTTGGTGGTCATCGTCAGCGTGTTCCTGTACAGCGTGCTTCCCTGGTCCAGCACCAGCCTGCGTGTGGTGTTCAAGCTGCTGCTCCTGCCGCTGGTCATGGGCATCAGCTACGAGCTGCTCAAGTGGTGCGGCCGGTCGGACAACATCGCCACCCGCATCATCCGGCAGCCCGGCATCTGGGTGCAGCATCTGACCGTGTTTGAGCCGGACGACAGCATGATCGAGGTGGCCATTGCCGCCGTCACGCCGGTCCTGCCCGAGGACCCGGAGGACGGCAGATGGTAACCGCAGGGATGCTGCCCCGGGCAGCAGTCCGGGAGGTGGAGGCACGCCTGCGCGCCGCAGGTTGCCCCGACGCGGATTTTGACGCGGCCGAGCTCTTCCGGCTGGCAGTGGGCGGGGATGCCCGCCTTGCCGATGCTCCGCTGAGTGCAGAGCAGGCAGAGCGGCTGGAAGCCCTGACGGCCCGCCGCGCGGCCCGGGAGCCTTTGCAATACCTTTGCGGCAGCTGGCCCTTCCTTGACTTTGAGCTGGCTGTCGGCCCCGGCGTGCTCTGCCCCCGGGCCGATACTGAGGTGGTGGCCGAAGCCGCCGCCGGAATGCTGGCTGAGGTGGAGGCACCCCGGGTGCTTGACCTCTGCGCCGGAACAGGCTGTTTGGGGTTGGGCGTGAAGCGCTTCTGCCCGGCGGCACAGGTCACAAGTCTGGAGAAGAGCCCTGCGGCATACCGCTATCTGGAACAGAACGCACATCTCTCCCCGGTACTGACCATCACCCCGGTGCAGGGAGATCTGTTCACCTACTGGCAGACCCTGCCGGAGGGGCAGCTGGACCTCATTGTGTCGAACCCGCCCTACCTGACCGCCGCCGAGATGGGCGCGCTGCAGCCCGAGGTGGCGCAGGAGCCTGCCATGGCGCTGGAAGCAGGGGAGGATGGGCTGGTATTTTACCGCGCCATTGCGGAACACTACCAGAAAGCTCTGCGCCCCGGCGGTGCCCTTGCCCTGGAGATCGGCTGGCAGCAGCGGGAGGCCGTGACGGCCCTGCTTGCCGCCAACGGGTGGGCGGACATCGCGTGCAGAAAAGACTTTGGCGGCAATGACCGCTGTGTGATGGCGAGAAAACAATAAAAATATCTACAACTTCCTGTTGTAATATCTGTAAAATGTGTTATACTAGTACCGAAAGAATTGGAATGCCCGCGCCTGCGTTTGGCCGCACCGCGCCGGGAACAGATGACAAAGGAGCATGACACTATGGCAAAAAATCAGAACAACAACGTTGCCCCGGCGACCCAGAAGACCGATCCCGGTGCCAAGAAGGATGCGCTGGCCACGGCACTGGCCCAGATCGAGAAGCAGTTTGGCAAGGGCGCTGTGATGAAGCTGGGCGATAACGCCGCCATGCAGGTGGATGCCATCTCGACCGGAAGCATCGGCCTGGATCTGGCACTGGGCGTGGGCGGCGTGCCCCGGGGCCGCATCATTGAGGTGTACGGCCCCGAATCCAGTGGTAAGACCACGCTGGCCCTGCATGTTCTGGCCGAAGCCCAGAAGAAGGGCGGCGATGTTGCCTTCATCGACGTGGAGCACGCGCTGGACCCTGTGTATGCCGAGGCGCTGGGCGTGGACATCAACAACCTGCTGGTCAGCCAGCCCGATACCGGTGAGCAGGCCATGGAGATCTGCGAGGCGCTGGTGCGCTCCGGTGCCATTGATGCCATCGTTGTGGACTCTGTTGCCGCTATGGTGCCCCGCGCTGAGATCGAGGGCGAGATGGGCGACAGCCATGTGGGCCTGCAGGCCCGCCTGATGAGCCAGGCCATGCGCAAGCTGACCAGCGTCATCGGCAAGACCAACACCGTCTGCATCTTCATCAACCAGCTGCGTGAAAAGGTCGGCGTGGTCTACGGCAACCCCGAGGTCACCACCGGCGGCCGCGCCCTGAAGTATTATTCCTCTGTCCGTATCGATATCCGCCGCGTGGAGGGCCTGAAGGACTCCTCCGGCCAGTTCATCGGCAACCACACCCGCGCCAAGATCGTCAAGAACAAGGTGGCTCCTCCGTTCCGTGAGGCTGAGTTCGACATCATGTTCGGCGAGGGCATCTCCAAGATGAGTGAGCTCATCGATCTGGGTGTCAAGCTGGGCATCGTCCAGAAGAGCGGCGCATGGTTCAACTACGGCGATATCCGCCTGGGTCAGGGCCGCGACAACGCCAAGCAGTTCCTGCGCGATAACCCCGAGATCGCCAACGATATCGAGGGTCAGGTGCGCGCCAATGCCGACAAGCTCTATGCCACCCGCCGCCCGGGGGGCAAGGCTGCCGCTGCCCCTGCAGAGGGGGAACCGGCAGCTCCCGCCGCAGCCAAGGAGCCGGTGGTCAAGGCTCCCGCCCGCAGCAGCGAGAGTGAGCTGGACATCATGGTGGAAGAGTAAATGGCCTTTTACAGCCGTGGCCGCCGCCCGCTGGCCGAAGAGGAAAAATCCACCGATGCCGCCAAAGCCCGCACCCGGGCCATGGAGCTGCTGGCCGGGCAGGAACTTTCCTCGGGCCAGCTGTATGAGCGGCTGAACCGCCGCTATACTCAGCAGACCAGTGCCGCCGTGGTGGCAGAGATGGTGCAGCGGGAGTATATCAACGATGCCCGCTATGCCGAGACCCGTGCCCACGCCCTTCTGGCGGCAAAAAAGAGCCGCCGTGCCGCTGCCCGGAATCTGCGGCAGAAGGGGCTGGCCGCAGGCGAGATCCAGCAGGCGCTGGATGCTGTTTACACCCCCGATGTTTCCGGCGAGGACCCGGAACTGGAAGCCGCCGCCGCTCTGGTGGAAGGACATTACCGCAAAAAGCTGGAAGCGGGCCGCAGGGATCTGGTCATTGCGGCCCTGCAGCGGCGGGGCTTTTCGTATTCCGTCATTAAAGAAGCCATTCGGCGAATCGAAGAGGAGTAAGTGATCCGTTGTATAACCTCTCAGTCTCGCATCCGCTCGACAGCTCCCCTAGTAGGGGAGCCCTTGGCAAAACGGGAAACTTCTCCCTTACTGCCAAGGCCTCTCCTACTAGGAGAGGTGGCATTGCGAAGCAATGACGGAGAGGTTATACAACGGAGATTTGACAAACAGGAAAGAGAGTATCCCTTTTTATGAAAATTGCATGTATTTCCCTTGGCTGCCCCAAGAACCAGGTCGATCTGGACGTGATGGTGCACATCCTGCTTTCGGCCGGTCACGAGACGGTGGCCGACCTGGGTGAAGCCGATGTCATTCTGGTCAACACCTGCGGCTTTATCGAGAGCGCCAAGACCGAGGCTATCGAGAACATTCTGGAGGCCTGCGCCTACAAGCAGCAGAACCCGGAGCTGAAGGTCATTGTCACCGGCTGCCTGGCCGAGCGTTACCGCAGCCAGATCGAGGAGGAGATCCCCGAGGTGGACGCTGTGGTGGGCTGTGCCTCCAACAAGGCCATTGATAGCATCGTGGCCCGCCTGTTCCAGGGCGAGAACCATCTGGAAAGCTACGGTGCCAAAAAGGACTTCCCGCTGGGCGGCAAGCGCGTCATCGGCACGCCTGCCCATTATGCGTACTTAAAGATCGCAGAGGGCTGCAACAACCGCTGCCACTACTGCGCCATCCCCGGCATCCGCGGCCCGCTGCACAGCCGCGATCTGGCCGACTGCGTGGCCGAGGCCCGCTGGCTGGCCGGTGAGGGCGTGAAGGAGCTGATCGTGGTGGCCCAGGACCCCACCGCCTATGGCGAGGACTGGGGCAAGCCCGGCAGCATCTGTGAGCTGCTGGACAAGCTGAACAAGGTGCCGGGCCTTGAGTGGATCCGCATCATGTACGCCTACCCCGAGCGCATCACCGATGACTTTATTGCCGCCATGAAGCGGAACGAGAAGGTGGTGCCTTACCTTGACCTGCCCATCCAGCACTGCAACGATACCATCCTCAAAAATATGAACCGCCGCTCCACCCGTGCGGAGCTGCTGGAGGTCATCGGCAAGCTGCGCCGGGAGATCCCCGGCATCACCCTGCGCACCACCCTGATCGCAGGCTTCCCCGGCGAGACCGAGGAGCAGTTTGAGGACCTGTGCAACTTCGTCAAGGAAGTGCAGTTCGACCGTCTGGGCTGCTTTGCCTATTCTGCTGAGGAGAACACCGTGGCCGCAAAGATGGACGGCCAGATCGATCAGGAGACCAAGGACCGGCGCGCTGAGCTAGTGATGCAGATCCAGACCGGCATCATGGCCCAGAAACAGGCCGAAAAGGTGGGCCAGACCGTCCGTGTGCTCTGTGACGGCATCGACGAGGAGAGCGGCCTGTACCTCTGCCGCACCACCGGCGATGCTCCCGAGGTGGACGGCAATGTCTGCGTTTCCAGCGAGGAGCCGCTCTACCCCGGCCAGTTCTATGATGTACTGGTGGAGGACAGCGACCTTTACGATCTGTATGGCACGGTTGCAAAATAACAAATTGGAGGAATCTATATGAATCTGCCCAATAAGCTCACCCTGACCCGGATCATTCTGGTGCCGGTGTTCATGGTCTTCGTTTCCCTGACCCAGATCGGCACGGAAGATTTCAACCCCACCTGGTATCTGGTGGCGGGCATCATCTTTGCCGCGGCCAGCTTTACCGATTTTCTGGACGGCCATCTGGCCCGCAAGTGGAACATGGTCACCGACTTTGGCAAGTTTGCAGACCCGCTGGCCGACAAACTGCTGACCACCGTGGCCTTCATTTACATGCTGCGGGACGGCGTGTGCAGCCCGGTGGTGCTCTGCATCATCCTGGCCCGCGAGTTTGCCGTGTCCGGTCTGCGGATGGTGGCCGCCGGTGCCAAGGACGGCAAGGTCATCGCCGCCAATATGTGGGGCAAGGTCAAGACCGTGCTGCAGATGCTGACCATCATCTTCTACTACTTCGGCACCGCATTGACCTGGGGCAATTCCGTTATGATAGGCGCTGACTGTGTGTTCCTCTCCTATTGGCTGTGCTGGCTGGTGGCCATTGCCACTGCCATCTCCGGCATCAAGTACCTGTGGGACAACCGCAGCTTCATCAATACCGCAAAATGATCAAGAAGATCGCCATTCTCTGCTCCATTTTCCTGAATCTCTGCATCGTGCGGTGGGAGCCGGTGGCCATCCGGATGACCTGGGAAGCGGTGGGCAGCCAGACCTTCACCTTTTACACCGAGAACTCCAATGTCTTTGCGTTCTTCGTCTGCCTGCTGGTGGCGGTGTGTCAGGTGATCTGCCTGTTCACGGGGCGGCAGCTGCCCCGCTGGGTCAAGACGCTCAAGTACATTGCCACCTGCTGCCTGACCATGACCTTCCTGACCGTGGTGTTCGTGCTGGGGCCCTACTGTGCCGACCAGGGCGGCGTGGTGTTTCTGCTGACCGAGAGCTCCATGCTCTACCACCACCTGCTCAACCCGCTGTGTGCCTTTGTCTCCTTTGTCCTGCTGGAACGGGAGCCAAAGCTGCCTGCGCGGTGCGTTCCGCTGGCGCTGGTTCCCACGATGCTCTATGGCTCTGTGGCCCTCTGGGCCAATTACCAGCGGCTCATCACCGGGCCTTACCCGTTCCTGCTGGTCTATCAGCAGACCACCCGGCAGACGGTGCTGTGGTGTGCGGCCATCCTGGCCATGAACCTGCTCTATGCCTGGCTTGTCTGGCGGCTGGGTGGGAACTGCCGCAAAAAGAAAAATGTGGGCTTGCTTTTCAGAAGCTGAGATGCAAAAAAGGCTCTCTGCCGGTTTTGGCAGAGAGCCTTTTCTCGTGTTTTGCTTACAGCAGGGGGATCCCGGCCTTTGCGCAGGCCGCGCGGGTGGCTTCGTCCCAGACGCTTGCCTGTACTTCGCCGATGTGGGCGCTGCCCAGCAGCAGCATGCACAGACGGCTCTGGCCGATGCCGCCGCCGATGGTGTAGGGCAGCTCGCCGCTCAGCACTGCCTTGTGGAAAGGCAGGGTGCGGCGGTCGTCACAGCCTGCCATGGTCAGCTGCCGGTCCATGCTCTCGGGGCTGACACGGATGCCCATGCTGCTCAACTCGTAGCTGCACTGCAGGGGCTCGTTCCAGAACAGCAGGTCACCGTTCAGGTCCCAGTCGTCGTAGTCGGGGGCGCGGCCATCGTGGGGCTTGCCGCTCTTCAGGGGAGCACCGATCTTCATCAGGAAGGTGGTGCCGTTCTCCTTTACAAAGGCGTTCTCGCGCTCCTTCGGGGTCAGGTCAGGGTACTTGTCCTCCAGCTCCTGGGTGGTGATAAAGGTCACGTTGGGGGTGTGAAGGGGCAGATCCTGCAGCTGGGGGAACATGGCGTGCAGGTTCATCTCGGTGGCGCAGACGGCCGACACGATGGAGCGCACCACGTTCTTCAGGTAGGCCTCGCTGCGGTCCTCCTTGCGGATGACCTTCTCCCAGTCCCACTGGTCCACATAGACGGAGTGGAGGTTGTCCAGCTCCTCGTCCCGGCGGATGGCGTTCATGTCGCAGTACAGGCCCTTGCCCACGCGGAAGCCGTAGTCCTTCAGGGCCTTGCGCTTCCACTTTGCCAGCGACTGCACCACCTGTGCCTCGATGCCGCTGTCCCGGATGTCAAAGGTGACCTTGCGTTCCACGCCGTTCAGGTCGTCGTTCAGGCCGGTGGAAGCCTCCAGAAACAGCGGAGCCGACACGCGGTAGAGGTTCAGCGTGGCACACAGGGTGTCGGCGAACAGCCGCTTCACGGTGCCGATGGCACGCTGGGTGTCGTACAGGTTCAGCGCGGGTGTGTAGTTCTGCGGGATCATCGTTTTGCTCATAACAGTATACCCCTCTCTTTCCGTTCTCCGCCGCCGAGTTGCGGCACCGGAACGGCTTTCCCTTTAATACAGTAAATTATGGCACAATTTCAGAGCGTTGTAAAGGGGAGAACGCAAAGCCGGTGCAATTCGGGAGTTTACGCCTCTGCCACGGCCTCGATCTCGCACAGGACACCCTTGGGCAGATCCTTGACGGCAACGCAGCTGCGGGCGGGCTTGGAGGTAAAATACTTTGCGTAGACCTCGTTGAAGGCGGCAAAGTCGGCGATATCGGCCAGGAAGCAGGTGGTTTTGATGACCTTGTCGTAGCCGGAACTGGCGGCTTCCAGGATCGCGCCCACGTTCTTGCAGCTCTGCTCGGTCTGGGCGGCGATGCCTTCGGGCACAGTGCCGTCCGCGGGGTTCACAGGGATCTGGCCGGAGGTGTAGACGAAACCGCCTGCGATGAAGCCCTGGGAGTAGGGGCCGATCGCGCCGGGAGCTTTTTCAGTAGCGATGACTTTCATGGGAAATACCTTCTTTCTGTGTGTTTGATGGAGCTTTTCTTTTCGGGGAGAAAAATTCTGCTGCTTGAAGTCTACACCATGCGGCGGGATGTGTCAATCCGGGAGGGACTTTTTGCCCGCGCGGCCTTTACAAGCAGGCAAAAAGGCGGTATCCTTAATCTATTGATACACCACCCTTCAGGAGGAACCCATGGATATCCGCCAGCTGCACTATTTTCTGGTTTTGTGCGAAGAAATGAACTACACCCGCGCGTCACAGCGGCTGTTTCTGTCGCGGCAGGCCCTGCGGCAGAGCATCACGGCGCTGGAAGCCGAGCTCTGCGGCCCGCTGTTCGTCAGCGCTCACCACAAGCTCTCGCTCACCGAGCGGGGGCTGAGCTTGCAGCGCCATGCGGCCCCGGTGGTGGAGCAGTTCCAGCAGATGCAGGCGGCCCTCCATGCGGAGATCCAGTCGGCCCAGCCGGTGCGCATCGGCATCAGTGTCTCACTGGTGCCGGACTACCTGCCCGGGCTGGAGACCCAGCTGGACAGGTTCCGCCAGCAGTACCCCCACATTGAGATGCGGTTCCGCCTGCTGGAAAACGATGCCGTGGCCGATGGTGTGGAGCAGGGCGAGCTGGACGCGGGCCTTGTGATGGATCTGGGCACGGCGGCTCCGGTGCTGGCCCGCACCACCCTGCGGGCCGACCCGGCCTGCCTGCTGGTGCCGCGCGGCCATCCCCTCTGGGAGAAGGAGCGGGTGCCGCTTTCGGCCCTGCGGGGCCAGCGGGTGCTGCTGCCCAGCCTGCGGCAGGATCTGTTCAGCCCCCTGTGGGATGCCTGCGCCCGGGAGGGCTTTGCGCCCAACGCGGAGATCGGCCCCAGTTTCTATCAGGCGTACTATCTGGTCCAGGAGCAGCTCTGCACCTGCCTGACCCGCTACGAGCCGGGGGCACGGCGGGAGCTGGACCGGGTGCGTGACGTGCTGCTGGAAGATCTGCCGCCCCTCTGCGTCTCGATGGTGCAGCGGCGGGACCACAACTCGGCCTATCTTGACCTGCTGCGGGGTTACCTGATGGAGGTCATCGGGGGAACGGCGTCCCTGCCGCCCCGGCGGGGCCGCCCGGCAAAGCCCTTCTACAACTTCCCGGTGCTGTCCAGCGCAGCCCCCAAGGCGGCACCGCAGCACCCGGCTCCGGGCACCCAGCTGCCCTTTGCGGGCGGAAACAATTTCCGGGAGTTGGGCGGCTACGAGGCCGACGAGGGCAAGCATGTCAAGTGGGGGCAGATCTACCGCGGCATTCCCACCGGACTGCTGACCGGGGCGGCTGACCGCAAGCTGCTGGACAGCCTGGGCCTGCGGCTCATCCTTGACCTGCGCAGCGAGTCCGAGGCAGCGGAGCAGCCCGACTATGTGCCCGATGGCGCGCGGCTGGTGCGCATCTGCGGGCTTTGCCACCCGGACGGAAGCGAGATCTCCTTCTCTCCCGGGGACATTGAAAAGCTGCTCAAGGGCAAGAAGGATGAGGAGCATAACCTCGCCGATGCCATGTATGAGCAGATGCTCTTCCGCAATAAGGCTTACAAGGAGCTGTTCCGGGCGCTGGAGGCGGGCGAAACGCCGATCCTGTTCCACTGCTCCGGCGGGAAAGACCGCACCGGCGTGGCGGCCATGCTCATCCTGCTGGCGCTGGGCGCTTCCGATGAAACGATCTGTCAGGATTTTGTCCGGACCAATGTCTGCCGCCGCCCGGAGCTGGAAAAGATCTGGGCCGCCCATGCCGAGGAGATCGAGGCACATCCGGAACAGAAGCAGTTCTATCAGGGCATTGCCGGTGTCCACCCGGAGTCTGCCCCCTTTGTGCTGGACACCATTCGCAAAGAATATGGCACCACCGATGCCTATCTTGAAGCCGAATACGGCCTGACCCCCGCCCGCTTGATGCGGCTGCGGCGGATGTATCTGGAATAATAGCTGTTTTTTTAGAAAATTCCTTTCACTTTACTTGACATTGTACCAAATGTTTCGTAATATAAGAAGTAGTATGGAATCCATGACGCTGCGTGCAGGGATCTTCCGCAACCAAAGTTCAATGGGGCTTCATCTGCCCGTTTTTATATGAAAACCTTGTAGATAAAAAAGCTGCATCAGGCCGCAGGGGCAAACATGCCCTTTTTGTGCGGTGCTGTTGTCTGTTTTGTTGTTGAGAGCTTGATTTTGTATTGTTGACCCACGCCTTGCGCGGCAGCGTCTCCAGATTTTAGTTGTTTTTGAACTTTAATTGTAAGGAGAGTGAACACGATGTCCCCGATCATTCTGTTGATCGTGGTCGTGGTTGCTGCTGTTGCTGCTTTCGGCGCGGGTTATTTTATTGGTTACAACAACCGTAAAAAGACCGCCGAGGCACAGATCGGCAGCGCAGAAGCCGAGGCTACCCGCCTGGTGAACGAAGCAATCAAGACCGCTGACCAAAAACGAAAAGAAGCTGTTCTGGAAGCCAAGGACGAGGCTTTCCGCCTGAAAGCCGAGGTGGATGCCCAGAAGGCTGAGGCCGACAAGGAGATCAAGCAGCGCCGTGCTGAGATCAGCCGCCAGGAGAACCGCATTGACCAGAAGGAAAATGCGCTGGACCGCAAGACCGAAGCCCTGGAAAAGAAGGAAGAAGAGCTCAAGAAAAAGCACGAGGAGGCCGACAGCCGTCTGGCTGAGGTGGATGCCATCCGTGCCAAGGAGATGGAGCGCCTGGAGACCCTGGCGGGCCTGAGCCAGGAGGATGCCCGCGAAGTGCTGCTGCACAAGGTGGACGAGGAGCTCACCCACGAGAAGGCTGTCCGTGTGGCTGCCTACGAGACTGATCTGAAGGAAAACTGCGATAACATCGCCCGCAACATGATCGGTCAGGCCATCAGCCGCTGCGCCGCTGACCACTGCAGCGAGACCACCGTCAGCGTGGTGCCCCTGCCCAGCGACGAGATGAAGGGCCGTATCATCGGCCGTGAGGGCCGCAACATCCGCGCGCTGGAGACTGCCACCGGCGTGGATCTTATCATCGATGATACCCCGGAGGCCATCACCCTGTCCTCCTTTGACCAGACCCGCCGTGAGGTTGCCCGCATGACGCTGGAGCGCCTGATCGGTGATGGCCGCATCCACCCCGCCCGCATTGAGGAGACGGTGGAGAAGTGCCGCCACGACCTTGAGCTGCAGATGAAGCGGGAGGGCGAGCGCGCCGTGATGGAGCTTGGCATCCACGGCCTGCACCCCGACCTCATCAAGCTCATCGGCCGCCTGAAGTACCGCACCAGCTTTGGCCAGAACGCGCTGACCCACAGCATGGAGGTTGCCTGGCTGGCCGGTCTGCTGGCAGGCGAGATGGGCGTGAACGTCACGCTGGCCCGCCGTGCCGGTCTGCTGCATGATATCGGCAAGGCCCTTGACCACGAGATCGAGGGCAGCCATGTCCAGATCGGTGTGGATATCTGCCGCAAGTACAAGGAAAACACCCAGATCATCCATGCCATTGAGGCCCACCACGGCGATGTGGAGCCTAAGACCCCGCTGGCCTTTATCATTCAGGCCTGCGATGCCATCAGCGCCGCACGTCCCGGTGCCCGCCGCGAGAACGTGGAGAGCTATGTCAAGCGTCTGGAAAATCTGGAGGAAATCTCTTCCAGCTTTGAGGGCGTGGAGCAGGCCTTTGCCGTTCAGGCCGGCCGCGAAGTCCGCATCATGGTCAAGCCTGATGTCATCAGCGATGATCAGGTCATCCTGCTGGCCCGCCAGATCGCCAAGAAGATCGAGGATACCCTCGATTATCCCGGCCAGATCAAGGTCAACGTCATCCGCGAGAGCCGCGCCATCGAGTACGCGAAGTAAGATCAGAACCAAGAGGAGCCCGTTGTGTTCGTACAGCGGGCTCCTTTTTTTGTCTGTGAGTCTCTCGGGCGCGTCGTGTCAGATCTCCGGGCAGGGGTGCAGGTTTATGAGACCGCCTATCCTGCTTTTCCTGCTGGGAGAGGGGTCGCCGCGAAGCAATGACAAAGAGAACTGATATAAGCTGAACAGATTTCAACTCTTAATAAAATGAAGTAAACGAAGTTAAATGTACTCTGTGGGAATACAAGTTGTGACTTTAATGCAAGAACTGTCTTTGCACAAAATACAGCACAGGAGAAAAACTATACAAAAATTAGTTTCCGTTTTCGGCAGGATGTTGGACAAAGGGGAGAAATGGGCCTTTTGGGAGAACAAATTCGGCAAAAAGTCTTTTCTTTGCCGACGGATGGATGTATAATGCGGCCATGGCACAAGGGTGTGCAGAAGCTCCAGAGGGGGAGCAGAGCCCCTTGTGCATTTTCAGAAATTAATGCTTTATCAGTGTAGAGCATTAAAGAGAGGGGAAAACATATATGAAATTCGATCGTCGTATTTCGCGCCGCAGCTTCCTGGCAGCTGCCGGTGTCACCTCTGCCGCGCTGGCTCTGACAGCCTGCGGCGGCTCTTCCAGCTCCACGGCTGCATCTTCTGCAGCCAGCGGCGCTTCCTCTGCTGCGGCTGGCACCGCACAGGGCGGCACCCTGAACATCATGCTGGAGACCGAGGTCCAGTCTCTGGACCCCCAGGTGGCCACCGACGGCACCTCCTTTGAGGTCATCGCGGATTACACCGATGGCCTGATGCAGATGGATGCTGACGGCGCAGCAGTTCCCGCCATGGCGGAGACCTATGACATCAGCGAGGACGGCAAGACCTACACCTTCCACCTGCGCGATGCAAAGTGGTCCAACGGTGAGGCCGTGACCGCCGCTGACTTTGTGTTTGGCTGGCAGCGCGCCGTAGACCCCGCCACCGCTTCCGAGTATTCCTACATGCTGTCCGACATTGGTCAGGTGGTCAACGCCGCCGAGATCATTGCCGGTGAAAAGCCCGTTACCGACCTGGGCGTGACCGCAGTGGATGACAAGACCCTGGAGGTGCAGCTGAACGTTCCTGTCAGCTACTTCCTGAGCCTGATGTACTTTCCCACCTTCTACCCGGTGAACGAGGCCTTCTACAACACCTGCGCTGACACCTTTGGCACCAGCCCCGAAACGGTGCTGTCCAACGGCGCGTTCGTGCTGACCGATTATCAGCCCGCCGCCACCGCCTTTGCGATGGAAAAGAACCCCGATTACTATGATGCGGATAAGATCGCTCTGGACGGTCTGGCCTATCAGGTCATCAAGGACAGCCAGCAGGCTCTGATGAGCTATCAGACCGGCACGCTGGATATCACCCTGCTGAACGGTGAGCAGGTCGATCAGGTCAAGGATGATCCCGAGTTTACCAGCGTGGGTGCCGGTTACCTGTGGTACATCAGCCCCAACATCGACGCTGTGCCTGATCTGGCAAACCTGAACCTGCGCAAGGCCATGACCTTTGCACTGGATCGTGATGCCATTACCGGCGATGTGCTGAAGGATGGCTCCACCCCCGCATACACCGCTGTTCCCGCACAGTTTGCAGCCGGCCCCGACGGCAGCGATTTCAGCGCCGACCAGACCAAGTTTGCAGATGACTGCGCTTATGACCCCGAGAAGGCCAAGGAGCTCTTTGAGACCGCCAAGGCTGAGCTGGGCAAGGATACCTTCACCTTTGATATGGTGGTGGATGCTGACGATGCACCCCAGAAGGTGGCTCAGGTCGTCAAGGAGCAGCTGGAGACCACGCTGGAGGGCCTGACCATCAACCTGACCGTGGAGCCCAAGAAGCAGCGCGTGCAGGATATGCAGGACGGCACCTTTGAGCTGGGCCTGACCCGCTGGGGCCCCGACTACGCTGACCCCATGACCTATCTGGGCATGTGGGTGACCGGCAACTCCAACAACTACGGTCTGTGGAGCGATGCCGACTACGATGCCATCATTGACGAGTGCACCACTGGTGATTTGTGCACCGACCCCGAGGGCCGCTGGGCTGCCCTGTATGAGGCAGAGCAGATCGTTCTGGAGCAGGCGGTCATCTTCCCCCTGTACGGCCAGTGCAACGCCGAGATGATCTCCTCTGCCGTCAAGGGTGTCGAGCATCATCCCTGCGCTCTGAACCGTGTGTACAAGAACACCACCAAGAGCGAGTAAACAACTGAATCGCTGAACAAGGCCGCACAGTGGCCCGCAAAGAGCCACTGTGCGCCTTTTTGGCATTGTGCCTGTCCGCGGCAGACGAACGACTGAC
>ENA-OUOW01001072-OUOW01001072.1-human-gut-metagenome-genome-assembly--contig:-NODE-1072-length-20190-cov-6.353563_pt1 | contig 20190 bp, 18 predicted proteins | sample MGYA00237938_ERZ548769 | MGnify/ENA primary metagenome ERZ548769 (study PRJEB26490, sample SAMN05356870) | human gut metagenome | biome: terrestrial biome; feature: human-associated habitat; material... | reverse complement strand
CTTCCAGCACCGATTCCAGAATAATGCCCTCCGGGCCAGCCGAAATGACTTCCGTTGCCGATACCAGTTTCACGCCGTTCCGCTTCAGTTGGGTCTTGTACCGGGCACTGTCGTAGCGGTTTCGGGCAAAGCGGTCGAGCTTCCAGACAATGATGATGTCAAAGATGCCACGCTCACTGTCCTTGATCATCTGCTGGAACTGCGGGCGGTTATCGGTCTTGGCGGAGATGGCACGGTCAATGTAATGCTTCACCACCGTGAAGCCGTTCTTTTCCGCATAGGCGGTGCATTCCCGGATCTGACCTTCAATGGATTCTTCGCGCTGGCTGTCAGTTGAATAGCGGGCATAGATCACAGCGGTCATGGCAGGCACCTCCCATTTATACATCATTGAACGGTGGAGCGTTCATCAAAGCATTGTTTCGTATAATATATACCATGTGTTAAGAAAAAAGTCAATTCATTCTTTCTTAGCTATTTTCTTTAATTCCAGAAACACTTTTGATTTCTACGTTTTACTTTTTGCTGCTTGATGCACAAATTTTCTTGCCAAGCCATCCCCCTAGAAACCAAGGCAGGCAGGCTAGCAGAACCGGGAAAAGCACCGCACTTATAAATGCACTCACCATGCGGCCATTCCCTGCACTTCCGGTAAGCAGAGACATTAGGCATGGCATAAACGAGCTTCCCCATGCAATAAAAAGGCCCCCCGCCATTTCTTTATCGCCCATTGTACCAACCCATACAGCACCTGCAATCACATTAGCCAGCAAAAGTGGGATCAGGATCGCATCCGACATATCATCTATGTTTCGCCCAAAAATCATTGCCATCACTACCGCTCCAGCTACGCTGCAAAGTGCACTGATCACTTTGTATTTTCGCTTTGCCGCAGCGTATTCCTCTCGTTTAGCCTGCTTTAGATTATTTCCCAGTTGATTCAGTTCTTTCTTCAAGTCCTGCTCTTTCTGTTCTTTCATATTTTTACCCCAATGGCACACTTATTTATTACTTTTCACTCCGGCTGGACACCACAAAAACCATTGCCAGCAAAGAAAGGATTCCTGTCAGCAGCACCGCGGAGGTCGGTGAGATAAATTCATTCCCGACATGAATCACGAGGATTACCATATACAGCACAAGGGCCGACAGTGCGCAGCGCGGCGATGCAACCTGTAAATTGGAGATTGCAAAGCCAAGCATTGTCCCTGCGATCACCGGATTCAGCAGTACGGCCAACGCAGAGCCTTCGCCCAGATCCAAAATGACCAGCACCGCTATCACCAGTTCAATACACGCCATAACGAACCGCAGCCGGTCATTTTTCTGTTCCTTTGCCTTATCCATTTTCCGGCCGATCTTATTCAGTTCCTTATCCCAGTCATTCTTCACAATCCCCGCATCTCCTTTAATAATTCTTCGTTGTTTTTATTTTCCGCCAGATACTGCATACGTAACAAAAGCCGGCCCGCCCCAAAATAGTTGCTCAAAAATCATTTCAAATACTACATCTGTCATATCGACTCCTCTTGGAAGATCAAAACATGCTATCATTGCAGCTGCAAATACTGCAACCACACAAACCGCCACCGGCATCAGCTGAGGGCATGCTCTTTTCAGTTTAACCAGAGATATACCCGTCAGAACACCTGCAATAATCGATGGCAACAGAACTGATTCCTCCAATATCCGCAGCAGGAAGGCCAGCGCCACCGCTAGCAGGCCGAATGCCCAGTAAAGATCCTTGCGGTTCACTTCTTCCTTCTGGATCTGATTCATCTGTTTACCAATGTTGTTCAGCTCTTTGTCCCAGTTATTTTTTGCCATGATTCTTCCTCCGCATTATTTTTTCCCGTACCACCCTATCAGCGCCGGGATGCCTACAATAACCAGTTCCATAACCACCACTTCTACCACACCTATCAGCACATCCGAACCCGTATAATATCTTGAAACAAAAGCAAAACTTGCCTGCACAAGAACAGCCATCTCTGCCGCTAGACCAATACCCAGAAGCATCCGCGCAGAATCTTTCAGATTGGCAATTGCACACCCAATCAGGATTGCGGCTACTATCGGCCAGATAAAAAGTGATTCGTCTGCGATCTGTTCCAGAAACAGTGCCGCAAAAAACAGCTGAACACCCCCTTTGATGCACTTTGGTCGATCCGCCTTCTTTTTTTCACTCAAGCCAATTTGTCTGCCGATATCGCTCAGTTGGTCATCCCAATTACTTTTCGCCATGATACTTCCTCCAAACAGCACATATCAATTTTCCTTTTTCGGTAAAAACAGCGCAATCACAAACACCACCACATTACCCAGAAGGTATCCGAGGCCAAAATAAAATGCACCGCCTACCATGACGAAGGCAATGGTCAGAAAGCCTCCTCCAAAAATCAGGCTGGCAAGCACTCCTTTTACCAGCTGGATAATTGCCTCTGCCGCCAGACCGTTGTGCAAAAGTTTTGGTGCCGATTCTTCCGCAAAAAAGACCGCCGTTTTATACAGTGCACCGACCAGCATCGGCGTAAAGAACATCAGCATCGCCATGTCCGACCCGAATGTCACCACTAGAATGCCAACGGAGACTGCCATTAGCGTCCACGCAATCTTAGTGTTTTTCGTATCATCCTGCTGCGTCTTGGCCTGCCTCATCGTATTGCCGATATTGTTCAATTCCTTGTCCCAGTTACGGTTCGCCATAATTTTCCCCTTTTATCGCATTTTCTCTGCCGTCATCGTTTTTTATTTATTATGAAAAATCCATTTCATCACACCACCAGAGATTCCTGCGCCTATTGGTGCGCCCATTATAAGCATTACAAGCTCGATCAGGCCAACGCCCATAGCATTTCCAAATGTTGTATATCCCCAGCCTATGGCAGTATGTACCAAAATACCAAAATTTCCCACAAGCGAAACTAACACTACAACGGTAGTAATAGCAGAACAACCTGATCCACTCGTCTCCTCTGCGCACGCCACTGTTACTCCGAAAAAGATTCCAGCCAATATCGGTGCAAAAACGCTTCGTGCACCAATCGGCTTCGCGCCTGTCATTATTAGAATGGCGCTGGAAACTACCGCAAAAATAACGCTCAGAATAATTTTAGGTCGTTGCTGTGTGTTTTCTTTTAATCTCTGCAAATCATTTCCGACATTGTCCAGTTCTTCATCCCAATTACTTTTAGCCATGATTTTCTCCTTCTACATTGCATCCCAAGCGGCCCGTCCTACTTTTTCCGCCCTGCGACCGACATCGCCACGACACCTGCAGCCAGAAATCCGAGCACATCAAACAGATATGCCATAGAAAGTTCCAGCACGCCGGGCACCAAAATCGCTCCGATGCCGGTAGTAATGAGCAGAACAACCGCATGAATCACCAACCCCAGCAGTACCAGCCGGGGTTTTATGTCCAGCAACCTGTCTGCCGCCGCACCAGCCAGTGCGCCCGCCACCAGCGGACAGATAATCACCAGCCCAAATGCCGTACAGGCCTGCACAACGATCGATACCAGCATAAGAATTATACCGCTGATAAAATCCTTCCGATCTTGCTCGCGGTTTTCCTCCTGCCGGAAAGTTCTTCCAATCCGGTTCAGTTTTTTATCCCAATTATTCTGTGCCATCCGCATTTTCTCCGTTAATTCTTCTGGAAATATTCCACCTGTTCCAGCAGCGCATTGCGCAGCTGCACATTCTTCATACCACGAAGCGAGCTTTGCAGTTCTCGTAGTTTTGTGCGGTCATAGGCCGCTGTGCGGCTTGCCGCACACTTTTTGAACAGTTCGTTCACTGCGCTCAACTGTTCACTCTGGAGCGTGCGGAACAGGATTTCAAACTCTTTATCCTGGATCTTCAGTCCATTTTTCAGCACTGCATACTGTTCTTCCCGCTGGCTTACATAGGCAGCCACCTGCAAAAACAGACTTTCCACATGCTGAAAGATTGTTTCCTTCTTCTGCGCGATTTTTTGGCGCACCTCGTTACACACCCGATCCGGCACCGCCTGCTTTTGTCCCAGGGCTTCCCAACTCTGCACGCTTGCTTCAAACTGTTCCAGTAGCTGTTCCGTCTGCTGGATTTCCAGCTTCCATTTTTCCTGCATGATCTGCATACTAATGCGCAGATCTTCACGGAACCTCGCATGACGCAGCAGTTCCTTTTGCAAAACCGGTGTATCTGGGCTGCCGCCTGCACCGCGGAACAGCGGAATCTGCACTTCAAACGGTTTGAGCAGCGGTTCATAATTAATCAACGCATGGCCCGGTGAGAACACACCCATCCGTTCCAGCTGGGTGTTATCGGCCGACATGGTTCCACCCAGCAGTTGCTTATCATCCTGCGCCACGATGCGCAGTGCGATTTTTAGCGAAGTGTTTTTCAACACCTTCGGTGCCATGGCGGTGGGCAGCTGATCCGCAATGATAATGCCCTCGCCCAGTGCACGCACCTCTGCCAGCATCTTCTCAATGTAGGCCGTTGCCGCAATCTTTGCGTCCGTCCTTCCGTCCGGTCCCGGCTCGGAATCTGGACCGATCAGGTTGTGTGCCTCTTCCAGCACCAGCACATGACGCGGATTCTGATCTTTTTTCGGATCATAGTGCTGCACCGAAAGAGTCTCGCGGAGCAGGGTCGCCAGCAGCAGGGTCAGGAAGTTGGACGGGCCTTCGCCCATCTGTTCCAGCTCCAGCACCGCCGAACGCTTCAGCCAGTCCTGCGGCGCGATGGTAGAGCGCGGCACATCGAACACGTCTCCCATCTCCCGGCGCATCAGGCTGCCGATGCGCAGTTCCAACGCCGAGCGCAGGTTGCCCTGAAGCTCGCCATCGTAGCTGGTGTTTTCTACCATCTGTTCCAGCACTTCGTACAGTTCCGACATAGAAGGATACGGCAGCTTTCCACGGTTGATCATGGCGTAATGCCAGCCATGCCGCCGGTACACCTCTTCCACCGCCTGATCCAGCACAAAAGGCATAGGCGGATCCAGCGTGAATGCACCCGAGAAAATCTGCATCAGGTTGTTGATGTGATCCTTCAGCGGCATTCCCTCCGGGAACTCAAAGGGGTTGATGTGCAGCGGGAAATTCCGTCCGCCCGGTGCAAACAGCTCCACATCCTCCATATCCTTCAGCAGGGTCAGTTCCCGGTATTCATGCTTGGCCGGTTCCAGTACCAGCACCGGAATTTTATAAGTACCATGCAGCTCCGTAATGATATGCAGCAAGCTGTTAGTCTTGCCGCTGCCTGGCACACCCGCCACAAACACATGCTTGGACATATTACGCAGCGGGAACCGGATGGCATGGCCGGCCTCGTCCTGCCCGAGATTTAGCCCCTCCGGCTCCTGCGGCGGGACGGTCTCCTTAGGCAGCTCAATATATTCACCAGGATAGAGCGTTGGAAGCACTGCAAAAGCAGCAACCTCCTCCACGCCGAACAGATGTGGCAGACAGGCCAGATCTTCCGGCGCGTCCGGGGCGGCACACAGCGGGAAAGTGCGCTGCACTTCCCGCAGACTGACTCCTTTTTCCTCCGCATAGACCCGGGTGCATTGGGTGCCCTCTTCCAGTGCATCCGCTGCCGCTGCATCCAGCAGATAGCGGGTCAACTCTGGCCGATCTGCAAACGCCTGCACATCCGTAAGGAAACAAGGCGTGCTATCCAGCTTTTTCAGAATCTTTTCATACTGCTTGAGCACCGTCCGTGCGTTTTCGTCCTTCTGTTTCAGGCCGGCCTCCCGGCTGCCATAGGAAATCTGGCTCTGGTTGATGGCGCGCAGAGTATTCATGTAATGTTCCATCTTCTGCCGGAGGGTTCCTTCCAGATTCTGCGGCAGAAGATGGACACAGTAGGCGCAGGGCTGGTCGATCGCACTCATCAGCCGGAGCATACTGTACAGCCGTGCTTCGTCATTCTGCTTCCATTCACTGATGGCATAGTACCGTGTCTTATCCCGCTCTGAGAGCGAATCCAACAGGACTTCATTCTTAATTAGATGTGCCTTGCACGCATACACACGCCCCAGAACGTCTTGCACATCTGGATCGTTATCCTTGCATCGTTCCAGTGCAAAATAAGGGCTCAGCGGTCCCGAGGTCATGGTTTCATCCGCATAAAAGAAGCCTTTTTCCGCTGCAGCAATGCGCAGCAACACAGTCATCCGCTGACTCAGCCGACGACGGGGATCGTAGGCGTAGATCAGCTGGTAGCTTTCTCCCAGCAGGATGCCGCGCCGGTTCAGCTGCCGCCAGAATGCACGGTGCTGTTCCAGCACCGCCTTCGGGCCATCGCCATCCAGCGCTGCATATTTATTGAGCGAAAGATCCGGGACCACCCGGAGCCGATAGACACGTTCCGCCGCACCACTCATTTTTTCCGCAGTCTCCTATTCTCAATCAGTAATTTCCGCCAGATCGCTCTCGTAGCGTTCCATTTTTTCCGCACGCAGCTCCACTACATCCTGCGCAGCACCTTCAAAGAACTCTGCTGATTCCATCGCGGTCTCCTGGCCCAGCTCACCCTTAGAGCCAAAACGGTTGTTCTGCACCTCTGCAAATCGATCCGCAGCCTCATGGTTCAGCTCCGCGTTCTCGTTGGCGTGTTCCTCGGTCTCATTGCTCAGCTCGGTGCCTTCCTCCATAATGCCGCCCACTTCGTCCCGCATAAAGCTTTCCGCTTCCTGCCGGATGCCTTCGCCCACGCGGGTCGTAACATCCTTCACTTCGTCATCCACGTCCAGCTCCTGCACGCCTTCTACAACTTCCTGCCCTTGCTGGAAATCCTCCTTGGCCAGTTCGCTGGCTTCCAGACCATCCTCGTAGCGTTCTTCTGTTTCCTTCTTTTTATTGATATTTTCATTTATTTTCCGACCCATAAAAGTTTCTCCTTTTTATTTTCTTGCATACTGTGCAGTTACTTTCATCGGGAAACTGTACCCCAATGACCACGCCGCCAGTACCCGATGCCGTCCTTCTCCGTTCAGAGTATAAAAGTCATCTACCTTGGTCAGGGACGGAGAACGGTTCGATTCCGGTTTGAAGTACAGGTTTGCACATAGCCGCAGCGTTTCATCCGGGTCATTGTAAAGCTCCTGTATGGAGCGTCCACCTGCAAGTGCGTTTTTCACATCCGGGATACGCCGGGCAATCTCACGATAGCTCTCAAACGAATATTCCCTGCTGTGCATCTTCCAGAACACATTCGGCTCCTGCAGATCCCGGTCCGAAAGCTCTATACCTTCCACAAGATCCAGCGGCACCGTGCAGATGCGGGAAGGTGCCTGGGTGTTATAATACAGCTCTTCGTTTTTCTGGTATTCCTGATACGCCTGATGATTCCGGCCCGCCACCGTCCAGCGCTGGTTAATGGGATTCTGCACCACTTCAAACTCGCCAAAGGGATGGGAGCTCCGGAAGCGCGCCTGATAGTGTGCCGGCGCAAAATCCGGCGTTCCGCCGGGCCGGGAGCTGTTGAGGTGCCCTGCCATTTTTTCCGCCGAAACAGCTGCGGGTGCCGGGCTGCCGCGCATACTGCGCAGCAAATCCTCCTGCTGGGCAGTATACTGCCACTCCGGCTCCTGCTGCGTGGTATAGCGTGGTGCAGCCCGCGGGCCGCTGTGCTCCATGCGCCAGTCCTCTGCCACGCTCCGCTCACGGCCGCGGCCGCCCGCTGCTTCTCCGGGCATCTCCCAGCCTGCCGTATCGGGTGCCTCCTGCGCTGCGACCTGCCAGAACTGCGCTGCTTCCGGCTGACCGTAAGCCGCCTGCTGCGATGGTGCAGCCGTCATTCCCACAAGCCGCAGCAGCTGCTGAAGCTTTTGCTTCTGCGTTCTAGCTTCCTCCAGATGCCGACGGATTGTTTCCAGTTCCCGCGCTGCCGAGGAGGCAAAGCGGTTTGCCGAAATGCTGCGCAGCTTCTCCCACGCTTTGCTGGTCTCAGCAATATTCCGCTCCACTTCCTGCAAGAGCTGCTGCAATTCTCTGCCACATCCCTGCAGGGAAGCCTCAATAGTGCGGATCTCCGCCTGTATCCGTTCTCCCCGCGTTCTCAGCTCCTCCCGCGTTCTGCCAAGTCGCTGAATCTCCCGCAGAATCTCGTTCTGGCGGCTTTGCAGCTGTGCGATCCTTGCCTGTGCACTGTCCGAGAGCGCTCCGTTTTCGTCCCGCTCTCCGGACTGCAAGGCAAGGATCTGCGCCCTGCAATGATCCTTTTCCTGATTTTTTTGCAGAATCTCGCCTTCTACCCTCTGTTGATCGGCCCGGATCTCCATACTCAGGCGGCTGCGTTCCTGCAGCGCGTTCTGCTTTTGCGGGATTGCCTGGCCCAGACGGGCCGTATTGGCCGCGATCTCATTCAGCTGCATCTGGTTTTCCTCCCATGCGCCGTGTGTCCAACGTCACACCGGTCTGTGTTTCCTGCAGACGCAGCAGTTCATAGCGATCCTTTACACGCCAGTTATCCTCTATCATCGCATTGGCAATGGGATTGCGCAGATATTTTTCCACCACATTTCCAATTCCGCGTCCGCCAAAGCTGAGTTTCTGCTGCGCCTTTTTCTCCAGCTGTGCCCATAGCTCGGCTCCCGGTGCAACGTACAGCTGGATGTCGTGCTGTTCCTCCACACCGCGCACAATCTCCCCAACCTGCTTTTCCAGAATGAACCTTACATACTCCGGCCGGATGAAATCGAATACCACGATATTTTCGCCAATGCGGTTCAGGATCTCGGGCCGCCGCAGCTTTGTGATGAAATACTGGTTCAGGTTGGTGCGCACCGCCGTTTCTACTTCCTCGTACGTATTATGCGGCGAGACCTTGTTGGTGTGCTCCGGCTGGAAGGTGTCCTTTTCCGGCAGCGCGATGCCAAAGCAGTTTTGTAGCAGACGGCGGACAACGCTCTCCTCCGCCTGTGCATAGAGCTCTTTTTCGTTCTGCTCCCTGCGGGAACCACCGTTTTCATCCATTTCCACACCCGCGTTGCTGGTAAACACCACCAACGTCTGGGTAAAGTACACCGTCTCCCCACGGGAATCCGTCAGACGGCCATCGTCCAGCAATTGCAGGAATTTATCCAGAATGGACGGATGTGCCTTTTCGATTTCATCAAACAGCAGCAGGGAAAACGGGTGTGCCTTGACGGCATTGGTCAGCTCGCCGCCACGGGCGTAGCCCACATAGCCCGGAGGAGCACCCAGTAGTCTCTGATCCGAATGTTCATGGCTGTATTCGCTCATGTCAAAGCGCAGCATGGCGCTCTCATCTCCAAAGATCTCCCGGGTCAGTGCCTTAGCCAGCTCTGTCTTGCCGGTACCGGTCGGGCCTGCTAGAAACAGCACGCCGCGCGGGCGGCTGTCGGCATGAGCTTTCATGCCGGAAAGTCCGCAGGCTGCGCGGCGCACCACATTTACAGCAGCCTGCACCGCACGATCCTGCCCGATCACGCTCTGCTGCAATTTTGCGCCCAGATTTTTCAGATCATCCGCCTCCAGCTTGCTCCACGGATTTTCCCGACGGCCGTAGCGGTATGTATTGAACAGCTGCGCCACCTCGGAAAAATGAGTTTCCCGCTCTGCCGCACCAGACAGCAGCCGATCCATTTCCATCAGATAAAAGCCTTCGCTCAGCGTTATCATGCGGCGAAGCCAGCGGTTGCTCTGCTCAGGGCTCTCATCGTATCCTTTCAGGTACGGGCGGTATGCTTCCAGCAGCTGCCGCCGCTCCGGCTCGGTGGGCATGGGAATCAAAATCACCCGCAGGTACGGGTTGCCTGTCGTCAGCCAGTCCGGCAGGTCTGCTGCATGTTGCACCAGCAGCACCAGCAGATTGTTCAGATAACACGCTGGTTCCGTGCAGGAAAGTGCCGCTGCACTTTCCCGCATGGCCAGCAGCAGCGTTGCAAAGGCATCGGTTTCCTCGTCTGACGGGTGCGCCGCATCCGCCGCCAGCATACCGGCCAGATCCACCACGATCGCATTAGAGCTGCCGCAGTCATGCAGTGCTGCGCGGATTCGCTCTGCTGCATCCTGCAGATTCGGCAGATCCTTATTACGCTTGTAGCGTTTTTCAAACTCCCCGACCATGTTCTCGCCTTCCGGATCGGCGGTATTGTAAAAGCCGTCCACCCGGTTGTAAAAGACGATGGAGCCATAGCCCTTTTCCTTCAGAAACATATGCAGGCAGCTTTGCAGGCTCAGCAGCACAGGTGCCGCCTCTCCAGTATCTACAAACTGTTGATCTGCCACACGCCCTTCCAGCACCACACCGGTTTTCAGACCAATGCAGGCATCCAGCGTTTCCATCCACTGCAGCCGTTCCATATTACCCGTCCTTTCGTACTATCAGCGGTACATCGTACAGCCAGAGCGTATCTCCCTCCGTCAGCAGCTCCAGGTGCTCCCTGCTCACCGGCCGGGTGGTACCGGCATGGGTAAACCAAGACCCGTTCCTGCTCTGATCCAGCACGAACAGCCTCCCCAGCCGGTCAATGGAAAAGCGGACATGCACCCGGCTGACAAGCGGATGCCCTGCAAGTACTTCTGCTCCGACCTCAGCCCGGCCGATCTCACCGGTCGTGCAGTCCTCCGGCATTTCCAGCACACGACCCTGATATTCCAGCCGCAGCGGTTTCTTTTCCACTGCCGTAAATCCACCGGCCGGTTCCGCAGAGCTCTGCGGTGCCGATTGCTCCTGAACCCGTTTCGCTGCTTCCTGCGGCTCTGCGGGTCCGGTCTCTTCTGCCGCAGCCCTACGGCGCCGCAGGGGTGGTTCCTGCTGTGCCACATCCGGTGCCGCTGCCGGGCGGCGCGGTGCATCATATTCCGTCCTGAGCGGTTCCTGCGGCTCCGGTTCCTGCACGCGCTTCCACGAAGGATCCAGTCGCCGACCGCAGCTGGCACAGCGCGTCATTACGCCGGCATATTCCACCCTCGCCCCGCACGGGCACTGATATTCCATCTTCCCCATGGCAACCCTTCCTCTCAATCAAAAACTCTGTGCTTCCCGTTCTCTTCCTGTATCAACCGTTCGCCTGCGGGTCGGACAGGCCCGCACATGCAGTGTTGTTTTCGCAGGCTCAATCTGACCGATATCTTCCAGCAGAATACCTTTTTCCCGCAGGAAATCTACGATCTGCGGGAACTGTTTGCAGAAATGTCGGCATTGCGCGACCATCCGTTCCTTCTGTCCTTCTGCTTCCTGTGCCGAGTCGGCCACGCCGTATGCTTCCATATAAAATGTGCCCAGAGCATCCCGCGTCATCTCCACCCGCATATTATCCGAAAGCTCTGCTGCCGCGCGGCGCGGATCTTCCAGTTCGGAGAACGGGATTCCAGCCTGTTCAAAGGCTTCCCGCAGGCTCTGCTGGATATAATTTTCTTCTTCCTGTTCACACCACAAAGCAAACAGCCGTGTGTTTTCTCTTCGGAGTTCTTCTCCGCGGTAAGCCTTTTCTGTAAGACCCAGTTTTTGGCAGAGGAACCGGTACTGCTGCTGTTCGTCCTGCTGCTCCGCACTGCTCCGGCGCATCTGCTCCATCCGGGATGCCTGCCGTTCCAGCTGCACCAGCAGTTCCCGTTCCTGCAGCATCCGTTCATTCTGCCGGGCAGGGGTAGTATTACGCACACGTTCTGCAAGCGCCGTCATCTCCGGCAGTGGGTTGTCCCCGGCCCGTTCCATCATCTGCTGCACCCGGCCGCAGAACTGCGCCCAGGGCGACTGCTCCTTTAACGCTGCCTGCTGCACTGCAAACGTCAGCGGCACAAATTCCTGCTGCACCACCGTCCTTACGGCCCGCCGGGCTGTGGTCTGCACCACCGGGCTCTCCGCCGCCTGCTGTGCTGTAAAGGCTTCCTGCTCGCTGCGGGAGGCCGCTTCCTGTTCCAGCCAGTCCAGCCGTGCTTCCACAAAGCTGCAGCTGGCGCGGTCCGTCAGCATTGCCTCCGCCATCTGGAGCTGTGCGCGGAGCTCGTCTGCTCCATTCAGCAGACTGCACCGTTCCTTCAAAGTGGCCAGCCGACGACGCAGCGCCCACATTTTTTTGTCTGCCTGTTCCTCTGCTGCGGCACGCCCGGCGGCGGCCTGTCCGGCCGCCTGCGCAGACTTCTGTTCCCATGCTGCATCCTGCCGCTGCCACTGCGCTTTTTCCTCCGCGCGGCGGTTCTGGCAGGCGCGCAGCGCGGCACGGCAGTCGTTCTCGATTCTGCGCTTCTGCTCCAGCTCCAAACGATATCGACCAGACAACTCAGAACTCATTTTTTGCACCCTCTATCGTATTTTTTGCATCTTGCAACACGTTGTTCAAGCCCATGTGATCCAACCAGCCTGCAAAATCATCCGATTGCAAGAGCTGCGCTGCTGTCTCATCCAGACGGTCATTGCAGATGGCATCGTACAAAAGCTGAAACAGATCCTTCAATTCGGAAAGGGTCCTTCCGCACACGGTCACGTCCGGCGTGCCTGAGAGTGCACTTCTCAGCTGTGCAATCGCCGATTTTGCGTTTTCCGGCCGTTCCAGCCGCTGGGCAAACTCAATCATTTTGGGATCCTGTTGATTGATCTTCAGATAAAAGCTCAGACATTTCCCCCGCAGGAACGCGCCCAGCGCTGCGCCGCCCTCTTTTTCCGCTGCGGTCTGAAATGCGGCAAGGCTGGCATAGCGCCGTCCCAGCCAGAGGATCGTCTCCTGCGGCATCAGTTCCTGTGAGAGTCGGAATAGTGCTGCATCCGGATCCCGCTCCATTTCGGCCATGCTACGCTCTGCGCAGGCATAGTAATGGCCGCCGAACTGCGTCAGAAAGCGTGCCACACGTCCACAGGCCAGCAGCTCCTTCATTTCATCCCATTCTTCAGCAATGAGCTCCAGCAGCTGTCCTACCGAAAGTGCACTCTTTCCGCCAATTCGCAGCGGAATAATCTTCCGATCTGTCTCTGTGGCCTTTTCTGCTGCCTGCAGCCCAATGGCAGAAGCCAGTTCCTCCAAACGCGGGCGCTCAGCGGGATCGCGGTTCACGCAACGCCGCAGCGGCTGACACAGCGCCGAGGGCACCCCTGCGGGCAGCTCCAGTTCCCTCTGCCAGAACTGCCTTGCCAGACGCAGGGCCTGCTTTGGATCATCGGAGGCACGAATCAGAGGCCGACCCGCAAACAGCTGCAGTATCGTCATGCCGAACGAGCACACCTCTGATGCTTCCGTCCTTTTTTCCGCACCATAAAGCAGCAGCTCCGGTGCCATAAATCCCGGCGTACCGCCCGTATCCGCCACGGTGCTGCTCCGCGTGACCGTGCCATAATCGATGAGCCATACCTGCTCGTGCTGTGCATTCCAAAGCAGATTGGCCGGTTTGATGTCGTTGTGGCGCAGGCCGCAATCCCGCAGGCCGATCAGCGCGCGCAGGACCGCAGGCAATACCTTCTGTGCAATGCATTCCGATGGCAGCTGCACCGTATCCAGCGGCACACCTTGTATCAGCTGCATACACTCATAGCGTCTGCCCTTCCACACACCAGCTTCGTACAGCGCCGGTATTCCCGGGATCTGCACCGTTTGCAGCACCCGCACGGCATCCGGGTCCGGACAGGATGCCCCTGCATACAGTTTCAGGGCACAGTTCTGCCCATTCGCTGCGCAGCCAAGGAACACCTGTGTTCCATTTTTCTCAAACAGCTTCGCTTCTACACGCCAGATACCCACCTGATCCCCCAGCGTAATCGTTGCTTCGCAGGCAGTATTCTGCACCTCCGGTGTCCATCCCGGCGTGCCGGGCTGTGTCGCAGCATTTTTCAGTTCTGCCGGGTCCAGCGTCCGCTCCAATGTCATAATTCCTTCAATCTCTCCTCACAGGATCCGGGATCCCCACCATAACGATCCGCTCCCCAGTTGAAAATGCCTGCAATTTTCGTTCTGTCTGCAAAAAATCTGCATACCGCTCCGGGTGGCGGAACACATACAGCTTCTGATTGGCAGAGCCGCGCAGGCCCCTGCCATCATTTTCTTCTTTCCGGTACGGCCCGTCCACAATCGCAGCCACCGCGTGAATCAATTCTTCGGTCTGTGGCTGCCTGCGGCGGTGCAGCTCCTGCAGCATGTAGCCCGTGTACAGCAGCACATCGTCCGAATAGTTGGCCTGGAACCAGCGCACCAGCTCCAGAACGCCCTCCACCTGATCGAACGGTTCTCCGCCGCTGACCGTAAGCCCTGTACACGCTGGGAACCGCGGCAGCTGCTCCAGCAGCTGCCGGATCGGAATGCCCGGACCACTACGCAGCTGGAACTCCGGGCTGGCGCAGTCCGGGCAGTGCCGGGAGCATCCCCGCACCCACACGCACAGCCGCTCACCGCTGCCAAGGGTCCGCACCGGAAACAGCACCTGCGCCACATCCAGCTTTATAGTTTTTGCATTTTCCGGATGCATTGTCTCCCGATCACCTGCCGTTCTCCGGCCGTTTCCTGCCCGCACAGCAAGCACTGATGGTTTGCACTGCGCGTCAGCAGCACATTATGTATCTGTCCTTCATTCCAGTGTGCAAAAAGCTGCTCCGGCCGGATGGCATACAGCTGCCCGGCAAACATCCGGTTCAGATATCCCGTGGGGGTCGTGTCCTCCCGCCGGACAACTTCTTTGTCCCTCAGTCGATCTGCCACGCCCTGCTGCTGCGCTGTCAGGATATTCGCCGGGGTAACATTCGTCAGCAGGCCGCGGCCCTGCCAGCCGGGATACACTGTCGTACCACCCCGCACCGCTCTGCCGGGCGGCTGGATCCGTGCACGGTCCGGCGCAGCGGACACGAACAGCGATACCGTGCATTGCAGCGCCCGCAGGTTCACCGGGCGGTTTTCCACTGCCCACGCGCCGCATTGCGGCAGTGTTTTCTGTATGGGCCGCAGAATCTGCTGTTCATAGAGGAACAGTCCCTTCAGCGAAGTGTCCTTGAGCGCCGGCAGTGACCGGAAGCTTTCCACCCCGCCCAGCGTCAGCACCCGGAACAGCTCCGCTTCCACGCTATGCTGCGCATGATCCCGCAAAGCTGCCCAGTCCGCTGGAAAGACAAAATGCACTTTTTCCCAGTCAAACACTGCGCCCGGCGGCACAAGGGCCGCCGTTTCCTCGCAAAGGCTACGCACCTGCACCGTCAGTTTTTCCACCTCGCGCTGAAGATCCACAGCCTCCCAGCTGCCTGCGGCCCGTTCCATACGTGCATAACAGGCATCCAGCTGCTGCCGAGCTTCCTTTGCCTGTTGGGAATAGCACGCCTCCCGGTCTGGCAGACCGCCAAAGCGCGCAGTATATTCCCGTTCCATTGCACCGCGCAGCAGCAGTGCAAAATTTTCTTCCGGCACCGTTTGTGCCAGACTGCCAAGAAACGCTGCCGTCTCCAAGTTCATTCCGCTTCACCCTGTTCTTTACCAGTATCTAGGATTTCGTTCAAACTCCTGCCGGTCTGCGGCGGCCTTGTCAGCGGCTTTCTGTGCGTTGTCCACCTCGTCATCCAGTTCATCGCTGCGCTGCTGCCGGGCGCTGTGCACAGCTTCCCGCTGCTCCCTGCATGCGCGGCGCATCAGCTCGTTCAGTGGATCCTGTCCGGCTCCTCCAAGCTCCTGCTCCAGCTGCTGCAAAGCATCCTCGGAAGGCGTTCCGTTCAGGAACGCAGCCCATTTCCACAGCTGTGCTGTGGGGGCAGATACCTGCCGCAGCCGTTCGCTTTCGCTTAGGAGATTCACCATTTCGCCTTCCGACAGCCGTCTGACCAGATCCATTTCCTGTCCTGCGGCATCATCCGGGAATTTTCGGGTATCTGCCGCCGCGCATTTCAGCTTTTCTGCCAGCGCCGCACGCTGTTCCTCCGTGCCGCTTCCAGTGAGGCACATCTGGTCATACTGCTCCCAAAGCTCCATCGTATCACGCCTTCCGCTGCTTATCCAGTTCTGCCTTGATCTTCGTATTGAAATCCTGCGCCCACTGCTGCGTCGGCTCTGCATACAGGCGCACCCGCATATAACCGTTTTGTACATCCGGATTCCAGTAATACGCATTGTTAGTCTTTTCCGGTGCGATCATTTCCTCGCCCTTTGTCAGCAGCAGTTCTTCCAGATCTTCCTTGCCGCTCACTTCACCGATGAGACGATTTTCAAATGCATCCAGCATATCGCTGTGATTTGCCAAAAAGCTCCGGGTATTTCCGGTCCAGAGTACAAAATTCATGCCGTTCTCCGGGCCTCTCCACAGCAGCTTTTTCAATTCATCTGCCGGGCTGGCCTCAAAACGATCCGACCGCATCCGGAAGCGGTTAGATTTTTCCGGGCCGACCACAAAGACAAACTGACGTTTTTTCTGTGCCGCAAGCTGCTGCAGATGCTCCAGACCATGCCAGATATCCGGCCCGCCGAACACGGTCACCTCCTGCTGCATGGCATCCAGCAGCTGATAGAAACCGCGGAAACGGTTCTGATCGTTGCGTGTAAAGTCAAACACTGTCACCAGTTTTTCGCCCGAATCCACTTCCGACATACGGCAGGCATTCAGCAAGATGCTCCGCAGCGTAAAGGACAGGGCCGTCAGACCGCCGATCTCTCCATTGGCGATCAGCAGATTGCTCTTTTCCATGCAACCCAGTTCCGGCCGGAAATTATCGAACATTTCCATTTGCTGGCCCAGGTACAGCTCGTAGGAAAAGCTGCTGCTCTGCGGGATGACCCCCGTTGTGACAAAACGGTTGAGCGGGCAGTCCAGATCATCCACCACGCTGCCCAGCAGAATGCGCGGATGGCCATAATAATAAGGTGTCTGTTCCCGATCCTGCTTTTCCTCAATGCGTTTCAGAATATCATGGATCGTCTCTGTGGATTCAAATGCCACCCGGCAGCGGACATCGTGGTTCTCATCACCGGCAAAGGCATTGTAGATTGCCACGCCGGAGTCGAAATTGACGAGCTGTGCTGCATCGTCCTCATTTTTCAGCAGGATCTGTGCGCTCTCCCGGTTATTGCGCAGCGCAATACGCACACCGAACTGTCCGTAAGCGCTCTGAGGCAGCGCACGAGCGTTCTGCGGATCCTGCGTTGCCATAACGACATTGATGCTGGTCGCACGGCCTTTTTCCACGAATTTTGCAATCAGCTCTGCCGCTCTCTTCTGCACCGGGTTGGAAGGATCGCGCAGCAATTCCTGGTACTCGTCAATAATCAGGATAAGCCGCGGCATTCCATGATGTGCAATGCCCTGCCGCGCCATCACTCTGCGATAGTCTTCGAGATTGTCCACGCCCATCTTTCCAAACTCATAGGCGCGGTCTGCCAGTTCCCCATCCAGATAATTCAGCACGGCCAGACCCAGTTCCGGCTCCGTTTCGATCGAGATGGCGCGGAAATTGCGCAGATGATACTGTGCAAAAGTGCGGAACTCCACACCCTCCTTGAAGTCCAGTGCAAAAATCTGCACGTCCTCTGCGCTGTATTTCAGCAGCAGGCCCATGATCAGCGTTTTCAGCAGCACACTTTTACCGGAACCGATCATGCCCGTGATCACCGCATGGCAGGCATCGTTCTGCAGCGGATCCGGCTTGCAGGTCAGGCGCACATTCACCTTCTGGTTCGCACCGGTCAGTGCGATTGGAACTTCCACGCAGTCATCGTCTGAATGCTGGAACCATTGATCCTCATTGTTTACCAGCTCCCCCATGATATCTTCATAGGTGATCGCCGTTTTCTGGGCTTTGCGCGCAGCCGCCGTCAGCGTTGTAAACACGTCATCCACCAGATCTCGATCCTCCGGCAGCTTTACCGGCATAAATGCAGCATTCAGCGTGTTGGAAATGCGCAGCATACAGCTCTGTCCGCCCAGATCCCCTTCGCTGCCATTGATCGCAATTCCCGTAAGCTTTCCGGCAATACGCTGTGCCGTATCATTGTAGCGCGGGTCATTGATCCCAGCGCGGTCCAGCAGATCATCCGTGCGTCCGGCCAGGATCGTATAGATGCCGTTTGCCGGGCCGTTGCCCTGCAATGCAAGCAGTTTATCCAGCGCAGCCTGTGTAAATCCGTTGGGATAATCCATTGCGAAAACAAACCGCAGCGGCTCCGCGTTTTTTCCAGCCTGCTTGTTGTATTCCAAAATATTGCGGTACCGCCCCTGCAGGTTTCGCTGCGTGACTTCCACCGCATGCAGACGCAACTGTTCCAGCTGTGCTTCAATATCGCCCGAATCGCACCAGATACGGGTACCGATCAGACGCTCATCGCCTTCACTGAGCCGCATAAACGATGCAAACGAGCGGCCGACATCGTTGGGGCTGATAAAGATGAACTGTACCTTGCCCACCGGGTTATTCATCAGAAGCTGCAATGCCCACGCATTCAGGGTCGAAACGGCCTTGCTGCGGCCAGCATTGTTGAAGTTGACGATGGTAGAAAAAGCCGGATCCGAGAAAGAACGGAAATACGGCATGACCAGACCCCTGCGATTTCCGCTGGAGGTCAGAGCAAACTGCAGCTCCTGTTCCACATAGTTGTGGAACCCAGTGTTCTGCATCTGATTCGTGATCTCTACGATCATCTGACCAAACAGCAGCCCATCGCCCAGCGTCTGTGCAGGCTGGAATCCCGGATAGGCTGCCTCTTTTTCATACAGCATCCGGCAGGCCAGCTGCAGCTCGTACGGATTCGGCCGCTGCAGATAGCCCAGCAGCTCTTCATTCAGTGTTTTGATTTTTCCGTTCAGCTTTGCCTGACTTGCCTGCTCTGCGTCTAGGAAAGCCCTCTCCACCTCGCTTTCCTGTGCCGTACGGCTCGCCTCCAGCGCATTCAGATCCGTCCGGAGCTGGTTCTCTCTGGTTCTGAGTGCACTCTGTTCCGCCTGCTCGGCCTGCCGCTTGTTGTTTTCATAGATCGCTTCTGCATTGCGCCGGCGATACTCAATGTTGCTCGTCACCGCTCTTTTCCGGTCGGTATAATCCTTCTGCAGCTTTGCAACCTGCTGCTGCAGCTGTGCGCTGTCCACCTGCGGACGAAGCCACCGATCCAGAAGACCCGCTCTCTGAGCTCCGATCGTACTAGCATACTGCTTCAGCTTTGTAAAGGCTTCTTCTACAGTTTTTGCCTCCGTTTGGGTTGGCAGCTGCCGCAGAACGCTCTGCCGGATATTCTCCTGCTCCTGTTGCCAGTCCGTCTCTTCCTGCGCAGCCTGATGCAACTGTTCTTGCCAGTACTTTTTTGCATCATCCAGCTTCTGCTTGCGGACACTCTGAATGGAGCTTCTGTCATTTTCATAGATCACCCGCAGATGGCTTTCCTTGTCATCTGTCATTTTCCGGATTCTATCCAGAGCTGCAGCCTTTTCGCTCTCATTTTTGGTTTTTTCTTCTTCTCTGGCTACCTTGCTCGCATCCAGCTCGTGCTGGTATCCTTTCAGCTGCTCACACAAGTTTCTTGCAAATTCACCTGCATCGATCATTTTGATTCCTCCGGTTTTCTTATTTCATTCAATTTTCCGCATTATCCAGATTTCGCAAAAAATCCTTTCGATTCTTACTATTAAGTATAATCAGGACTTACCGAGACTGCAATACCGAATCCTTATATTCGCCAGAAATGTCGCACAAGCTTCTCTGTTTTTCACGCGAGATTTGTCATACTCTTCCTGCTTCACTTCAATAAATTTTCCAAAACCCTCTTGACGTATTCCACATACAATGGTATTTTTCTTGTAAATCCCATTGATTTCGTGGATTGGTTCAAATTCATCCACAAGATGTGGTCGTGTTCATTTTGAACACAGCCACAGAAAGTGGTTGGTTATCACCGTGAGACCCACCACTTCAGTGAGGGAAAGTCCGCAAAAGAATTTACCGCCCCGCAACACACCCGATTCATTTTGCCGCCGATTCACCCCGACAAAATCCATCGCTGCGCTGCTTGGGCGGTATTTTTCTTTATGGGAAACGTACCTTGAAAATTTCATAAGCCGGCCGGACGTGATACCGACTTTTCGTCAACGCCGCTGCAAAACAGGGGTAGGAACTTCGTTCGGAGCAAACGGTGATCAACATACACGAGCAGCGGAACTCTCTACTTATTTTTGCGCCTTAACAATTCGGAAACATTTGTTGATGAAGCGTTTTGAGCGCAGCGGTAGAGAGCAAGAACCGTCCCGTGGCCACAAATTTTCAATTCTTGAAAATTTCCTGTCCATC
>ENA-OUOW01001065-OUOW01001065.1-human-gut-metagenome-genome-assembly--contig:-NODE-1065-length-20261-cov-3.638969_pt1 | contig 20261 bp, 14 predicted proteins | sample MGYA00237938_ERZ548769 | MGnify/ENA primary metagenome ERZ548769 (study PRJEB26490, sample SAMN05356870) | human gut metagenome | biome: terrestrial biome; feature: human-associated habitat; material... | reverse complement strand
GAGTGATTCCACCCGGAAGGGTTGCCACCTACGGGCAGGTCGCCCGCATGATGGGCGAGCCGCGGAAGGCTCGCTACGTGGGATTTGCCATGCACTCAAGTCCGGGCCTGTCTGGCGGGGTGCCCTGCCATAGGGTCGTCTTTGCAGACGGGAGCCTTGCCCCAGGGTTTGCCTTTGGTGGACCTGAAGAGCAGCGAAGGATGCTCGAGGCAGAAGGCGTTGGATTTCTCGCCAGCGGAAAGGTGGACATGCGTCGGTTTGAGTGGGAGGCATAGGGGCATCCGCCTCCCGCCGAGGAGACGGATGCAGCCAAACGCCGTTGGAAGCCCGCCGAAGCGGGGCGCCTGAAAACTTTGCCAGCGTGTCGTCCATGCCCTCGAAGCTGCCGATGACCCCATCGCCCCGCGTCTCGTCAGCGCGGTTAAATGCTGGTTATCAGATACATGCCCGCCGCGCACCACGAATATATGAAAGTAGCATACCCACAGTAATGTTCCACGCCGCCAAGGGCACATGGTGTCCCCGCTCTGGACGAGTCGGGCCTCTCGTACACGATTGACCAGCAAAACGACCAGTCGGCCTGCCAGACCATCGCACGGAAGCTCTGTTGGGGCAGCCTGGAAGAATCCTTGATGTGGTATCTCTGAATTGGAAAATCCGCGACCTGCGGTTTATCAAGGTACGAGCCGCTTGATACTCGGACGCCCTCGGAAAGCTGCCATCGACCGTCAATTTGGAATCTGTGGGGTCGGTTCCGCCATCTTGGGATGGCGCGTCAGCCTCACCCCTCGAAGAGAAAAATGAACCGCCGGCCGCTTTACATCACGACCGACGGTTCGTCGAGAAAAATCTGTCCGCACTTCGTAACTGTGCAGGTTAGCTCCTCTTTGAAACCTTCACTCCCACAGCAATGGCAACTGCGCCCACGCCCAGAAGCGCTACGGCACCAAAGGCCAGTGACGACATCGCATCACCCGTCTGAGGCACTTTCTCGGCACTGGGAGTGGCCGGGCGCTTGACAGCAGGCTTGGTTTTGGGATTGGGCTCATCGTCAGAGCCAGGATTCGGCGCAGGAGGTTCGGGCTCCTCGACAGCGTAGGCCAGGGACGGGACGTCGAAATCCTCTGGGGTAAGCGCAACGCCATTGGAGTTAACAGGGAAAAGCGTCGCCTTGGTGTTGGTCGCAAGCTCGTGGCTGCCCGGCTCGGTCGGGGCCTGTGCAAGCGTGACGTTGTAGGTCAGCTTCACGGGAGCAAAGTTCGAGATGGGCTCGTGTGCCGTGAGCGTATAGGCGTCCGCGTCCGGGTCGTAGACCAAGGTGAAGCGCGCCTTCGTGTCGCCCTTGCTGTGGAAGCTCCACGCGTTTGCGCCCTCATCCGTTGCCTCGAGCCGCTCGTCACCGACGCTGAGCGCTGCCGACCCCGGAACGAAGTCGAAGTCATATGTGTCACCCTTGCCCATGGCGTCGGTGATGGTGGAGCCGGTCCCGCACGCGTACAGGATGTTGTCGGCGATTTGGGAGAAGTCGAGCTCGCTGCCGCCGTTCAGCGCATCCATGAACTTGACGGAGAAGTCGGAATCACTGCCGGTGCGCACCGCATAGCAGTTGTAGCCCTCGACCTTCAGCGCCTGCCAGGTGCTATAGGCCTCATAGACCGCCCGGTCGGGTGCCATGGCGTGATCTGCCTGGGTTCCATGCTCGATGTAAGCAAAGTTCGGGTCGGTAATGGTCCCCGTCTTAGTATCTTTCACCTTGGACGTCGCGTCGTTGCCGTACGTCGCGAAATCAAACGCGTACTTGTCGCCGTCGGTCTTTACCCACTCAACCAGATGGGAGTAGTAGTCGCTCCAGTTGCCGTACGGCATGGCATACGTTGCAGAATCAGGCGTGCGTGCCTGCTGCCATTCGTCGATCATGCCGAAGTAGACGAAATCCCTTGCATTGAAATCACTCGCAGGCTGCTGGGAACTCTGATCTGAATAGGTGTACTGATAGTAGATGTCCTTCACGTTGCCGTCTGCGCCGGTGAACAGGCGCGTCAGGCCGTCGCTGACCATGATGACGTACTTGCGGTTCGCGGGCGTGGTGGTGTCGGCGTCGAGCATGGCCTTGGCCTTGAGCAGCCCATCGTGCATGTTGGTTCCGGACTTCATGTCACCGGTATAGCCACCCGTGATGGCGCTCTTGAACGAGTCGACGTTACCGGCAGTAAGTGTCGAGAGCTCCTTCTCCACGTGGCCGTCGCCCTTGAATGACACAACGCCTACCCGCACCTGGTCGACGCCACCTGCCTCGGCAACAAGCCGGTCGAGCGTCGCAGTAGCGTCCTTGATGGCATCGTCCTTGCAGCTTGAGTTGTCCACGACAAAGACGATATCGGAGGAGAGCACGGCCTCGGCACTTGGAAGCTGGAGCGTGACCTGTGCGGTCGTTCCCTCCTCAAGCCAGGTTGCAACCTTAGACTTGGGAATCGTCCAGCTGGTCCCTTGGCCGGTATTGCTCGTTTCTGCCCTGGCAGGCATCGGCAGCACTGCCAAGAGGCCAAGGACAAGCGCGGCGATGAACGCGATGGCCACAGGCCTCCGTTTATGTAGTGTCACTGCATGGCTCGACATCGTTTCCTCTTCCTTTCCTCTTCCGCAAGAACGGCCGCACAGGTTCACAAAACCACATTAGGTAATTTCAAGCATAACACCGTATCAAGGTTTTTTAAGTGAGTTTCTCGCATTATAAGTTAACCTATCTTGACTTGTAGTGGTAGGCAGAGACGGGCTGGTAATCGTGCAAGCCAGCAGCGAGATGAGACAAGGGGGCTCTGTCTCCTTGTCTCATTTTGGCTGGATGGGGTATCCGTCTTGGCTCATGATCTCAAGCACCCCATCTGTTGGCCAGCGCAAACACAGCCGCATGCGTACGATACCAGCGAGAATGGACGCAACGATGCCTGACGCAGCCCTCCGCATCACATCCTATTTCAGAGATGTCGGTGAAGTCCCGAACAGCCTCCTTAAGCCTCTCAACAGCGCCAAGAAGAACAAGGCCCCCCCGAGTAAGCTGGCTGCTCTGCTGGGGACACCCACGGGCAAGGCCGTGTCTCTCACCAGGGCAATCCGAGCGGCTCAGAAAGCCAGAACCTGGCCAGAAACCCTTCCAACAAGCGCAAGGGACGTAAACAAACTGCTGGTAGATGTCGGGTTGCTTGCGGAGGACAGGCTACCGACAGAAATGGGTAGGCACCTTGGCATCTCCGTTGTCGACGACACCGAGAAGGGCTGAAAGTACGCGAGCTATACGCCCACTGTGCTCGCACAGGTGGCGGAAATCCTGTTGAGAAGAGCGTGAATCTAGCAATGATGCAGTTGGCTGTTACAGCAGGACCCCTCATGGGGTTCGGAGGGGCGGGAGCTGCTTTAAGTACGAGAAAGGTGGGGCTGGGCAACCCTAGTCTCAGCCTACGCGCGCTTTACAGCGTGGGGTCCCCTCCACCCGCTGCACAAAAACGCTCTATCAAAGGGAAATTACCGTTCTCGTGCACAAAACCGGCCTATCGCGGGGGACTGTCGAGGCCTTGGCATCAAATGTTGAACATTGATTGCACAGTTATGCATAAACCATACGATTGTTTCGTAATATTGGATACTATAATTACATCATTGATATTTGTGCCTCGAAGCGCCCGCGATAGAGCGTTTTTATGCACGAGCGTCCCAATTTCCCAGCGTTAGGGCAGTTTTGCGCAGCACCTCGCGACTATTGGTGCCCAAGCGGCAATCGAACAGGCTTGCAGCGCCCGCTCGACATTCCCGGCCCTTGCGAGGTTGTGACGCCGCCAGATGGTGACAAACCTCGCCCAAGGCATCTCATCGCGCCTGAACGGTGGGGCGATCTCGCTCCGCCGTTTAACAAACTTGTCGCCTCGATAAGATAAGGGCCAAAGGCTCGTCATATCCCCGCCTCAACGAGAGGGGATGATATGAGTGGTCCTCCGAGTCGTTCCGATTGAGCACCCAACAGTAATCCGCGCCCGTTCCGGCCGACTGCTGGCAATTCAAGACGAGGAACACGGCATCAACCCCACAGAAGATTCCCGACCTCGGTATATACCACCACCCTCGGCTGACAACCTTCTCGCACGAGAATGCCCCTGCCGCCGTCTTGGTGCAGCAGTGGATGTTTTCGCAGGTACTACGTATAAAAAAGTACCCCTCGGCGCCGAATCGACACCGAGGGGGCAGACATGGCGGGGTTTCCCGTCGAAAGCGGGCGTGTGCGGCGTCACACGCAGCTGCGGGACGCCAGCCGCAACAATCCCCAGCCCTACAGGAGCCTCAGCGAGACCTCCTTGAGCTGCGCGCCCGTGACCTCGGACGGCGCTGCGCTCATGAGGTCGGAGCCGCTCGCCGTCTTGGGGAACGCCATGACCTCGCGGATGTTGTCCGCGCCCGCAAGCAGCATGCACACGCGGTCCAAGCCCAGCGCAAAGCCGCCCATGGGAGGCGCGCCAAACTCGAGGGCGTTCATGAGGAAGCCAAACTGCGCCTGGGCGCGCTCGGGCGTGAAGCCCAGCTTCTCGAGGATCTTCTCCTGCAGCTTGGCGTTGTGGATACGCATGCCGCCACCGCCGGCCTCGTAGCCGTCCATGACAAAGTCGTAGGTGTGCGAGCCCATGGCCAGAGGGTCGGTGTCGAGAAGGTCGATCTGGTCCTCGTTGGGCTGGGTGAAGGGCTGGTGCTCGGAGTCCAGGCACTTGCGGTCCTCGTCCCAGTGGAACAGGGGGAAGTTCACGACCCACAGGAAGTCGTGGCCCTCGCGCGGCACCTCGAGCTCGTTTGCCATGTGGCTGCGCATGCCGCCCAGGATCTCGTCAGCGTGCAGGCGGCTCTCGACGGCGAACATCACAAGGTCGCCGGGCTCCACGTTCATCTCGGCACGAAGCGCGGCCATCTCCTCATCCGAGAAGAACTTGACGATGGGGCTGGTCACCGAGCCGTCCTCACGGAAGGCAATGTACGCCAGGCCCTTGGCGCCAAACTCGGTGGCGACGTCAGCCAGGCGGTCGATGCGCGCGCGGGGCCACTTGCCGGCGCCCTTGGCGTTGATGGCCTTGACGTACCGCCCTTCGGTGTTTGCGGCGGTAGCAAAGAGCTTGAACTTTGATGCCGAGAAGATCGGCGTCACGTCGTGGAGCTCCATGCCGTAGCGGGTGTCGGGCTTGTCGGTGCCGTAGGTGTCCATGGCATCCCAGTACCGGATGCGACGGAGCGGCAGCTCAAGCTTCACGCCCATCTTGCCAAAGGCCTCGGCGAGCACGTGCTCGAGCGCGCCCATCACGTCGTCCTGGGTGACGAAGCTCATCTCGACATCCACCTGGGTGAACTCGGGCTGGCGGTCCTTGCGCAGGTCCTCGTCGCGGAAGCACTTGGCCACCTGGTAATAGCGCTCGACGCCGCCCACCATGAGGAGCTCCTTCAGGAGCTGCGGGGACTGCGGCAGCGCGTAGAAGTGGCCCGGCTGCATGCGGCTGGGAACCAGGAAGTCGCGGGCGCCCTCGGGCGTGGACTTGAAGAGCGAGGGGGTCTCGACCTCCATGAAGTCAGAGCCGTGGAATGCCTCGCGCAGGGCAAAGGTGAAGTCGCTGCGCAGCTTGAGGTTGGACATCATCTTGGGACGGCGCAGGTCGAGGTAACGGTAGCGCAGGCGCACGTCCTCGGCGGTGTCGACGTGGTCCTCGATCTGGAACGGGGGCGTCTTGGACCTGTTGAGCACCACGATCTTGGTCACGTAGACCTCAATGGCGCCCGTGGCCAGCTTGTCGTTGTTCTGTCCCTCCGGGCGCTCGCGCACGGTGCCGCTCACCATGATGGGCCACTCGGAACGGATGGTCTCGGCCTCGTGGAAGGTGGCTTCGTCGCAGACCTCGGGGACAAACTCGAGCTGGGTCACGCCAGCGCGATCGCGAAGGTCAACAAAAATCAGGCCACCGTGGTCGCGGCGGTGCCACACCCAACCAGTGAGCGTGACCTCCTCGCCGATGTTCGACTCGCGCAGCTCGCCGCAGGTGTGCGTGTGCATGCTGTAGGACATGTGGTTCCTCTCGCCTCTTCCGCCCCGTGCCGTGCGGGCGGACCAACAGATGACGGCGCGCCGACGTAGACCGCGGCGGCACGCGCAATTGGCCATGGTAAACCAAATGAGGGCAACCGCCCACCAACATGCACGGCCGCAACCGTGCCTTAACGGAAAGCCCGCATCGGACGAGAAGCCCCAAACCAATCGCCGGAACGCCTACAGCGTGACGAAAAGCTCGCTCTTCTCGCGATCGTAAGCGCCACCCAGAATGTCCGCGCAGAGGTCCTGTGCCCAGGCGGGTGTCACCGAGGGCAGCTTGCTCGTTGCGGCAAGCTCATCGGTGTAGTCCGCGAGAAAATACGTTGTCTCGTCTGCGGGGTCAATGTGGGTGACCAGGGGCTTCATGCCGTAGGAGACCACACGGCACGTCCCTTCGGCATCGCGTTCGAGCCGCACGCGCGCCATGCCGCCGACCATGTTCTGCGGGGCGTCCATGCCGCTCACGAAGTTGCCCACCGACCAGTAGCAGACCATCGTGTGGCCGTCTGCGCCGGTCATGGTCTCGACAGGACCCATCACGTGCGGGTGGTTGCCCAGGACCACGTCGACGCCGCACTCGAGGAAGAGGTCCGCCCAACGCTGCTGTTCGCCATCTGGTCCGGTGACGTTCTCGCTCCCCCAGTGCGGGCACACCACCACCATGTCCGCCTCCTCGCGTGCCCGCTTGCAGTCCTCGCGCACGCGGTCCTCGTCCAGCAGGGCCACGGCGCCCTTGGGATCCGCATACCCGTTGAGGCCGTAGGTGTAGTTGAGCACGGCCACGCGGAAGCCGTCCTTCTCGTACACAAAGATCTTGTCGTTTGGCACCGGCTCATCTGCTAGCGGGTCCGTGCAGCCAACAACCGCGACCTCGGGATGGGCCGTGCGCCAGAACTCCAGCTCGGAGTGGATGCCGTCATAGCCGCGGTCCATGGTGTGATTGCTGGCGCGCAGCACCACGTCAAAGCCCGCACTTGCCTCGGCGTCGCCCACCTCCTGGGGACCGTTGAAGGCAGGGTAGCCCGAAAGCCCCATCTCCGTGCCGCCCAGAATGGTCTCCTGGTCGAGAATGGCAAGGTCACAGGCAGCGACCTCATTGCTCACGTTGGCAAAGAGGTGCGAGAAGTCATAGGAACCGTCCGCCGTGCGACCGGAGGAGTAGACCGAGGGGTGGAGAAGGACGTCGCCCACCATGCAGATGTCAATGGTCGTGGGGGCCGCGGCACCTTTGTCATCGTCCACGGTAGCCTGCTGGGTCTGGGGCTCCTCGGCACCGGAATCACCGTGAGCCCAAACGGGCGTCTGCACTGTCCAGGCGCCGTAGGCAAAGCCCAGAGCAATCACGATGCCGGCAAGCACGGAGAGTGCCAGGCGCAGGCCGTTGTGCGCGTGCGCGGCGCCAGCCGAGCGGTCAACGTAGTCGTAGCTGGTGCGCTGAGGGGTGCGCTGGTACACGGGCAGCGGCGCCACGGCACGAGGCGCGGTCTTCTCGGCATCATCTGGGGCATCGCGGCCCTCATCGTGCGCGGGCTTCTCGGACACGTCCATCACTCCTTGTCGCCATGCCTGGCTCGAGCTGCGCGACAGCGCGCAGCTGGGGTTTGCGTGACGTTGCGGCCAGCGCGCGACGGGCGCGCGGGTTTGCGTGTACGCTCGTTTGGCTAGCCAACGTTCATCTTACGCAAGCGCGTCCGCGCCGCGCCGCCTTACGGGTAACGGTTCTGCCAACGGACGCAGTGGGAGTGATGGGGATGCCCTACCAGACCGCGGTCTTCGACCTTGACGGCACGCTGCTCAACACGCTTGACGACCTCTATACCGCCGTCAACCACTCGCTCGTCACATACGGGCTGCCCGAGCGCAGCCTCGCCGAGGTGCGCCTCTTCACCGGCAACGGCATCCGTCGCCTCATCGACCTCTCGGTGCCCAAGGGCACGCCCAAAGACCTCACCGACAAGGTCTTCGACAAGTTCAAGGCCTACTACGACAAGCACAAGCTCGACACCACGCGCCCCTACACCGGCATGGCCGAGGTCATCGACGACCTCCGCTCGGCAGGCGTGGCCTGCGCCGTGGTCTCCAACAAGGCCGACTTTGCCGTGCAGGGCATCATCGACCACTTCTACCCCGGCAAGTTCGACTACGTGATGGGCGAGCGCGCGGGCATCAGGCGCAAGCCCAACCGCGACATGATCGACGTGATCCTGCGCGACCTGGGGAGAAGCGTAGACGGCATGGTCTACGTGGGCGACTCCGAGGTCGACATCGAGACGGCCAGAAACTGCGGGTGCCCGTGCCTGTCCTGCTCGTGGGGTTTCCGCGACAGGGAGTGGCTCGTCGAGCACGGCACCACCACCATCGTTGACACGCCGGCCCAGCTCGAGGCCAAGATCCTGGCGTAGCGGCCACGCTAGTGGCCACGTTGTGGCCCAGCCGGCGCCTGTGGCCTACGCGCGCCCGGGCTGCGGCAGATGATGCTCCAGGTAGTACGAGAGCGTGAGCACGCGCCGCGCGGCAAGCGGCATCCCCTTGGGGTCAAGCGTCGCCTTGAGGAGCATGGTTTTGGTAGCCGGCAGCACGTCCAGCGAGGCCAGGTACTCCTCGCTCCATCGCGAGAGGAGCACCTTGCGCAGGGCCGCGGCAACCCGCTGGTAGCAGCCGCTTTCCTGGCGTATACCCTCGCGCATCACGTACTCCATGATGAACTCCACGAGGTTCGCGTCATCCATGCCCAAAAGGCCGCCGCGCTTCCAGTCCGCCAGGATATGGTCGATGATGGCAACGTGGTCAAGCAGCTTGGCCTCCACGTCCGCGTTCATGCCAGCCATGAGCGAGCCCTCGCGCACCACGCGGTACTCGTAGAGCTTCTCGGCCGAGAGCGCCACGCGCGAGGCGCGAGGGTACACCGCAAAGGCAAAAATCTGGTCCTCGCCAAAGCGAACGCCCTCGTCAAAGCGCAGGTTGCCCTGGACGAGAAACTCCCTCCTCACGGCCATGCGCCATGCAAAGGGCCGGGAGTTCTCGCGGAACATGAGCTGGGAGCTGTAGCCCTCAAAGACGGCGTCGCGGGGCGAGAGCACGCGGGCGATCCAAGGGGCGCGCGCGTCCGGCGGACAGAGCGTGGCGCCAAAGGTGAGCACGTCAGCGCCGGTCTGGTCCAAAAGGCGCACCATCTCGGCGCACGCGTTGGGATGGAAGCGGTCATCGGAGTCGAGGAAGCACACGTACTCGGTGGTGGCCGCGTCGATGCCGGCGTTTCTCGCCGAGGAGAGCCCCCCGTTGGGCTTGTCGACCACCCGTATGCGCGGGTCTCGCTCCTCCCAGCGGGCGAGAACCGCGCGCGACCCGTCGGTGGAGCCGTCGTTCACGCAGATGATGTCGATGTCCGTGAGCGACTGGTCCTCGAGCGACCCCAGGCTCGCATCCAGGTACTTCTCGACGTTGTAGACGGGCACCACCACAGAGAGCCGGCTCACAGCGCCGCCCCCTCCTGGTTGGTGCGACGCACGGACTGGCTGCGAGCCTTGAACGAAAGCGCGTCTCTCAGCAGCGGGACGCCGCCCAGCGCAAGGTAGCGCAGCACGGAGCCGCCCGGCGCGCGGTACGCCTTGCGCGAGCGCTCGAAGCGCGCGGGGTCCGAGACTAGCGCGTCAAGGTCCGCCGCGGCGCCGGGCTCGAAGAGCTTGCGGTCCACGCGGCCCATCGCCACGTCGTCTGCCAGCTCGTACGAGATGCGCTCCACAAACGCGGGGCGCAGACTGGGGTCCAGGCGGTCGTAGTTCCAGAGGTAGCTGTCGAGCTTCATGCGCTCGAGGATGCCCGTGAGGCGCGCCGCGTCGGAGCCCGAGAAGTGCTCGTTCACGTACTCGGCCATGGCCTGGTACTCGTCGCACACGCAGTACGCCTTGGAGCTCGACTTGACGGACGACGCCTCATTGTCCTGGCGGTAGCACAGCACGCAGTCGGCGATGAAGGTCGCGCGGTTGGCCGCGGCCCATACCTTGAAGTTGAAGCCCACGTCCTGGTACGAGGCACCCGGCGTCTCCAGGAAGCGGATGCCGTTCTTCTCCAGGAAGTCGCGTCGATAGATGGCGGACCAGATGGAGGACTTGCGGAAGAATACCGCGATGTCGGCGTCCCCGCGCGGGCAGAAGGTGCGGCCCACCATGGGGCCGTCGACAACCGAGAAGGGCACGCGCTTCTCGGCTGGCTGAGACCAGTACAGCCAGAAGTTGCCCTTTGCGACCTCGGCGTTTGCGGCCTCGGCGGCATAGACGAGAAGCTCGAGCGCCTGGGGATCGAAGAAGTCGTCTGACTCGAGGATGGCCACGTAGCGGCCGCGGGCGCGGTCGAGGCCCACGTTCATGGACGCGCCGTAGCCCGAGTTCTCCTTGTTCACCAGGACGAAGCGCTTGTCCCTGTCGGCAAAGCCGCGCACGATGTTGGGCGAGGCGTCGGTGGAGCCGTCGTTCACGCAGATGACCTCGAAGTCGTTGAAGGTCTGGGCAGCCAGCGACGAGAGGCACCTCTCGAGGTAGCGCTCCACGTTGTAGATGGGGACAAGCACCGATACCAGGGGATGCTTGGTGTTGCTCACGATGACCTCCGTATTTCTCGCGCCGGCAACGCTCTAGAGACCATACCTCAGCGCCACGGGTCGCGGGGAGCAGGACCGGCAAAACCATCATGAGAGCGGACCGGCTCCCCAGCGGCATCATCGCGTTCTTCCTGCATCCCCGCCTCTCCTGCACCCTCATGGGCTAGGATGGGAGGGCTGACCACGCGCGTCCCTTGCGCGTGCCCACCCTCGAGCGAAGCGGACAGTACGGGAATGTGGCTCTCCTTCTACGCAACGATCCTTGTGGCACTGCTCTTCCTGGGCCTGCCGGGATATCTCCTGGGGCGCACCCTGGGGCTTCCCCGCATGACTGCGCTGCTTGCGGCGGCCCCCCTTGGCATGGCCGTCATCTGCCTCATGGGCCAGGTGCTCTACCTGGCTCAGGTCCCCGCAACGCCAGCCATGATGGTGGGGCTTCCCTCCGCGCTGCTTCTGGCGGCGGCGCTTCTCCGCAACCGCTTTGTACACGCATCGCCTGACGGGGCACCCGCCGTGCATCCGGCCCTGGTGGCCGTCTTCCTGGTTGCCGGCGTGGCTGCCGGCTACGTCTTTCTTGCGGGCATCCTCCCCTCCCCCAACGCCTTCCACCAGGACTACGACTCGGTGCACCACATCAACTCCATCCGCGCGATGATGGACTCGCTCTCGATGTCGCCGCTAGACGGCAGCTCCTACTCCACCGAGTCCGACGCGCTCGTGGCCGTACAGCCCACCGGCTACTACCCCTCCGGGTGGCACGTCCTGTGCGCGACCGTTGCGCTTGCCACCAACGTGAGCGTGACCAGTGCGATCAACGCCGTGAACCTGGCGCTCATGGCCGTGGTCTATCCCCTCTCCATGCTGCTGCTGCTCTCGACGGTCTTTCCGGGGCGCACGCGCGTGGTGGCGCTGGGCGCCGTGGCGTCGCTCACGCTCACCATCTTCCCGTGGGGCATCTGCAACTGGGGGCCGGTCTACCCCAACATCGCCGCCTTCGCGATGCTGCCCGCCCTCTGCGCCCTCTTCATGCGTGCCTTCGACCAGGGCGAGAGCCGCCTGGCCACGGTGGACCACCTCGTTGCCTGGTTCCTCTCCACATGCGGCGCGGTGCTTCTCCACCCCAACGTGGTCTTCTCGATGGCAGTCTTCCTGGCACCGTGGATCGTGGCCCGCCTTGGCAGCTCCTCGCTGCGACTACGTCTTGGCTCGCGCGTGTGCATTGGCCCGCGCGCGCTCGCCGTGGCCTTTGCCGTCTTCTGCATGGTGGCCTGGGTTGGCGCCACCAAGATTCCCGCCTTCGCGGACCTTGTGAGCTACCACTGGGACTCCTTCACCGAGGGTGACGGTGCCCTCACCAACGTCTTGCACCTGAGCTACATGCGGGGCATGTGGCCCGCGCCCGACGCCGAACAGCTCTTCCCCGCGGCGCTTTTGCTTATGGGCGGGGTGCTTCTCGTCTCTCGCCGAGACACGCGCTGGGTCGTGGTGCCCTATGCCATTGCCGCCTACATGATGTACGTGGCCTGCTGCTCCACGGACGACGCCTTTAGGTCCGTCCTCATTGGGTACTGGTACTCGGACCCCTACCGCATTGGCTCTTTGGCCACGATCTTCTCGGTGCCGCTCATCTCTTACGGACTGGACGCCGTGGCAGAGGGCGCGTGCAGGCTCGTGCGCCTGACGCCGGCACGCGGCTGGCACGCGCTTCCTGCGGTTGCGACGATTGTCGTGGCGGCGGCCTACATTCCGCTCGCGCTCTTCTACCCCGGCCAGGCGCGTGACGGCTTTAGCTACGAGAAGAGCAGTCCCTGGGCCACCTACGCGAGTTACGCCTACCGCGCCTACTCCCATGATGCGCCGCTCACCTACCAGGAGGCGGACTTCATGGAGAGCGTCCACCGCCTGGTGGGCGACGAGCTTGTCATCAACCAGCCCTTCGACGGCAGCGTCTTTGGCTACGGCGTCACGGGGCTGCGCTGCTACTACCGCTACTTCTCGGGCTATGGCTCGAGCAGCGAGACCTGGCAGAGCCGCGTGATCCGCCAGAGGCTCTACAACATTGCCAACGACCCGCAGGTGCAAGAGGCAGTGGAATCTGTGGGAACGCACTACGTCCTGGTCATGAGCACCGACGAGCGCAACAACACCTTCGTGAAGGACACCTACGACGCCACCAAGTGGCGCGGCATCAACTACATTACCGACGACACGCCCGGATTTGAGTTGGCGCTCGAGGAGAATGGCTACAAGCTCTACCGCATCAAATGAGACAAAGGGACAGTCCCTTTGTCTCATTCACCATCATCGATGAGACAAGGGGACTGTCCCCTTGTCTCACTCTCGACCTCAGCGAAGGTGGGGATCGAGCGCTGGGCGCCCTCGCGGGTGGTGGCCAGCGCACCTGCCGCCGAGGCCCAGCGCATGGCGTCGACGATGTCGAGCCCATGGGAGAGCTGCGCCGCCAGGGCGCCAAGGTACGTGTCGCCCGCCGCCGTGGTATCCACCGCATCCACCTGGTAGGGCTCCACGCGGTACATGTCGTCGGCGATGAGCGCGACCGACCCGCGCGACCCCAGCGTGATGACCGTGGTCGCCACGCCGCGTGCCGAGAAGGCCATGAGCGCGCGCATGCAGCCCTTCTCGGTCTCGGGCGAGATGTCCGTGAGCGCCTGGCACTCGGTCTCGTTGACGCAGAGAAGGTCGATCGACTGGTAGATGTCCGATGAGAGCGGTGCCGCCGGGGCAGCGTTCAAGATGGTGTAGAGGCCGGACTCGCGCGCATAGGCGATGGCGTCCATGGTGGCGTCCATGTCGCACTCGAGCTGCGTAAGGAAGATGTCGCCCGGCTCCGCGATGTCGTCGATCACGGAGCAGACCACGTCGGCGTGGGTGGTGGCGTTGGCGCCCGGGTCTACCACAATGCGGTTGTCGCCCTGTGCGCGAAGGATGGTGGCTGTGCCGGTGGGCACGTCCTTCAGGGCGCGCACGCGCTCGCAGAGGACGTCCGCCTCCACGAGCGACTGCACCAGGCGCGTGCCAAAGACGTCCTTGCCCACGGCACCCACCATGTGCGTGATGGCGCCCATGCGCGCCGACGCCATGGCCTGGTTGGCGCCCTTGCCGCCCGGACTTGCGAGAAAGCCCTGGCCAATGATGGTCTCGCCGGCCTCGGGGACGCGAGGGCAGCTCACCGAGAGGTCCATGTTGAGCGACCCAAAGACGATGACCTTCGACATGCGCCCTCCATCCCTTGTGTCGCGCGGCGGCCTGCGGGTCACGTGGACCGCCCGCGACGCGTTAGCTCTCCTGGACCTCTCCCGCCATGAGTCGATGGTACATGACCTCGTTGGCGGCAAGCTCCTCGGTATCGTCGAGCGGCTCAAGCTCTGCGGTGCCGTACTTGCGCTCCATCGCGCGGGCAATGAGGTAGTCCGCGACACCGGGGTTCTTGGGCAAAAGCGGCCCGTGGACGTAGGTGCCCACCACGTTCTTGTAGAGCACGCCCTCGTAGCCGGTGACGCCGTCGTTGCCGTGGCCGTAGAGCACGCGCCCCAGCGGGGTGACGCCCTCGCCCAGGTGCGTGCGGCCGGCGTGGTTCTCGTAGCCCACGATGGGCTGCGGCGAGATGGAGCTCTCAACCACGATGTTGCCAATGAGGCGCGGGTCGCCGTGGTCGGTGTAGAGGTCCACCAGCGAGAGGCCCTCGACCTTCTCGTCCGCCATGAGGTAGCTCGAGCCCAAAAGCTGGTAGCCGCCGCACACGGCCGCAAGCACGCCGCCGTCCTCCACGAAGGCCCTGATCTCTGCCTGCTCGGCCAGGAGCTTGTCGCACACGATGCGCTGCTCGCGGTCCGATCCGCCGCCAATGAAGGCAATGTCCACGCCTGAGAAGGACGGCGTGTCGTCGACGTGGACCTCCATCACGTCCGGCGTGATCCCGCGCCACTCCATGCGGCGGCGCAGGCACAGGATGTTGCCCGAGTCACCGTAGAGGTTCAAAAGCTCCGGGTAGAGGTGGGCAATGCGCAGCGTGCGGTTGCCCGTGGGGGTGGGGCTCTCTGCGGTTTGGCTAGTCATGGCGCTCACCCATCCCCTCGAGCTCGGCCTTGGCCGGCCACAGCGCGGAGTAGTTGCACAGCACGTAGAGGGGCCTGTCCAGCGGCACCGAGCCAAGGCGGCCCAGGACCTCGCCCGCGGTTGCAGCCACCGGAGCCTTGATGCCCGCGTACTTCATGCGCACCTGCACGTCGTTTGCGCGGTGGCCGCCGGCAAAGGCGAGAAGGTCCTTCTCGGAGAGCAGCCGCTCGAAGTCAACATCCCAGATCCAGGAGATGTCCTTGCCGTCGTTGAAGTCGTCGTTGATCACAAAGAAGACGGCCTTGGGACGGGTGTCCGTCTGGAGCAGCGAGATGTTCTGGTTGAAGCCCGTAGGGTTCTTGGCCAGGTTGAGCACCACTTCGCGGCCGCCCACCGTGAAGTGCTGCAGACGACCGTTCTCGGGGTGGTAGCCGTCGAGCGCCGCCTGGAACGAGGCTGCGTCCACGCCCGCGAGATGCGCCGCCGCGGCGGCGGCAAGCAGGTTGTAGACCATGTACACGCCGCCAAAGCCTGCCGAGACGTGCGCCGTGCCTCCCTCGGGAAAGGCCACATCAAAGGCCACGCCGTGGGCGTCCACGCGCACGCCGGTGGCAACAAAGTCGAGCTTGGGGCGCCCGAAGTCGCCGTTGGGGCAACGGAAAGCGCCAAGCTGGGCGTAGGCACGGTAGTCGTAGGCAAGCTCGGCTCCGCACACCTGGCAAAAGCGAGCCTCGGGCACGCGGTCGGGAGGAAGATGGAGGTCCTCCCCAATGCCAAAGGCCAGGACCTTGGTGCCCGCCTTCTGCGCGCGGAGCGCCACGCCCACGGAAAGCGGGTCATCCCCGCACACCACGAGGGTGGTCGAAGGCGAGGCCGCAAGCGCGGCAACGATGGTGTCCTGCACGTGGTCAATCTCGCCAGCTCGATCGAGCTGGTCGCGGAAAAGGTTGAGAAGCACGAGGTAGCGGGGCTGCAGCTGCGGCAGGATGTGGACGGTCGAGAGCTCGTCGGCCTCCATGACCGCCCAGTCCGCACCGCTGCCGGGCAGCAGCGCGGCAGCCACGCCGGCAGCCATGTTGGCGCCCGCACGGTTGCACAGCACCGTGCGGCCCGAGCGCTCGATGGCATTGGCCAGCACGTTGTTGGTGGTTGTCTTGCCGTTGGTGCCGCAGACCACAATGGCGCCCTCGGAGAGCTTGGGTGCCAGGTGGGCTATGGCGTTGGGGTCAAGTGCCAGGGTAACCCTGCCGGGCATCTGGGAGGCGTTGCGATGGAGCACGCGCCGCAGGCCCCATGACGTGAGCCGCCCCAGGCCAACGGCGCAGGCGTTGCGAACTCCCATGCGCTACGCCTTCCCGCCGCGGGCAGCGGCTACCGGCGCCTTGTCGTCTGCGACGTCCGCGGGATCCTCGACGTCCTTCTCGGCCTCAACGCTGCGCTTGTACTCCTCGGGCGTGAGCACGTCCTCGATGCGCAGGTTGACACCCGCGACCTCCAGGCCCGTCATGCCCGTGACCTGCTTCACGATGGCCTTCTTGACGTCCTCGAAGACCTGCGGCGCGTAGGCGCCGTACTCGATGAGCACCGAGACGTTCACCTTGACGGCGCTCTCGGGCGTGACCTCGACCGAGACGCCCTTGGTGGTGTCGGAGGCGCCAAACGCGTCCTGCACGCGGTTGAGCCAGCTGCCCTTCATGCCCACCACGCCGGGCACGTCGCGCATCGCGATGGCGACGATCTTCTCGATGACGCCATTGGAGAACGTGAGGGAATCCTCGGAGTCTGAATCGTCTGCGATGTCTATGTCCTGACCCTGGATGGGCTCGGGCTGGGCGGCGGATGCCGCAGTGGCAACGATGCCGGCCTCTGCCGGGGCCTCGGCCTCCCGTGTGCTGTTCTCTGTGTCCATGCTCGCTCCTCTTGATGTGGGCTGATGATTGCTATGTAGGGCGATGCCGCACTGCGGCGCCTAGTGCGTGTCGTGGTCCCTGAAGATCTTGCCCAGCGCGCGCAGGATCTTGGGGTCGCCATCTGCCTGCTGGCCAATGGCCACGCCAATGAGCACGAGAAGCACCAGCAGCAGCGTGCGCCAGAAGCCGATGGCCGCCATCACGATAGCAACCACAAGCCCGCAGACGCCACCCAGGAAGGCGTTCTCGTGACCGGGGAAGGTCCTGCTCACCCAGGCAGAGGCCCTGCTGACCCCATTCTGGGTGCTTTGGTCGCTCTTGGCGCTGGCCTGGGCCGCACCCTCCTGCGACGTGCCTGCAGATGCTGCGTCCTGCTGCGCGCCAGGCACCTTCGAGGCCTCGCGCTGCTCGTCCTTGTGCTGCTGCGGCTCCTCGGCCTCGACCTTTGCCCGTGGCGCCTTGTTGAAATCGTCGCTCATGGCTAGGCCTCCCCGCCCTTGTCGTGGTCCTCATCGCTCTCGGCCGAGAAGGACGTCCCGTCGTGCCCCGTGCCCATGGGAACCGTGATGGCACCGTAGGACGCTTCCTGCGGCGCGGGCGCCAGGGCCTCCTCGTAGGAGGGCACGGTGGTATTTGGCTGATCGTCATCCGTCGAGTAGGCCGCGGCCGAGGCGGGTGAGCCCGCGGGGGCGGACACGCTCACGTCACCCGTCGTCGGCGCGGCTGCGGGCTCCTTGGGCTCCACAAACTCCAGGCTCACGTCCTCGAGCTTATCGCCGCACACGGCCGTAAGGCCCCTCACCAGCTCCTCGTGGAGCTCGGTGCCCTTCTGCACCACGTCCACGCTCTCGTGCGGCAGCACGCGCACGTGCACCCTCACATGACCGCGCTTCTTGGCGCTTACAAAGACGCGGTCTGCCGAGCAGGTGCCATCGGCCTCGACCGTATGCTTGGCCTGCGACGCAATGGCGTCGCGCGAGACCGAGATGGTGCCGCCGTCGACGGTGGTCACTTCGACGGTGCGCACGCGACGCGAGAAGATCGAACGAAAGAGCAGGATGAGCAGCCCCACCACCGTGATGAGGAGCAGCACCTCGACCGCGGTGTAGTACTCAGGTAGCGAGAAGAGCGCCGAGGCCTGGGCCGTCCAAGGACCCAGCCACGTGAGCACAAACGCCGCCAGGCACAGAAGCCCAGACAGCGAGAAGACAAACATGCAGAAGCGCTTGAAACCACCCATGCGCAACTCCCCTATCGAGCGCCGTCCCGGCAGCCCCCGCCGCCGACCTGACAAAGAAGAGCATACCCCTTTGGCGCGACGCTAATTGGGCCGCCCCGGGACGCCGTCCGGGACGGCGAGCTGGCGGTGCGGCGCTGGCCTACCGCCCCTGCGCCGCGTACTTGGCCTCGGTGGCCTCCTTGGCGGGGCGCCACCAGCCCTCGTGGTCGCGGTACCACTCGATGGTCTGGGCGAGGCCCTCGCGGAAGTCGGTATGGAGGGGCTCCCAGCCGAGCTCGCGCTCGAGCTTGGTGGGGTCGATGGCGTAGCGGCGGTCGTGACCGGGGCGGTCGCGCACCCAGTCGAAGTCGTCCTCGGGACGGCCCATCTGGCGGAGTATCTCGCGCAGGACGTCGATGTTGGAGCGCTCACCGTTCGCGCCTATGAGGTAGGTCTCGCCCACGCGCCCGCGCGTGAGGATGTCCCAGACCGCGCGGGAGTGGTCCTCGGTGTGGATCCAGTCGCGCACGTTCTCGCCCGTGCCGTAGAGCTTGGGGCGGATGCCGCAGAGGACGTTCGTGACCTGGCGCGGGATGAACTTCTCGACGTGCTGGTAGGGCCCGTAGTTGTTCGAGCAGTTGGAGATCGTGGCGCGCACGCCGTAGGTGCGGTGCCAGGCGCGCACGAGCAGGTCGGAGGAGGCCTTGGTGCTCGAGTAGGGCGAGCTCGGACGGTAGGGGTCGTCCGGCTCGAAGCGGCGCGGCTCGCCGAGCGCGAGGTCGCCGTAGACCTCGTCGGTTGAGACGTGGTGGTAGCGCACGTCGTACTTCCTCGCCGCCTGGAGCAGCCGGTAGGTGCCCACGACGTTGGTGCGCACGAAGGGCTCCGGGTCCGCGATCGAGTTGTCGTTGTGGGACTCCGCCGCGTAGTGCACGATCGCGTCGTGGCCCGGGACGATGCGGTCCAGCAGGTCCGCGTCGCATATGTCCCCCACCACCAGCTCCACCTGCGACTCCGGCAGCCCCGCGATGTTCTCGGGGTTGCCCGCGTAGGTGAGCTTGTCGAGCACCGTCACGTGCACCTCGGGGTGGTTGGCCGCCACCCAGCGCACGAAGTTCGACCCTATGAAGCCGCAGCCGCCGGTGACGATGATGTTCCTGGGCTCGAAGGCGTCCTCTGCCATGTCCCTGTCCTCCCTCTGGTCGTCTTCCCTGTGTCGCGCCGCGCTATGCCAGACCGCGCACGTATTCCCTCAGGCTCTGCTCCCAGTCGGGCATGGAGAAGCCCGTGGCCTCCAGCCTCGAGAGGTCGAGGGCCGAGTGCGCCGGGCGCGGGGCGACGGGCCCCTCGGCGCCGGCGTAGTACTCCGCGGTCGAGACGGGCGCCACCGCGTCCCCGTTGCCGTTCCTGAGGTCGAAGACCTCGCGGGCGACCTCCGCCCAGCTGGCGACGCGCCCGGAGCCCGTGCAGTCGTAGGTGCCGTACGGGGCGCGGGACCCCAGCAGGTGGAGGATCGCGGCGGCCATGTCGCGCGTGAAGGTGGGGCGGCCCAGCTGGTCGTCCACCACGGCGACGCGGCCCAGGGGGTCGCCCGGGTCCGCCACGCGGTCGGAGAGCGCCACCATGGTGCGCACGAAGTTGCGCCCGTCGCCTATGACCCAGGAGGAGCGCAGGATATAGTGCCTGGGGCATCCCGCGACGGCGAGGTCGCCCGCGGCCTTGGACTGGCCGTAGACGGAGAGGGGCGAGAGGGGCTCCCCCTCGTCGTGCACCTCGCGGGTGCCGTCGAAGACGTAGTCGGAGGAGACGTGCACCAGGGTTATCCCGTGCTCGGCGCAGGTCCGGGCGAGCAGGGCCGGCCCGGTCGCGTTGGCCCTCCAGGCGGCCAGGCGCCCCTCGGCGGTCTCCGCCCCGTCGACCGCGGTGTAGGCGCCGCAGTTGACCACGGTGCCGTAGAGGTCCCAGTCGTAGCGGGAGTACTGGGAGGGGTCGGAGAAGTCGAAGGTATCGATGTCGCAGAAGTCGAAGGTGCCCGCGACCCCGCGCTCCTCGGAGAGCGCCCGCACGGCCCGTCCCAGCTGGCCCTTGCAGCCGGTGACGAGGGTCCTCCTCGGCGCCATGGGGACGACGTCCGCGAGCATCGGGTGCCCCTTGTCAGCCTCCGAGAGCGTGGCCTCGGAGAGCGGGATGGGCCAGTCGATGCCGAGCGCGGGGTCGGCGAGGTTCACGAACGTGTAGGTCCCCCTCAGCTCCGCGGACCAGTGGGCGTCCACCAGGTAGGTGTAGGCGGTGCCGTCCTCGAGGGCCTGGAAGGAGTTGCCCACGCCGCGGGGCACGTAGATGGCCCTC
>ENA-OUOW01001064-OUOW01001064.1-human-gut-metagenome-genome-assembly--contig:-NODE-1064-length-20263-cov-5.182156_pt1 | contig 20263 bp, 14 predicted proteins | sample MGYA00237938_ERZ548769 | MGnify/ENA primary metagenome ERZ548769 (study PRJEB26490, sample SAMN05356870) | human gut metagenome | biome: terrestrial biome; feature: human-associated habitat; material... | reverse complement strand
GGTTTAAGACGTATAAATCAGAATTCAAAGCATCCGATAAGGGAAGTACAACAATCTCTAAAATGAAAGTATCACAAAGCGGGAAAAAGAAGCTGGATAAGAAAATGAAAGAAATTCTGAGCAGTTATATCAAAGCGGCAAAAGAAGAAAAATCATTCTCACAAATATCAGGGTTATTTGAAAAGAATTCAAAATATGAAAAAGAGAATAAAGAATTCTATGATGATCTGAAAGAACAGTTAAGTTCAAAAGATGGTTATAAAGCGGATCAGATAACAACTGATAATTATGAAGGAAAATATGTGATCAGTGGTGTGACCGGAGTTGTGAGAGGAACGTTGTCTTATGATTATAGAGTAACATATCAGAAAGAAGATGTTACAGTTGGCAATATGAACGGAACGGTGGATGGAAGTTCGCAGATGAGTGCCGAATTCGTTTATAAAGACGGAAACTATCAGCTTCGTACAGTGAATCCGGGAAGTATCTGGTACAGGGAATCGCAATAAATAGTTTGGCAGTTACGGATAAAGTGTTTTAATAAATAAATTTTCGCGAAAATAATATAGGAAAAGGCTTGCTTTTTAAGCCTGGATATGATACGATATTCGGGCGAATGGAAGTAGGCTTTTTTTTTATGCCTAAAATCGGGCAGCATCGCAAGTTGCCACGAAACACGTTAACTAAGATTATAAAGCGAGGTGGAAGTTGTGCGTACAAGAATCACATTGGAGTGTACAGAATGCAAGCAGCGTAACTACAACATGACAAAGGATAAGAAATCTCATCCGGAACGTATGGAAACCAAGAAGTACTGCAGATTCTGTAAGAAACACACATTGCACAAAGAGACAAAATAATCGCCGCAAGAAGGAGTGAATGTCGATGAGTAGTAAGAAAACTCAGAAGGAGAGCTGGTTCAAGGGTCTTGACAGAGAATTCAAGAAGATCGTGTGGCCAGACAAGATGACAGTTGCAAAAGAGACGGCAGCGGTTGTTTCTGTATCCGTGGTCCTGGGAACGATTATCGCACTTGTAGATTTTTTCGCCCAGTACGGAGTAGATTTATTAATTAAATAACTCAAAACGGACAAGAAAGGTGAGATTATGTCAGAGGCAAAATGGTACGTAGTTCATACCTATTCAGGGTACGAGAACAAAGTAAAAGCCAACATTGATAAGACAATCGAGAACAGACATCTTGAGGATCAGATCCTTGAAGTAAGAGTACCGCTGGAAGACGTTGTTGAGATGAAGAACGGTGTCCAGAAAGTATCTCAGAAAAAGATGTTTCCAGGCTATGTGTTGATACACATGATTATGAACGATGATACATGGTACGTTGTTCGTAATACAAGAGGTGTGACAGGATTTGTCGGACCTGGATCTAAGCCGGTGCCGCTTACAGATGCGGAGATGGCTCCTCTGGGAATCCAGAGAGAGGAAGTAGTCATGGACTACGAGGAGGGCGACACAGTCCAGGTAATCGCTGGAGCATGGGCGGATACGGTTGGTGTAATCCAGTCTATCAACATGCAGAAGCAGAGCCTTACTATTAATGTTGAGCTCTTCGGCCGCGAGACCCCGGTTGAAATTGGTTTCGCAGAAGTTAAGAAAATGTAACAGTAAGTGGGAGGGGCGTTATATGTTCCCCGCCATCACCACAAGGAGGTAATTGAAATGGCAAAAAAAGTAGAAGGTTATATTAAATTACAGATCCCAGCCGGCAAAGCTACTCCGGCACCACCGGTTGGACCTGCTCTTGGTCAGCACGGTGTAAACATCGTTGAATTTACAAAACAGTTCAACGCTAAGACAGCAGATCAGGGAGACATGATCATCCCTGTAGTTATCACAGTTTACAATGACAGAAGTTTCAGCTTCATCACAAAGACACCACCGGCAGCAGTTCTGATCAAAAAGGCCTGCAACATCAAATCTGGTTCAGGTGTACCTAACAAAACAAAGGTTGCTACAATCACAAAAGCTCAGGTAGAGGAAATCGCTAAGACAAAGATGCCTGACCTGAACGCTGCTACAATCGAGAGCGCTATGAGCATGGTAGAAGGTACATGCCGCTCTATGGGTGTAACTGTAACAGAATAATTGATGAAGATTAATGTGGGAGGGTTATCCCGCCAATACCACTAGGAGGTTTATAGAATGAAAAGAGGAAAGAAATACGTTGAAGCTGCGAAGACAATCGACAGAGGAACACTCTACGATGTAGCAGACGCAGTATCATTAGTTAAAAAGACTGCAACAGCAAAATTCGATGAGACTATTGAAGCTCATATCAGAACTGGATGTGACGGACGTCACGCTGACCAGCAGATTCGTGGAGCAGTAGTTCTGCCACACGGAACTGGTAAAAAGGTTCGTATCCTTGTATTTGCAAAAGACGCTAAAGCAGAAGAAGCTAAAGCAGCCGGAGCAGATTTCGTAGGAGGAGAAGAACTCATTCCTAAGATCCAGAATGAAAACTGGTTTGAATTCGATGTAGTAGTAGCTACACCAGACATGATGGGTGTTGTTGGACGTCTCGGACGTGTACTCGGACCTAAGGGATTAATGCCAAACCCGAAGGCTGGTACAGTAACAATGGACGTTACAAAAGCTATCCAGGAAATCAAAGCTGGTAAGATCGAGTACAGACTTGATAAGACAAACATTATCCATGTGCCAGTAGGTAAAGCAAGCTTTACTGAAGAACAGCTTACAGACAACTTCCAGACGCTTATTGATGCGATTAACAAAGTAAGACCTGCAGCAGTTAAGGGACAGTACCTTAAGAGCGTAACTCTTACTTCTACAATGGGACCTGGTGTAAAGATCAACCCAATGAAGCTTGTTTAATCCGCAAGATAATAATGAATAAAGAACTCTGTATACAGATGTGATGCTGTATACAGAGTTCTTTTATACCTGAATATTTTAGAATGATATTAAGCTTTTGTCCCTTTAGAAGGACAGAAGCTTTTTTTTGTGGAAAATACAATCCGTTCCAACACTTCCATACACAGGCAGCAAGACAATCAGAACTTAAAGGAGAAATCATATCTATGTATCCAGAATATGAAGAAATCATGAGACTTGCACCGGACTACCACATAATTCCGGTATGCAAAGAGATTTATGCAGATGTTATCACACCGATCACGCTTCTTCGCAAGATTGCGGCGGTGAGTAAAAGATACTATCTGTTGGAAAGTGTAGAGGGTGGAGAAAAATGGCGGCATTTTCAGACGGTGCAATTGCGGGATCGGCAATTGTAAGGATCGTAGCAGAGCATGGAGCAGACTGTGTAGCGTATGTAAAAGAATATGTGCAGAAGATGAAAGCGGCCGTGGTAGAAGCATAAAAGACCGGATAACATAAAAGATGGAGCAGAGCAAATGCAGATCGGTGTGCTGAAAAAAATTCGTAAAAGAAAAAACAAAAAATGAAAAAACCTCTTGACAATAACGTATGTATATGATAATCTACTAAAGGACTGCCGAAGACAGTAGGTGCTTGAAAGAGCGTAAGAACACATTTTATGCGGACGCCTACCGAGGAAAGATCGATACTAAAGTATGACTTATCAACCTCTATGTCTTTGGATATAGAGGTTTTTTTACATTTATATCTATCGGCGGTGTAAACTTACAAATCTACAAGGAGGTGCACCATTCGTGGCAAAAGTTGAATTAAAACAACCAGTTGTACAGGCTATTGCAGAGGACGTGAAAGACGCAGTAAGCGTTGTCCTTGTTGACTACCGTGGACTGACTGTTGCAGAAGATACAGAGATGCGTAAACAGTTAAGAGAAGCAGGCGTTGTCTACAAAGTTTGTAAGAACACAATGATGAAGAGAGCTTTTGAAGGAACTGATTTCGCAGCATTAGATGAGCACTTAGAAGGACCAAGCGCTATCGCAATTTCTAAAGATGATGCAACAGCTCCAGCAAGAATCCTTTGCAAATTCGCAAAGAATGCAAAAGCCCTTGAATTAAAAGCAGGTGTGGTTGAAGGAACATTATATGATACAGATGCATTAAATGAACTTGCTAAGATCCCTTCAAGAGACGAGCTTATTTCCAAATTACTTGGAAGCTTACAGTCACCTATCACAAACCTGGCACGCGTTCTCAATCAGATCGCAGAAAAAGGTGGAGCAGATGCTTGTGAAGCAGCTCCGGCAGCAGAAGAAGCTGCAGAGGCACCAGCAGCTGAATAAGCTGATGGCAGCATAATATTTTATTTCAAAAAGAAAATAAGAAAAATGGAGGAAAATAAAATGGCAAAGTTAACAACAGAAGAATTTATTGAAGCTATCAAAGAGTTATCTGTATTAGAGTTAAATGATCTTGTAAAAGCTTGTGAAGAAGAATTTGGTGTATCCGCAGCAGCAGGTGTTGTAGTTGCAGCAGCAGCTGAAGGTGGAGCAGCAGCAGAAGAGAAAGATGAGTTCGACGTAGAATTAGTTTCTGCAGGAGCAGCTAAGGTTAAAGTTATCAAAGTTGTTCGTGAAGTAACAGGACTTGGACTGAAAGAAGCTAAAGCATTAGTTGACGAAGCTCCAAAGGTAATCAAAGAAGGCGCTTCTAAAGCTGAGGCTGAGGAAATCAAGACTAAACTTGAAGCAGAAGGTGCTGAAGTTAACCTTAAATAATTCGAGTTTGATTGAATTATCAGGGCATTCCGGTGACGGGATGCCCTTTCGTATTATAGGGATGCTGAATATAAGAAAGAGCCTGCAAAGCGGATTTTTTCTTATGTTCAGCAGTACCGGCAAAGTCTTGAAAAAACTGAAAAAAATAACACAGATTTGCTTGACATACTTGACAAGCTTATGCTATAGTAAAAAATGCGCTATTGTGGATAGTTATGCCATAACTGCGTATGAAAAACAGCAAAAAATACGTTGTTTTTGAGACTCTGCAAGTTATATGGGCGGTAAAAAGCCCAGCCAGAAAAATAAATGAGGAGTGAAACGTCAATATGGAGAAAAACAGAATTCGTCCTATTAAAAGCGGAAAAAGTTCACGAATGAGTTATGCCCGACAGAAAGAAGTCGTTCAGATGCCTAACTTGATCGAAGTTCAGACAGATTCTTACAAGTGGTTTCTGGAAGAAGGGTTAAATGAAGTGTTCGATGACATTTCCCCAATCACAGACTACAGTGGAAAATTAAGCCTGGATTTCGTAGATTTTACTTTGTGTGAAGATGAAGTAAAATATACGATTGATGAGTGTAAAGAACGTGATGCAACATATGCAGCACCTCTGAAAGTCAAAGTAAGACTTCACAATAAAGAGACAGATGAAATCAATGAGCATGAGATCTTCATGGGAGATCTGCCGCTGATGACAAGAACAGGTACCTTTGTAATCAATGGTGCAGAGCGTGTTATCGTCAGCCAGTTAGTACGTTCTCCTGGTATCTATTATGCCATTGCACATGATAAATTAGGTAAAAAACTGTATTCAGCTACCGTAATCCCGAACCGTGGTGCGTGGCTGGAGTATGAGACGGATTCCAATGACGTTTTCTATGTACGTGTAGATAGAACAAGAAAGGTACCGATCACTGTGTTGATTCGTGCATTAGGAATCGGTACAAACCCAGAGATCATCGAACTCTTCGGAGAAGAGCCTAAGATCCTGGCAAGTTTTGAAAAGGATGCTGCAACAAACTATCAGGAAGGACTTCTGGAATTATATAAGAAGATCCGTCCGGGTGAGCCTTTGGCAGTAGACAGTGCTGAAAGTCTGATTACAAGTATGTTCTTTGACCCAAGACGTTATGATCTTGCAAAAGTAGGACGTTACAAGTTCAATAAGAAGCTTGCGTTAAAGAACCGTATCAGCGGTCATGTCCTGGCAGAAGATGTTGCAAGTCCGATGACAGGCGAAGTACTGGCAGAAGCCGGAACAAAGATCACAAGAGAACTGGCTTCTACAATTCAGAATAACGCAGTTCCATATGTATGGATCAGCGTAGAAGAAACAGAAAGACCGATCAAGGTCCTTTCTAATATGATGGTTGACCTTGACGCAGTTGTTGATGTTGATCCGGAAGAAGTAGGAGTTACCGAGCAGGTATACTATCCTGTACTTGCAGGAATCCTGGAGGAGACAGCAGGAGACATCGATGAGTTAAAAGATGCGATCAAGAGAGATATCCACGATCTGATTCCAAAGCATATCACAAAAGAAGATATCTTAGCTTCTATTAACTACAATATGCATCTGGAATATGGCATCGGAACTGATGATGATATTGACCACCTGGGTAACAGACGTATCCGTTCTGTAGGTGAGCTGCTTCAGAATCAGTACAGAATCGGTCTTTCACGTCTGGAAAGAGTGGTTCGTGAAAGAATGACAACACAGGATATGGAGGGAATCTCTCCACAGTCCCTGATCAATATCAAGCCTGTAACTGCAGCAGTGAAGGAGTTCTTCGGATCTTCCCAGCTGTCACAGTTCATGGATCAGAACAACCCGCTTGGTGAGCTGACTCATAAGAGACGTCTTTCAGCGTTAGGACCTGGTGGTCTGTCAAGAGACCGTGCCGGATTCGAGGTTCGAGACGTACACTACTCTCACTATGGAAGAATGTGTCCAGTAGAGACACCTGAAGGACCTAACATCGGTCTGATCAACTCCCTTGCAAGTTATGCAAGAATCAATGAATATGGATTTATCGAGGCTCCGTATCGTAAGATCAATCACGATGATCCGACAAACCCGGTAGTTACAGATGAAGTTGTATACATGACAGCGGATGAAGAAGATAACTACCATGTAGCACAAGCGAACGAACAGTTAGATAAAGAAGGACACTTCGTACGTAAGAATGTATCTGGTCGTTACCGTGAAGAGACACAGGAATATGAAAGAAGAATGTTCGATTACATGGACGTATCTCCTAAGATGGTATTCTCTGTAGCTACAGCCCTGATCCCGTTCCTGCAGAACGATGATGCGAACCGTGCGCTGATGGGATCCAACATGCAGCGTCAGGCCGTTCCGCTTCTTACAACAGAGGCTCCGGTTGTTGGTACAGGTATGGAGACCAAGACAGCTGTTGACTCCGGTGTATGCGTTGTTGCAAGAAAAGCAGGTACAGTACTTCGTTCCACATCTACAGATATCTCTATCAAGAATGATGACGGAACAAAAGATGATTATCATCTGACTAAATTCATGCGAAGCAACCAGAGCAACTGCTACAACCAGAGACCGATCGTGTTCCAGGGTGAGCATGTTGAGGCAGGACAGGTTATCGCGGATGGCCCGTCTACATCCAATGGTGAGCTTGCACTTGGTAAGAACCCGCTGATCGGATTTATGACCTGGGAAGGTTATAACTACGAGGATGCCGTTCTGCTTAGCGAGAGACTGGTACAGAATGATGTTTATACATCTGTCCATATCGAGGAATATGAGGCAGAATCCCGTGATACCAAGCTGGGACCGGAAGAGATCACACGTGACGTTCCGGGTGTCGGCGATGACGCTCTGAAGGATCTGGATGAGCGCGGTATCATCCGTATCGGTGCTGAGGTACGTGCCGGTGATATCCTTGTCGGTAAGGTTACTCCTAAGGGAGAGACTGAGCTTACTGCTGAGGAGCGTCTCCTTCGTGCTATCTTCGGTGAGAAGGCAAGAGAGGTACGTGATACTTCCCTTAAGGTACCGCACGGTGAGTATGGTATTATCGTAGATGCCAAGGTATTTACAAGAGAGAACGGCGATGAGCTGAGCCCTGGAGTAAATCAGGCAGTACGTATTTATATTGCACAGAAGAGAAAGATCTCCGTTGGTGATAAGATGGCTGGTCGTCATGGTAACAAGGGTGTCGTTTCCCGTGTACTTCCGGTTGAGGATATGCCATTCCTTCCAAACGGACGTCCTCTTGATATCGTGCTGAATCCTCTGGGTGTACCTTCCCGAATGAACATCGGACAGGTCCTGGAGATCCACTTGAGCCTTGCTGCCAAAGCACTTGGCTTCAATATTGCAACACCTGTATTCGATGGCGCAAACGAGGTTGATATCCAGGATACTCTGGAGCTTGCCAACGATTACGTAAATACGGAAGACTTTGAGGAATTCCGTGAGAAATATAAAGACATCCTTGCACCGGATGTTATGCAGTATCTCGATGAGAATAAAGCTCACAGAGCACTCTGGAAGGGCGTTCCGATCTCCAGAGACGGTAAGGTAAGACTTCGTGACGGACGAACAGGCGAGTACTTCGACAGCCCTGTAACGATCGGTCACATGCACTACCTGAAGCTGCATCATCTGGTAGATGATAAGATCCATGCACGTTCCACAGGTCCATACTCCCTGGTAACACAGCAGCCTCTGGGTGGTAAAGCTCAGTTCGGTGGACAGCGTTTCGGAGAGATGGAGGTTTGGGCACTGGAGGCATATGGTGCTTCCTACACACTGCAGGAGATCCTGACAGTGAAGTCTGATGATGTGATCGGACGTGTTAAGACCTATGAAGCGATCATCAAAGGTGACAACATTCCTGAGCCAGGTATTCCTGAGTCCTTTAAGGTACTTCTTAAAGAGCTTCAGTCTCTTGGTCTGGATGTACGTGTGCTCAGCGAGGACGGATCAGAGGTACACATTATGGAAACCTCTGATTACGGAGATACTGATCTTCGTCATGTCATCGAGGGCGATTCCAGAGGACGCAGAGATGAGGAGTCCTTCGGTAAACACGGCTATACCAAGCAGGAGTTCAGCGGAGAAGAGCTTGTCAATGTAGAAGAAGATGAGGACATGGAAGACGAAGATGATATGATCGAGTTTGAAGAGTCCTTTGATGATGAGGAATAAGAAAGGGGAAAGAATACATGGCAGAAACAACCAACGCCAATGAAACATATCAGCCAATGACTTTCGATGCCATCAAGATCGGACTGGCGTCCCCTGAGAAGATCAGAGAGTGGTCACACGGTGAGGTTTTAAAACCTGAAACGATCAACTACAGAACCTTGAAGCCTGAGAAGGATGGTCTTTTCTGTGAAAGGATTTTCGGACCGAGCAAGGACTGGGAGTGCCACTGTGGAAAGTACAAAAAAATTCGCTATAAAGGCGTTGTCTGCGACAGATGCGGTGTTGAAGTAACCAAATCTGCCGTTCGTAGAGAGCGTATGGGACACATCGAGCTTGCAGCTCCGGTGTCTCATATCTGGTACTTTAAAGGAATTCCGTCCCGTATGGGTCTGATCCTTGATATTTCTCCGAGAACACTGGAGAAAGTGCTTTACTTTGCTAACTATATCGTTCTGGATCCTGCAGATTCCGGACTTATGTACAAACAGGTACTCACCGAGCGTGAGTACCAGGAAGCACGTGAGTCTTACGGAGAGGGATTCCGTGTAGGTATGGGTGCCGAGTCCATCATGGAGCTCCTTCAGGCTATCGATCTTGAAAAAGATTCTGAAGAACTGAAGGCAGAGCTTGTGGACGCAACAGGCCAGAAGCGTGCAAGGATCATCAAACGTCTTGAGGTTGTGGAGTCTTTCCGTGAGTCCGGCAACCGTCCTGAGTGGATGATCATGACCGTTATCCCGGTTATCCCGCCGGATCTTCGTCCTATGGTACAGCTGGACGGAGGACGTTTTGCAACATCTGACCTGAATGATCTTTACAGAAGGATCATCAACAGAAACAACCGTCTGAAAAGACTTCTGGAGCTTGGTGCTCCGGATATCATTGTCCGCAACGAGAAGCGTATGCTGCAGGAGGCTGTAGATGCCCTGATCGATAACGGACGCCGTGGACGTCCTGTAACAGGCCCTGGAAACAGAGCTCTGAAATCCCTTTCCGATATGCTGAAGGGTAAATCCGGACGTTTCCGTCAGAACCTTCTCGGTAAACGAGTTGACTATTCCGGACGTTCTGTAATCGTCGTAGGACCGGAGCTGAAGATTTATCAGTGTGGTCTTCCGAAAGAGATGGCTATCGAGCTGTTCAAACCTTTCGTTATGAAAGAGCTTGTTGCCAACGGAACTTCCCACAACATCAAAAATGCCAAGAAAATGGTAGAGAAGCTTGAGCCGGCAGTATGGGATGTCCTTGAGGACGTCATTAAGGAGCATCCGGTTATGCTGAATCGTGCACCTACACTGCATCGTCTGGGTATCCAGGCATTCGAGCCGATCCTTGTAGAAGGTAAGGCGATCAAGCTTCATCCGCTTGTTTGTACCGCGTTCAACGCTGACTTCGATGGTGACCAGATGGCTGTACATCTTCCGCTTTCCCAGGAAGCACAGGCAGAGTGCCGTTTCCTTCTGTTATCACCGAACAACCTTCTGAAACCGTCAGATGGTGGTCCTGTAGCCGTTCCTTCACAGGATATGGTCCTTGGTATCTACTACCTGACTCAGGAGAGACCTGGAAATAAGGGTGAAGGCAAGTTCTTCAAGAGTGTCAACGAGGCAATTCTTGCATACGAGAACAAGGTCATCACACTCCAGACAAAGATCATTGTCCATTGTCATAAGACAATGCCGGACGGAACTGTTTTAAGCGGCAATGTTCAGTCCACACTGGGACGTTTCCTGTTCAACGAGATCCTTCCGCAGGACCTTGGATTTGTGGACAGAAGCGTACCTGGAAACGAACTGCTTCTTGAGGTTGATTTCCTTGTAGGTAAGAAACAGCTGAAGCAGATCCTTGAAAAGGTTATCAATACTCACGGTGCAACAAAGACAGCCGAGGTACTTGACTCCGTTAAGTCTATGGGTTACAAATACTCCACACGTGCAGCCATGACCGTATCTATTTCCGATATGACCGTGCCGCCGCAGAAGCCGGAGATGATCAAGCAGGCTCAGGATACTGTTGACCGTATCACAAAGAACTACAAACGTGGTCTTATCACAGAGGAAGAGCGTTACAAAGAGGTTGTTGATACCTGGAAGAAGACCGATGATGAGCTTACAAAGGCACTTCTTACAGGTCTTGATAAGTACAACAACATCTTCATGATGGCTGACTCCGGAGCCCGTGGTTCCGATAAGCAGATCAAACAGCTTGCCGGAATGCGAGGACTGATGGCTGATACAACCGGTCATACCATCGAGCTCCCGATCAAGTCAAACTTCCGTGAAGGTCTTGACGTACTGGAGTACTTCATGTCCGCTCATGGAGCACGTAAAGGTCTTTCTGATACCGCTCTTCGTACAGCCGATTCCGGATACCTGACAAGACGACTTGTTGACGTATCCCAGGATCTGATCGTTCGTGAGGCGGACTGCTGTGAGAACAGAGCAGAGATCTCCGGTATGGTCGTTCGTGGATTCATGGACGGAAAAGAAGAGATCGAGAGCCTTCAGGAGCGTATCACAGGACGTTTCTCCTGTGAGACAGTTAAGAATAAAGACGGAGAAATCCTTGTTAAAGCAAACCACATGATCACACCGAAGCGTGCTGCCCGTATTATGAAAGAGGGCGTAAGCAACACAACAGGCGGACCGATCGACAAACTGAAGATCCGTACCATCCTTTCCTGTAAGTGCAAGGTTGGTGTCTGCGCAAAATGTTATGGTGCGAACATGGCTACCGGTGAGCCGGTACAGGTTGGTGAGTCTGTTGGTATCATCGCAGCACAGTCTATCGGTGAGCCAGGTACACAGCTGACCATGCGTACTTTCCATACCGGTGGTGTTGCCGGTGGAGATATCACACAGGGTCTTCCTCGTGTCGAGGAGCTTTTCGAGGCAAGAAAGCCGAAGGGTCTTGCGATCATCACAGAGATCCCAGGTGTTGCCACGATCAACGACACTAAGAAGAAACGTGAGATCATCGTAAACGATCCGGAGACAGGCGATTCCAAGACTTACCTGATCCCATACGGTTCTCGTATCAAAGTCCTTGACGGACAGGTTCTTGAGGCCGGCGATGAGCTGACAGAAGGTAGTGTAAATCCGCATGATATTCTGAGAATCAAGGGTGTGCGTGCAGTTCAGGATTACATGATCCGTGAGGTTCAGCGTGTATATCGTCTGCAGGGTGTTGAGATCAACGATAAGCATATCGAGGTTATCGTTCATCAGATGCTGAAGAAAATCCGTATCGAGGATAACGGAGATACAGAGTTCCTGCCAGGAACACTTGTTGATGTCCTTGATGTTGAGGAAGTTAACGAGAAACTTGAGGCAGAGGGCAAACAGCCGGCAGAGGGAAAACAGGTTATGCTTGGTATTACCAAAGCATCCCTTGCTACAAACTCCTTCCTGTCAGCAGCATCCTTCCAGGAGACAACAAAAGTCCTGACAGAGGCTGCTATCAAAGGTAAGATCGATCCGCTGATCGGTCTGAAAGAGAACGTTATCATCGGTAAGCTGATTCCTGCAGGTACAGGTATGAAGCGTTACAGTGAGATCAGTCTTGACACAGGAATGCCGGAAGTAAAAACAGCTTCCGAGGAGCCTGAGGATACAGAGGAAATTTCCGTAGAGGAAGAGAAGACTGAGACTGCTCCGGAGGAAGAGACCATTGCTGTTGAAGAGACAGCAGAGGAAACTGCACCGGTAGAAGAATAAGTCGATATACCTTGCTAATATAAATAAATCTCCCCCCGGAAATCCGGAGGGAGATTTCTGTTTATAAGCAGGGATTTTCTGAGAGAGGAGGGATTGCGATGGACAAGGAACTGCCAATTTCCCCGTGGCCGGAATGGAAGATCGTAAGCAAGATCGGGGAAGGCTCTTTTGGAAGAGTGTATAAAGCTCAGAGAACTGAGAAGGGACGTTCTTTTTACTCGGCAATTAAGATAATCACAATCCCCGCCAGTAAAGGGGAGCTGGACAGTGTGCGCTCAGAATCCGGTGATGAAAAATCTGTCCGCGGTTATTTTGAAAATCTGGTGGAGGAGTGCATTCAGGAAGTAAGCACTATGGAGTATTTCCGGGGAAATTCCCATATTGTATCTGTAGAAGATTACAAGGTGATGGAATATCTGGACGAGATCGGATGGGATATTTTTATCCGCATGGAATATCTCACAAGCTTCATGGAATATTATGCGGGAAAAAATCTCACAGAAAAAGAAGTGATGAAGCTGGGTATCGATCTTTGCAGATCACTGGAATACTGTGGGCAGCTTCACATCATCCACAGGGACATCAAACCTGAGAATATTTTTGTATCCAGGTTCGGGGATTTCAAGCTGGGGGACTTTGGAATCGCCAGAGAACTGGAAAAAACCATGAGTACCCTTTCCAAAAAGGGAACTTATTCCTATATGGCGCCGGAGATGTACAGGGGAGAACAGTACGACAGCAGAGTGGACATTTATGCACTTGGCCTGGTGTTATATAAACTGATGAATCATAACAGGCTTCCGTTTCTGAATCTTGAAAAACAGCTGATCACATACAGAGATAAGGAAAACGCACTCACGAGGAGGATGTCAGGCGAAACACCGCCACCACCTGTGGATGCAGGAGAGGCTTTCGGCTCCGTTATCTTAAAAGCCTGTGCTTATGATGCAAAAGAACGATATCAGACTCCTGAGAAGTTTCGGGAAGCACTGGAAGAAATCCGGTATGGAGCAGCAAACAGAGAACAGGGAGTTCATGAGAAACCGAAACCAGTGGAGGAAAGACCTGTTCCGGAGTCCATGCCGAAGTTTCTCCAGGAGGGTGCAGCCAGACAGCTGGCAAGAACGAGTCAGCTGAATACGGATTCGATCCGTCAGGCACGTAAAAATCCTGTGCCGGTATCCATACAGCCGGAGAAACCGACAGCCGGAGAAATAGCAAAAAATGCAGCCCGGAATACGCCAAAGGCTCAGAGCACAATACAGAAGCCTCAGAAATCTGCATCCGGAAAAACAGCATCCGAAAAGGATAGCCTGTCCGGTTATCCGTCAGGACGTTCCCGTCAGTCAGATCCCGGTATAAGAAAAACCGGAGCTGTAAAGCCCAGAGTTACCTCTATCACAGATCTGGAAGACGACCGTGACCAGAATCTCCAGGAGTGGGAAGGATCCGTACCAGAGAATGACGGAAATGACGATGACAGAAGGAAACGGAAAGGTATTTTCAGAATGCTTATAACAGCCGGGATCCTTGTTGTGTTGATCGGCGGGATCCTTGCGGTACGAACGATACGGAAACCTGTGGATAACGGGGAACCTTCGTATACAGATTCCGATGATTCTGATGCTCTGAACAAAGGAAATTTCGGTACTGCAGACAATTCGGATAAAAGTTTCGCACAGGCAATGGAAACGATACGTGACCATGCGACAACCATAGAAAATGCTCTGGACAGCTATAGACGTGAAGGTACAGAGGGGGATCGCCTGCGCTTTTATAACGGATCAGGAGAGATCGCCAAAGTACTTGTATATCCCGGCAGTTCCGCAGATGGCGTTTATGAGGAATATTTTTACTGGGGCGAGCAGATGTTTTATACTTATGTATGGGACGGAGATGAGAAGCAGTATTTTTATTATCAGGACGGCCTTCTGATCCGATGGATCGATGCAGATGGTAAGGTTCATGATAAAGAGAGTGATAATGACAAATATGTAGAACTGGGAGACAAATACTGGAGTAATTCTGTAGTGGAGCTTCAGCAGTAATGTCGAAGGGTTTTTACGAAAGGAAAAAGAATGGCCTATCAGATTGATTATGCGTATACATGTCACACCGGAAAGGTGAGGACAAATAATGAGGATAATTTCTGGTGCTGCGGAGTGCGCCTGCCGGTGCACAACCAGGGGGTTGACGGAATCCTGGCAGGTCATACACAGCACTGGCAGCTTCCAATGCTGGCTGTTTTTGACGGCATGGGCGGAGAAAGCTGCGGTGAAATGGCAGCTTCTGCAGCTGTGGAAGCGCTGGGAGGCTTCTATGAAGAAAACAAAAAGACCCTGAAAAAAGAGCCTGTGGTTTTTCTGACAGGAGCCTGCGAAAATATGAATGAGGCAGTATGTCGCTACAGCAATGAAAACCGTATCAGAAGCATGGGAACAACCATGGCACTTTTGTCTTTCAGCGAAAAGGCAATCTATGCCTGCAACCTTGGGGATAGCCGTATCTACCGTCATTTTCAGGGGAAGTTCCAGCAGATTTCCACGGACCATGTGATCGGCGGAAAAATGCTGGGAAAAGCTCCGCTGACGCAGTATCTGGGCTTCCAGGAAGAAAACATGGCACTGGAGCCTTCTATCGTGGAGATCGGTTATCAGCCGGGAAGCTCGTATCTGATCTGTTCAGATGGAGTGACAGACATGCTTTCTGATGAGGAGCTTCAGAAGATCCTTGACGGGACAGAAACCGCAGAAGAAAAAGTAGGTAAGATCCTGGAACAGGCATTGGAAAGAGGCGGCAGAGATAATGTGACACTGGTCCTTGCACAGATCAGCGGCTATGAAGAAAAAAATATTCTCAAACGCTGGGCAGAGCGCCACAGTACCGGACGGTAATAAACCCGGGGAGTAAGAAAAGGGATAAGGAGAAAATTTGCGATGAGAAATCGAATGCAGGATCTTGATTTTGAACAGACAGTTGCCTTCGATTCAGTGAAGGACTTTGAATTTACAAGAAAGGCGGCACAGAAGTTCCGCCAGGTTGTCAGTCTGGATTCCTTTGAGGATGAGGATGCAGATGTTATTTTTCATTATCTTTACAAGGAGATGGAACTGGTTTCCTTTGGTGATTATCTGAAACGATATGTGTATGAGCGTGCAGAGCTTGAGGAGCCTTTTTCCCAGGTACCGCAGGAAGTCTACAGAGAGATCGTTGTGGAATCCTTCAAGGAAACCTACACACCGAAATCCATGTCACCTACGTCAGCCAAGCTGAGTTCTCTGGTGAATAACTGGTTGACTCAGGCATCTGTGAAGCGTGAAACAGTTTTTCTGCTGGGGTTCGGACTTCGGATGAGTACAGAGGATGTTTCAGATTTTCTGACCCGGGTGCTTCGTGAGCAGGATTTTGATTTTCATAATCCGGAAGAAGTGATCTACTGGTATTGTTACCGGAATCATCTTGGCTATTATAAAGCGGAGGAATATAAAGAAACCTACAAACAGATGACTCCGGTGGAAAAAAAGACCGGAGAGATCGTGTATGGCACAGGGCTTTGTCTGGACAGTGAAGAAAAGCTTCTGGAATATCTGGCTTTTCTGAAAGGAAGACATGATGATCCGAAATCAGAGAAGAGCCAGGCTTTTCAGGAATTTATGATCCTTCTGGAGCGGGCAAGGAAGATCATTGCAGCCATGTATCAGGAAGATGAGGAAGAAAACGGTGGCAAAAAGATCTGGAAGCCTGAGAATATCAGTGCTTCGGATCTGGAAAAGGTTATCTGCAGCGGGATCCCTATTAATAAAATGGGAAATCTCAAAAAGATGTCCGCATCCATTCTGGCAAAGCATTTCAGCCAGAAGCGCTTCAGCCGCCAGAGGATCAACAATATCCTGAACCATAAATTTCCGGTGGAGCGGTTTGATCTGATCACGCTGGAGTTTTTTGTGATCTCTCAGGAGATGGCAGAGGATGATCCGTATACGAGATACCGCCATTTCCTGGAGGAGATCCAGGAGATCCTGGCCCGCTGCGAAATGAGTGAGATCTACATAGTGAATCCATATGAGTGCTTTCTTCTGATGTGCCTGCTGACAGACTGTCCGCTGGCAGTATTTTCCGAGATTTGGGAAAAATCCTATGAAGAGGGAGAAGAAAAGAACTGAAAAAAGGATGATGCGTTTCGGTGACGCATCATCCTTTTTTTTGTCCGATCCGGTAAGTCTGTTATTTTGCTTTTCCGGTTTTTACCGCACTTGCAGGTCCGGTCTTTACCTTCTTGTTTACTGTGCGGTATGGAACCAGTCTGTAGCTATATGTAACATTTTTTGCTGTCTTAAATGTATAGCTGGTATTTTTGTAAGAAATAGTTTTTACTTTTTTGAAGGAACCATTTCCTTTTTTCTGATAGATGACATAGCCGGTTGCTCCGGAAATCTTTTTCCAGGAAAGGGTCTGTTTTCCTTTGAGGGTTTTAAGCTTTATGGACGGACGGAGCAGATTCGGTTTCACAGTCACTGCTTTGGAAACTGGACTGTAAATATAACCGGAGGATGTTTTTTTGCTTGCACGGATCACGTAAGAATATTTATTTCCGATAGTGATCTTTGTGTCTTTGTATGAAGTAGTATTTGCGTTTAAAGTTTTGATCTTTGCGTATTTTCCGGAATTTGTTTTTCTGTAGAGAATATAGTTCCGGGCATTGTTTATACGGTTCCAGCGGAGTGTACAGCTGTTCCAGGAGGCAGAGGCCTTAATTGACGGTGCAGTTAATTTCGTGATCACAGGAGCCGGAGTGCCAGATGGCATTGGAGCCGGGGTAGTGGATGGCTTCGGAACTGGAGTAGCAGTAGGTTTCGAAGTCGGAGTGGCAGTAGGCTTCGGAGTCGGGGTAGCAGTAGGTTTCGGAGTTGGAGTGCTCGTTGGTGCCGGAGCGGATATTTTAAAGGTCAGGGACTGACTTGAAAAATAATTGTTGATTCCTGTAACCGTTACGGAGCCAGTGCCGGTTTTGGCGTTATCTTTCCAGGTAAGGATATAATCCGTGCCTTCCTGAAGCGTGTCCGAGCCGTATTTTACAGTAGGCTTCGGAGTTACTGCATTGCCGTTGAAGATCTGTTCCGCAATATCCGAAAGATCACAAAGCTTTATAGATGTCATATGCCTTGAACCGGAATAATTCTGCTTATAGGAAAGTGAAAAATCCAGGATCTCATTGCTGGAGGAACAGTATACAGAAGTAATGCGAAAATCATCAGAGGTCAGTTGTGTGCCATTATAGGTGATGATCAGGTTATTTCGCAGATAAGAGGTTACACTTTCACTTTTGCAGTTTGGATCAGCCAGTTGGATGGTCTCACCGGAGATTTTCAGTGGATTGATGGTGAAATATTTGGAAAAACCGCTTCTGTAAATGCCGATACCGGTTATATGGACACGAGGTCTGTTGGTGCCGGAACTTGCCCTGGTGTTATTGAAATAAGAAAGTGTATAGTCAATATCTTTCTTTAAGGTAACACCATTCAGTGTGACGGTTGGCTCTGGCTTGAATTCTTTGCCCGGGGCATATTCATAATCCGGAATGTCGCTGACCTCAGCATCTGTTATCGGTGTAAGGTCAATATAGAAAGACTTGTTTTTTTCGCCGGTGAAATTACCCATACCGGAAAGCGTAACGTATGCATTGCCCTGACAGTCATTGTTATGCCAGGAAAGTGTATAATCTACATTTTCAGTCAGCGTCGTACCATTCCAGGTAACCGTTGGTTTCGGAGTCAGTGCGGTTCCGGTATACAGATAGGAGGACTGGGAAAAAGTTACTTCTGACTGAGAGAGATTGATCTGCCGGATAAGGAAATCATCAGTCAGAGTTCCGGAATAAAGGCCAAGACCTGTGATCGTGAAAGTTCCCACACCGCTGTTCTGATTGTTGGAGAAAGAAATCGTATAATCTTTTCCCTCAGTCAGCGTACGACCATGGAATTTTAGTTCAGGAGAAAAAGTAATGGGACTTCCGGTATAGTTCCAGGAACTTGTATAGCGCAGAGAAGTCTCTCTGGAATTTTCCAGATCATAGTATGCATTGAGATCTGCAGACAGTGTTTTGTCCGGGCAGGATTTCAGTGTGGCAGAAACCGTAGTGGTTCCTCTGCTTTTCAGTCGGATAACACCGCTCTGATCCACAGTGGCAATGGAAGGATCTCCGGTTGACCATGTGAAAGAAGCTGGGTCAAGGCTGGAACTCATAGGGCTGAATCCATTACAGGTTATATAGATAGCCAGTGTTTTCTGTTCTTCTGTGAATGTGATCGGAGAAGCTTCGTTGAAATGGATATTTATCAGCTTTGGAAGCACGGAAATAACAGGTGACACAGTCTGATTGGCAGGTTGTGTGCAGGCTTCTGTTGCGTGAGAAGAAAAGCACTGGATCCAGTAGAGATGACCGTTCTGTGAGTAGCAGCCGATTCCGGCAGAAACATTTTTGGAATTCATGATGTTCGTGTAATGTCCGGAAGATTCGATCCATGATTCCATAACTTCTTCAGGAGTTCCCTGGTTGATCGCAAGATTTTCACTTGGATCCTCAAAATAAGGAAAGGCTGAAAAACAGATGGAACCATTGGGACGGGTATGACTGGCGTAAACGGTCAGTTCTTCTGCTCTGGTCATGGCGCATTCCAGAAGGTTCTTATCCATAGTGACAGGATTCCGGTTCTTTTTGGCACGTTCCTGATTTACCAGATCAAGGACCTGGTAAGCATAATCATAGCGGCGGATACCCTGACTGAGTTTCAGCTGGACAGCAGTCTGGTCAGAGGCAGCCTGCACACGGACAATGTTGCCCGGCGCCAGCAGAAGAAGCAGAAGCAGCAGCGCAGGCCATAATAAGTATCTTGTTTTTTTCTCTTTTGTCTGATTCATGATGTTTTCCTTACCAATATAAAATGAAGATAGTTTCTTTTGTTATTCGTTGTAGTATCCATAAATCGCACGGCTGTCCTGTGCGATGGTGTTCTGTGCAGCAGAGGTATCGTTAAGATCCTGTGACATAAAGCAGACTACCAGGTCGATCCCCTTTGCTGTGTCATAGATGATGCCGACATCGTTTTCTACGTGATCCAGTTCACCGGTTTTGTTGGCAACCTTTACCTCGGAAGGCATCTGAGCCGGGATCTTGTTTTTCCTGGTCTGCATTTTCAGAAGACGATACATATATTCGGCTCCTGCCAGAGTATCGTTGTTATCGGTAGCAGTACCCTTGTCGATCTGATAGATGGTCTTCAGAAATTTTCCACAATCCTTTGCGGAAGTGTAGTTATCCCCATTGGAATTATCTGCAAGAAGAAGACGTCCCATGGAAGTGCTGGTGTATCCGTGATCCTGACAGAATTTATTCACACGGGCCATTCCGGCTGCGTCATCCCCGCCGCCAAGATAATTGACAAGTGTATTGGCAGCATCATTGTCGCTGACTGTGATCATGGAGTTCAGTGCATTGTCCAGCTGATCCTTGCTGTATTTGGAGGAAAGACTGTCATAATCCTCATATACAGCACCCATGATATAGAGCTTGATCAGGCTGGCAGCCTGCATCTGCTGATCATTGATGGTACCTTCGGTATTTTTTGCAAGATTGCATACATATACGGACCAGGTTCCGTTATCGGTGGGAAGAAGAGACTGTACCTGATTCAGAAGGTTGTCC